>Ga0070708_100001674_pt1 | contig 17010 bp, 4 predicted proteins | sample KBSK5503metaG_FD_65469 | JGI IMG/M metagenome (GOLD analysis project Ga0070708, IMG submission 65469) | Corn, switchgrass and miscanthus rhizosphere microbial communities from Kellogg Biological Station, Michigan, USA - KBS K5-50-3 metaG | ecosystem: Host-associated > Plants > Roots >... | reverse complement strand
GCGCCGGCGACAGAAGCGAACTGTGGATACTTTTGGCCCGCCGGGGCCGCAAATGTCACACACCTTGCATCCGATGACCGCTTCTAATGGTGGCCCGGGCCACGGGCCGAGGCGAAAAACAGCCCGGCGTGGTGGCCCAGGTCATCACCACGAAGCAGCGTTGACGATTTTTGATGGCTCAAGCCATCACCGTGAAGCAGCGTTGGAAATTCCCCGGCGCCCTTACGAGCTCTCCTGCCCGTTCTTCCGCGGCACCACCAGGCCCCGCGACAACCGGCCGAGCACCCGCAGCTTCTGGCGGTTCTTGTAGCGATCGTGGGCGTTGTCGCCGTGCTCGTTCTGGAGCGCGGTTTGGTGGTCGACGATCTGGAACTCGACCAGCGCAAAGCCGATCCGTCCCTTGCGCGGACGGCTGTCGTCTTCCGGCGGGGGCAGATAGGCGTCGAGCCGCACCGGGATGTCCACCACGAAGTTCAAGATGCGGTAGGTGCGACCGGAGAACTGGTTCGGTTGGTTCTCCTCCGAGGCCTCGTAGTCGACGTCCAGGTGAAGCTGGTGGGCATACGAGGCGAGGTGCGGGTACTCCTCGAGCAGCGCCTTGAAATTGAGCAGCGTGTTCTCGGTCTGACCGGGGATCACGAAGTTGAACGGGAACAGCCGCTGGCTGAGGAAGTAGAGCACCGGAAGAATGTCCGGCCGGGTCCGGGTGACGATCCGGAATCGCGTCTTGTCGTAGATCTGCGCCGCCACCGTCTCTTTTTTCGCCAGCAGCTTGGTGACGATCGACTCCAGCGTCTTCACCGATGGCGTGAACTCGACCACCGGCAGGCCCTTGTTCTGGATCTCCTCGGCCACCGCCAGCACCCGCGCGGTGACCAACTCTTGTAGCTGGGCCTCCGAGATCGCCAGCCGATAGAGGAGATCGCGTCCCTCGATGTGCTGGATGACGTGCATCACCTTCAAGACGATGCAGGCGATCTTCCGGTACCGCTGAGCTTCCTTCGCGCCGGAAGCATAGAGGAACAGATCGTGAATCTCGGCGGGCTGGGCGACGGCTTCCGCCACCCGATAGTCGAACGTCCGGCGCAGATACTCCACCGCATCGCCGAGGATGGTGCGGGCCCACTCTTCGTCGTACGATTTGCTCGGGTCGATCTGGCACAGCCGCAAAAAGCGGTCGACCTCCTCGTGCGTCTGGAAGTGCAGCCGGCGCCAATCGATCACCGAGCCACCGCGCAGGATGAGCCGGATCCGTTCCAGCTCTTTGAGACCCATTTGCTGGACCGTACGTACCGGCAGGTCAGGCAACGTGGGCTGCAGAGGATTGATTCTGACCCGGAGCATTTTTTCCATCGTTGAGGCTAGAGAAGCAGCGTGAAAACGGCAAGGGGCGGGACGGCACCGATGTTGAACGACCAGGATTGGCGCACGGAATCACACCCCGAGGTCACGGTTCAGAAAGTAAATGGGAAATTGATCGCGTCGCCCTGCACTTTGTGACGAGGAAATTGCCAACCCTTGATCAGCCCGTTCATGCACTGCGCCATATAGCTGCTCTTGAACTCCTCCGACGCGCAGGAGATGCTGGTCGTCTTTCCACTGGAGAGAATCGTCCAGCTCATCACGATCTTCCCGGAAAGACTGGCGTCGCGCTTCTTCTGCTCCTCGACGCACTTCTTGATCGCCGGCTTGTTCTCCAGGACGATCCGCATGATTTCCCCCGTGCCCAGAGTCTCGGGGATCTCCGCGCCCGGAGCGGGTGGAACGTAGACAGACGTATGCCTGGTCGGCTCCTGCTTCGGCACCGGGCTCTTCCTCTTTTCCGCGCCGCCGAATTCGCGGTCGAAGTCGTCATCCGAGGCGGTCGGGGCCGGCCGCGCGACGGCGACTTGCTCCCGTTCGGTGCTCTTGGGCGTGGTGATCTCGCCCGACGCCGCCCGGGCGGAGCGATTCCGGCGCGTCCCCGTCCTTTCCGGGTGTGTAGGGCTGGTCAGCGGCGCCGTCGGCTCGAGACGATTCGCGGCCGGCACCTCCGATTTTGAGTCGGGCGCTTTCGCAGCCACGGCGGGCGGAGCCTGATTCGGCTGCCCAGCCGGTGCATCGGGGACTGAGTTGGTGGCGGGCGGCGGGCCGCCTTGCGCCTGGGTGGGGGCAGCGGATTTTTCCCGGTCCGTCGAGGGGGCCGGGGTTTCGTGCTTCGCCGGGCCCCTGGGTCTTTCCTGCGCGACGGCCATCTCGCCCGATCCGGATTTCGAGAACAGAATGGTGATCACCACCACCAGCGCAAGGAGCAAGACACCGCCGCCGACCGAGAGGCCGATGATCCATCCGCGCCGCGACGGCGACCGGGCTCCATAGCCGAAGGACGGGGAATACGCGTCGGCGGCCCGGAGCCCGGGTTGAATCGTTTCGCTTTCCAGCGGCGACTTGACGTGTTTGCCTGGGCGCCCGTTCACCATCGGGGCCGGCACGTCCAGAAGTCCGGCCGGTTGCGCAGGTTCTTCGATCCGCTGGGCGGGCGGCTTGGCCAGCGTCTCGATCTCCTCCTTCATCAAGGAAGCGAGCGCCGACGCGGCCGACGGTTTCCATCCGCCCGATTCCGCCCCGACCGGGGACTTCGCGGGGGCCGCGGTCGCCTCCGGGCGAACCACTTTCGATGCGGTGCCGGCGCTGAACGCCGATTCGACCGGACCTTTCGACACCGGATACGGAGCCTCGACGGGAGCGGGTGCGACGATCACCGGCCTGACCGGCTTTGGCGCGAGGAGCCTCGCCAATTCGGCGACCTCGGAAAGAGCGCTCCAATCGGAGAGTCCGGTGCGCCAGCAGAGGGAGTCCGGTCCGATCTCGCCGCGGTCCCAAAGCTGTTTGATCTGGTCGAACGCGAGAGGCCCGACCTGTTTTTCGTCGATCGCCACGAACCACTGGAACGAAGCACCGGTCTGGTCGGACGCTCCATTGGAGGGCTCCTCCGCCGCGGGCGCGCTCTCGCGTTCCTCGGCGGCAGGTCCCGGGGATGCGGTCGCGGCCGGACCCGGCTCGGTCTCCCCGCCCAACGAGCTGATCGCGTGATCGAATACCGCTCCGATCTCGTCATCCGCGACGCCTTCGAGAATCCCCCTCGCCGCGGAGTTCCGTCGAGCAAATTGTTCGCTCCGCGCTTCTTCGTCCTGTGCGGCTTCGTTCTGAGCCGCTCCGTTCTGCGCGGCCTGGCCCTGCGTCCCTTCGTACTGAGACGCCTGGCCCTGCGTCCCTTCGTACTGGGATGCCTCGTGCTGCGCCGCCTCGTTCGGCGACGCCTGCTGTTGCCACGCCTCGTGCTCCGAAGCCTGGTGCTGCGCCTGAGCCGCCTCGTTCCGGGACGCCTCGTTCTGTGACTCGCCCGGCGCTGGCCCGTCGAGCGCCGCGTGCGCTGCCGGATCACGGCGCACCAAGATGACATGGCCGCACTTCTTGCAACGGACCTTGACCCCCCTCGCGCCGACCTTATCGTCGCTGATCATGTACTGCGCTCGACAGCTGTCACACACGAAGCGCATCAGTGTCCGGAGGCGGGCGGAAAGAGGGAGAAAACCAAAAGATCGTAGAGGGTGGCGATTGGGGGGGTCAAGCGCGCGCCGTCCACCCTCATCGCCGCAGTTGAACTTCGACCCGGTTGCCCACAGCGGAGCGCAAGGCTTGAAGGTCATCCGACACGACGAAGACTATTAGATCGCGAATCTTCGCGCTCGAGTCCACGCGGTGGGCCGCGCCGGTTTCTCCGAGGACCATCTTCTTCACCGGTTCGACCTCTCCGGCGACGAACAGCCCGGTCCGCGACGCGGTCAACTCGACCCCGTGCAGATAATCGTTCAGCGAGGTGTGCTCGCCTGCGCGGAGGTATTCGCGGCTCGCACGGTCGAGCGCGACCCGGGCCGGCTCCGTCAGGTTTCGGGCGAGGAAGCTTCGCTCCGCATCGATCGCCTGCCGATCGACGGTGAAGCGAAGATTGGGAACCGACAGGCTGAGCGCCGCCTGGAACAGCGCCTCCAGTCGGGCCGGTGCGATCCGCTGGGAAAGCGCAATCTCCGGTCGAAGCAGGGCGAGCGTTCGCCCGAGCAGGTAGTACACCTCTCTTTGGCTGGGTTCGCTGAAGAACTTCCCGCCCACCTTCAGGCACACCGGATGGGTCTGGCAGATCTCCACGCCCACCATCGGCTCCGGCGCCGGCTCGTTCGACTTCTTGTTCAGCCGCTCGCGGGTGGCGACGAGAAAGGGCGAGTAGAGCTCGACCGTTTCCATGCCCAGCAACCGCGCCACGTAGCGGTAGTGGTGGATCTGGTACTCCTGCGCCGTGGGGACGTCGATCCGGTGCTTCTTCGGATTGACCTGGTACTGCGACAGCGGCACCGCGAGGTGATGGCCCACCTGATCGAGGAGGATGGCCAGCAGCTCGCCGATCGCGCCCCGGATCTTCGGATGGAGCAGGTTCATCTTCCAGAGCCGGTCGTTGAGCGGATGCTGGGCAACCTCGCGCTTCTTCGCGTAGGGCGTCAGCTTGGTCAGGATCTCCTGCTCTCCGGGGCCGGGGTCGCCGAAGAAACCCTGCACCGCCTGCGCCGCCAGGTAGGCGAGGTCGTAATCCTTGCGGCGGGCGCCCAGCTCGGCCAGCGCGGAGCAGATTTTCGCCGGGCGCGAGGTGGTCGGCAAAGCCCGGCGGTAGGCGGCCACCGCGACGTCTTCGCTGCCCGGCTTCTGCGCCGCCAGCTCGGCGTACGTCTGCTGGACCTCCGCATCGTCGGGCAGACCGGCCGCCGCGACCTGGTAGGCCATCAGCGCCGAGTCGGCGTTCTTGATCACTTTCAGATAGAGATCTCCGAGCGCCCGCCACAGACCCATCCGCGCCAGGTGGGTGTCGTCCGTCTTCGGAACGCGCTGGATCATCCGCACGTAGTTCTCTTCCAGCATCTTCCACTGCTTCTGCGCGCTGAGCAGCGTCTCGATCGCGCTGAAGGCCTCGACGAAGCGGTGATCCAGATCGAGCGCGGCGTTAAACGCCGCCACCGCGCTCTCGACCTCGTTCAGCTCGTCGCGCCGGATCTCGCCGAGGGCGAAGCAAACCCGCTTGGCCCGCTGCGGATCCTGCTTCAGCTCTGCCTGGGCCAGCATCCGCTCGAGGATCTCGGCCGCCCTCGGCCCCTGCCGGGTCTCGCGGTAGAGCACGTAGAGGGCGTCCATCACGGGGAGCGAGTCCGGCTTGATCCGGTGGGCACCCAGATAGGCGTCGATCGCCATGTGGGCGTCGGAGAGCTTCTCGCGGGCCACGGCGCCCAGGTCGACGCAGACCTCGAACTTGTCGTCCCCGTCGACCACCTTGATCAGGCTCTGCCGATACTCGGCCGCCTTGTCGAACCGGCCGGCCGCGTCGGCGAGCTGGACCAGCGCTCGAAGCGAGGGTTCGTGACCGGGGTCGATCGAGAGCGCCTTTTCGTAGTGGTTCTGCGCGCGATCGCTCTGCTGCAGCGAGCTGTGAATGTCGCCGAGCTGCCAGTAGATCTCCACCACCTCCAGATCGGTCAGGTCCTCGCGATGGTGGATGAGAATGGTCTGATAGACTTTTAGCGCCTCTTCGAGGCGACCGGCCTTGACGAGCAGATGCCCCAGCCCCTCCAGCGCCGGCAGGTAGGTCGCGTCGTGCCGGTAGGCCTGCTCGTAGGCGCCCAGCGCCCTTTCCGCGTCGCCCAGCTTCTCGGCGACGTAGCCCAGCCGGTAGAGCTGACGGCAGAGCTCCTTGACCCCGGCATCGTCATGACCGGCGGCGAGGCCCTCGGTCATCCGGGCGATCACGATCTCCAGCATCCGCTCGCTTCGGTTCCAGTTCTCCCGGCCGACGTAGATGTCCGCCAGCCTCTGCGCCGCCTCGAACGATGAGGGGACGAGCCGCAGCGCCTCCTCGTACCACTGGCCGGCTGCCTCGAGGTCTTCCCGCTTCTCCGCGAAATGGTGGGCGACCTCGATCGCCGCTTTGCTCTTCGCCTCGGGCTCCTCGGTGTACTGCGCCTCGTCGACGAGCGACCGCTCGAAGGAGTCCCAGTCGCCTTCGGCCTGGTAGACCTCTTTCAGCGCTCCGATGCTGGGCAGATGGCTGGGCAGTATCCGGAGGGCCTCCAGGTAGCAGGCCTTCCCGCTGGGGACATCGAGGAGCATCTCCTCCTGGATCTTCCCCATCCGGTAGTGGAGGTCGGCGGCCTCGGGGCTCGTCCCGATCACCTGCGCCTCGCGCTGCAGCATCTCCAAGGCGAACGGCCAATTCCCGCTCCGCTCGTACAGCGTCCCCAGCGCGTGCATCGCCTCCAGATTCTGGGGGCTGATCTCGAGGGCGCGGTCGAAGTGCTTCGCGGCGCGGTCCACCTGCTTGAGCTGCTGATGGAACACCTGGCCGATCGCCACCGACAGCGCCGATCGCTCCTCCGCCGAGGTGCACAACTGGAGGTGGCGATCGAGCACGCTCACCAGATCCTCCCAACGCCCCTCCGCGCGGCGCAGGCGCTCGAGGCCCTTGATCGCCTGGAGGTTCTGCGGATCGGTGGCCAGGACGCCCTCGATGCAGGCGTCGGCGTTGGCCAGGTTCTGGAACTTGTCCTCCCAGATCGCGGCGCTCTTGAAGAGCACGCTCACCCGCTCCCGGTAGTCGGAAGAGAGCTCGAGCTGGCGGTCGTAGATCGAGAGCAGCTCGGCGGGGCGATCCAGCTTGGTGTAGAGGCGCTCCAGCGCCTCGAGCGCGTCCGGATTGTTCGGGTCGAGCTCCAGCGCCTCCTGGTAGGCGGCCGCCGCGGGATCGTCCTGCTCCAGCTCGCGCTCGTAGACCTGGGCGATTTCAACCTGGACCCGGGCTCGCTCCTCGGGAGTGGTGGCGAGGTCCCGCGAGCGGGCCAGAGTATGGGCGACGTCCACCCACGCGCCCTGGCGCTTGAAGAAGGCGATCAGCAGGTCGAAGGTCTCGGCGCTCGGCTCGAGGTCCAGGGCGCGGATCAGCGCTCCCGCCGCCTCGCCGGGATCCGAAAGGCGCTCCTCGTAGACGCGGGCGATCTCGTGCAGGAGCCGCTTTCGTTCCTCGACCGACCCGGTCGCTTCGACCTTGTGCTCGAGGGTGATGATGTAGTCCTGGTCGCGCCCCCGCCGCGCGAACATCTGCGCCAGGCTCTCCAGCGCGACGACGTGGTTGGGGTTGGTTTCCAGAACGTTGCGCAGCGAGGCCTCGGCGCCGGCGGCGTCGTCCAGCTTGAGGTCCTGCACCCTGGCCAACGCCAGATAGATGCTCTCCGCCAGCGGGCCGCGGGGCAGCTCCTCCGCTACCTGCTCGTAGACGGCGGCGAGCTCCTCGTGCGAGCCGGCGGCATCCGCCAGGCGCTCGACCTCTTCGCGCAGGGCGTCGTCGGAGGGATCGAGCTGGAGCGCGCGGCAGATCGCCAGGAAGGCGGAGTCTTTCTGGCCGAGCTTCTGCTCCCGGATCTGCGCCAGCGAGCGCAGGAGCGCGATCTTCTCCTCGTCGGTGACGACTTGAGGGAGGTACCGTTCGAACAGATCCGCCTGCGCCCGCCAGTCGCTCACCTCGCCGAAGAGGTCGCGCGCCTTTTCGTAGGCGGTCCGGTTGGCGGGATCGAGCTCGAGGACCTTGAGCAGCGGGGCGCCGGCGTTCTCCGGCTTCCGGGCCAGCCCCCTCCACAGCTCGGAGATCTCGAACAGGGTGGCGACGGCCGAGTCGCGCTCCTCGCAGGCGAGCTCCACCTCGGCGCGAAGCTCGAGGGCGCGCACCGCATCCGGGTGCGCCTTGAGCGCGGCGAAGATCTGGTAGACCCGATTCAAGTCGCCGATCCGGTGTGGCTCGATCTCCAGCGCGCGGCGGCAGGCGTCCAGCGCCTCCTCGCGGCGGCCCATTTCCCCGAGCAGCTCGGCGAGGCGGATTCGCACCGCCTTCACGCCCTCGCTGTCCTCTTGAAGCGCGAGCAGGCGGCGGAGGACCGCGATCAGATCCTCTTTGCGCCCGAGCTGCTCGTAGACGTCGCGCAGGCTCTCCAGCGCCGGCTTGTGCCTTGGATCGCGCTCCAGCGCCGCCTTGAAGTGCGCGACCGCCTCCTCCGGCTGGCCCAACTTGAGATGGAGGACGCGGCCGAGCTTGTCGTTGGCCCGGGCGAGCTCGCGCGGCTCGATCGCCTGGCGCACCCGGCCGACGAGGAGATCTTTGAGCTCCTCGAACCTCTGATCGCGCTCGAGCAGCTCCTCGAGGGACGCGAAGGCCCGATCGTTGTGGGGATTCTTGGCCAAAAGCTCGCGGTAGAGGTCGATCGACTGGCCGACGTCGGACAACCCCTCGGAAGAGACGTGGGCCATCTTCGAGAGGATCCTCTCTCGCTCCGCGCCGGTGGCGCTCTCCCTCTGCAGCCGGAGCACGGCGTAGAGCTTGTCGTTGTTGCCGGCCGCCTCGTAAAGCTGCTCCAGATGGGCCGCGGTGGGGAGATGGTTCTTCTCCAATTCCAATACTCGCTCGTAGGTCTCGATCGCGCGGTTGGAGTGACCGAGCTGCTCCTGGGCGATCTGGCCGAGGCGGAAGAGCAGCTCGACCTTCTCCTTCGAATCCTGCGCCCTCTCCGCGAGCGCTTCGAGAATGCCGGCCCGCTCCTCCGGCTTTCCGAGCTGGGTGTACAGCCGCTCGAGCACAGGCAGGACGCGGCCGGCCAGCTTCGGGTCGAGGTCGCGCGCCTTCTCCGCGTAGAGGACCGCGCGCTCCAGATTGCCCAGCTTCTCCTCGAAGAGGGCGGTGAGCCGGACGCACACCTCGGCGGCATCCTCGGCGGCGGCGATCCGGGGCAGCTGCTCCTCGTAGGCGTGCGCGATCTCCTCGTGCATCGCCGCCGCCTGGGCCGCGCTCTCGAGCCGGGCGCGCAGCGCGCCGTCGTTGGGGTCTTCCTTGAAGGCGCGGAACAGCGCCAGGTACTCCAGCTCGGGCTCGCCCTGGTCCTTGCGGATCTCCGCCAACTCGAGAAGGAGCCCCTTGCGCTCGCCGAAGTCGGGCGCGGCTCCAACCCGCAGCTCGATCACCTCCGTCAGCTTCGGCCGGTCCTGGGCGAGGCGTAGCGCCTGGAGCAGCGCGTCGACGGCCACCTGGCTCTGCGGCTCGCGCTGGACGATCGCCGAGAGCCTGGCGAGGGTGTCCGCGTGATCCGGCCGGGCGCCGAGGATCTCCGTGTAGAGCTGGATCGCGCCCTGCTTGTCCATCAGGCGGCTCTCCCGCACCCCGGCGAGGCGGAACTTGAGATCCGGGCTCGCCCCCTCGCCCTCCAGCTTGATCCGCCGGGCGAGCACGTCCGCGAGCTCCGGCCAGCGCTGCAGCTTCTGGGTCAAGAGGTCCATCCGCTCGAGGGCCGCGGGGTCGTCGGGGCGAAGCTCGAGCAGGCGGCGCAGCGTGGCGAGCGCGCCTTGGCTGTCCTTGAGGTGCTCGTCCTGGAGCGTCCCGATCTGCAAGAGAAAGAGGGCGCGGCGGTTCGGCTCATCGGTGGCGGCGAGCTGCCGCTGGAGGATGTCCAGCAGCTCGCGGGCGCGCCCAAGCTGGGCGTAGAGGCGGGCCATGCTGTCCAGCGCCTCTTCGTCCGCCGGCTGCAGCTCGAGGACCTTGTTCCAGCTCCCCACCGCCGCCGGCAGCGCGCGCTGGCGCAGTTGCAGGCGCGCCAGCGTCCGGTAGAGCAGCGTGCGCGCGCCGTCGTCGACCGCCTTGGCCGCGATCTCGTCGAGCAGGGCCACCAGATCCTCGGCGGCCTCGGCCGGCTCGAAGAGCTTGAGGCAGAGCTCCATCGACGCCTCGTCGGGCAGCTCGCGCAGCGCGCGGGTGGCGGCGACGAAGGCCATCTCCGGATTCTTCATCTCCCCGGCATAGACCTCGGCGATCCGGCGCAGGAGCGCAACCCGGTCCTTGGGCACCGGCTCCACCGAGGCGCGCGCCTCGAGCATCTGCACCAGCCGGAGGTAATCGCCGGCGCTCGCGAACACGGGCTCGAGCGCGGCGGCCGCCTCCGAGCGCAAGGGGGAATCGGACCGCGCGATCTCCTCGAGGGCGGCGACGGCTCCCAGGTGACCCGCGCGCATCCGGAGGACTTCGACGAACGCGTCCAGCGCGCCTTTCGGGTCGGATAGGCGGCTGAGCTTCAGACGTCCGAGGCGCACCCTTAGGTCGAATGCCTCCTCCTGGGCGCCCCGCTGCTCCGCCAGCTCGATCTCCCGTTCGATCAACGAGGCGAGCTCCGGCCACCGCTCGCTCTGGGAGAGGATCCTTTCCAGAAGCTTGAGCGCGTTGGCCTCCGCCGGCTCGCGCTGCAGAATCTGCGCGTAGGCCGAGGCCGCCATCGCCCGATCGGAAAGCCCCTCTTCGGCGAGGCGCCCCAGCTCGAAGAGGTAGGAGACCTGCTTGCGCGCGTTCGGCTCGAGCGCGATCTGCCGCTTCATCACCTCCGCCAGCTCGGCGAAGGCGCGCGTCTGGCGGTAGAGGCGGGCCAGGCTCTCCAGCGGTTGTTGATTTTCCGGCTCGCGCTTGGCGACCTCCTCCCAGGCGCGAATCGCCGGCTCCACCTGGGCGAGGCGATCCCCGTAGAGCGTGGCCAGGCGCCGCCAGAAGACCAGGGCCAGCGCGTCGTTCACCCCGCGGCCAAGCTGCTCCTCGTAGGCGGAGGTGAGCTCCTCGAAGGAGCTGGTCTCGACCGCCAGGCGTTCCAGGTCCTCCCGGGCGCCGTCGTTCTCCGGCTCGTCCCGGAAGGCCCGCAGGCGCCAGCCGAGCGCCAGCGTCTTCTCGCCCATCAGCTCGCGAAGGTTGGCAAGCTCCTGGATCGCCGCGAATCGCTCGCCGGAAGTGACGCTGGAGATCCGGATCTCGATCGCCGTGGCCAGCTTGTGGAGGTCTTTGATCTGGCGGTAGATCGGCTCGAGCAGGCGCGCGGACTCGACCTTCGTCGAGTCGATGTTCAGCAGCCGCTCGAGCCCGGTCATCGCACCGCCGTCCGTCGCGGAGAGCTCGAGGACTTTCTGGTAGACGGTCAGCGCCTCGTCGGGCTGGCCTTCGGTCTCGAGCAGCTGCGCGCGGCGCAGGAGGTAAACTCTTCGGGCGCTCGGATCGGGGGTGGTTTCGGCGAGCTGGACGAGGACATCGATGTGCTCGGCGGCGCGGCTGTTCTTCCCGTACAGCCGGTCCAGGGCTTCGAGGGCGGCGACCGTCTTGGCGATGCCTAAGGCGGCGCGGAAGGCTTCGATCGCGGATCCGTCCTCGCCGGCGGCTTCATAGGCGGCGCCCGCCTTGAGGAGCAGCGCCTGTTTTTCGTCCGGGGCCTGGGCGTGCTCGGCCTTTCGCGCCAGGACCTCGGACAGCCCCCTCGCATTCTTCGCCCGCTCGTAGAGATTGCCCAGGTGCTCGAGCGCCTCTCGATCCGTGGGCAGGTGCTCGAGCAGCGTTCGCCAGAGGTGGATCGCCTGGGCGGCTTGTCCCAGGTGCTCGCGCAACTCCGCCCCGCGCCGCAGCAGCGGGACGGCGCCCTCGTCTCCGGAGGGCAGCGCCTCGGCTGCGCTTTCGTAGGCGTCCGCCAGATCGTCGTGAGCGCCGGTGGCACGCGCCAGCCGCTCCAGCTCGATTCGCGCGGCCTCCCGATCGACGCCGGTGGCGAAAGCCTTCAGCGCCGCGCGGAAGGCGAGGTCCGGCTGGCGCATCTCGCGCTCGTAGATCGTCCGGATCTCGGTGGCGAGTCGCGCCTTCTCCTCGGGCTGGGCGCTCGCCATCCGCAGCTCGCGAAGCTCGATCCGGCGGACGTGATCGCCAGACCGAGCGAGCACCGGGTCGAGGATCTCCAGCGCGGGCACGCTTCCGGTGACCCCCAGCCTGGCCCAATCCTCGAGCGCCGCCCGGGTTCCGGAGTGGCTCGGGTCGGCGGCGAGGATCTCCTGGTATCGCTGCAGCGCCCCCGAGCCATCGCCCATCTGCTGTCGCAGCTGGGCGAGTCGAAAGGCCGCCTCCCGGCCTGCTGGACTTTGACCCTCCTGGGAAATCCTCAGGCCCAGCGCCAACTGGAGATCCTCCGGGCGATCGAGCTCCTCGCAGAGTCGCTCCAGGGCCATCGCCGCTTCGCGATCGGATGGATCTTTGAGACCCACCTCCCGCCAGACGGAGGCGGCGCGCTGCTTGTCGAGGAGCCTCTGCTCGCAGAGCGCGGCGGTCTCGCGCCACAGCGAGAGCTTCTCCGCGTCGTCGGGGAGGAGCTGGGCGAGCCGCTCGAGCACCTCGGCCAGAGGGCCCCATTCCTCGGCAAGGCGGTGCAGCCGCTGCAGCGCGCGAAGGGCGTCCAGATCGCTGGGCTCCAGCCGCAGCACCTCGCGCCAGTGCCGGATCGCGCCGGTTCGATTTCCCAGCTGCTTCTCGGCCAGCTCGGCAAGCTCGCGATGGAGCACGACCCGGGCGGAGCCGATGTCCTCCTCGACCATCTCGCTCAGGACCTCGACATAGCTGCCGAGCACGTCCGCCTCTTCGGCCGCCTGGCGCGCCGCGCTGCGGATGACGGCGTCCACGGGCGAGGCGCGAAGCGCGCGCGCGAGCGCAGCGAAGGCCAGCTCGGGTTGGCGTAGCTGGTACGAATAGATGTGCGCCGCCCGCTTGAGGGCGAGCACCTGCTCCAACTTGTCGGTCGAGCTCTGCGCGATGATGTCCAGGGTGGTGACGAGCTTTCGATGGTCCTTGGTCGCCTCGTAGGCGGGGACCAGCGCGCGCGCGGCTTCCTCGCGGCACTGCGCATCCTTCAAGAGGGCCTCGAGCGCGGCCAGCGCATCCGGATCCGACGGCCGGTGGCCCAGGATGTCCGCGTAGTTTCGCACCGCCTCCGCGCGGTCGCCGGAGGACCCTTCCGACAGCTTGGCGCGCTTGAGCGAGAGCCGGGCCGCCCCGTCCTTGTCCCCCGCGGTGGTCGCCAGGGCGATTCCCCGGCTCAGCGCCTGGGAGAGCTCGTCCGTTCGCCCCGCCCGCTCGAGCAGCTCGCAGAGCCAGGGCAGGTTCTCGCTTTCACTGGCGCCCGCCTTGATCGCCTCCTGCAACGCCTGGGCGGCTTCGCCGGGCGAAACATCGGCGTTCAGCTCGGCGAGCTGAAGATAGAGCCCTGCCTTCTCCTCGTCCTCGCCGACGAGAATCCGCCGGCGCAACACCTGGTCGCACTCCGCCAGGCGGCCCGCCTTGCGGTAGAGCTCGCACATCCGGGTGAGGATCTGCGGATCGTCCGCCGAGCGCTCGAGCGCGGCCCGGAGGGATGCCAGCGCCTCGTCTACCGCCCCCGCCTCTTCGAACAAGTCGGCGGACACGCGCAGCAGATCGAGCGCGGGGTTCTTGCCCTCCGCCTTGCTGGTGCAGGCGGCCAGGGTCCGCGCCAGCTCCGCCTGAGCGGACAGATCGCGGGCGAGCCGGATCGCCGAGGTGCGCAGGTTCGGATCCGCCGGATCGATGGACAGCGCCTGGACGAGGAAACCGAAGGCCGCCCCGGTGTCGGCGAGGTGCTTTTCGTGGATCTCGGCCAGGGTCTGGAGGGTGTCTTTCCTCGCGCCCGGCGCGGTCGCCGACGAGAGTCCGATGAGCAGCGCCGCGACCTGGCGCTGGTGGTTGCCGGCCTGGGCGTGGTACCGCGCCAGGGCGCCGGAGATTTCGCTCGGCCGGACTCCCTGCGAGGCGAGCCTCTCCAGCGTGGGGAGCACCTCCGGCGCGACCTCGGTGTCCAGAAGCTGCAGCAGCAGGGCGACGGCCTGGTCCGGCCGGGAGAGCCTCTCGCCGTAGAGTCGCGCCAGCTTGAGCTTCCAGCGGCTCCGGACGAGCCCACCCTGCTCCCCGGGAAGCCTGGAGATCAGGGTCTGGATGATCCCCGCCGCCTCTTCCCAGCGCGAGGCGGCCAGCATCATGCTCACGCTGCGTTCGAGATTCTCGACCTCCGAGCCCGGGCTGACCTCGGCGACATTGCTCGCCTGCGGCTTGAGAACCGGAGGCGATGGCTCGGCCCGGGGAGGGGCGGCCTGCGCCGCGGCCGACCGCTGGAGCAGATCCGCCAGCGCGCGCTTGATCTCGGTGGAGGCGGGCTCGGAGGCGAGCTTGGCGGCGCGCTGGAGGGAGCGGGTGATCTCCGCCATCGGCCCGCTGCGCCCGGCGCTCTCCACCATCGCGGAGGCGATTTGCGGTTGGTCCGGATGCGCGAAGAATGCGCGCGCCAGGGCCGCGAACGCTCGACCCGGATCGCCCTTCTTCTCGAACAGGTCGGCCGCGGACAGCGCGAGCTTGAGCCGTTCGGCGGAAGGGGCGCCGGCGAGCAGGGCCAGCTCCAGCACCGGCTCGAGGGCCTGGTCATCTCCCGCCTCCACCAGCAGATTCGCCAGCCGCCACGCCGCGCGGGTGTTCGTTCGATCCAGCCTCAAGACAGCTTCCAGGTGCGTCCGCGCCTCCGCCCGCCCCAGCCCGATGCCGAGCTCGGCGAGCCACATCCGCACGTCGATCTGAGACCGCCGATCGATCAGGGTGTTCAGGTGGCGTTCGTAGACGGAGAACGCCTCCGCCGCGCCTCCGTTTTCGATCAGGAGCTCGGCGGCGAAACCGATCGCTTCAGACCGGGAGGGATCGGCCTCGATCGCTTTTTCGAGATCGGCCAGCGCCCCTGCGCGATCGTCGAGCTTCAAGCGCAAGAGGCCGGCGCGCGTCCAGAGCTGGCTCTGCACCCCCTTGTCCTTGAGCTCCAACGCCATCCCTTCCAGGGAGCGGATCGCCCCGGGGAAGTCGTTTTCCTTCGCCGCCAACCGCTCCACGAAGTCGAGCGCGGCGGGCATGCCCGGCCAGAGCAGAAGGCTGCGGTCGAGGGCCTCCTTGACCTTGTTGCGCGCGGCGCTGTCGCACCAGGCGAAGAGCTTGGCCACTCCCAGCGAGAGGCGGGCGGCGTTCTTTCGATCCCGCTCTTCCAGGGAAGCCGTGCGCAGCAGCCGGACCCGGTCGCGCCAGCTCAGGTCGAACTGCTTGAGCGCCCGGAGCACCTTTTCCGCCCGGGGGTTGCCGGGCTGGATCTCCTGGGCGATCCGCGCCGCGGTCTGGGCGAGCGCGTGCTCCACCGGATCGTCGGCCAGGTTCTCGGCGAGGGCGGCGTAGTCGTCGGCCAGTCCCCCGCTGCCCAGCGCGGCGCGTTCGCGCTCCAGCGAATCGAAGGCCGGCCGGAAGCGATGGTCGCTCAAGAAGAGCTGCCGGCAGCGGCGAAACGCCGGGCGCGCGGTGGGATCGGCGTGACTGGCCTGCTGGCAGCAGAGGATCGCCCGCTCCTTGCGCTGCAGCTTGTGCTCGTAGAGGTCCGCCGCCTTGAGCAGGAGGGCCGCGCGCTCGGGACCGGTGGCCGACACCGCAATCACCTCGAGCAGCTCGGCGAGCGCGGGATAGTCCTGCTTTTGATCGAGCAGGAGCAGCAGGCTCTTCAGCGCCTCCTTCGATCCCGGCGTGTAGAGCAGGGCACGGCGGAAGAAGTCCTCCGCCCGTCCCAGATCCTTGATCCGATCCCGGGTCAGCTCCCCCGCGCGGGTGAGCACCCGGCCCGCTTCGGAGGGGATCGGCACTTCCCGCACCCGCGCTTCAAGCAAGCGGATGAGCTCTTCGATCCGTCCCGCCCGTTCGAGGGACGAAGCAGCCTGGATAAACGGGCCGTCGTCTGGCCAACGCTCCGGCGCGCGATTCAGAAGAGTTTCTTCCATCAAGAGGACAGAGTCGGGCGCGGGCGGATCGTGACCTCGCGGTCACAAAAGTTTATCCTTCCTCACCCTCCCCATCCAGAGCGACAGACTCCGCCGATGGCGGTGGAGCGACTACCTGTGCGGGCATTGCCGCCGCTCTCTCCGCCGACGCGCCGTCTCCCGCGCGCTGATACAGCTCCACCGCCTTGTCGCGATCTCCGAGCGATTCGGCCATCTGCGCCGCCTGCGGCCAATCGCCGGCCTGCTCGTAGACGGCGAGGGCGCGGTCCTTTCGCTCGGCGCGCTTCCAGGCCTCGGCCGCGGCGGGCAGATCTCCCAACATCTCCAGCCACCGCGCGCTCCCGCCGGGCCGATTCTCCGCCTCGGACCGCTCGATCTCCTTGCGCGCCAGCGCCTGCGCCTCGTCGTCGAACTTCATCTTCTGTAAGAAGCGGAACGCCTTGGCCGCGGGCAGGGCGAGCAGCGTCTGGATCGCATCGCCGCGCTTTCCGGCGGCGACGAGCAGGAGAGCCGCGCCCAACCGGTCGCCCCGCTCGATGAGCTTCTCCACCTCGAGCTGTCGCACCCGTTCCGCGTTGGCGGAGTCCTTGGCGCGCTCGTACGCCTTTCGCGCCGCCGCCAGCTTCCCGCTCTTTTCCCAGGCGAGCGCCGCCTGATCGAACTGGCGCGCGCGCTCGTAGAGCTTGGCGACGTTGTCGAACTGACCCGCCTCCACGTAGTGCTCCATCAGAAGCTCGTAGGCGCCGGCCTTCTCGACGATCGGCAGGAACTGCTCGGGCTTGAGCTGCGCGAGCAGCCGGCGCGCCGCCGGCGAGTCCTTGGCGGAGAGAAAATTCCTCAGCGCGCTTTTGAGATCCCCGCCCGCTTCGTAGAGCCTCGCCGCTTCCGCCGTCGAGTCGTGTCGCTCGTAGAGTCGCGCCGCATCCCGGGTCCGCTTTTGACTCTCCAACCGGCGCGCCTCGTCGCGCCAGTCGCCGGAGCGCGGCGCCGAAGGCGGGGCGGAGGGCGCCCTGCCTGGCGCCGGCGCCGTCTCGGGCTCGGCGAACTGGCGGCCGCTGGCGGCGAAGGCAGGCTCCGCCCGGTCTTCATCGCCCACCGCCCTCCAGACCGAGCCGACCAGGAAGAGCACTTCGCCGTAGGCGGCGAGCTTCTCCTCCTCGGGCGAAAGCGCGGGCGGCTTGGGCGCCTGGGCGGCCTCGGCTGGGTTCGAGCCCGCATCGGTAGCGGGCGCCGAGTCGGAGCCCGGCTCGC
>Ga0070708_100001673_pt1 | contig 17014 bp, 17 predicted proteins | sample KBSK5503metaG_FD_65469 | JGI IMG/M metagenome (GOLD analysis project Ga0070708, IMG submission 65469) | Corn, switchgrass and miscanthus rhizosphere microbial communities from Kellogg Biological Station, Michigan, USA - KBS K5-50-3 metaG | ecosystem: Host-associated > Plants > Roots >... | reverse complement strand
GGAACCGTGTGCGCCGCCGCCGTGAGCTTCGACCACACTCCCGGCTGACCCGCATCACCGGGATGAAGATGGCGGGGACGCCGACCATCCTCGGGTCAGGAACGGAGCGTCCGGGCGGTCACGAGCGATTCCCTCTCGCGGCCACATCCGCGCGCATCCGCTCCTCCGCCTCCCTGAGCTCGGGCGTGAACGCCTGACCGAAGTCGGCGGCCTCGAAGACCTGGCGAATCTCGATCTCGGCCTCCGCGCCAAGGGGATTGGGGCAGCGCTTGACCCATTCGATCGCCTCTTCCTTCGACTTCACCTGAATCAGCCAGAAGCCGGCGATCAGTTCTTTCGACTCGGCGAACGGCCCGTCGATCACGGTCCGCTTGCTACCGGAGAACTTGACGCGCGCGCCCTTCGAGCTCGGCTGGAGCCCCTCGGCGGCGAGCAGCACGCCGGCTTTTACCAGCTCCTCGTTGTACTTGCCCATCTCGGTGAGGAGCTTTTCGTCCGGGAGGACGCCCGCTTCCGTGGTCTTATCGGCCTTGAGCAGAATCATGAATCGCATCGTAGTGTCCTCTTCTGGTGTCGGCGTCGGAGTCCGGCGACCGGATGGTTTCGGCCGGCGCATCCTGGGCTCTACATACACGTCGAACAAGGAGCGGCGAAATCGACACGGGCCCGAGGCGGCTAGTCGTCGATCGTCTGGTAGGCCGAGGTCCAAAAGTCGAGATAGACACGCGGGGGACTGGGGGAATCCCAGAGGCGCTGGGTCAGCAGGATTGCGACCACTTGTTCCCTGGGGTCCGACGACCAGGACGTGCCGAAGCCCCCGTCCCAGCCGTAACGTCCGGGCACGGAGGAGACGTCGTCGCGCCGGGTGACGACGGACACACCGAACCCCCAGCCGCGGTTGTCCCCAAGGAAGAGGCCGGCAGGAACCCCGAGCCCGACATCCGCGATCCCGGTGTTGACAGCGTGAGGATCACGCCGGCGCCCCGCCGCACCATGTGCCGCGCAACCGCCTTCGCCGTGAGGAAGTGCGTGCGCGTGTATCGGGTGCGCGTAGTCCTCGAACGAGAGCTCGGCGAAGGGTGTGCCCTGCACGTGGCGGATGCCGACCGCGTTCAGGGCGACGTCGATCCCGCCCGCCTCCGACGCCACCGGCGTCGGCGGATCTCCCGCGCGACGGCGTCGAGCGTGGCCAGCGTTCGACCGGCCAGGAAGACCCTTGCCCCCTCGCGGGCGAAGGCGCGCGCGACCGTACCGCCGATCGCCCCGCCCGCGCCGTAGATCACGGCGTGCTTCCTCTCGAGCAGCATGGTGCCTCCGCCTCACCGACTCGTCGGGAGCGCCGGGATGTGGACGACCGGACGGATTTCGACCGTGCCCCGGCGCGCCATCGGAATCCGCGCGGCGATGGCGATCGCCTCGTCCAGGTCCCCGGCGTCGATCAGGAAGTAGCCGCCCAACTGCTCACGCGTCTCGGCGAACGGACCGTCGGTCACCAGCCGCTTGCCCTCGCGGACCCGGACGCTGGTGGCCGTGGACGTAGGGTGCAGCGGGGCTGCGGCGACATACTGGCCCGCCGAATCGAGCTGGTGCGCGAGCTCCGTAGACTCCTCGTAGCATTCCACCCGCTCGACCTCGTCCAGCGCTTGTTCGTCCAGGTAGATCAACAGCATGTACCGCACGACCGCGCCTCCATTCCAGCCGGACTAGCCGCCGGCCATGGCGCCCACGACCAGAAAGGGCTCCGCCCCGGCCGCGATCGCGTCGGGCAGCGGCGCATCCGGCGATTCGTGGGACAGATCCTGCCCGCAGCCGAAGAACCTCACGAAGGACCGGCGCCGCTGCGTTCCGTGGTCGCGGATCGTTCCGCGCAGCATCGGAAATGCGGCCTCGACCGCGTCGAGGACCGACCGCTGCGTCACCGGACCCCCGAGCTGGAGCCGCACCTCTCCATCGACCTGGGCCAGTCTGCGCAGATGCTCCGGGAGCACCACGCGGATCATGACAGCGTCTGGACCTCGACGGAGAGGACGGCCGGGAGATCCCGGACGATCGGCGCCCACGTGTCGCCGGCGTCAACCGACGCGTAGACCTGGCCGCCGGTGGTCCCGAAGTACAGGCCGCACGAGTCGAGCGAATCCACGGCCATCGCGTCGCGCAGCACGTTCACGTAGCAGTCGCGTTGCGGCAACCCCTTCGTGAGCGCCTCCCACTCGTCGCCGCCCGTCCGGCTGCGGTATACGCGCAGCTTCCCCTCTGGCGGGTAGTGCTCGGAGTCGCTCTTGATCGGGACGACGTAGATGGTCTCCGGCTCGTGCGCGTGCACGGCGATCGGGAACCCGAAGTCGGTCGGCAAGTTGCCGCTGACCTCCCGCCACGACTCGCCGGCGTCATCGCTGCGCATGACGTCCCAGTGCTTCTGCATGAACAGCACGCTCGGACGCGAGGGGTGCATCGCGATGCGGTGGACGCAGTGGCCGACCTCCGCATTCGGATCAGGGAGCTCGTACTTGGACTTCAGGCCGCTGTTCACCGGTCGCCACGTCTTGCCGGCGTCGTCGGTCCGGAACACGCCCGCGGCCGAGATGGCGATGAAAAGCCGCTCCGGATCGCTTGGGTCCTCCACGACCGTGTGCACGCACATCCCACCGGCCCCCGGCTGCCACAGGTGCCCCTTCGCCGCGCGCAGCCCGGGAAGCTCATGCCACGTCCGCCCGCCGTCGGCGGAGCGGAACAGGGCGGCGTCTTCGACCCCAGCGTAGACGGTCTCCGCGTCGGTCAGCGACGGCTCGAGGTGCCAGACGCGCTTGAACTCCCAAGGATGCTGCGTGCCGTCGTACCACTGGTGTGTGCCGGGCACCCCGTCGTACGCGAACTGGTTCCCCACCGGCTCCCACGTCTTGCCGCCGTCGTTCGAGCACTGGATCACCTGCCCGAACCAGCCGCTGGACTGCGATGCGTAGAGCCGGTTCGGTTCGACGGGCGAGCCCTTGACGTGGTAGATCTCCCAGCCCGCGAAGTGGGGGCCGCAGATGTCCCACCGGTCGCGCTTCGCGTCCGACGTCAGGACGAACGCGCCCTTGCGTGTACCGACCAGCACCCGTACTTCGCTCATCTCTGGCTCCTTCCTGAGGTTCCGGCGATTCGCACAGCCGCGGGTCGCCGGGTCAAAGCGGCAGACTATCCAACGCCAGCTCCGGCCGCCGCGCTGGCTCGGAGCCCGCCTGCACACGTCGGAGCACCACCGCGGCTGCGATCGCCGTGGCCAGCGCCAAGGCGGCGCAGATGCCGGCGGTTAGCTCGAACGCCTGAGTGAATGCCTCGCGCGCCGTACAGCACCGTCAGGTCCATGGAGTAGAGCATGCACGGCAGGACGATCAAGGCAAGCCCGATCCACTCGCGCGGCCCAGCCCTCGGTGTACCACCGGCAATCGCATCGGCCATCGTTTCTCTCTTCACGCGCTCCGGCCTCAGGCCTTACGGCCGCCGCGTCATCAAGATTCTAGTTTGGCGCCGTACTCCACTCATCTGCCATTCCTTCTTGGGGTTACGGCTTCTCCCTGGCTCGATCCCGGGCGTCCGCAACGCCGGTGACAAGATATAGTCGTCCGGCGCGGGCCAAAATCGACAGCGGGTTCGGTTGGGGATCGGCTGGTGTTGGGGGGCCCTACCCTCGCCTCTTGCGTTGGGGTCGCGGAGGCGTGGTGACTGGGGCAGGCAGGGCGGGCGGAACCGGCGATTCCTGAAGCGACCGCACGATGTCTGTGGTAGACTCGAGAATCCCAACGTCGGGCAGCGCGCGCTCGATGACCCAGGCGTGAAAGAACGGGTTGTCGAACGCGGGCGTTCTTGCGTCGATCGTCAGCGCCTCGCGCCTGACGAGCCATTCGATCGCCTGCGCCACCTCGGCGGTGCTCTTGAAACCGAAGCGGTCGCGGCTGGCCCGCCCGTACAGCTTCGGCTCGCCGGCGGCGACCGCGCGAAGGACGTTCTGCTGGCTGGGCGGCAGCTCCTCCCAAAGCCGGCGGAACGGCTCGCCGTTGCTTTCGAGCATCTCCCGCAACGCTTCGTCCAGGGTCGTCTCGCCGATCGCGCCACGGGGACTGGCGACGTCGTAAACCGTGCGCGCAAGCTCGACGATGTCGCGAGTCCGAGGTCCGCCGGTCGCCACGATGCGCGCCCCGATGCCGGCGGGCTCGAGTCCGGCGCCGGCCAGGCGCTCCTCGATCCAGCGCGCGAAGTGCTCCGGGTCGATCGGGCCGTGATGAAGCAGCCGAAACAGCTTGTAGAACGCGCGCCCCTCCCCCTGCATCGCCTCGATGAGGGAGAGCTCGCTGCCCGCGGCCACATACGCGACATGGCGGTGGCGCTCGATCACGCTCCGCAAGTGCCACTCGGCGCTCTCACCGCCGAACCGGTGAATGTTCTGAAACTCGTCCAGCACGATCCCAATCTGAAGGCCGCGCTGCTGAGCGGTCTCGTCCACCGCGTCGAGCACACGCTCGAGGCTGGTCCGCTGCTCGTCGAGGGCATGGATACGGCCCTCGAGGCTCAACGTCGGGAGCGCGATCCCGGTCACCGGATCGGCCGAGAGGGTGACCCTGAGCGTGAGGGACTTCAGGAAGCCCGCGAGGATGTCCAGCCACCGGCGCCCGAGGGCCCGGCTGGTGCCCTGGAGAATGCGGTTGGCGACATCGGTGACGGTCGTCGCGCCGGAGAGGTCGGCCCGGAAGGCGACGGCATCGCGCTCGGTGACGTGCTCAATGGCCCGGTCGAGGGTCGAGCTCTTCCCCATCCGCCGGCGGCCGAAGACCAGCAGCTTGTCGCCTGGCTCGAGCAGCGCCTGCTCGATGCGGCGGAGCTCGTCGGCCCGGTCGGTGAAATGCTCACCGGCGACGATTCCACTGATGCGGAAGGGATTTGCGGGTGGGGCGGGGGGAGGGGGTGAGCGTCTTGGCATAGTAATAGATTGTTTACTAATAGAATCATTACTTATTGCACTAACTAATGACTTACTGAAATGAGTCATAAAGATATAAGTCATAGACGATGGCACAAGGCGCCATGGTCGCGCCGCCCCCCAACGCACCGGAGGGCCCGGGTCGCGACCCGGGCCCTCCGCATCCTCCCCTTCGAGGCGCCGACCTACTGCACCGTGTTCATCATGTCGAAGATCGGCAGGTACATCGCCACCACCATGCCGCCCACCACCACACCGAGCACCACGATCATCATGGGCTCCATCAGCGAGAGCAGCGCGCCCACCGCCACGTCCACCTCTTCGTCGTAGAAGTCCGCGATCTTCGTCAGCATCTCGTCCAGGCCGCCGGTCTGCTCGCCCACCGCGATCATCGAGATCACCATGGGGGGGAACACCTTCGACTTCTCCAGCGGCGCCGCGATCGTCTCGCCGCCCGCGATCGAGTGCCGGGAGGCCATGACCGCATCGTGGATCACCATGTTGCCGGCAGTCTTGGCCGTGATCTCGAGCCCCTCGAGGATCGAGACACCCGAGGAGATCAGCGTGCCCAGGGTCCGGGTGAAACGGGAGACCGCCGACTTCCGCAGCAGGTCGCCCAGGACCGGGGACTTGAGCAGGAGCGTGTCGATGGTCTTCCGCCCGCCCGTGGTGGCGTAGTAGCGCCGGATCGCGAACACGATGGCGCCCAGGGTCCCCAGCACCGCCCACCAATAGCCGATCAGCATGTCGGACAGCCCGATCACGATCCGGGTCGGCAGCGGGAGCTCCATGTTCACCGACGCGAACATGCTCTGGAAGACCGGAATCACGAAGATGAGCAGGACGCAGATGGCGATCGCGGCGACCGACATGATCACGCCCGGGTAGACCATCGCGCCCTTCACCTTGCGCATCAGGGCATCGCTCTTCTCGAGGAACGTCGCCAGGCGGAGCAGAATCGTGTCCAGGATACCGCCGGCTTCGCCGGCGGCGACCATGTTCACGTAGAGGTCGCTGAACGCCTTCGGGTGCTTGCGGAACGCGTCCGCGAGCGTGTTGCCGGACTCGACATCGTACACCACGGCCCGGGTGACCTCGGCGAGTGCCTTGTTCTCGGTCTGCTGCGCCAGGATCGTGAGGGACTGGACCAGCGGGAGACCGGCGTTGATCATCGTGGCGAACTGGCGGGTGAAGATCACGATGTCGCGGGTCTTGATTCCTCCAGCGCCCGGCAGCGACAGCTTGATCTGCTTGGGCGCCTCGCGGACGCTCACCAGGATCAGCCGGTTCTTCCGGAGATAGTTGTTGACCTCGGACTGGCTCGGCACGTCGAGCTGGCCCTTCTGAATCTGCCCGTTCGCGGCGTTGCGCGCGGTGTATTCATACATCGGCATCGGTCGGTCTCCTTCGTCCTAGCGGCGGGTCGCGCCGGCGGCGCGGAGCGGCTTCTCGCCGACCGCGGGGATGTCCTGGTCCTCCAACGGCCGCTGCCCGATCATGCGGAGGAACTCATTCGGGTCGCCCGAGACCCGGAGGCACTCATCCTCGTTCACTTCGCGCGCAACGTAGAGCTGGTACAGCGAATCGTTCATCGTCTGCATCCCGAACTTCTTGCCCGCCTGCATCGCCGAGTAGATCTGGTGGATCTTCTCGTCGCGGATCAGCGCGCGGATGGCCGGCGTCGCAACCATGATCTCCGCCGCCATGACCCGTCCCCGGCCCTTCGCCTTCGGCAGAAGCGTCTGGGTCATCACGCCCTCGAGCACGAAGGCGAGCTGCGCCCGCACCTGCGACTGCTGGTTGTGGGGAAAGACGTCGATGATGCGGTTGATCGACTCCGCGGCCGAATTCGTGTGGAGCGTCGCCAGCGCCAGGTGGCCCGTCTCCGCGATCGTGAGCGCCGCGGCGATCGTCTCGAGGTCGCGCATCTCGCCGACCAGGATGACGTCCGGGTCCTCACGGAGCGCGTACTTGAGCGCGGTGGCGAAGTTCTTCGTGTCCGTGCCGACCTCGCGCTGGTTGACGATGCAGCCCTGGTGCCGGTGTATGAACTCGATCGGATCCTCCACCGTGATGATGTGCCCCTTCCGCTCCTTGTTGATCTTGTCGATCATCGCGGCCAGGGTGGTGGACTTGCCCGACCCGGTCGGCCCCGTCACCAGGATCAGGCCCCGCGGACGCTCGGACAGCTTGGCGACGATCGGGGGCAACCCGAGTTCCTGGAAGGTTCGCACATTGAAGGGAATCATGCGGATTACCATGGCCACGCAGCCGCGCTGCTTGAAGACGTTGCCGCGGAAGCGCGCCAGGTTCTGAATCCCGAAGCTAAAGTCAAGCTCGTCTTCGGTTTCGAACCGCTTCTTCTGGTTCTCGGTCAGGACGGAATAGGCCAGCTGGAGGGTGTCCTTGGCCGTCAGGACGTCGGGGACGGAGCTGTCGGTCATGTCCCCGTCAATCCGGAGCTTAGGCCGCTCCCCGGCGGTGGCGTGGAGGTCCGAGGCCTCCTTCTCGATCATTTCCTCGAGCAGGGCTCGCAGGTTGACGGTCATGCCGCACTCTCCTTGACGACTTCTTCCAGGGTGGTCACGCCACGCTCGATCTTCTTCATGCCGTCCATCCGCAGAGTGAGCATGCCCTCCGCGACCGCCTGCTCGCGAAGCTCCGCCACCGATGCGCCCCGCAGGATCATGCGGCGGAGCTCGGGCGAGAGCGCCATGATCTCGTACAGGCCCTGGCGTCCCTTGTATCCGGTGCCGCTACAGACGTCGCAGCCCTTGCCCTTCATGAACGCGATCTTGCGGAGGGAGTCAAGATTTGTGCCCAAGGAGTGCAATTCCTCGTCCCGGTAGGTGTGCGGAGCCTTGCACTCCTTGCAGATACGGCGCACCAGCCGCTGCGCCACCACCAGGTTCACGGCGCTGGCCACGTTGAACGCCTCGATGCCCATGTCGATCATGCGGGTGATCGTGCTGGGCGCGTCGTTCGTGTGCAGCGTCGAGAGCACGAGGTGGCCCGTGAGCGCCGCCTTGATCGCGATGCCGCCCGTCTCCAGATCGCGGATCTCACCGATCATGATGATGTTCGGGTCCTGCCGGAGGAACGCCTTGAGCGCGGCGGCGAAGCTGAGCCCGATCTCGGTCCGCACGAGGACCTGGTTGATCCCCATGAGGTTGTACTCGACCGGGTCTTCCGCGGTCATGATGTTGGTGTCGATCGTGTTGATCCGCTGGAGACAGGAGTAGAGCGTGGTCGTCTTACCCGAGCCCGTGGGGCCGGTGACGAGCACCATGCCATACGGGTTCAGGATCGCCTTCATCAGGTCCTGCTCCGCCTTGGGCTCGAAGCCGAACTTGGTCAGGTCCAGCGTCAGGTTGCCCTTGTCCAGGATTCGGAGCACGATCTTCTCGCCGAAGAGCACGGGCAGCGTCGAGACGCGGAAGTCGATGACCCGCGTGCCCATCTTCAGCTTGAGGCGGCCGTCCTGGGGCACGCGCCGCTCGGCGATGTTGAGCTGGGAGAGAATCTTCACCCGGGACGTGAGGGCGGCCTTCATCTTGAGGGGCGGCTTCATCACTTCGAGCAACGCGCCGTCGATGCGGTAGCGCACCCGGATTTCGTGCTCGAACGGCTCGATGTGGATGTCGCTCGCGCCGCGCTTGACCGCGTCGGTGAGGAGCCCGTTGATCAGCTTGACCACCGGCGCGTCGTCGACGTTGGCGGCGCCGGTATCGTCCTCCTCCTCCTCGACGATCTCCACGTCGTCGTCCAGCCCCTCCATGTCCTTGAGGATGCTCTGGAGCTGCTGGTCCGACGACTCGTAGTGCCGCTCGATCAGCGCCCGGAGCGTGTACTCGCCGGCGATGACCGGGAAGAGATCGTAGCGCGTGATGAACTTGAGGTCCTCGAGCAGGCCGTGATCCGTCGGATCCGCCATGGCGATCGTCAGCGTGCGGCCTTCGCGCTTGAGGGGGAGCACGACGTGCTTCGACGCGAGGTCGGCGGGGATCAGCTTGACGAGCTTGGGATCGACTTCGAACCGGGAGAGATCGACAGCCGGCATGCGGTACTGACGGGCCAGGAGCTTGGTGATCTCGATCTCCTGCACCAGCCCCAGCTTCACCAGCACGTACCCCAAACGATGCTTGCTGGCCCTCTGCTCCGCGAGCGCCTGTGCCAGCTGCTCCCGGGTGATCAGGCCTTCCTTGATCAGGATGTCGCCCAGCCGGTCGGGGCCGGCGGCCGCGGTCGCCATCGTCGAGGTCGAGCTCACCGTTCGGGGGAAAGGCCGTGATCCAAAGTGCGCCCGCGAGGTGTCAACCTTTATGGCACCTGCAACGTTTGGCGCACGCGCGCGAGCAAGGCAGGTTTGATGCCGGGAATGCGAGACAGTGCATCTACCGACGCGAACGGGCCGTTCCGCTCCCGGTCCCGGACGATCGCCTCGGCCCGCCGCCTCCCGATCCCGGGGACGGACGCAAGCTCCGCGGCGCTGGCCGCGTTGAGCGATACCATGCCGGCGGAAGGGGCTAAAGGGGTTGGAGATGCGAGGAGCCGGGCCGAATCGCTGAAAGCCGCGTGATCCCGGATCACCGCCAGCAGGCCCGCCCCGACCCCAGACACCCGGTCCAGCCCGGCCAGGCTGCCGAACGGACCACGGGCCTCCCGATCGGCGATAATGCGTTTCGCTAGTCCCGGCCCGACTCGCGGCAGGCGGGCGATTTCCAGGGCCGTCGCCCTGTCAAGATCTATACGCTCGCCCGGGTCCAGGGGGCGGGCGAGGGCGATGGTGCTGTCCTTGTGCGCGAGTGGCGACTGCCCCGGCAGAGCCCGCACGAGCTCGATCTCCCCGGGAGCCTCCCCGGGCCGGGTGACCACCAGCCGCACGACGTGGCCGGCGACCGCGAGCGTGAGAAGCAGGATGAGGGCGCGGCGCTCGGCGGGGGCCATGGCGAAGAAGGGTGGGGTCCGGGGGCGGACCGCCGGCAACCGCTTTCGCGCGGAAGGGCGCCGGTTACTTCCCGTCCATCCACACCAGCGCCATGGCAACGTCTCCGACGACCTGGACGCTCGCGGCACTCACCTTGTCGATGGTGTCCTCGGGCGTGTGCCACCAGGGATAGTCGAAGTCCACCACGTCGATCGCCTTGATGCCGACCTTCTGGAGCTCGACGTGGTCGTCGGTCAGCGTGTGTTTGGGGGCGTCCACGAAGACGTCTGCGTGACCCGCCTTCCGGGCGGCGGCCCAGACGAGGTTCACGATCTCCGGCGCGCCGGTGAGCGAATTGCCCTCCTGGTAGATCTGCAGATCCTTGTCCGCCACCAGGTCGAACAGCACGGCGTACTTCGGTTGCGGACCCGGCACCGGGTGCGCCGCATAGTACCGGGCGCCGATCAGGACGTCGTTCGGCTGCTGGTTGAAGTCGCCGTAATCCTCCCCGTCGTCGAAGAGCAGATCTACTCCGATCGCCGGCGGATGCCGCTTGAGCGCGTCCGCCACGCCCAGGAGCACCGCCGCCCCGGAGGCGCCGTCGTTGGCGCCGGGCACCGGCGCTTTGGGATCCTTGGAGTTGGGTCCGTCGGAGCGGGGACGGGTGTCCCAATGCGCAAGGAAGAGCACCCGGGTGCTGGCGCCGCGGTTGAACCGGGCAATGAAGTTCCGGAGCGGAAGGGAGTCGCCCTTGGCCGTGACGTGGGTCCACGCCTGCACCACGAGCGTGTCCGCCCGCCGCCGCAGCAGGCTGTCAAGCCAGTGCGCCATGCGGTCGTGCGCAGGCGTGCCCGGGATGCGCGGCCCGAAGCCCACCTGCGCCTTGAGATACTCGAACGTGGCGGTGCCGTCGAACTCCCGGAGCGGCGGCCCGGTCTCGCGGGCGCAGGCGCCGAGCACGAGCGCGGCGGCCAGCGTGAGCAGGAGGGGTTTCGGCATGGCCCTGATTATAACCCGGGGCGGGCCGGCGCCCGCTTGGCCCCTGCCCGCCGGCCCGCCATCTTTCCCGCGTGCGCCTGCTCTCGCGTTATCTCCTGCGCCAGCTCATCGCCCCGTTCTGCTTCTCCCTCGGTGCGTTGACCAGTCTCATGCTGCTCAACCAGATCGCCCGGCGCTTCGGCGCGCTGGTGGGCAAGGGACTGACCTGGGGGGTGATAGCGGAGGTCTTCGCGCTGAGCCTCCCGTTCATCCTGGCCATGACCATTCCGATGGCCGTGCTCCTCGCCGTGCTGTACACGATGAGCCATCTCGCGGCGGACAACGAGGTCACCGCCCTCCGCGCCAGCGGCGTGAGCGTGCCGCAGATCGTGCGGCCCCTGCTCGCCTGGGGCGTGCTGATGTCGGCGCTCACGTTCTTGTTCGTGGACCAGGTCCTCCCCGACACCAATGCCCGGCTGCGGGGACTCCTGATCGACATCGGCCGAAAGAAGCCGACGTTCGAGCTGCGGGAGCAGGTGATCAACGAGGTTCCGCCGTCCAAGTTCTTTCTCCGCTCGAGCCGCATCGACGGCGCGACCGGGCGGCTCCGCGGCGTGACCATCTACGACGTGGGCGACGAGCGAGTCCGGCGCGTGATCTATGCCGACAGCGGCTTCATGGCCTACGCGCCGGGCGGTAAGGACCTCACGCTCCAGCTCTACCACGGCGTGATCCACCAGTACAAGGCCGACGAGGCCGATCGCTTTCAGATGACGATGTTCGCCGTGAACGAGATCCGGGTTCGGAACGTCTTCGACGAGCTGGAGCGCAACACGGCGGATCAGATCCGGGGCGACCGGGAGATGTCGAGCTGCGACATGTTCGCCGTGGTCCGCGACGCCGACCGAGACCAGGCGAAGGCGGAGGCGGACCGGCGCTTCCTGCTCGAGCGCGATCTTCGCGAGCTGCTCCGGTTGCCGGTGACCAAGCAGGACATCGCCGTCCCGGCCGTGCGCGGCGACTACTGCGTGTGGCTGGCCCGGCTGCGCACCGCCGCGAAGACCGCGCTCCTCCCGAAGAAGGCGGCCGCTCAGGCCCCAGCGAAGCGAGCACCGCACGTCCCGAAGACGCCGACCCCGGTGGCGTCGAGGCCGGCAGCGCCGACGCCGGCGGCTCCATCCGCCATGCAGCCTAGGCTCTCCGCCTACGCGGAGGTAGCGGTGATCACGGCCCGCGCCACCGACGCGGATCTTCAGTCCGACCGTTACATGGTCGAGATCCACAAGAAGTGGGCGATCAGTCTCGCGTGCGTGTCGTTCGTGCTGGTCGGGCTCGCGATGGCGCTCCGGTTCCCGCGCGGGGGGATGGGGCTCGTGATCGGCGGCGGCCTGGCCGCGTTCTCGGTTTACTACGTCGGCCTCACGGCGGGAGAGGCGCTCGCCGACCGGGGGCTGCTCTCGCCCGCCCTCTCCATGTGGCTGCCCAATCTCATCATCACGGCGGCCGGCCTGGCCGGGCTGGTCCTCGTGAACCGGCAGCCGGGACTCAACCGCGGGGGTGATTTCCGCGAGCTCTTTGACGCGATCCGCTACCGCCTGCGTCGGGTCCGGGCATGATCGGCCGCCTGCTGGACCGCTACATCCTGGGTCTCTGGCTGCGGATCTTCGCGCTTACGGTGCTTGGCTTCCCCGTCGTCTCCATCCTGATCAACCTCACGGACTCGCTGAACAAGCTGCTCGACCGCGGGCTGACGGTGCGTCAGGTCGTCATCAGCTACGTGTACTCCGTGCCCGAGAACATGTTTCTCGTGCTCCCGGCGGCGGTCCTGTTCGCCACGGTGTTCACGGTCGGCGCGATGGCGCGACACTCGGAGCTCACTGCCGCGAAAGCCGGCGGCCAGAGCTTCCGCCGGCTCGTGTTCCCGCTGATCCTCGCGTCGGTGTTCGCGACCGGGCTCGCCGTTGTGGTGGGCGAGCTGGCGCCCGGCGCCACGGCAACGCAGCTCAAGATCCAGAAGGCGCAGCCCGAGGGGCCGACATCGGCCAGGTTCAACTTCGTCTATCGCGGTGACCAGGGCTGGGTGTACACGATCCGGTCGCTCGAGATCGCCAACCGGAAGCTCAAGGGCCTCCTCTTCGAGCGGCAGGGAACCGGCATCGCTTATCCGGGTCTGGTCGTGACGGCCGACAGCGGCACCTATGACGCCGCGCGGCCGGGCTGGCGTCTCTGGAACGGGGCCAGCCGGGTGATCGCGGCACCGGACCGTCAGGCCTCCTTCACGTTCCGCTCCCTCCGGCTCCGGAGCTTCTCGCAGACGCCGGCCGACCTCCTGGCCGAGCCCAAGGCACCGGACGAGATGCGCTACGCCGAGCTGGGGCGCTACATCGAGGCGCTCGAGCGCTCCGGCAACGACGCCAACAAGCTGATCGTGGAGCGCGCCCTCAAGCTCGCCATCCCCGCGACCTGCCTGATCATCGCGATTTTCGGCGCGCCCCTCGCCATCACGTCTCCCCGGGCCGGGACCGCCTTCGGCATCGCCATCAGCCTCGGCACGACCGTGTTCTTTCTGCTGCTCATGCAGATCGCCAAGGCGGTCGGCGCAGGGGGGCTGATCAACCCGACGGCGGCCGCCTGGATCCCCAACGGGGTCTTTCTGCTGATCGGTCTGGGGCTGCTCGCGCGGGTGAGGACGTAGCCCGGCTGGCCAGTCTATATTCTCGCTATGGCCCACGCCGCGCCGCTCATCATCGGTTCAGGAATCGCCGGGCTCTGGACAGCTTGGCAGCTGGCGGCGGAGGGCCGGACCGCGCGCCTCGTCACCAAGGAGACCCTGGCCGACAGCGCGAGTGCCTGGGCCCAGGGCGGGATTGCCGTGGCGTTGGGCCCCGGCGACAACCCGGTGCAGCACGCGGCGGACACACTGGCCGCGGGGGACGGGCTCTCCGATCCGGAGGCCGTCCGGGTGCTCACCAACGAGGGCCCCGACCGGATTCGCGAGCTGCTCGCCCTGGGCGCGACGTTCGACCGGACCCCCGATGGTCGGCTCTGCTTCGGTCTTGAGGCCGCGCACACCCGACCCCGGATCATCCACGCCGGCGGCGACCGCACGGGTGCTGCGCTGGTCGCCTTCCTCACGAGCGTCATTCGCGATCACCCGCTCATCGAGATTCTGGAGCATACCGAGGCGCGCGCGCTGATCGTCGAGGCCGGACAGGTGACGGGCGCGCTGCTGGTCCAGCCCGAGCGTCCCGCCTTCGCGGTGCGGGCCCCGGCGGTCGTGCTCGCCACCGGGGGCGTCGGCCAGCTCTACGCCGTCACCACAAATCCGAAGGTGGCCACGGCCGACGGCTGGGCCATGGCCCACCGGGCCGGCGCCGAGCTGCGGGATCTCGAGTTCCTCCAGTTCCATCCCACGGCGCTCAAGCTCCCCAGCGTGAATCCGGCACCGCTCATTTCGGAGGCGGTGCGCGGCGCCGGCGCCCGGCTCGTGGATCGCGCCGGTCATCGCTTCGCGCTCGACCACGATGCCCGGGGCGAGCTCGCCCCGCGGGATGTCCTGGCCCGCGCGGTGGCCGCCGCTGATGCCGCAGGCGGCGCGTGGCTCGACGCCCGGCACGTCCCGGATTTCGGCCACCAGTTCCCCGGCATCTCGGTGATGCTCGCGGGACACGGCCTGGATCCTTCGCGGGACCTCCTTCCGGTCGCGCCGGCGCTTCACTACGCGATGGGCGGCATCCGCACCGATCTCGAGGGCCACGCGAGCTTGCCCGGCCTGTGGGCCGTGGGCGAATGCGCCTGCACGGGCGTGCATGGCGCCAACCGGCTCGCGTCGAACTCTCTCCTGGAGGGCCTGGTCTTCGCGGACCGGGTAGCGCGCGCACTTCCGCCGGGCGGGACGCCGGCGCCGGAACCCGCCGGCCCAGTCCCCGACGAGGGAGCCACCGACACGGCCCCGACGGCGGAGAGCGAGGCGATCCGCGAGGCGATGCGCGCCCTCATGACGGCGGACGTGGGCCTCCAACGGAGCGAGCGCTCCCTGCTCCGCGCCGAAAAAGCTCTCGCGACGCTCACCGCGCGAGTACCGCCGGGCGACTGGCGCACGGCGAACCAGCTCTTGGCGGCCGCCTTGATCACCCGGGCGGCCCGCGGGCGGCGCGAGAGCCGGGGCGGGCACCGTCGCGTCGACTACCCCCCGAAGACCCGGAAGTCCGAAGCCGTCTGATGGCCCTGCCGCTCCCCCTCATCGAAGACGTCGACAGCACGCCCGCGGCGATCGCCGCGCTCCAGGCCGCAATCCGGACCCGCGCACAGGAGCGCAACGCCGTCATCCTCGCGCACAATTACCAGCGCGCGGAAGTCCAGGACATCGCCGATTTCGTCGGCGACTCGCTCGGCTTGTCGCGCCAGGCCGCCCGGACCGATGCCGGCGTGATCGTGTTTTGCGGAGTGCACTTCATGGCGGAGACGGCGAAGATCCTGTCGCCTGCCAAGAGGGTGCTCTTGCCCGATCTGCGCGCCGGCTGCTCGCTCGCGGCCACGGTGACCGGCGAGCAGGTCCGCCAGTGGAAGGCCCAGTTCCCCGACTACATCGTGGTGGGGTACGTCAACACGACCGCGGAGGTGAAGGCCGAGCTCGACTACGCCTGCACCAGCGGCAACGTGCTCGACGTGATCGACGCGATCCCGGAAGACAAGGGCATCCTTTTCCTGCCCGACTTCTTCCTGGGCTCGCACGTTCGCCGCATGCGACCCCAGCGGAAGGTCGAGGTGTGGCTGGGCGAGTGCCACGTGCACAAGGGCATCAACCCCGCGACGCTCGAAGCCCAGCGCAAGGCGCACCCGGACGCGGAGGTGCTGGTGCATCCGGAGTGCGGCTGCGCGGGCCAGCTCATCTACGAGGTGGGTCGGGGCGCGATCGCGTCCACCGGCCTCCACATCGCGTCGACCGAGGGAATGATCCGGCTGGCCAAGGACCGTCCCGCGCCGGCGTTCATCGTAGCGACCGAGACTGGCATCCTCCACCGCATGCGGCAGGTCGCGCCGGGCAAGCGGTTCTATCCCGCCGACCCCGAGGCGGTCTGCGCCTTCATGAAGACGATCACCCTCGCCAACGTACGGGACGCGCTGGTCCTCGATCGGTACGAAATCACGGTCCCCGACGACATCGCCCGCCGCGCCCGGCTGTCCCTCGACCGCATGGTGAGTCTCGGGAAGTGACGCCCGATTTCGGCGCGGACGCCGAGCGGATCGCGGCGATTGCGCTCGCGGAGGACGGGCACCGCGACCTGACCAGCGATGTGACGGTGGCGGCGGCGGCGCGGGGCTCGGCCAGGATCGAGTTCCGGAGCGGGGGGGTGCTCGCGGGCCGGGTGTACGCGGGGGCAGTCGCGCAGGCGTGCGGGTGCGCGCTCGACTGGGATGCCGCGGAGGGGGCCCGGGTCGCGCGGCATGCGGTTGTCGGCGTGGTAACCGGCCCGCTCGGCCCGCTGCTCCGCGCGGAGCGCCCGCTGCTCAACCTGCTCCAGCGCGCCGCCGGCATCGCCACCATCACCCACACCTACGTTGACGCCGTGTCGGGCACGGACGCCCGCATCCTCCACACCCGCAAGACCGCCCCGGGCCTCCGCCTGCTCGACGTCGCCGGGGTGCTCGCCGGCGGCGGCGCGCTGCACCGACTCGATCTCGCACACACCGTGATGGTCAAGGACAACCACTGGCGCGCGCTCGCGGCCCAGGGCCGGACGCTCAAGTCGGCGCTCGCCCAAGCGCGGGGGCTCGGAGCGGAGGCGCTCCAGGTGGAGGTCGAGTCGGAGGCGCAGCTCCAGGCCGCATGCGAGGCCGGCGCCACCCGTCTCCTGCTGGACAACCAATCGCCGGAAACCGTGCAGCGGTGGGCGGCGATGGCGCGCGGCCTGGCGCCCGGGATCGAGATCGAGGCCACCGGCGGCATCACGCTCGACAATGTGCGCGCGTACGCCCTGGCCGGAGCGGAATTCATCTCCGTAGGCGTGCTGACGCATAGCGTCAGGGCCGCAGATATCGCGTTGGAGATAGGCGAGTGAGCAGTAAACAGTGAAGAGTGAACGGTGAACAGGGGGCTCCAATTCGTGACCGGAGCCCCCTGTTTACTGTTTACTGTTTACTGTTCACGC
>Ga0070708_100001672_pt1 | contig 17024 bp, 15 predicted proteins | sample KBSK5503metaG_FD_65469 | JGI IMG/M metagenome (GOLD analysis project Ga0070708, IMG submission 65469) | Corn, switchgrass and miscanthus rhizosphere microbial communities from Kellogg Biological Station, Michigan, USA - KBS K5-50-3 metaG | ecosystem: Host-associated > Plants > Roots >... | reverse complement strand
AAGCTGGCCGGGGATGACGACGGGGCGCGCCGGAAGATCGGCGACATGATCGCGGCGAAGACCAGCCGCGGCGGCCAGCTCCCCAGTGTCGAGGACGTGCGGCGCCGCCTCGGCCTGCGCCGCGAGCTCGACGCGAGCGAGACGTTCGGCGAGGCATGGGCGGCGTGGCTGGCCGGGCGGCGTAAGGCGCGGGACAGCTACGCCAACACCCTTGAGCAGCACGGCCGCAACTGGCTGCTGCCCGTCCTGGCCGACGTCGCGCTCGACCGGCTGACCGGCGAGCACTGCGCGATGGTGTTCGAGCGGATCGACATGTTCAACGAGGAGATCGAGGCGGCCCGCGAGGAGAAGCGCAAGCCCGTGCTACCGGGCGACGTCCGCGGCCGGACCAGGTATACCGGCGTGGCCACGCAGCACCGGATCTACGGCGTCCTGCGCAAGTTTCTGAACGATCAGTGGAAGCGGGCCCACAAGATCCCGTTCAACCCGGTGTACATGGTCGAGCTCGAGCCTGAGACGCGAGACAAGCCGCTCGTGTGGGATCCCGCGCAGATCGCCCATTTCCTGGAGTTCACCGCGGATGACCGGCTGGCCTGCCTCTGGCGCCTCGTGCTGCTGCGCGGCTTCCGCCGCGGCGAGATCTGCGCCCTGGCCGATGCCGACGTCGACACCGATCGCGCGACCGTGACCGTCAGCGCGGCGCTCGTCCAGGTGCGCGGCAGGCTTGTATGGGGCAAGCCGAAGTCAAAGGCGGGCGAGCGCGTCGTCGGCCTCGACCGGGGCAGCGTCGCCGCCGTGGCCGCGCACCGGACGCTGCGCAAGCGCGAGCACCTGGCCGCGGGCGAGGCGTGGACCGACTCCGGGCAGATGTTCACCGACGAGCTCGGCGAGCGGCTGCACCCGGAGTACGTCTCCCGCCGTTTCCGCGAGCTGGCCAAGGCGGCCGGGCTGCCGGTGATCAAGTTCCACGCGGCCCGGCACACCGCGGCGACGCTGGCGCTCGAGGCGAAGGTCGACATCAAGATCGTGTCCGAGATGCTCGGCCACTCGACAACACGGATCACCCAGGACCTGTACCAGCACGTCCGGGTGCAGCTGCAGATCGACGCGGCCGAGACGGCAGTCGAACTGCTGCCCGAGGCCGTCAAGCGAGCGCGGGTGACAGGATCATGACCGCGTGTCCCCATCCTGCCCCCATATCAGGGGACCGATCGCCCGGCGGCGCGATCAGCCGCCGGGCGATTACGGACGTTCTTGCTGGTCAGAGTGCGGAGGGCGTGGGATTCGAACCCACGGTGACGTTGCCGCCACAATGGTTTTCAAGACCATCGCCATCGGCCACTAGGCGAGCCCTCCTGTGGCTCACAGCCTACGGTAACGCCGGACGGGACGTCATCCGGCGCGGCCAGGACGGCGCGGCCAGGCGAGCCCGTCACCGACGACGGCGGCCAGAGCCAGGTAGGCCTCGGCGGTGTCGCTGCCGAGCAGTTCGAGTTCGATCTCCGCGCCCTCCTCCAGGTGCGGGTCGTAGGGGATCCGGGCCACCGCGCGGCATCGGGCGGCGAAGTGATGCTCGAGCCGGTCGAGGTCGACGGTGCTCTTGCTCTTCGGCCGTATCGCCGACAGCACGACGACCCCGTTCCTGACCAGGTCACCGCAGTCGTGTGCCTCCAGCCAGTCCAGGGTGGCGCTCGCGCTCCGTGCGCCGTCCACCGACGGGGAGCTGACCAGGATGATCTGGTCGGTCAGCCGCAGGACGCCGGACATGGCCGAGTGCAGCAGGCCGGTGCCGCAGTCGGTGATGCAGATGGAGTAGAAGTGCTCGAGCATCCGCGCCGCGTCACAGTAGTCCTCCGCGCCGAACGCCACCGACACCCCGGGATCGCGATCGGAGGCGAGCACCTCGAGGCGGCTCGGCGCCTGCGACGTGAAGGCTCGGATGTCGGCGTACCTGCTGACCTGGTCGCGCTCGGTCAGCAGGTCCCTGATCGTCGCGGCCGTCTCCAGCCGGACCTTGTCGGACAGCGTGCCGCGGTCCGGGTTGGCGTCGATGGCGATCACCCGGTCGCCGCGCAGCGTGGCGAGGGTGGCGCCGACCCCCACCGCGGTGGTCGTCTTGCCCACGCCGCCCTTCAGGCTGAGCACCGCGACGCGGTGATGCCCCCCTGCGACCGGCGTCCTGACCCGGTTGATGAGGTCCCGGCGGCGCATCTCCGCCGCCGACTCGCCGAACCGCAGCAGCCCGCCGCTCGCCCGGTACACGGTGCGGCGCCAGCCGGAGCCTGGGGCCGCCCGCTTGCCGTGCAGCAGCGACTCGCTGGTCAGGCTGTCGGATGTCTCGCGTGCGAAGTCCGGGCCGGCCGCCTGCGGCGGGGCGAAGGCCTCGTCACCCGCCGCGCGGTAGTCGGGCTGCGACGGCCGAACCCTGACCGGCAGCGGCGTGCTCACGGCCGGCGGTACCGCTTCCCGCGGCGGGGCGAAGGCCTGCTCCTGCGGACCGGGCAGCGGCTCCATCGGCGGCACGGGCCCGGCTTCGCGCCCGAAGCCCAGGTCCGCCGCGTAGCCAGGGTCCTCAGCGAAGCCCAGGTCCGCCGCGTAGCCAGGGTCCTCAGCGAAGCCCGGGTCCGCCGGGTAGCCGTGGTCCGCGTAACGGACCTGCGGCGGGTAGACCTGGTTCAGTTCGTAGCCCGGGTCCTGCGGGTAGACCAGGCGCCGTCCGTAGGCCGAGTCCGGCGCGTACCCGGGACCGTGCGGGTAGCCGGGCTGCCCCGGGGCCGGCCGCTGCGGATAGTCCTGCTCGTAGGGAGACAACGACGGTTCCGGGTAGTTGCCGTCCGGCGCTACCGGCTCCACCCGATCGCCCCAGCCGGCCCACCCGCGGAAGGGCGGGAAGGCGTCGTCGTCGTGCTCGGCCGCGAACGGACCTGGGTCCTGCGGATGGTCGTGCGTATCGTCGCCGAAGATCGGCGGCGTATCGTTGTTCGTCGTCACGGGTCGTCCCTCTTGGTCCTCATGGCGGCGCGCATGCGGGCCGGGTTCGTGCATCTCTTCGAGCGTAAGCCATACGACGCGCGATTTCGATACCCAGCGCACCGGAGCGGTGGCTCTCAGTTGCGATTTCCGGGTCCATGTCTAGCAGACAGCAAAGGAGAGGGAATGCACGCCATCGTGATCACCGAACCGGGCGGACCCGAGGTGCTGAGCTGGCTCGAGGTGCCCGACCCGGTCGCCGGCCCCGGCGAGGTGGTCATCGACGTCGCCGCCGGCGGCGTCAACCGCGCGGACCTGATGCAGCGGCAGGGCCTGTACCCGCCGCCGCCCGGCGCGCCGCCGTACCCCGGCCTGGAGTGCTCGGGCCGGATCCGGGCCGTCGGCGACGGCGTCACGGGCTGGCTGCCCGGCGACGAGGTGTGCGCGCTGCTGTCCGGCGGCGGCTACGCCGAGCAGGTCGTGGTGCCCGCCGGGCAGGTGCTGCCGGTGCCGGGAAAGGCGGGCGTGACCCAGGCGGCCGCCTTCCCCGAGACCGCGTGCACGGTCTACGCCAACGTCTTCCAGCTGGCGCGGCTGGCCGCCGGCGAGACGCTGCTCGTGCACGGCGGCGCCGGCGGGATCGGCACGATGGCGATCCAGCTGGGCAAGGCCTTCGGGGCCACCGTGGCCTGCACCGCGGGATCGCCGCAGAAGCTGGCCCGCTGCCGTGAGCTGGGCGCCGACGTGGCCGTCAACTACCGGGACGCCGATTTCGTCGCGGCCGTGCTCGAGGCCACCGGCGGGGCGGGCGCCGACGTGATCCTGGACATCATGGGCGCCAGCTACCTGGCCAGGAACCTGGCCGCGCTGGCCACCGGGGGCAGGCTCGTCGTCATCGGCCGGCAGGGCGGCAGCCGGGCCGAAATCGACCTGGGCGTCCTTCAGGGCAAGCGGGCCAGCGTGCACGCGACGACGCTGCGGGCCCGCCCGGCCAGCGAGAAGGCCGCGGTCGTGGCGGCCGTGCGGGACCAGGTGTGGCCGCTCATCGACGCCGGGCAGGTCGCCGCCGTGATCGACCGGGAACTGCCCATGTCACAGGCGGCACAGGCGCACCTGGCCATGGCCGCCAGCGACCACATCGGCAAGATCTTGCTGGTCCGGGAATGAACCCCCGCGGGCCCGGGCAGGCCGCGGATCGGACAGACTAGGGGAATGAGCGACGGGATGAATCCTGAAACACAACAGCACCCGCAGATCCTCGTGGTGGGCCCCGACAGCATCGCGGCGGCGGGCAGCGAGCAGGAGGAGAACGCCCCCCGCGAACGTCCGGTCACCGAGATGGTGGAGCAGCCGGCCAAGGTCATGCGGATCGGCAACATGATCAGGCAGCTGCTCGAGGAGGTCAGGGCGGCGCCGCTGGACGAGAAGAGCCGGGCCCGGCTGAAAGAGATCCACCAGAGCTCCATCAAGGAACTCGAAGACGGGCTCGCGCCGGAGCTCGTCGACGAGCTGGAGCGGCTGTCGCTGCCGTTCACCGAGGACGACCTGCCCAGCGAGGCTGAGATACGGATCGCCCAGGCCCAGCTGGTCGGCTGGCTCGAGGGCCTGTTCCACGGCATTCAGACCACGCTGTTCGCCCAGCAGATGGCGGCCCGCGCCCAGCTCGAGCAGATGCGGCGCGCGCTGCCGCCCGGGATGATGCCGCAGCCATCCGATCCCGATCCACAGCACCAGCGGCCGGGCTCAGGTCCGTACCTGTAAAAGCGAAAATTTCTCCCGAACGGGCCCGGCGCGTGCCCCGGCGCACCCGGGCCGCGCTCCGGGCGCTAAGGGCGGCCGAAACGCAGCCGCCCCAGCCAGGCGGCGGCTTCGCCGAACTCCGCGTCCGAGGTGCCCGGCCGCACCTGGGTGGCGCCGCCGTCGCACCTGGCGTAGCTGCCGAGGAAGCGGACCTCGCGGCAGACCCGGCGCAGCCCCATCAGCGCCTCGCCGACCCGCGCGTCGTCGACGTGCCCCTCGCAGTCGATGAAGAAGTAGTACTGGCCGAGCCGGTCGCCGGTGGGCCGGGACTGGATCGTGGTCAGGTTGATGCCGCGCACCGCGAATTCGGTGAGGATCTCGAGCAGCGCGCCGGGGTGGTCCTCGACCAAGAACGCGGCCAGCGACGTCCGGTCCGCCCCGGTACGCGCGGGCAGCGGCCCGGGCGGTGACACCACCACGAACCGGGTGACGGCGTTGGCCCGATCGTGCACGTCGGGCGCGAGGACCTCGAGCCCGTACCTGTCAGCGGCGAAGGCCCCGGCGAGCGCGGCGTCCACCTGCCCGTCCGCGGCCTGCCTGGCCGCCTCGGCGTTGGAGGCCAGCGCGACCCACTCGCTGTCCGGCAGGTTGGCGGCGAGCCAGCCCCGGCACTGCGGCATGGCCTGCGGGTGCCCGCCGATCCGCTTGATATCGCCGAGCCCGGTGCCCGGCCTGGCCAGCAGCGCGAACGCGATGGGGATCTGCAATTCCGCCATGATGACCAGGTCGTTCCCGCTGGCCAGGCCGTCAAGGGTCGAGGTGACCACGCCCTCGACCGAGCTCTCGATGGGCACCACGGCCCGCTCGGCCGTCCCGTCGCGCACGGCGGCCAGGGCGGCCTGGATGGTGGGGCAGGGCAGCGGCTCGGCGCCGGAGTCGACGGCGCGCAGCGCCGCCTCGGAGAAGGTCCCTTCGGGCCCCAGGTAGGCATAAGGCATAGCCCACATGATGCCAGCATCACGCGGGTGCCCGGCGTCAGAAGGCGCGGAGCGCTACGCGGCCGACCGCGGCGGGCGGGTCCGGACGGTCCCGCGCGGGCCGGCCGCGTACTCCGCGGTGGGCAGGCCCTGCCCGAGCCGCGCGGCCCGGACGGCATGCTCCTCTTCTGGCGACAGCGCCTGCGCGCCGGCCCCCGCCCGGACGATCTTGGCGTAGGTCCTGGTTTCCGTGCGGCCGTTGATGGAGCTGAGCACCACGCCGTCGCCGAGCGCGTTGAGCAGCGCGACCGAGAACGACAGCTGGCCGGACATCTCGCTCAGCGCGTCGTACCGCACGACCGCGAGGTCGCGCAGCGCCCGCGGGTCCACCGTGCCGCGCGACCCCACGCTGCCGTTGATCAGCTCCGTGCAGTCGGCGACCGCACGGGCGGCGCGGCGGTGCGCGATGATCGCGATCAGGATGCCGAACGTACCGACGGCGGGCCCAAGCGCCGTGGGCCAGTAGTGGATCAAGGCAACCTTTATCACGCACCGCACTATATCGATTACGGAACGCTAACCAGCGGCAACGCGCCGGTCCGCGGCGGGCAGCCGGGCAAGGATCACCACGAGCGCCACGGCGGCGATGGCGAAGGCGTCCTCCGCCACCCGCGCCGCCAGCACAGGCCCGCCCGGCCGGCTCAGCAGGGACTGGCCCCACCAGGGGATGGTCAGCGCGAAGAACGCCGCGGTCGCGGCCGCGATGGCGACCCGCCGCACCGAGCGCCCGTCGGCCAGGATGGCGCCGATCACCACCACCACGACCAGGAAGTGATGGATCCAGGAGACCGGCGAGAGCAGCACGCCGAGCAGCGCGGTGACCGCGATCCCCTCCATCTGCCTGGACGTCAGGGCCAGCCGCCTGGCCACCGCGAAGCCTGCCACCGCCACCACGACGGCGACCGCGGCCCACAGCGCGCCGGGGGCCTGGCCGGGCAGGAAGGCCCTGAGCAGGACGCCGCGCAGCGACTGGTTGGACGTGCCCGCGTTGGACCCGAGCCGCCCGGACTGGAAGATGGCGCTCGTCCAGTAGGTGACCGAATCACGCGGCAGCACGAGCCAGGCGCCGAGCGTCCAGGCCAGCGCCGCGACGGCCGCGGTGACCGCGGCCCGCCGCCGCCCCGACAGCCACAGGTACACGATGAACACCCCGGGCAGCAGCTTGATCGCGGTGGCGAGCCCGACCAGCGCGCCGCGCGGCCAGCGCGGCGCCCGGGCCGCGCAGTCCGCGAGGGCCATCGCGAGCAGGACCGTGTCCACCTGGCCGAACCGCATCTCGTCGCGCATCGGGAACAGGTAGGCACAGGCCGCGAACAGGACCGCGAAGATGGCCGCCCGCAGCCGCGCGGAGGGAGCCCGGCGCAGCAGCGGCGCGAACGCGAACCAGACGAGCACGGCGAGCGGCACATAGATAAAAGGCACCCACGCCAGCTGAGCGGCCGGCCAGGGCAGCACGGCCAGCGGCACCGCGAAGAGCGCGGCCAGCGGCGGGTAGGTGAACGGGAGCAGTTGCGGCGGCTGGGTCAGCACGGTGTAGAGCGGCTGGCCCTGCAGCACGCTCAGCCCGCCCGCACGGTAGACGTTGAGGTCCACCATCCGCTGGTCGGGCACGCTGCTGAGGTATCCGCGCACCAGCGGCTCGATGGCGGCCAGCGCCGCGGCCCAGGCCAGCACGGCCAGGAGCGTAACCAACCACGACGGCCAGGTCGCGGGTCCCCTCCGGTCCGCCTCCTCCGCCGCCGCGACGTTGGTGGCGGCGCTCAGCTTACGGCCCCCCTGGCCGACGCTTCGCTGGCTTCGGCGCGTACCCACCGGTCCGGCGCCGAAGGCCGGGCACGCACCATCAACACCACCAGCCACACCGTGGCTGCGGCGAGCACGGCCGGCGTCACGCCGTGCCTGATCACGGGCTGCAGCCAGCCGAGCCCGGACGGCAGCGCCGCGTCGGTCTGCCGGGCCGGCAGGTAGCCGAAGCCGAGCGCCGCGGTCCGGGCGAGCAGCAGCCAGGCCAGGCTCTCGGCGGCGGACCCGGCCACGAACAGGGCGAGCGGCAGCAGCGCCCACCCGAGCGCGTCGTACCACGGCAGCACGTAGGGCCAGGCGAAGAGCCAGGCGAGCGCCAGCGCGAAGGCGACCACCGGGTATGCTCCCCGGCCGGCGACGGGCAGGCCGCGGACCAGCAGCACCGCGAGCAGCACGGCGAGCGCGACGGCCCCGGCCTTCACGATGTCGGTCGCGGCCGTCCCGGCCACGGCGAGATGGATGATCGTCCGGATGACCCGCCACGGCGACCCGATCGAGACCATGTCGCTCGCCTTGGACGACTGCCGCAGCATGGCGGACCCGCCGATGGCCACCGCCGCGCCCGCCGTCACCGCGAAGCCCGCGCCGAGCGCCGCGAACTGCGGCACGGCATCGCGCCACCGGCGCCCGGCCTGGCGCATCAGCGCGACGGCGAGCCCGAGCCCCACGAGCGCGGCGGTGACCTTGACCGCGAACCCCAGCCCGACCAGGACCCCGGCGATCGCCGCGCGCGCCGCCAGGCCGCGGGAACTGGCCCCGGCGCCGGACATCACCGCCACCGCGGCGACGCCGAACGCCACCGCCTGGCCGTCCACGTGCGCCCCGGCCACGAGCACCTGGAGCAGCAGCGGGTTGCAGGCCCACAGCCAGGCCGCGCGCAGCTGGTACGCCGGGTGGTGACGCGTCATCCGGTGCAGTAGCAGCGCGGTGACGGCGAAGGCGGCCAGGTTGGCCAGGCCGAGCACGAACACGGTGAGCCGCACCGAGGTCCCGCCGGCGAGCGAAGCCAGGCCCTGGATCGCGGTCGCGAGCGGCCCGTACACCGACGGCGACCCGGACCAGTCCTGCACCGCCCGGGCCACCGGGTCGCCCAGGGCGGCCAGCTGGGCCGGCGTCGTGGTGTACGGGTTGTGGCCGGTCACGAGCATCCGCCCGTAGGCGGCGTAGCTGAGGTGATCCGACGACCCGAAGGGCGGCACCAGCGTCAGCGCCGCGGCCGCCAGCAGCCCGGCCACCAGGACGGCCCGGGCCGGGACCGACCAGCCGCGCCGGATCGCGCGCAGCACGAGCACGAGCCCCAGCGTCCCGGCCGCCAGCGCGGCCGCGGTCAGCCCGACCGCGAGGTAGGGCGACGGGTGCAGGTCCAGCGACCACGGCGGCTGGCCCGGGCGCCCCGGCAGCGCGGGTTCCATGACCGAGGGCCCGGCCACCGCGACCGCGACCGTGCACGCCACGCTGGCCCCGACGGCGATGAGCCCCGCCCGGCCCGCCCTGCTGGTCATGGCCGCGCGGCGAGAGCCCTGGCGACGTCGGCGAGCTGCTGCGCGCGGTGCAGCTGGGCGCGCAGGCCGGTCCCGGTGGCCCGGTGCGCGAGCTCGACCTCCACCTCGGTGACCCGGAAGCCCTGGCGCAGCAGGTCGATGGTGAGCCCGGTCTCCGCTCCCCAGCCGCGGGCCAGCGGCCGCGCGGCCTCGAACGCCACCCGGGTCAGGCAGCGCTGACCGTTCAGCGGCTGGACCGGCCGCCACCCGACGGCCCGGCGGATGCCGGCTCCCGACAGCCCGACGACCAGGCCGTGCCCGCCGAGCTTGACGGTCGTGGTGAAGACGGCGATGGTCATGTCGGCGTCGCCCGCGACCACCGGGTCGGTCAGCGGCCCGGCCTGCGCCGCCGACTCGGCCAGGTCTGCGTCGAGGAACAGCAGATGGCGGGGCCGCTCGCGGCGCTCGCGCTGGTCCACCAGGCTCACCGCGCCCGCGCCGGTCTGCATGGCGGCCGCCTTGCCCCTGTTCCTGGCGTGCCGCACCACGACGGCGCCCGCGTCGCGGGCGATGGCTCTGGTGCGGTCCGCCGAGCCGTCGTCGACGACCACCACGAGGCCGACGCCTGCCAGGCCGCCCGCGGCCGCCACGGTGGCCCGGATGCGATCGGCCTCGTTGCGAGCCGGGATGACCACCGCGACGTCGCCGACCTGGGACCCTGCTGACATGGGCCCGATACTAGGCGAACAAGCTCCGGCCCGCGTCCGTCTTCATCCAGCGATTCACCGGGGGCGGTTCACTGCGGGACGGCCGGCTTCGGCCTGCTCAAGGTCACGCCGTCGACCAGCGTGAACACCGAGTCGAGGCCGGTGACCTGAAGGATCTTGCGCACCGCGGGCTTGGGGGAGGCGATCTCTAGGTCGCCGCCCCGCTCGCGTACCCGGCGCAGGCAGGAAAGCAGCACGTTCATACCAGTCGAGTCGCAGAACTCCACACCGGACATGTCGATCACAACCCGGGTAGGCATGCCCTCGACCAGGACGGCACCGAGCTCGCTGTGCAGCCGCGGAGCGGTATAGAGGTCGATCTCCCCGCTAATGGTCACGATGGTGTGATCATCGTGAAATCGACTCGAGACATTTAGCTCCACGAGCCGAACCCTATCGCGCCGGGCGCGCGGAAGCCAGGCAACTACGCTGAGCGCATCCTGAGAGTTCGGTGGATAACTCAGCAGGAAGCGGCGCCGGATCCCTGCTCACCGGGCAGCACAGGCCGCGCGGTCCGCCGCGGGAGCCGCACAGCTCGCTGCCCGGCACGGTGATCACCTCGACGCCGCCGCGCTCGAGCCTGGCGTTGGTCGCCACGTTGCGCTCGTACGACACCACCAGGCCCGGCGCCAGCACCAGCAGGTTGCCTGCGTCGTCCCACTCGTCGCGGCCGGCCACCGCGGGACCAAGCCCGGTCTCGACGACCCGAAGCCGGTCCAGGCCCGCCGCGGCCGCCGCCGCGGTGAGAAAGGCCTGCGGGTGCGAGACCCGCAGCCCGTCGCCGCCCGCCGTCAGGACCCGGGCGGTCAGGGAGTACGCCGTGGCCGGGCGCATGAGGACGGTGTCGGCGCTCAGCATCGTGCAGACGGTGTCCAGCCGCCGGTCCGGATGGCCGAGCGGCACCACCAGAACGGTATGCGCGAGCCCGGCGTCGAAGACCTCCCGGGCCAGTCGTTCCACCGCGGGCGGCGGGCACCCCGCCGCGATCACCCCGGGTGCCGCCAGCAGCAGGTCACCGCCGTCCAGCGGTTCGAGGCCGGGCCGGTAGAGCGATTTGGTCCCGGCGAACAGCGGGTGGTGCGCGTAGACGACGCCGGCCAGCTCGGCGGGCAGGCGCCGGCCGGCCGCGGCCGGGCTGGCGACCGCCACCCGGTCGCCGATCCAGGCGCTGGGATCCCGGAAGAACACCAGGTCAGGAAGCGGTTCGAGGATGAAGTCCGACGCGCCGAGCAGCTGGTACACCACACCGCGGCCACGGCGGAACTCACCGGCCGCGAGCCCCGCGATGAGCACCTCGGTGAGCGCCTCCGGGTCCAGCCCGTCCAGATGCCGCCGCAGCTGGCCGGCCAGCTCGTCGCCGAGCATGACCGAGCCGAGCGCCGCCGCGATCGCCTCCTGCCGGGCCGGCACGTATTCCAGCACGTCCTGGAGCAGCTCGGTCAGGTAGAGGACCTGCACGCCGTGATCCCGCAGCGCCTGCGTGAAGGCGTCGTGCTCCTGCTGGGCCCGGGCGGCCCAGGGCAGCCCGGCGAAGTGCAGCGGCCCGGCACGACCCGGGACGACCCGCTTCAGCTCGGCGCCCGGCCGGTGCACGATGACCGTCCTGAGCCTGCCCACCTCGCTATCCACTCCGCTGAACCGCACCGTTTCCCCCCGGCGGTCGTCGTGTCCCCTGGCCCGTCCCCTAGCCGCTGTCCGTGGCCGCGGCCGGCACGCCGACCGTCGTCATCTCGGCCGTGACCGGCCGGACCGGTACCTCCGCCCACACGGTGGTGCCTTCGTCGCCGGTGCTCGCGCCCCAGCGCCTGGACAGCTTCTCCACGATCCGCAGGCCGCGCCCTCCGGTCGCCCCCGGGGTCGGCTCGCCCAGCTCGGGGACCGTCATCCCGCCGCCGTCGCTGACCGAGACCTGGACGCTTTCTTCGTCGATGCGCCAGGCGACCCGTATCTCGGATCCGGGCAGCGGCGCCGCGTGCCGCAGCGCGTTGCTGAGCAGCTCGCTGAACACAAGCGCGACGTCGCGGACGACTGAATCATAGATACCGGCCGCCAGGAGGTCCGACACCAGGCGCCGGCGGGCCACGCCGACGCTTGCCGCGGCGAACGGGAGCAGTAGGACGCTCGCCTCAGTCACCTCCATGTCAGCCCCAGCCCGTCTGTCCGACCTTGCGCGAACCCGGTACGAGCGGAAATGCCCCGTGAAGGCATTCCGGAAACACACGAGCACATCAGATATCTGGACGGTAACGGCGTCCGTTGCGGCTCAGTGAGCATTGTCATGCTCTGGTCCCGCAGCCGCCGGTTGCCCGGTGGCGGTTCAGCGCGATCAGGCCGAAGACGTCAATGCAAGCTGAGCGCATAACGGTCGCCGGATACGTCGCATGGCGCGGACACGGTAACGTCTCAGCGTGAAGGTTGTCAGTCCATTCCGCAGCGCGCGGTCCGCCCGGCGCGCCATAGGCTCGGCAGCAAGCGAGCCGGAGGGGCGCGGTGTTGCCTGGACTGAGGAGCGAGGGACGAGCGACGAGGGAAGGCGGCACCTGAAGGCGTCCCGGAGGCGAGCGGGTGGCGGGGCATGAGGGAGCGAGCACGTGACCAGGGCGGCCCGGGCACGCTGACCGACGACCTGGCGATTCCCGAGGTAGATCCGTCGGCTCCGGCCGGAGAGCCGCTCGCCGAGCTGGCCGCCAGGTACCGGCTCAGGCCGAGTGCGGCCCGGCCCGGCGTGTTCGCCTACGCGCGGCAGCTGTGGGAGCGGCGCCACTTCATCGTGGGCTTCGCCACGGCGCGCAACGTGGCCATGTACACCGAGGCCAGGCTCGGCCAGCTCTGGCAGGTCCTGACGCCGCTGCTGAACGCCGCGGTCTACTACCTGATCTTCGGCATCATCCTCGGCACCAACCGGGGCGTGCCCAACTTCCTCGGCTTCCTGATCACCGGGATCTTCATCTTCAACTTCACCCAGCGGGCGTTCATCACCACCTCCCGGGTCATGCCGGACAGCCTGCCGCTGATCCGGGCCCTGCCGTTCCCGCGGGCCTGCCTGCCGGTCGGCTACGTGCTGATCGAGCTGGAGCAGCTGGCCATGGCGATGGTCGTGCTCACCGCGATCGTGCTGGCCTCGGGCGAGCCGCTGACCTGGTACTGGCTGCTCGCCATCCCGGCGCTGGCGGTGCAGGGGGTGTTCAACGTCGGCATGGGCCTGTTCCTGGCCCGGCTGGGCGCCGGCGCGGACGACTTCAGCCAGCTGCTGCCGTTCCTGGTGCGGACCTGGATGTACGCCTCCGGGGTCATGTTCAGCATCCAGACGATCGGCTCGCTGCGGAATCACCCGGCGCTCACCTACCTGCTGCAGATCAACCCGGCCGCCGTGTACATCGGCCTGGTCAGGAACGCGATCCTGCAGTCGCAGCGGCTCGCCTGGCCCGGCAGCAAGCCGTACGACGCGGCGAACTGCGCCCTCTACCACGCCGGGAAAAAGGCCTACCTCGAATACAGTGCCTACTGCCACGGGACGGTGCCGATGAGCGGGCTGTGGCTGTGGGGGATCGGCTGGGCGGTGGTGGCCCTGCTGGTCGGGTTCGTGTTCTTCTGGGAAGCGGAAACGAGGTACGGCCGTGGGTAGCGGGCCCGTGGTGGACGGCGCAGCGCCCACCGTGATCGTCGATGACCTGCACGTGGTCTACCGCGTGTACGGCGCGGGCGGCGACAAGGGCACCGCGGCGACCGCGCTCATGCGGGTGCTCAAGCGCCAGCGCCGTCCGTCCGTCCGCGAGGTGCACGCGATCCGGGGCATCTCGTTCGTGGTCAGCCACGGCGACGCGGTCGGCATCATCGGCCGGAACGGCTCGGGCAAGTCGACGCTGCTGCAGGCGATCGCCGGTCTGCTTCCGCCCGAGCAGGGCTGTGTCTACACCAGCGGCCAGGCCGCGCTGCTCGGTGTCAACGCCGCGCTGCTCGACGACCTGACCGGAGAGCGGAACGTGGTCCTGGGCTGCCTGGCCATGGGCATGACCCCGCAGGAGACCAAGGAGCGTTACCAGTCGATCGTGGATTTCTCCGGAGTGGGCAACTTCATCGACTACCCGATGCGCACCTACTCCACCGGCATGGCCCAGCGGCTGCGGTTCTCCATCGCGTCCGCCAAGAACCACGAGATCCTGATGATCGACGAGGCGCTGGCCACCGGCGACGCGAACTTCCGGGCCAAGAGCCACGAGCGGATCGTCCAGTTGCGCGCGGAGGCGGGCACGGTGTTCCTCGTCGCGCACAACCTGGCCGAGATCGAGGCGAGCTGCAACCGGGTGATCTGGCTGGAGAAGGGCAAGATCATGATGCAGGGCGAGGACGTCCCCGCGATCGTCGACGCCTACCTGGAGGCCACCGGCGGCGAGCCGCGCAAACGCGACAAACCCACGCAAAACGAGCACAACGCCTCCGCGTAGGCCGGTGATGCGGCGCCCGTAGCCGAGAAGCGCGGGTCAGGCGGGGGGCGGATCCTGCGCGGGGCGCAGCCGCAGGCACATCGAGGTGCCGCCGGAGGGTCGCGACCGGGCGGTGACCTCGCCGTGCTGCGCCTCGGCCAGGCGGCGGACGATGAACAGGCCGATGCCCACGCCGCCGAACCTGCGGCGGTCGCCGGCCTCGCCCTGGAAGAACCGGTCGAAGATGCGCTCGTGGTCGCCGTCGGCGATGCCGACGCCCTCGTCTTCCACCGTGACCTCGATCCAGTCCCCGGCCACCTGGGCCCGGACGCTGACGGTGCCGCCGTCGGGCGAGTACTTGAAGGCGTTCTCCAGCAGCTGCCCCACGATGATGTCGGTGGCCATGGCGTCGCCGCTGGCGGCGGGCAGGCCGTCCGGGATCTCCGCCGCGACCATGTGCTTGTCCGATAGCGGCCGGAACGCCGCGGCGGCTCCGCGCAGCACGGCGCCGAGGTCGAACGGGCCGTTGCTGACGGGCAGCTGGTCGGCGCCGGCCCGCGAGCCGAGCAGCAGCTGCTCGACCAGCCGGCCGAGCGATCCGGCCCGCTCGGCGATGGTCCGCACCGCGGCGCGCCTTTCCGTGTCCGCGAGCTGGTCCCACCGGCTGGCCAGCGTGCTGGCGAAACCCTGCACCACGGTGATCGGCGTCCGCAGCTCGTGGCTGGTGGTCGCCAGGAACAGGTCCTTGGCCTCTTCGAGCTCCTTGGCCGCGGTGACGTCGCGGAAGTCGATGACCAGCTCCCCGCTGTCGACGAGCGAGGTGCACAGGACGTCGAGCCAGCGCCCGTTCGGCAGCTTGTGGATGAGCGTGGAGTCCGGATCGGGCAGCGGGAACGGCGGCGGCTTGCCGATGGCGTCCTGGGCCGGCGTCCCTGTGATCCGGTGCGCGGCCGGGTTCCACTGGCGGACCACGCCCGTCTCGTCGAGCACGGCGATGCCGTCCGCGCTGCCGTCGATGACCGCCCGCTCGTGGGCCCGCTGCCTGACCACCTCTTCGAACGCCATCGCGTTGGTCAGGGCCACGCCGGCGTGGCCGGCCAGCAGCTCGAGCAGCTCGAGCTCGACGTGGCTGAGCTTGCGCCTGCTGTAGAGGGCGTACAGCGCCCCGTAGGGCTTGCCCGCCACGTGCGACAGGCTGAGCGCGATCGTGTGCAGGCCGGGCAGCGCCGACCAGATCAGGTCGTCGAAGCCGCCCGATTCGCCGGTCGCCATCATGACGGTCTTGCCCGAGTGCATCAGCTCGCCGACCAGGCTGCTGGACAGGGCGGCGGTCCGGCCGCGCAGCCGGGCCGGCAGCCCGGCCGTGCTGACCAGCCGGAGCGTGTCGTCTTCGATGATCACGAAACCGCCGGCGTCGGCGCTGGTCAGCTCGCGCAGGCTGGCCGCGATCCGGTCGAGCACCGATTCCAGGTCACGCTGGGCGTTCATGTCCGCGACGACATCTCCGAGGCGGCGGACCACCCGGGCCCGTTCGGCCATATAGTGCCTGGCCACGTCGTCTTCGACGGCCTGGTGACAGACGTTGACCCAGCCGGTCACCCCGCCCGCGCCGTCGATCAGCGCGCTGGTGTCGATCCGCACGTCGATGACCGTGCTGTCCTTGCGGATCCTGCGGGTCGCGAAGGAGATCTGGCCACCGCCCCTGACCCGCTCCAGGACCGCGTTGTGCTCGGCCTTCAGCTCCTCCGGGATGATCTGCGGCTCCAGGCCGACGACTTCGGCCGCGGCCCAGCCGAACATCCGCTCCGCCGCGGGATTCCACAGCATGACGGTGCGGTCGGTGCTGAACGCGACGATCGCGTCGGCGGCGCACTCGATCACGGCACGAGCCGTCGCGTCCGTCCGGTTGCCGATCGGACCCGCTTCGTGGGCGGTCACCTGAACATCGTGCCATGTGGCCACCGCGAGTACTCACCATATGGCCGCGCACTGATCTATAGTGCTTTTCAAATACGAGTAAGGCCGTTAATCCGGGGCATTCATCACGGTATGGCTGTCGAGGAAGCGGTCTTCCGCTAGGACGCGGATATGGACCAGGCAGAATCAAGCCCGTCACCGGGCCCGCCGGAGCGGCAGGGACAACCTTCCCGCACGCCGCCCGAGGTCTCGGCCGGAACCGGCCGTGACGTTCCCGAGCCGGCTCCGCTCGCCGAGCCGCAGTCGTCCGCGCTCAGGCTCGAGCACCCCGTCATCGCGGGCTACGACGGCTCCGCGTCGAGCCGCAACGCGCTGGCCTACGCGGCCGGCGTGTCGCAGCGGCTCGGCCGCCCGCTGCTGGTCGTCTACGTGTGTTCCTCCGGCGTCTACTGCGAGCCCTTGACCGGCCAGGTCGTCGGCGTCCCCCGGGACGCCGAGGCGCTGGAGCGCTGGCTGCTCGCCGAACTGGACCAGGTGACCGGGGGCTGCGAAGTGGACGTGCACGTCCGTACCAGGCGCGGCAGCCCGGCCAGGGAACTCGCCGCCGCCGCCGAGGAATTCAGCGCCGACGCGCTCGTCATCGGAGCGCCGAAGCACATCTGGCACCGCGTAGCAGGCTCCGTCTCCGGCTGGCTAGCCCGCCACGCCCGCTGCCCCGTGATAGTAGTTCCGTAAACAGAGATCGACGAGCAGCACAAGCGGCTCGTGGGCGAGGAGGGATTTGAACCCTCACGTCCTTTCGGACACACGGACCTGAACCGTGCGCGTCTGCCGTTCCGCCACCCGCCCTGGGCAACGAGTAGGTTAGCACGACCGCGAGCGCTC
>Ga0070708_100001671_pt1 | contig 17025 bp, 14 predicted proteins | sample KBSK5503metaG_FD_65469 | JGI IMG/M metagenome (GOLD analysis project Ga0070708, IMG submission 65469) | Corn, switchgrass and miscanthus rhizosphere microbial communities from Kellogg Biological Station, Michigan, USA - KBS K5-50-3 metaG | ecosystem: Host-associated > Plants > Roots >... | reverse complement strand
AACCTATACAGTAACTCTAACCACCACGGACAATAACGGTCAGACAAGCGCGAATACCCAGCAGGTGAATGTAGCTCAGACCTCGCCTTCAGGTCAGCCTCAAACACAACAACCGAACGATCAGCCTGGTAGCGGAATATGTGCCCTATGCGGCATAACTGGCCTATTCTCAACACTATCCCTGCTCACCATGGGCCTCATCCTCGGCGGAGCCTCTACCGCGACCCTCTTCCTGGCCAGATACCATGCGCAGAACCGCCGACTCAAGAACATGGTACAGGAAAGAAGCATGACAACTGCTAATCCACGCTACTCGACGAACTTCCAATCTGGGAGAATTGTTCGAAACGGACGGGGATCACGGTCCGTACAAAGAAAGGCTAGGTCGCGCGGCTTCAGGATTGAAGGCCAGTAGACCACCAGTATGAAGGTCGTCTTTCCAATGCTGAGATTCGGGACAGCAGCCCGGACGTTTTTCTAGCCTAGATAATTGAGTGGATACTGGCTCTACGGAATAGAGTCCAAATTAGCGAATGATAAAGAGGAATTTGACGTTGACCCCAGACATCTTGTCGTTTCTTACAGTCTTAACTGGCTCCGAGTCTTGACTGAGGACCCGGTTCCTGGTTGAACGATCCAGAGTTCATAGCATCTTGAGCAGCCTCTCAATTCCACGTCATTCTTGAAGAGCATCACAAGTTCGGTTGGTCCATTACATCTCGGACAATTCAACGTCTCATTCAGTAGCGATCCTTTCTCAAACATAAGGGATAGAGTGCGCACAGAATCTGCGAATGTTTTCGCTAGAGAAGCTTTTGGTTTCTCGGAGTAGATTCACTCTTGACTAGTCGGCTCTTTGAGACAAATCATAGTTGGGAGGTGGAGTTCAGTGAGCACGACGCGATGATGCAACAGACCAAGAGGTTTGAAAAATATGAAATTTAGTCGAAGAGTTCTGGCTGTTTCGGTCTTCATGGTATCTCTCGTGTTGACAGCCTTTCTAACATCGGTCGCGGTCCGCGCCTCCACTCCTTCGCCTTTTACAACAGTTACCCCCTTGTCAACGAAAGGATTTCCTTTTCCTAAGGTTTGCACGCCCACCAACGGATCGGATGTTCAATTCGCATCTGGCACCTGGACCATCGCTTCTGGTCAATCTGGCTACTTCTTGCCTGCATGGGTCAGCGGCACGTTCAACGTAAGCTCGGCAAATAACCCGTCCTACACAATCGCCTGGTACTTCAACGGATCACTGTGGGGTTCAAATACAGGGTACGCACAACCGAATGGTCTGCCCACGGCATCGTCCTACGCATTCAACTCACCAAACTACTATTGGTCAGTCTTCTACAATAGGCACAATGGACCTTTCACATACATCGTCACTATTGAGATCAGTACTGCACCGGGACAAGTCGCATGCGCACAAGGCGGGTCCATCACAGCATCATTCATTTCGAGCTAGATCCCTAGGTTTAGGGAATCGGGCTCAAAACTCGACCAAATTCCCCTTTTTTCTCTAATCAGGCATATCGATTGCGAGGACGTTCATAGCGAACTTCCACTTTTGCGGTCTACCAAAAATAAATCTTCAAGATTCAAGGGCTTCGCGACCTTGGAGCGCAATCCTGACTTCTACGCGAGGTACACGCAAGCGTGGTGCGCATTGCGTTCCATTAGCGGACTCGCTTTCGCGGAATCATTCTTCCGAGACGCAGTCCGAGGTCATAGGGTCCGGGGATTATGATCCTTCTCCTCCCTAAGGAAAAGTAAGCTTTGGGGTCGCGAAAATAGGAGTTGTCACCGAACTTGGGCCCCCTCCTCGGGCTAATAATACGGTCCGCCAAACGAGAAAGCCGCCGATGTTGTCGAGACTGTCTGATGTTAGAGCCAGGTTGGACGAGAACAGTTTGAGAGTATTCCTCAAGCGCTTTCAGCAAGAGAAGCCTGTCGTCCCGATCTAGGCGAAGTCTAATTTCTGTAGCCAATTGGTACCAATCAAGATCTGGAATATTAACACATCATGAACCTTTCGTGTTGAAATCAATATGAGCGCGCGAAAGTCTTCTGACAAACGACTACCGGTCTGGCAAGTCCCAGTGACAGAGACCCTCGACAACCTGCTCGAAGAGGCTGTACGTAAAGACACTCACCTCTCGAAGAGTGATCTTGTCCGAGAGGCGGTTCGAGAGAAGCTAACGAAGATGGGCTTCACGTATGAAAAACTCTCCGAAAAATAGGGAAAAGGCATATTTCACGTAGGTGAGATTATGCCACTGAAAATTTGTCCTTGCGGTCGCTACAAGTATGTGCACCCTGCCGGGAACAGAACAGAAACCTTCGAGGGCATCAACGGTAACAAGTATCCAAGATTCATTGAGTACGAGAGTGACTGTAGACGAACTTGGGAGCTAGATGTGTATCGAAATGTCTGGCGCTGACAGCTACCTCGCGGGAAAGGAAGAGTAGGCTCTCTCAATGGCTATTCAAGCTGATACGACAATAGGTGTACACGTCCCGGCGTCGACCCCGAAGGCGGCGTCAGACGGGGGGAGACGCTATCGGCCGAGTCCGCGGGACTATCGCATCACTTATGCAGCCTTAGTACAAAGAGATGGAGAGTTCTGCCAAGTCTGCCAAAAGAAGCCACCGATGGTCAAACTCGAAGTCGACCACACGGATGGAAAGGTATGGACTTGGAACCTTGCAACTCTTCGACTACTCTGTAAGACTTGTAACGTCCGAGAGGAGAACCTGGCCATACGCGATGGTCGGCGTCAAATTCTGAAGGCGGCTTCGAGTGTGGGGGAAGGGGATCCTGGGGGCGGCAAAGAACAGTGGACTGAGATCAGCTACGAGGCTCAGCGTAGTCGTGAGAAGCGTCCAGTCATCAGAGCTGACCTTTACAGGCTACTTCTGGAAAGCGGTAGGGTCAGAGCTAACGGAACGTTTGGTCGTTTGATCTTACATGACGTTATCACCACAATAGCCTACGACACAGGTTGCAGCCACAAAATGATCAGAGAAGTGATCGCCAACGAGGCGTCGCCGGTCGGTCCCTTACAGATAACAAGCGAGACTCTCGTGATAAGCAACAGCAGAAGACATGTGCAGATTCTTTCGATGACAGGCTCTGCCCCTGAGTTCATGACAGACATCTACGCAGAATGACTCATTCTCAAGTTGTTAGCGATGGCATGGCACGACTGCAATATCGAGTAAGCCTGACCTCAGAGAAGCAACGGTCTCCATCAGTAATTACCAACGGTAGTGGCGAAAGGGTTGAGGTTCCAAAGAGGTTTCGAAGCTCTGAATTGGACGGGCCAGTCCTGATTGTGGGCGGGCTACATTTGGGACGTCTTCAGTTCACTATTCAACAGCCTTCCGGATGGTTACAGGCTAGTGCGGTTCGAGCTGGAAGCGGATTTGTATCACTGGACGGCCGTCTTCGAAATGTTTCGAAGCTAGGTCAGAAATGAAAGGGGGATAGGTTTCATCTGTGATTACTTACCCCTTCGAAACGTTCGACTCTCAGAGCACTTAGCTCTAAAATAGAAAGGTCGAATACAAAAAGGGGCGAAAGGAAGATCTTGTTGCGATTTGCCAACAGTGCGCAAGTGAGTGACCCTGCTTAGAGATTTTATCTGAAAACAGATCGCAGAAAAATGCGAGGAGTTGAAGTAGTTGCCTGCCTGGTTCAAGCTGAACTTGCACACAACAATACCGCCTACTTCAATGCATTCGATATTGAAAACTGATTACCGTGAAGACCCCGATAGAATCGAAAGCCTTTCGAATCTCAGCCTGAAAGGGCTGGTATCCGTCGAGCGATCTGATCTAAACTGGCAACCTCCCGTTGGATTGCATCTGGGGACCAGCCCAAGATTTCCATGATTCGAATCATGTAAACTCGGCCCGCAGGCCAACTGTTGCGTTGTTTTTCTTCAGCCCGTAGTCTATATGCTTCAGCAGCTTCGTTATGCAGCTGCGTCATCCTCCCAAAGAATTCCTGAGGACCCTCGTTTGGACAAAGATCCTTCACCGCCCCCATCCAAGGAATCAGACGCTGCCGCAAATACTGGTTAAAGTCCGAATATCCTTCTTGTGCAGCGAATCCTCTCAGAATCGCGATCATGTCGAAATCTATCAAGATTCCCATACCTACGTGAACTTGCGCTGGAACGGCGGCTGGAGGTTGAGGTAGTTTCTTTTCGGCTGGCTGGAGATCTATAACCTGAGAGGGAGTAGGTTCGAAAACCTCGTTCTTCCCAGGCAAAGGCTCGTTCTCATCAAATCGGGGGACGTCCCTTGTGTAGCGGTGGATGGTGGCTCGACCTGCACCAGTTAGTTTTTCGATTTCGCCTATTCCGAGACCTTTCCTCCAAAGATCCACAATCGCTGCAATCTGTTTTTCTGTCAGTCTACCCGGCCGCTCGATATCTTCGCTTATTATGGATTCAGCCCCCAGAAATCTTGCTCTCTGGAACGAGGGTTCGTTCGTCTCGCTGTTCCACTGTTCCGTCCGTTCGACAGTTCCACTTTGTCACTACTCGAATCATCTCTGCCTCATTTTTCTGACAAACTTGAGGGTCTCTCGGAGCAGTGGACTGAAGTTGTATCGGAAGAATTTCTCTAATGATTTTGGCGGATCGCCTTCTACCAAAGCATGCGCCAAGCTATCTATGATAACGGGCAACGGACCCCTCCTGAAATGAGGATGAAGTACCTGATCAATACTCCGATTCACCTGACCGAGGGTAACCGACCCTTCGAATGTTCGATTATGTTTACTGCGTCTCTTCCTCATCGGGCTCCTCTTGAGACAAAGATCACGTTCTCCAGTAATAATCATCGGAGAAGACCGAAAGTATTCGAAGGAGGGCTGAATAATGTTGACGAGCCTTTCGGCTATTGCTCAGACACGAGAACGAAACTGCTCGTCGTCAGGGCTCGTCGCCTAAAGCATGGGGTACCAGTTGACGAACAAGATAGTAGCTAGGCTCATCATAACGGCGTAGACTACTACCAGTGCCTGGAAGAATCTAGGATGACTCATTGAGTATTCAGCTTGAGCCCAGAAGACTGGAGGGACGACCAACGCAAAGCGAGCCAAAGAGCGCAGTTCTCCGGAATAGAACGTGATCGCTAAAAGAATGAAAGCCCATAGGTAGTAGGGAAATATCTTCGATGACGAGTTTACTCTCAGTAGAGAGACCGTTATGAAAATGACCGCGATTATGAACACGACGAAGTTGATCGTGTAAGGAAGAACGTAATTTGCGAAGTAGAAGACAGGGTTGCTGACGAAACAGAGAATGGTGCACTTAGACCCCGTCACCTCTGATTGTAACGCGACGAAGATGTTTCCGGTTTGAAGATAACCGTACGCCGCAAATGCGGGAACACTCGCCAGAGTGCCTATTCCAGCAACAAGTTTCCTTAGCTTCTGGTCCTCGAACAAGGTCTTCACTAGAAACGGTGTTGCAACAAGAAACGCCTCCGGCCTAGCTAGACCTGCCAGAAAGCCTAGACCACCAGCGAGAAGTATCTTGCGAGTTTCGAGATAGTAGAGAGAGGTCGCGATGAACAAAATGCATGTAGCTTCCGAATAGATTACTGAGAAGAAGAAAGTGGAGGGATAGACTGCAAGTAGTAAGAGCGTGCGACTAGCTATCATTGGACCGAATAGGAGCTTGGTCAATCTCTCCAGATAGACTGCGGCGATCCCCAAAGCAACGATATTCCAAAGAAAGCCGGCCGCAACCTCGGCAGACCTAACGTCTAGCCAGAAGAAAACAGGGTAAACGATTCTGATGATCAGCGGGAATAAGGGGCGGAAAGAGTACCCGTGCTGAAAGATGGCATAGCCACCAGTAGCGATTCCGAGATAATAACCAGAATCCCATCGGGCGAGGCCGTAGAGTATGGGAAGATTTACGTCCGGGACTGTCATTGTGTTCCCAACCGGTAACCCGAACAATGTTCCAGTTGCGACAAGGAATAGAACTACAAGTCGTGAAGCCACGAGAGGGTTCATCAGCAATTTTGAGACTCTAGATCTTAGAGAACTCACGATAGAATCAAAGCTTCGAGAGACCGGATGTGTGCAGTCAGGCAGTGGGCTTGGCCAGCTTCGTCTTTCTTAGTTGAACAAGCACCAAGATAATGACAGATACAGGCAGAAGGACCGCGAAGAACGCGTAGTCTACGTAGATAGCTCGGTTCTGAGATGGTGACGAAGACGTTTGGGCAGTTCGCGAAAAAAAGTTCAGGAAAATGTTCTCTACCACGAACTGGGTCAGGCTTCCGGAAGCGGCGATAATGACAATTGCAACCGTTTCCACCGGTAAGCTGTCTGAGAATAGCTTCGGAATTTCTACAGGGATTCTTATGGTGATGGAGACATCGACTGGGGCTGAGGTGATGGTGTAAGCTGAACCCGGATACACGGATAGACCTTGGATGAAATAGGGGACGATCACTGTGCCTATCGAAGCATTCAGACGGCCTTGGATCTGAGCACTTTTCAACGTTTGAGTTGGACTCTGGGGAGGTTGATTCATGCCGACATATATCGCGTGATACGATCCCAAGGACCGAGCTGGAGTAAATGGGTAATCGAGAAACTCGAATTTTCCAATCTGGAGAGAGAAAATAGTAGATTGCGCTGAGGATCCCATCTCGACGTAGACGGTTACTCTAGTCACAGTATTGAACATCCTGCCCGTGTTCAATTCTACCAATTGAAGCATGTTCACCTGGACATTCTCGGACTGCCCAGTACCGGGTCTATGGTTGAGTGCGTCGGTCTCAACCCATAAGGGTATGACTAGCCCTCCCGCGGACTCAGAATAGAACCGTATTCCATAGCTCACACCCAACGATACTTTGATCAGCATGTACATGATCGGATAGGCGGTCAGATTCACATCAAGAATTTGGGAGACTGAAATGGCGTTTGAGGATGGGCTAGCTGGAAATTCTCCGGCAAGGATGAGTGCATTGGCCGAATAGTTAAGCGAGGTTTGGCTCTGGGTCGGGTTTAACTTCCATTGAGTCCAGTTGTTCTCACCAAGAATCGCAGCATGACTGCTTTCCGCGTATGTTGGCGTCTGAAGCGAGGTCGCGTTCATTGGATGGATTCCAGGTAGGGTCACTGGTGGAAGGGACAGCGTAAAGAGAGGAGCTGAAAAAATAAGTACAATTATAATAGCCTCTATCCAGGTTCCTGCCCGATAACGATCGTTAAAGCCAGAGCTGGATGATCCTCTATTAGACAATACCTAATCTACTCCGATACGGCCTCTGCGGTTTCATTCCAAGCACGTATTCGTGCACAGGCCAAGACCATAGTCTTTCTAGCCTTGTTAAGATCCAGAGAAGCGATTTTAGACATCCTCGGTATAGGGTCACAGGTATCCGCTTCACCGATCCGCTCCGTGCCATTCTGAATCCAGCCTTTAGAAACATTGGTTCAACATGAGAAATCTTGCAGTAGTATTATTCAGAGGTTCCCATTCAGGGGAAGAACAATTTAGCTCTGGAGCACGACCGCTAGGCCTTGTGCGACGCCTCTGACGAGGGCAGATATCCTAAAGCCATTGGCAAGCATGTAGGCCCCGAATCCGGCAATCATGACCAAAGCGGCCAGGCCACCGCTTCTGAAGGCAAAGATTGTCTGGTTCCTCATGAAGTAGACGTCGTTTTCGGAGTGCCCCTTTTGATGGCCTCCGGGAATGTTGAGATGTTGGAAGGATGGGTTCTCGACATAGATCAGTCTCCCCCCCATCTTCCGGGCTCTAAATTGCAGGTCTGATGATTCTCGGAACCCATTTCCTCCGTACGTGCGTGAATCGAAACCTCCGAGCGAGGCGAAGAAATCGGATCGAAACATAGTAGCAGGGGCCGGAAGGAACCGAGAGGGCCCGGTACTCGGCGAGATATCGACGCCGAAGAGAATATTGAGCATTCGAGAGAATGTCGTATTTCGATATTCTACCGTTCTGCCTCCCATAACATTCGAGCCAACGAAACTAAAGCCGACGATGTCTTTGGTCCTAAGCGTCGGAAGAATTTCCTCGATGAATCTGGCCAGCCCCGGGCCTAGAGCCAGGTCATCATCTAGGAGAAGGAGCCAATCGCCTTTAGCTTGTCTGCTGCCGATGTTTCTCGATTCGCCAACCCCCATCCTACGCGGATTCCTGATGATCTTCGCTCCATCAACTGCGATGGGGGGCTCTGAGTGATCGTCGACCAGTATTATTTCGCAGTTCAACTTCTTTTAGCTCTTTGACCAGTCGCTCCACATGTTCAGCCCTGTTGTGCGTTGGGATAACAACCCGTGAGATTCAAACGAAATTCACTAGGAACCAGCCGAGACTGACAAAGGCGACAACGAGCAAGGAATTCAGCCAGAGAGGGAGGTTCTTACGGACACGAACGAGAAGACCTACGCTTACAATAGGCAGGCCCAAAGCGTAGAACTTCAAGTGCTGCCCACCCTCGATCCAAGGTATCATGTAATATCCATGTCCTGTCAAAAGGTAGGCAAAGCTCTGCGTTCCTACAATGCTAATGAAAGTAAGGACCGCTCCAGATATCCAAACAAACACGAGTCCTTGTGCATCGTTCCTCGATGCGAAGAGCAGCGTCATGAGACCTATCGGAATGATTGAGAACTGGGGATGATTGAATGCGAAGAGTTGAAATGAAATTATCGCTGCGGAAACGGGGGCGAGAGTGCTGAAGAATGAAGACGTGCGAAATAGGGAATACACTGCAATGGTAACACAGGCCGTAACGGCCACGATAAGGGGAAGCTGAGAATTGATACCGAAATTACCGGAGAACGAGTAGACGTTCGGCTGGAACAATGGGCTTGAGAGGCTAAAACTGAAGACGTACGCGCTCAGGCTCGATGGAATTGACAGAGCAAGTAACGTTGCCGAAACGGGAAGAACTAATTCCACATAACGTTTCTTGATAGACAGATAGACAGCCATAAGTGGAATGACGAAGAATCCGAACAATTCAACGAAACCTGCTAGGAGGAATCCTCCAAAACTCACTAGTGTGGACAGTTTGGGTTTGAGCTTCACGATTCCCACGTAGCCAGCGATCAACGCAAGAGTTGTCAACCCCTCGTACTGGCCCCAAACAGCTGACACGTAAATCGAGAATGGGTTCAGGAAAAAGAACAGCCCGTACATTTTGTTCTCCGAAACTCTTGAGATAATAATCGCGCTCGTCAGATCGGCTAGAAGAAACGGTAATTTGACGAAGAGGGTGGCCAAGACGCCGCCGTAGTGAAAGAGGAAGGTGGTGTCGATCCGGTCTAGGCCCAGTAGATAGTAGAATTGCATTGAGCCCACTGGAGCGGACAGGGCGAATATCGTTGGCGGGTTGTAGAATATGGGTCCCCATCCTTGGTGGTACCACAAATACGCTGTCCGAATGAGTAGCGTAGTGTCAGACCGGTGGCCCGTCCAAGGCATTATCATCACTCTCGCGAGGATTCCAGCGACTAGACCAATCTTCCATTGAGGTCGGAGGATCAGAAGCTCTGCCGGTACGGCGAAAACCAGGACCAGTTCCACGAAGAGCAGTGCTAGATTGGTTTGCCACGGGACTGGCGGGCCGAGAGCAGTGACCGGAACCGGAGTGAATGTTATTTTCAGATTCTGAAGGCGGAACGACGTTGGCGGAGTGTTTGAAATGACGTAGAGACCGGTAGAAAGCATCGGCGTTGAAGATAGGATAATGTTTTGCAGGGTTGTGTTCTGTGAGTCGGCGGTGAGGGATACGTGGCTTGACCCGTTTGAATATGGGCTTGAAACGAACACCTGATCGTGGTACGACAGTGCGATGTTGTAGCTGGATGCGCCGGTGAAGACAGTGTCAGTAACTAATGTATCGACATAACCAGTATCGTTGGGTAGTTCGATTGGAATGTAGCAGATCGAGGAGGAGCAGTTTGGAACTTGGTTCAGCCTCGATGCGACGATTGAGTTGATCTGGATTGAGTAGTCAGAACTGATTCCAGCACGTTCCTCGGTATAGAAACGTAGACCGATAACCTCGTCGATGTTGGATTCATAATTCGGGATGTAAACCTTTAGCGTGGTGGTCCCCCCTGATTTGACGTGTTCGATTGGCAACTGATCATTCATGAGCTGGACGACAGACCCATCGGCTAAGCGTACTAGGAACCGTAGGCCGAACCCAAATCCTGACGTAGAAGTGAAGGCCGGTGCTGTTGTGACTGTAGCCTCGAAGTATGAGTATTTGGTGGCGTTGAGGCGAATGCTCTCCTGGAATACTGCTGAAGTAGAGTTCGAAGAAGAGAAAGAGCCGAAGAGCGTGTTCGATACAACAGTGTCGTTACGCGATTGTGAATGATATAGAAGAGTGAAGTTGTTCGTGGGTAATGAAACGCTATCGCCGAGCGAAAAAGAATAGATTGGGCTCAGCTGGCTCGTCGATATGTCAAATGCTTGAAACTCGTTAGTCGGAGCGAAGTATCCTTTCAGCGCAAACGCCGATGTCCCGGTTATTATCATAACGATCAGGATAGTTACGAGCGCAAGCCTTGATCGATCTAGCGATGATAGGATACGAGACTGTTTGAGCAGCAGGCTTCTAAGAGATGAGAACCCTCGTCGGAAACGTGAGAACAACGGTGCAGAGCCTAACGGACTGTGGCAAATAGATGGTCGGAATCTATCCACTCAACAGCGTAGCCATACTCGGTGAAAGTCGACTCCAGCCGGGACTGGTTCTCCTTGTTGTGAAGTTCTACCATTATACGTTTGACCGAGCGGTTTTGGAGGTTATTTCTCATTCCCTCTAAAACGAGGAATTCGGCTCCCTCAACATCAATCTTAACCAAGTCTACAGAACCCGCATTCAGCTCATCAAAGCTCCTCTGCAAAACCTGACACGAGGGTCTATTCTCGACCACTCTATCGTTGGACGGATCCCGAGCCGATTTGTATTCCACCCTCGATAGAAGACTGTCAGAGCCGTTTTTGTTGTTAAAACCAGGAATCGAGAAATTCCCTTTCTGCGAGTAGAAACTGACAGGACCACTAGCATTGGACAGTGCAAGTTCCAGAACTTCGATGTTGCCAGCTCCTCGTGTCCTCTTTCTCAAAGTGGCCGCGGTTTCGGCATTGGGTTCCACTGCTATTATCCTGCTGAAATTTCCCTTCATCAAGAGACTGTAGAATCCGATGTTTGCCCCGATATCCCAGAAGAGATCGCCTCTTATCCCCTTGAGTCTGGCTTTCACGCGCTTCTCATAGAATGGTTTGTAGAGCCAGCCACGCCCTCTTAGGACCCTCGTTTTGAGGACCCACTTCCAGTCTAAGATTTTCCAGATCCCCCAAAAGACGGATTGAGACTATGTCTCGCCAAAGCATGTCTGGGACCTGTCCAGAATAAATCGTAACCGTGGGCTGACAGCAACGATTCCAGCTTCACCTTGTTGTCTCTATCATGCATCTCGATCAATAGATTCCTAACGAGACCTGAACCGAGACTTTTCTCCATGCCTTCCAAGACTAGCAACTCTGGCTCCACATCGATCTTGACTAGATCTACTGGGCCTGAACTAACGTCATCGAACCTTTCAGTCCGCACGCGGAAGGTGAATCGATGTTCAGCCCTTGGTTGCAGACTATCGCTACTGTAGAGATTGCTGATTCCCGATAACAAGTTGCCAAGCCCCGGACCTGCATACCATTCCCTCCCGCTGTAGAATGACGCCCACTCTCGACGATTGGAGAGAGCCAACTCCTTAACTTCGACATTGTGGACAAGGAAAAAGTTGATCCGTTTCTTCAACATGTAGGCTGTCCGAGGGTTCGGTTCGACTGCAATGATCCGCTTGAAGTTCTTTCGAAGCAGGAAACTGTAGAATCCAATATTGGCCCCGATATCCCAGAAAACGTCACCATGAATTTGTTTGAGTCTCGCTACCACATCTGGCTCGTGCCGGTTGAGTTTTGCAAACTCAATCAAAGAAGAGAGTAACTGCTGACCCAACAAGTAAGACTCCGTCTATCAGAGTCTATTATCTTCTCTTCGTTTGTCTCGGTCGGTCGTATGCCCTCGTATTTTCATCTAGCGTTCTACCTCTTCTAGGAGTTTGCTTGTTGATCGTTGGAGTGTGAATTTCTGGACGATATTTTCTCTGGCGCGCCTGCCCATGTCATGTCTTAGCGCGTCATCGGCTAGTAGCGCGTTCATCTTGGAGCCGATGAACTGGTGGTCCAGCGGGTCTACGATGTATCCTGTGACTCCGTCAACCACCACCTCAGGCGGACCACCATGATTAGTTACGATCGAAGGTTTCGAGAACAGCCCCGCCTCTACTGGTGTTAGTCCGAATGGTTCGTAAAGTGAGAGGTGTACGAGGAACTTGCATCCTCCGTACGCTAGGGCTAGGTCTTCTTCACGGTTCATTGTTCCTCTGAACTCGATCGGAACGTCCAGCTCGGACCCCAAGTCCTTCAGCCTGCTCATCTCTTGGCCATCGCCTATCACCATAACCTTCGAGGATCGAACATGGGCCGCGGCACGAATCATGCTCTCGACATTCTTGAGAGGGATCAGTGATCCAACTATCAGCATATAGTCCTCTTCTTGCGCGTGGTTCTTCAACGCAAGTTGTTCTATCAGCGGATCGGCCGCTGGATAGACGACGCTTGGCGTCTCTCCTAGACGGTAGACGCGTTCTAGGAATCTGGAAAGGAAGAGGCTATTCGCGATGACTTTCCCATATCCTCGCACAGTCTCAATATCTACCACCTTGGCTACTCTTGCTGTGAGTCCGTATAGCTGGTCTGAGAGCAGCATCTTCGCCAGCAGACCACCATAGTACTCGCTCCCAGTCCTCCTCACCGTCGGGCTAATCTTTCGATAGTCTACTCCGGTGATTATTTCCTCCCATGCCAGTTCGAACACAGATCCCGAGTACCAGACGATCCTGGGGCCGAGGACCTTGGAAAGGTAGAAGGCTAGAACGGGCTCCACATGGTGGTGGATGATGATCTTGTCATACTGTTTCAGCTCTTCCAGGAACTTGAATAACAGCCGCATTCGTCGGGGGCGGTTCACAATCGCGGTAGGAATACTCCTGATAGGCTCTCCTTCCAGCCTCTCCTTCCAGCCCTCCGACATCTTCCCTGTGTAGTAGAAGGTGACATCTTGTCCCATCCTTCTCATCTCGATGTAGTGGCTGAGGGCTAGCCGCTCTGCTCCCCCGAACCTGCCGTAGGACTGCTGGAGGATAGCCAGACGCATAGCCTGATGACCTGAAACGCTATGGGCCTCCCCTTCAGTCTTTATTCTTATCTCCTATCGAGGAATTCTTTAGAATTCCGTAGACTACCTGAGACATCATTATGCGACCTTCAGAGGAGCAGGATGCCCTGAAGGGCGTAGTTCGTGCATATTATCAGTATGAGGACGATGACTATCCCTGGCCAACGGATGTACCTTGTTCCAATCGCAGGGAGAAAGAACAGCATGGTAGTACTCATCAGGACTGGGATTGGAAGGTCATAGACGATCCTTGTCTGGTTGTAGCTGTCGAGGATGAGGAATGGTATTGAGGCTATTGCGACCCAGAGCAGGATCAGTCGTTCAAACCTGTCCTTGAACCGGAGCGCGAAACATGCGAACAGTCCGACTCCTAAGATAATCCAGCTCGCCAAGAGTCCACTGTGGGTATAGAGCAGCCCGTCTACTAGGTTGACCCAGAACGAAGATGCCTCTGCGCTGGTGGGCAGTTTGGTCGCCAGGTCTGCGGCCACGGTGCGGGTTGCGAAGATGGTGCTCTTCAGAACGTCCAGGGCTACTCCGGCTATGATGATTCCTGCTATTGACTTTAGGTGGATTGAGAGGTGTGTCTCTCTCCAGAGCGAGAATGCGAATACCAGGGATGTTGTGGCTATGAGGACCCAGGTCCAGGGGTGTGTTAGAAAGAGCGCGAGTGAGAGAGCGAACATCGCACAGTATTTTGTTACTGAGGGTGACTTTGAGAATAGTAAGAGTAGGGTCAGGAAGAGATAGGCGAAGACTAGCGCGAGCATGTTTGCGTAGTATCCTCCCCATAGTCCGACGGGAATGTAGAATGTGAACGGCGTGAACAGTGCTGTCAGTGCAGCGAAGTTCGCGTTTCCCTGGCCGAACCTGACGAATGCGTATGTTGACAACGTTAGGAGCGGTGCCAGGATCATCGGTAGAAACTCGATGATTTGTGAAGGCGAGACTCCCAGCGATGCGACCATGTACAAGACTACTAGGAGGAGGGGTCTGGAGCCGTCGAGTCCTTCGACGAACGAGTATTGGAGCGCTTGTGGAAGTGGTCGTGCTAGCATCTGGCTGATCCATGTGGCGTAGGTCGGGCTGTCTACTCCGACAAGAATCCCGTTCGGATTGAGATCAGGCCGATATGGGGTGAATGCGAGAAGAACAGTTGCAGACAGACTGATGAGAAGCAACAGTCTCGGATGGGAGAGTATCTTGAATCTCCGGGCGGCGTCCGACAGAGATCTGGTTCTTACCGGCGAAATTATTTTGTGGAAGGGTTCTGAGAGAAAATGGGCGATGGACCTGGCTGTGGATGAGTATCGGGTTGCCTCTCTCGCCACGGCCTGTGCCAGCCACGCGTAGAATAGTTCCAGCAGGAATATGGTCGAGAGCGGGGCGAGAAAGAAGTAGACGTCGATGTTGAGGTTGGAGAGTCCGGGATCTGGAACGTATGGAAAGAAGGCTAGGATTAGCAGAACTAGACCTTCGAAGGACAGTACGAGCAAGATTACGCCGGTGAGAATGGCCTGGCGTTGCGTCATCGGACTACTCGTCCGAGGGATTGCTGACACTTACGTTTTCAACATTGTTCCAGTCGGCACTGTAAACTCTTCGGTTGCTGGTTTGGTGGTAGCTTCGGTCATCTCTAACAGTCGTGTTCGAGAAGGGACACATTACACGTTAGGCGTTCGCCGTATGAGCCTGTCACGATGGGATGAGGGGAGTGACTCCGACCATGTGACAGGTCTGAACCGGAATATCTGGTTGGCCACCGTAAAATCCCTGCCGTGCAATGGGCCAAGCTACCACGCTATGGGCGTGTGAGGGGGCGGTTGAGGTTCGACCGTTCCAGGCCAAGAAGAAGCTACGAGCTTCTGAGGCGCAAGGGCTCTCAGGTGAAGCAGTGAAGGGGAACCCGACGACGACGGTAATCCCCCGAGTCGATGAGAGCAAGCCAAGTCATCGAACAACCGAAGACTTGACAGAACCTTCTAGTCCATGGATGTTCCACATCACCCGGCATAACCGTTCTGATGGCCAGTTCGTTACGTTTTGTTCAAAACAAACTCCCGAACTATTCTAGCTCGAATGTCATCTGGTATTGACGATCTGATTGCGGCTCTACCTAGGGTCTCTGACGAGCAGTTGGAAGCGTGGTTCACTGTGGTCGCGAAGACGAAGACAGAGCTGATGGAGGCGAAAAGGTTCCTCAACGGACCCTTGACGCGTTTCCATAGGTCGCTCTTGGCGGAGATCAGGGAGAGAGAAGAGAGACGCAACGAGATAGAATAACCGGACTAGCGTCCCCCGCTAGGTTTCGTGCTTCACCTAGAGAGGATCCTCGGTTGTCCGCGCAGAAGTAAGCAACTCATTCGTAGCTAGATCGTGCATCTTGCGAGCCGGGTTCTCTTAGGCAGCTGTGGTCTCAACCTCTGTTCAACAGCGTCCGCGTCTGCTGCAGAGTCGAACCTCATCGAGATCCTGCCATACTTCCAAAAGCGGGTTTCCGCAACAAGTGTTACTGCATCAGTTCGCTCTAGTTTCTTCGGCTTGACCTCAAAGATATTCTTTCCTGGTTCCATAACATAGCAGACATCTCGTTCGAACTTGATCAAACATCTACCATTTGCATACCCTTGGGGTGAATCAACAAACGCCCAAAACTCCTCGTTCGAACTCAATCTGCTCGGCCCACATTCGATAATGTGACAAGGGCATATAGTTACAACGAAGGGGATACTGGGATATCCCGCGTTAGCCAGAATCGTCGAAATTCGCTTCTTTTACGCGCAAATCTTAAATCGCTAAGACTCGAACCCTCGTTCTGCCATTGCAGTCGCCTATCAGACGATATCTACCCCATTTACTGGTAGGCCTCTCCATTAGTCTCATAATGATCGGAGCATACGCGGCCGTCGGCTTCGCCTCCAGCACCGCACCGAAGGCTATCTGGTCAACGAACCCTGTCACAATAACATTCTCTGGCAGCGCAGGCACAGCCAGTTCGGGTAGCGTGGGGGAGACAGTCAAGTGTGCGCCGAAGGTCGATAACGTCGTCTTTCACACCACCGTCAGCGACCCGACCAAGCTGAGCCTCACGGTCAGCCCAAAGGGCGAAGCTACATGCGGCCCGGCCCCGGATGCTGTTACTGTGACAGCGCACTGTCTTGTGGCTGCGCCGAACTGTAAGGGGACCTACAAGGGCACCGTGACGATATTCCAGGGGTACAGCACTATTCCGCCCAGCCTAGCAGTCACAATAGTTGTGACCTAGAAAGAATCAAGAAAATATTTTCGAGAGCTCCTTCTAATGGGAAGACCATCTGGAGCAGATTCAACGTTTAGATCTCAGTCTGAGGATTGAGTTCGTTTTTTATAGCCGGCTCCCTGGAAGGTCCCCCCACCTCGCTCGCTCGACGTGTGAGCTCTCCACACGATACTAAGCACATGAACGTGATGAACCGAGACTGAGTTAGACGCTGCCTATTCGAGACTGAGCCAATGATCTCGTAATGTCGAGGAACCCGTCTGTAAAAAGAGTGGTTCTTCGCCTCCGAACTTGAAGGATCCCACAGTTCAGCGTGGGACAGAGCACGACCCGAAACCGTGGAAACAGAAGATGAAACAAACCTTGTGCCGACGTGCCTTCGGAAAGAGACTCTACTCGCACCCGTGGTCCCTCACTGTTGAGAGAATCACCCGCGGTGT
>Ga0070708_100001669_pt1 | contig 17032 bp, 9 predicted proteins | sample KBSK5503metaG_FD_65469 | JGI IMG/M metagenome (GOLD analysis project Ga0070708, IMG submission 65469) | Corn, switchgrass and miscanthus rhizosphere microbial communities from Kellogg Biological Station, Michigan, USA - KBS K5-50-3 metaG | ecosystem: Host-associated > Plants > Roots >... | reverse complement strand
GGGATACTGGTATCGGCGCTTTTGAAGTGTCAAGCGGAACTTGGGTGCTCAGCCGAGGGAAAACAGGAAAACCTGAGAATTGCTGCATCAGGCTCCCTAACCATACGTCTTTCTTTTCACCCGCTGCCCTTTGGGTGCGGCGACGCTCTGCGATGCACAAGCGGAAGGCAACGGAGCATCCCGCCTTCAGCTTACGGATAGGCGGTCATCGTCGAGCCCACCTCGAGCTTCGCCCCCCAGAGCAGGGTATCGACCGGGCCTCCCGAATCGCGCAGCGGATACACCCCGATCGAGGTGGAGCCGGCCGGGACGGCGAAGGTCACGCTCAGGCGGGTGTAGGTCGAGCCATTGATCTGCGAGAAGTACGACGTCGGCGCGACGATGTTGGCGGAGTGGGTGTCGTCCCAGACGGAGTACGAGGCCGCCGTCCCGCCGTTGTTCTTCGCGAAGAACGAGAGCGTGTACGTCTGACCCGGCGTGACGCTGACGGTCTGCCTCACCGCGTGTCCCGCGGTCGAGGTCACCACCGCGCGACTGGCGTGAATCGTGCCATCCGGCGCGGCGGCGAAATTCGTCGTCACGGTGATCGCTCCCAGGAGTCCCCAGGGCGCCGCCCCGATCTGCTCCGGGCTCAATAATAGATTTGGGTTCGACGCAGGCTGGCCCGCGGTCACGGTGAGAGTCGCGCTGCGGCTGATCGAGCCCAGGGACGAGGAGATGACCGGCGTCCTGGTGGCCGTCACCGTGGTCGTCGAAACCGTGAAGGTCGCGCTCGGGGATCCGGCCGGGACGGTCACGCTGGCGGGCACGGTCGCGGTGGTCGTGTCATTGCTGGAAAGCGCCACGGTGACGCCGCCGGTTGGAGCGGGGCCGCGCAGCGTCACGGTGCCGGTCGACGGATTGCCTCCCACCACGCTGGATGGATTGAGCGCCAAGGTGGAGAGATCCGGCTGCAGGACCGTGAGGGTGGCCGTGCCGGTGGCGCCGCCGTAGGACGCAGAGATGGTCGAGGAGGTAGAGGCCTGCACCGCCGAAGTTCCGATCGAGAAGGTGGCGCTGCTGGATCCCGACGGAACGGTCACCGTGGCGGGCACGGTCGCGGCAGGGTTGCTGCTCGAGAGGTTGACGACCGCGCCGCTCCCGGAAGCGGTTCCGTTCAGCGTCACCGTCCCTTGCGAGCTCGAACCGCCCACCACCGAGGTGGGGTTGAGCACCAGGCTCGAAACCGCCAGCGCAGGCGTCACCGTGAGCGAGGTGGTGCGGGTCCCGCTGGCGATCGCCGCCGAGAGAGTGACCGAGGTGACGGCGGCCACGTTCGAGGTGGTGACGGGGAAGGTCGCGCTGGTCATCCCCACGGGGACGGTGACGTTGGCCGGCACCGAAGCGACGGCGGGATTGCTGCTGGAAAGGGGAACCGTGGTTCCACCGGCAGGCGCGGCAATCTGGAGCGTCACCGTTCCCTGCGCGGTGCTGCCGCCCGCGACCGACGAGGGGCTCACCGACACCGAGTCGGAGCTGGGCAGCTGGTACCCGGTCATGCTCGAACCGATCTCGAGCTTGGCTCCCCAGAGGAGCACGTCCACCGGGCCGCCCGAGTCGCGCAAGGGGTAGACGAAGACCCTGGTGGTGCCGGTGGGCGCCGTGAGGGTCACCCCGACCCGCGTGTAGGTCGAGCCGTTGATCTGCGAGAAGTACGAGGTCGGCGCGACGATGTTGGCGCCATGGGTGTCGTCCCAAACGGAGTACGACGCCGCCGTCCCGCCGTTGTTCTTCGCAAAGAAGGAGAACGTATACGTCGTCCCCGCGGTGACAGCCGGACCCTGCCGCAGCGCATGCCCCGCCGAGGAGGTGACCACGCCGCGCGTCGCCGAAAGCGAGCCATCCGGCGCCGCCGCGTAGTTCAACGTCACGGTGATCGGGCCCAAAAGCTCCCAGGGCGCCGCGCCGATCTGCTCGGGGCTGGTCAAGAGATTTGGATTCCCGGCGCTGGGGCTGACGGTCAGACTCGCGCTCTGGGAGGCTCCGGCGAACGTGCCGGTGACGGCGATCGACCGGGCGCTGGTGACGAAACCGGTCGAGACGACGAAGGTCGTCCGGTCGGCGCCGGCTGGAACGGTCACGCTCGAGGGCACGGAAACCACCGTCGAATCGGCGCTCGCGAGCGCCACCACCGTGCTGCCGGACACCGGCCCGTTCATCAGCACCGTGCCTTGCGAGGTCGACCCACCGATGATCGAGCTCGGGTTCAGCAAGACGGCGTTGAGCGCCAGCGGGCTCACCGTCAGCGTCGCGCTGGCGCTGGTCCCGTACGTCGCGGAGATCGTCACCGCGATCGGGGACGACACGGCGCTCGTCGCGATCGGGAAAGTGGCGGTGGTGGCGCCGGCTGCGACCGTCACGTTCGCCGGCACGCTGGCGAGCGAGGGGTTGTTCGAGGAAAGCTGGACCAGCGCGCCCTGCCCTCCCGCGGCAATCGGCAGCGTCACCGTGCCCTGCGCGGTGACGCCCCCGAGCACGTTCGTCGGACTCGTGGTCAGGCTCGAGACCGAAGGTGGCGAGACGGTCAGTGGGGCGCTGCGCGTCCCGCTGGCAAACGCCGCGGCGATGCTCACCGAAGTCGATGCGGAGACGCCGCCGGTGGCGATGTTGAACGAGGCGAACGTGGAACCGCCCGGCACGGTGACGCTGGCCGGTGGCGCGGCAACCGCCGGATTGCTGCTCGAGAGGGGGATCGCCGTCCCGCCGGCCGGCGCCGCGTTCGGGAGGGTGACGGTGCCCTGGGAGGAGCTCCCGGCGAACACCGCCGCCGGGGAGACGGTGATGTTGTTGGTCGGGGCCGGGGTCACCTTCACGAAGGTCGAGTTGCTCGCCGTCCCTCCCCGCCCGTCGCTGATCTGGACGGTGATCGCCACATAGGTGTCCGCGGACACCGCTGGCGGAGTGAAAGTGGCGCTTGAGCCGTTGCCCCAGATGAAGCCTGCCTCGGTCGACCACTGATATTGAATCGCGTCGCCGTCGATGTCGTGCGCGACCACGGAGAGGTTCGTGCTCTGGGACGCGGGGATGGTGTCCGAGGCCGGGACCGGACCCTGGATGAAGTGAGGCGGGTTGTTGGCGGTGGAAGTTGCGGGGACGCCCAGCACCTGTATCTCGGACAGGCCGGTGGCGGTTCCCACGGCGTTGTTCACGGTGAACACGACCCAGCTCACCGTCTTGGGCGCAAAGGTCAGCGGCATCACCCTCCCATTCGTCGGCAGGGCGCCCACGTTCAGCGAGCTGCCGTCGCTGAACGTCAAGGTTCCGGAGAGGATGTTCTCGGTGGTGTCCGGGCGGTCGTAGAGGTTGACCTGCGCAATGCGCACCGGAGAGGGCCAGCTCAGCTGCAGCCAGGCGCCTCCGAACTCCCCGTTGCTGACCCACTCCTTCGTGGGCTCGGTCGGATAACCCGCGATGATGGCGTCGACCGCCCGGCTCGCCGCCTGGCCCGGGCTGTTCTCGGAGGAGGCGGTCACCTGCGCCGTGAGCGCGACGTTTCTCCAGAAGTCCGTCATCCAGTACATCTCATCCCGGCGCGCGAACGACACGTACCACGGGTTGGTCCCGCCGAATTGCGAGATGGAGACCGCCTTCATGTTCGTGGTGATGTCCGTCCGCTGCATCTCGGGAGGTTGGATGAACCGCTGCATCCGGGACGGCTCCCACTGCGTCAGATCGAGGCAGTCGCCGGGAGAACATGGATAGGCATACGGGAGGAATGGTGCGTACGGCGTCCACCCGCTGCTGGTCATCTCCGGCCATGCCCACGTGGGATTCGGCGCGCCGCCGGGATAGGGCATCCAGATGACTCCCTGATACAGCTTGATCGCCTGGGTGGAACCAGAACGCCGCAGCGACGCCAGCGCCTCGAGGACGAAGAGGGCGACGGCCTGGTGATCGGTGTGGCCCTCGAAGGCGCTGTGAGTGTAGATCTCGTCGGGACGGAAATTGTTGAGGAGCGCCTGGAAGTCCGAGGCGACGTTGTTGCGGCTGTATGACGCAGACGCGCCGGTGAGGAATCGATGGTAATCCATCAGGCCGAGCCCGCGGTTGCCATAGGTCGCGGTCTGCCCTGCCAGCGAAGTGAAGACCTGCGTGCCCGAGGTGCTGTCGTAGATGTCGCGCATCGAGCCATCGGGGTAGCCGAGGAAGATGACGTCCTGCTCCCTCAGGCCGAGCGCCTGCGCAGATCCAACCGCCTGCGCTTCCCGGTTGAGCCCGGTGCTGACGCCGTTGGCGTCGCCGTTGGTCACGATCACGACCTTGATCGTGTCACCGGAGGTTAGAGCGGTTCGAGACCGACCCGCCGACATTAAAGTCTCGTCGTCGGGGTGCGTCCCGATTACCAGGATCGTCTTTGCCTCAACGGCCGACGACGACGCCGCTACCGCCAATGTCAACGCGAGCGCGCATTGTCTCAATGGCAACCCCCTCATTTGTGTTTCGTGCCGCTGACTCGAATGGAAATGGATGATCGCCCTGCTCCAGGAAGCGCGACGCTATAGCACGGTAGCCTGGCAATCCCGAAGACCCCTCCCGGTACAAACCCTTTTTCTCATTATTCGACTGTATACAAATACGCAAGAGTCGTTATTCGAGAAAGACCGTCTCTTCCAGGATTGAGCTCTTTGTTTTGAAATCGATACTCCCCCATTTCTTTGCGGCGGTGAGTCACAAATGCACCGGCCTCGGCGTCCGGGCCACCGAGACGCGGCGATGGTGTTGGAATCGAAGGGTTTTCCGACCCTCGCGAAGCGAATCTTTTTTGGCGAGCCGGGGGCGCAACGGGGCTAGATAGCTCGAACGATGGCCATGCCACCCCACCTACCGGTCTCGATAACCTCGACGAAGGCCGCCGAGCGCGCCCCCGCGCCCTGGAGTCCGCTTCGACACCCGGTCTTCCGGGCGCTGTGGATCGCCGGGCTGGTCTCCGACTTCGGCGCGTGGATGCACCAGGTCGGCGAAGCCTGGTTGATGACCTCGCTCAGCCCGTCGCCCCTGCTGGTGGCGCTTCTCCAGTCGGCCGACAGCCTGGCGATCTTCCTCTTCTCGCTCCCGGCCGGCGCGCTCGCCGACGTCGTCGACCGCCGCCGCCTGGCGATCGTCACCCAGGCCTGGCTGCTCCTGGCCGCGTTGGCTCTCGGCCTTTTGACCCTGGGCGGTGCGATGACGCCCTGGACCCTGATCGCACTCTCCTTCGTGATGAGCATCGGCGCCGCGGTGGACGCCCCGGTGTGGCAGGCGATCGTTCCCGAGGTGATTCCGCGCCAGGAGCTTCCCCAGGCGGTGGCGCTCGGCGGCGTGTCGATCAACATCGCCCGGGCGATCGCTCCCGCCCTGGCCGGTTTGGTGGTGGCGGCGGTGGGGCCCTACGCCGTCTTCCTGCTCAACGCGGCGACCTTCGTCTACGTGATCGCGGTGCTGGTGCTCTGGCGCCCCGCCAGGGCCCCCACCAACGTCCCTCGAGAACGGCTGGTCGGCGCGGTCCGGCGGGGGCTGCGCTACGTCCGGCACTCGCCCGATCTTCTCGCGGCCTTCTTTCGGACCGGCGTCGGCCTCTTCGGCGGGAGCTGCCTTCTCGCGCTGCTCCCGGTCTTCGCCCGGCGGGAGCTCTCGCTGGAATCGACCGGGTATGGCCTGCTCTACGGCTGCATGGGCGTGGGCGCGGTCCTCTCGCTGGCGCTTCTCCCCAACAGCCCCAAGCGCCCCCCGGAGGTCACCTTTTCCGCCGGAACGATCGGGTTCGCCATCGCCCTGCTCGCGCTCGCCGCCTCGCGCTCCGTCTGGGTGGCCGCGGCGGCGATGCTCGGCGCGGGCGTCGCCTGGATGTCCATGCTCACCAGCCTGAACGTGGCGGTCCAGGTCGCCACGCCCTCCTGGGTTCGGGCTCGGGTGCTCTCGGTCTACATGATCGTCTTTCAGGGGGCGATCGCGCTCGGCAGCGCGGTGTGGGGAACGTTGGCCGACAAGACGAACCTGCGCCTGGCCTTCATCGCCAGCGGGGCGACGATGCTGGTGGGAGGTCTCGCCGGGAGGCGCTGGTTCCGGCTGGGCGCCCGCGTTCCGGATCTGTCGCCGTCGCTGCACTGGCCGAAGCCGGTGCTGATGTGCGAGCCGACCGGCGAAGCGGGGCCGGTGCTGGTGACGGTTGAATACCGGGTGCCTCAGGGCAACGAGAAGGCGTTCATCGCCGCGGCGAACCGCCTTCAGCGGCTGAGGCGGCGCAATGGCGCGTACCAATGGGAGCTGTTTCGCGATCCCTCCTCGCCCGGCCGGTTCGTCGAGACCTACCTGGTCGACTCCTGGGCGGACCATCTGCTCGAGCACGAACGGCTGACGGTGGACCAGCGCGACGCCGAAACCCGCCTGCGCGAGCTGATCGTTCCGGGCACCCAGCCGGTGGTCACCCACTTCATCGCCGCCAGCGGAGACGGCGACTCCGAAACGTGATCGCATTCACGCGCCGCCCGTACAACGGCCGCCCCATGCTCACCGTGACATGTTTTCAGCTCTTGCGACGAATGCCGGCAGACCGTCTAATTCCAAACACTCGATTGACGATGTTTGCGGAGTAGTCCTGCCTGCCAACGCCTCGCTGCTGCTGACGGCGCGCGAAGGCAAAGGAGATTCAGGATGCAAAAGCGAATGCTGGCATTGGCGATGTTCGTCGCGCTTGCGCGGTGCGCGGCGACCCCGGTCTTTTCGGAAAAGCTCGCTTCGACCGAGGCGCCGATTCGGGCCGCCACGGAGCTCGGCGCGACGAGGGTTCCCGAAGCGGCGCTCCAGCTCAGGCTGGCGCAGGACGAGATGGAGATGGCGAAGCAGTTTCTCAAGGACGGGAACAAGCAGCGGGCCGATTGGCTGTTGCTCCGCGCGCAGGCGGACGCCGAGCTGGCGGTAGCGCTTGCCAGGGAAGCGCCGCTCGAGACCGACGCGAAGAGTGCGACGGAGCAGGTCAAGGCGCTGCAACAGAGCAATCAATAATTCAATGGTGATCCGGCCGAGAGGAAAGGGAGCCTTCATGTTCCGAGCAATGCGGAGTTTTTCACTCGCTGCCCTGCCCACCCTGTTCGGGTTGGCGTGCGCAACCGTCGATCCCCCAAAGGAACTGGTCGAGGCGAGGGCCGAGTACGAGAGGGCGAGCGCCGGCCCTGCCGCCAAAGTAAATCCGGCCGGCCTGTACGAAGCCAAGAAGGCCCTGACCAAGGCGAACAATGCTTTCGAGCAGGATCCGAAGTCCGACGATACCCGGGACATCGCCTACATCGCGCTGCGAAGAATCCAACTGGCGACCGCGCAGGCCAGAATTGAATTGGCCGGCGAGGAGAAGGCCAGAGCGGACCGGGAGAGGGCCAAAGTCGAAGGCGAACAACAGCGGACCAAACAGAAGCTCACCGAGGCGGAGCTCGCCGAGATCCGCCGGAAGCTGACCGAGTCGGAGGAGCAGCGGCGGTCGGAGGCCGAGAAGCTCGCTCGCTACAATGAGCAGCTTCAGTCCACCAGCCAGCAGCTGCAGGCGGAAAGGCAAGCTCGCCTGGATGCGGAGAAAAAGGCGGACGAGGCCGTTGCCAACCTCGCCAAGATCGCCCTGGTGAAGCAGGAGACCCGGGGATTGGTGATCACCCTCTCCGGCGGCGTCCTCTTCGCGTCCACCAAGGACACCCTCCTTCCGAATGCGCGCCCCAAGCTGGATGAAATCGCCGCGGCCCTGCAGAAGGCCGAGGCAGATCAGTTCGTCGTCGAGGGCCACACCGACGCGCGCGGCTCGGAGGCCACCAATCAGGATCTTTCCTATCGGCGCGCCCAGACGGTTCGCGACTATCTGGTGAACCGCGGTGTTCCAGCGGAAAAAATCAAGGCGGTGGGCTACGGGCGCAGCCGGCCGGTGGCGGACAACACGACCGCCGAAGGCCGCGCCAACAACCGCCGGGTGGAGATCATCGTCCAACCCAAGGGAAGCTAGGCGGAAGACGAGTCGCTCCCGCTGACCGCCCGCGCGTTTCCTACAAAAGCTCGCAGATCCGGCCGTCTGCCTTGCGCAGGCGGCGCGCGAGCTGGCGGCAGATGTTCTGCAACACCAGGATGTAGGCCTGCTGATCTTCCAGGTAGAGCGTGTAGAGGTCCCTGCTGGTGATCGAATGAAGCGTGGCCGGCTCGGTGACCACCACCGTCGCGGAGCGCGGCTGGATCTCCACCAGCGTCATCTCGCCGAAAAATTCGCCCGACCCGAGGCGCACGATCGGGACCTGCGCGCCCTGGCTATTCGACCGGCGGATCTCCACTTCTCCGCTGGCGACGACGAACATCGAACGGCCGCGCTCGCCTTCGGCGCAGACCACCGCGTCCCTGGGAAGCGATTGCCGGACCAGCATCGCTTCGATCCGGGCGAGCGAGGAATCCTCGAGACCGCCGAACAAGGCAATCGAACGGAGGAATTCCTTGAAATCAGCTTCGCCGCCGGTGCTCACCCGGCTTTGTATACGACTTGCCAGTCAAGTCCACCAGGCGGACGCGTTTTGCTTCGAAATCAGGGTTTGAACTGCAGGCGATACAGATAGGCCTTCACCTTCCAGGGCTGGGGTGCGCTCCAGACCTGAACGGGGTGACCGCCGGCCGCCGTTGCGGCGGCGAGCAGCGCCGCGAGACTCGATTCTTTCTGGCCGTTGGTGAGGATCCAGGCGGAGGTCCGGGTCGCTTCGCGAATGCGGGCCACCTCGTTTTCCGCCCAACCCGGATCGACCGACGTCGGAATCGGGGTGAAGCGATTGAAAATCCCGTCGGCGATGCCGTCGAGCTCGGTGGCGCCCTGCCACGGGTAGCGCCATTCGAAGCCTTCCCTCTCCACCGGATGGCCGCGGGGCTCGCTGTTGCCGCTGTTCGGACCCATCGACTGCATCACCCGAAGCAATCGATTCACCCGAGCCAGATCCGGCGAACGCCAGTCCGTCGTGTAGAAGGTCCAGCCGGCCAGCGCCCTGGAGTAGACATAGACCACGTCCCCCGGGCGGAGGACTCTGAGCGTTTCCTCGACCGCCTCGCGCTGCGACTCGTGCTCCGCGTGCCTCACGAAATAGAGGCTGAACCTGGCCGGAACGAGCAACAACGCGGCCCCGGCGACGGCCAGGGCCTCCTCACGCTGCGGGGGCCGGAGAAGGGAGCAGAGCCGCCAGACGCCCGATGCGACAAACATGGCCACGATCGGCGCCGTCCAGAGCATGAAGCGCACCGCGAAGACCCATTTGTCGACCGCCGAAGCGACGATCGCGAGCGCCAGGGGGACCACAAAGAGCGCCGCGATCAGAGGCCCCTGCCGCTTTACCAAGGCCCACAGGCCGATGGCCGCGAGCAGACACCCGGCGGCAAACAACATTGCCGGCAGCTGGAAGTCGAGGGCAAACAGCGGATCCATCAGCCCGCGTCCGACGTAGAAGAGCTTTCGCGTAAGCCCGGGCTGCGAATCGAGATACGACGCGAACCAGAAGGCGAGCATGAAGGGATCGGACGCCGAGCGGGCGTAGAATCTGAGATAGACGGCGGCGAACGCTCCCCCCCACAAAACCCCGGCGGCGGCGAGCCAGGCGAGCTCGCGTGGCCGGCGCGACGACCGCAACGCCAAGGCGGCCCAGATACCGGCCAGCACGAACACCGTGGGCATGGAAAAGCCGATCCCGATGAGTCCCGCGCCGATCAGCAGAAGCCACCTTCCCGCGCTGGGGCGGCCGTCGATCAAGGGCAGCGCGGCGACCAGACAAGCCAGGGCGATCGGGGCGTCCATTCCGTATGGCTTGGCTTCATTCGCGTAGCGAAGCAGCGGCGGAGAGCTCGCCAGCAGAGCCAGGGCCAGCACCGCGGGCCAGGGCTCGAGGAACCTCTTGAAGAGGCGCCAGCTTAAGGGAAGCATCGCCACCGAGACCGCGAACGGAGCGAAGCGCAGCGCCCGCTCTCCCACTCCCGCGACGCGAACCGCGAGATGCTGGGCCCAGAGAAACAGGATCGGCGCGGACTGCCCGAACTCGAGCGGCGCCATCAGTCCTCGAAAACCCCGGATCACCGGATTGAGGCAGAGCAGGAGCTCGTCGTTCCAGAGCGAAGGCGCGCGTAGAAAATTGAAGAGTCGGACCAGAACCGCGGCCGCGCCCACCGCCATCGCCGCGTAGACGGCAAGTTGCTGATGAGAAAGCCCCCGCTCCGAGGCATAGGCACGGGCTCGACGCGTTTCCGCCGCGGCCGGGGTGGGCTGACTCAAATCCGAAGACGTTTTTCCGGGAGGGACTGGCATGGAGCGGCCGAGGTCGCTGGGGGGGCCATCCTCGAGGTGATGGGTTTCTGCCAAAATAGTGCCCATCACCCGCGTTTCAACCCGCCAGGCCCATCGCCGGCAATGCGCGTCAAAGAGTCCACCATCGGACCTTTTGCCAGCCTCAGGCGGGACGGGTTCAAGGTGCGGGCGGTGAGAGGCTTCACCGCGACCTGGCTCGATCGCGCGCTGGAGTGTCACGCCGCCCGTCGCCTGCTGGGTCGAATCCCGGAGTCGACGCTGCCGAACGAACCCTTCTGGCTGCCGGAAAAAATGGTGGACATCGAGGTCGCGGCGACGCACGCCGGCTTCCAGGTCTTCATTCGAGGGCAAAGCTTTGCGCACCGCTGACCGGGCCAGACGGGGTTTCGGCTTCCGGAAGCGACCGCCTGCGCATGGGCAGGCCGGCTTCCGGTGAACCCCACGCGATTGTCCTTCACCCCGGGTTTGCTCGGTGTTTATGCTCCGCCCCTCTCCAAGGAGGAGCACCATGAGCGACATCTCGATTGAGAAGCGTACCGGAGGAAAAAAGACCATCAGCGGCGAGGCCCTTCAGGCGCTGGGCCAGGCGATGCGCGGCCAGCTGCTCCTGCCCGGCCAGGAGGGCTACGACGCGTCCCGGATCATCTGGAACGCGATGATCGACAAGCGCCCCGCCGTCGTGGCGCGGTGCGCCGGCGTCGCTGACGTTCTGCGCTGCGTGGCTTTCTCGCGCGAGCATGACCTGCTCATCGGCGTGCGCGGGGGCGGGCACAACATCGCCGGCAACGCGCTTTGCGACGGTGGTTTCCAGATCGATCTGTCGCCGATCCGCTCGGTTCGGATCGATCCCCGGGCGCGCTCGGCGCAGGTCGGCCCCGGCTGCACGCTCGGAGACTTCGATCACGAAGCGCAGGCCTTCGGCCTGGCCACGCCGCTCGGAATCAACTCCACCACCGGGGTGGCGGGCCTCACCCTCGGCGGCGGCTTCGGTTGGCTCAGCCGCAAGTACGGCCTCTCGGTGGACAATCTCGAGTCGGCGGACGTCGTTACCGCCAACGCCGAGCTCGTCCGCGCCAGCCCGGAGCAGAACCCCGACCTGTTCTGGGCGCTGCGCGGTGGAGGCGGCAACTTCGGCATCGTCACCAACTTCGACTTCAGGCTGCATCCGGTCGGGCCGAACGTGCTCAGCGGTCTCATCGTCTACCCGTTCGCCGATGCCCGCTCCGTCCTGGGCAAATACCGCGAGCTCGTCCCGCGGATGTCGGACGATCTGAACGTGTGGGTCGTCGTTCGCAAGGCGCCGCCGTTGCCGTTCCTGCCCACCGCCGTGCACGGCAAGGAGGTGGTCGTATTCGCGCTGTTCCACGCCGGCGATCCGGACGCGGGCCGCCGGGAAATCGAGCCAGTGCGCGCATTCGGCAAGGCGCACGGGGAACACATCGGCGTGCAGCCCTACGCCGCCTGGCAGCGCGCCTTCGATCCGCTGCTCACCCCGGGGGCGCGAAATTATTGGAAGTCGCACAATTTCACCGAGCTCTCCGGCGAGGCCATCGACATCCTGATCGCCTACGCGGGCAAGCTGCCCTCGCCCCACACCGAGATCTTCATCGGCCTGCTCGGAGGAAAAACCAGCCGCGTGCCCGCGGACGCGACCGCCTACGCCAACCGCGACGCCCGCTTCGTGCTCAACGTGCACGGGCGGTGGGAGCGTCCCGAGGAGGACGAGCGCTGCATCGGTTGGGCGCGCGAGTTTTTCCAGAAGTCGGCCCCTTACGCGACCGGCAGCGTGTACGTGAACTTCATGACCCAGGATGAGAGCGACCGGGTTTCGGCTGCCTATGGGCCCAACTATCGGCGCCTCGCCGAGGTGAAAAAGAAGCTCGATCCCGACAACGTCTTCCGCCAGAACCAGAACATCGCTCCCAAGGGCTAGGTCAAAGTCGGACATCCGATCCCGACGTCGGATAATGCCTCGCACGACCTCTGGGCGCGACGACTGCCGCGCGCAGCGTGCCTTCCTTTGACCGGGATCCACATGTCAAAGTTCTGGAAAGGACCCGGGAGCTTTTTAGCGATTGATGAGCGAGGCAGCGAGAACTGGTTTGCCGCGCGATCGGATCGGCGGCAGGTATCGTATCCTCGCATTCCGGGGTGCCGGTGCCGAAGGGTCGGTCTACCTCGCGGACGATCTGTTCACCGGCCAGAAGGTCGCCCTCAAGCTGGGCGCCCCGGACCGGCTCGCCGCCGAGTACAACCGGTCCGCGGCGCTCGCCCACCCACACCTCGCCCGCGCGACGGCGCTCTGGCCGGACGGCGATCGAGCCGCGCTGTCGCTCGAGTATGCCGCCGAGGATCTCACCGCCCTGCGCGGTAGCCCGGAGAACCTGATCGTCCGGCACGTCGCCGAGATCGCCCGGGCCCTCGCCCACCTCCACCGGCACGGCATCGTCCACGCCGACGTCAAGCCGCAGAACGCGTTGCTGGCGAGCACCCACGGACTGCGCCGCGCGCTCCTCAGCGATCTCGGCCTCGCCGGGATGGATCGCACCTCGCGGGGCAGCCTCGAGTATGCCGCGCCGGAGGTGCTGGAGGGCGGCGCGCCGTCGGCGGCCTCCGATCTCTATTCGCTGGGCGTCACGCTGCACGAGCTGCTCTCCGGGACGAACCCCTTCGCCAGATCGGCGCCGGCGGAGGTGGTGCGGGCGCACTTCGACGGGCCTCCAACGCTGCGGGCCAGCCGCGGGCTGCAGGCGGTCGTGGAGAAGCTGCTCGCGCGCGACCCCCGCTCTCGATACCTCCAGGCCGACGAGCTGATCGAGGCGCTCGGGGCGGCCTCGGGCACGGATCTGCAGGCCGAAGGCGAGGGCCTCGCCCCGGACTGCATCGGGCTCGGCACGCTGCGCGGCCGGGACGACGAGCTGGCCCGGTTCCAGGACGCGCTGGCGCGCGCCCGGGGGGGAAAAGGCACCCAGCTCTGGGTCGCCGGCCCGGCCGGCTCCGGAAAATCGCGGCTCCTGCGCCGGTTCAAGGTCGCCGCCGAGCTCGGTGGGGTGCGCGTCCTGCTGGCGTCCGGCGAACAGGGCCTGGAGACGATCTGCCGCTGGCTCGGGCTCCTCCTCGAAGAGGCGGATCCCGGCGAGTCCACCGTCGAGCTGGCCCAGCGGCGGCTCGCCGCGGCGTGCGAGCGCGCGCCCCTCGCCCTCCTGCTCGACGAAGCGGACGCCGACCCCGGCCTGCGGGCCCTGGTGGCTGCGCTGGCGCGCACGCCTGCCTGGAGGCGGCGACCGCTGCTCGTCGCCGTCGCGGCCCAGAAGCCCTTCGAACCGCTTCCCGAAAGATTGGACGTGGGTCCGCTTTCCGCTCAGCTGGCGAAGGAGAAGTTGATGGAGGCCCTGGGGCCGCGCAGCTGGGCCGAGCCCCTCTGTGACGTCCTGGTGCGGGAGACCTCCGGGATCCCCGGTGAGCTCGAGGAGGCGCTGCGCGATCTCGCCGGGCGCAAGATCCTCGATCGCCGCGCCGGCCGCTGGGAATTGGACCGGGTGCGCGCCGGGAGGGATCTCGGGGCCTGCCTGCCCCGCGCCGCCGAGCGCGCGGCGAAGGAGCGCGTTCTCGCGCTCGCCGAGCCGCTGCGAACCACCCTGGGAATCGCCGCCGTCCTCGGCCCGGAGCTCGACCGCGCCTCGCTGGCCTCGATCGCCGGATCGGAGATCGCCAACGCCCTCGAGCGCCAGCGCCTCCTCGTGCCGGCCGGAACCCAACTTCGCTTTCCACAGCTTGCGCTGGCCCGGGCGGCGGAGCGGGCGCTGTCCGCCCAGGCTCGCCAGGGCGCCCACCGCCGCGCCGCGGAGCTGACCCAGGATCCCGCCGCGCGGGCGCAGCACCTGTTCCGCGCCGGCGCCCGCGGGTGCCTGCGCGCCGCGCTCTCGGGCGCCTGGCGCTGCTCCCGAAACGGATCGCCCGGGGAGGCCTCCAGGCTCTACCAGATCGCCTGCGCCGCGCTGCGGGCGCCGCGGATCGACCGGCGCGCCGCCCTCCTCTGCGAGCGCGCCGGCGACTGCCTCGCCCTGGCCGGCGACTCCGCCCCGGCCTGCCGGGCCTACTCCCGGGCGCTCGAGCGCGGCGGCGACGCGGCGAGGATCTGGCAGAAGATTGCCAAGGCCCGCTGGCAGGCGGGGCGGTTCGAGCAGGTGCTCGAGGCGCTGGACAAGGCGCGCGCCAGCGGCGCCGACCCGCTCGCCGTCGCGGTGATCGAGGCGCGGGCGCAGGCGATGCGCGGCGACTACGAGCGCGCGAGCCTGCTGGCCGCGGAAGCGCTGCCGCTCGCCCGCGCCCGCGGCGAGCGCGAATCGGCCACCCGGTTGCATCACCTGCTCGGCATCTGCGCCTGGCACCGGGGAGATGGCAGGACCGCGGTGGCGGAGGAGCGCGCCGCGGTGCAAATCGCCCGCCGGCACGGCGACCGCCGCGCCGAGGCGGACGCCCGCAACGGGCTCGGCACCGCCTACCGGCTGCTCGCCCATTACCGACGCGCGGCGCAGGAGACGGTGAAGGCGATCGAGCTCTATGCCGAGCTGGGCGACGAGCGGCAGGAGGCGATCGCCTGGAACAACCTCGGCGTGGCGCGCTACCTCGCCGGCGAATGGGACCGGGCCCTGGAGGCCTGGGAGAAGCTCGGCGGAAAGAAGTGCCAGACGGTGGAGGAGGAGCTGCTCACGCTCAACAACCTCGGCTACCTCTACCGCGACCGCGGCGACCTGCCCCGGGCCAAGGATCTGATGGCGCGCGCCCTGGCGAAGATCCAGGAGGTCGGTGGCTACGCGCGGATGGAAGCGATGGTCCGCGGCAATCTCGGAGAGGTGGCCGCGCGCGAGGGCGACCTCGCCGGCGCCGAGGAACTCTACCTCGAGACGCTGGCGATCGCCCGCCGGATCGATGCCCGCGACGAGATCGTGGAGACCGAGCGCCGGCTCGCCGAGCTCGATCTGAAGAGGCGCAACTTCGACGCCGCCAAGGCGCGCGCCGGGGTGGCGCTCGACCTCGCGGTGCGGGCGGGCAACCGCGTCGAGCAGGGAAACCTCCTGCGCGTCGTGGCCCTCTGCGCCCGCGCCCGAGGCGACGCGGCGGCGGCGGATTCCGCGGTGGAGGCGGCCCGGGCGGCGCTGCAAGAGGCCGGCGCCCCGCTGGAGATGGCCCGGCTGGACTGCGTCGCTTCGACGCTCGAGCTCGATCGCTCGGACGCGGTGCAGGCCGAGGCATCGCTGCGGCGGGCGCGGGTCACCTTCGAGAAGCTCGGCGCCGCGCCCGACTTGCGCGAGATCGAGCAGGTGCAGAGGGAGATCGAGGCGCTGCAGCGCAAATCGCTCTCCCAGGTCGAGGCGCTCACCCGGGCGGCCCAGCGGCTCGCCGCGCCCAGCGATCCCACCGCGCTGCTCGAGGAGGTCCTCGACCAGGCGCTGCTGCTCACCGGGGCCGAGCGCGGCTTCATCCTTCTCAACGAGGGCTCCGGCTCTTCCCGCGTTGCGGCGGTGCGCGGAGCCGACGCCGACGCCACCCTGCACATCTCGCAGACGATCGCCGACCGCGTCCTCCACACCGGCGAGATGGTGGCGATCGCGGACATCGTCGGCCGCGAACAGCTCTCCACCCAGAAGAGCATCCTCGACCTGCGCCTGCGCTCGGTGCTCTGCGCGCCGATCCAGAGCGGCGGAAAGCAGCTGGCGATCCTCTACGTCGACTCGCGCCGGGTCGGCGCACTCCTCTCGAACAAGGACCTGGGGCTCTTGAGCGCATTCGCGGCGCTCGCCGGATCGGCGCTGGAGAACGCGCGGCTGATCGCGGACCTGCGACGGAAGGGCGACCTGCTCGCCCACATGGCCCACGAGTTCCGCTCGCCGCTCGCCGGGATCAAGGGCTACGCCGACCTCGTTCTCGACGATCCCACCCTCGCCGCCCCTCTGCGCTCGGACATCGAGGTCATCTCCAGTCAGGCGATGCGGCTTTCGAACCTGGTCGGCCGCACCCTCGAGCTGGCGCGGATGGAGGCGGGCGCGCTGAAGCTGGCGCGGGTGGGGGTCTCGCTCCCCGAGATCGGCGCCGCGGCGATCGCCGGACTCAAGCCGATCGCGCTGATGAAGTCGATCTCGGTGAGCCTCTCCGCCGATCCCGACCTGCCCGCGGTCCTCGGAGACCGCGATCGCCTGGTGCAGGTGATCACCAACCTGGTCGGCAATGCGATCCAGTACTCGCCCAACGGCAAGCGGGTCTGGGTTCAGATGCGCCGCGGGGAACCGCTGCCGCCGCCCCGGGCGCCGCGCATCGAGGTGGAAGGCTCGCCCGCCCGCGCGCCCGAGCCCTCGCCCCGCCCGAGCGCGCAGATCACCGTCACCGACGAGGGGCCCGGCATCCCCTCCGCCTCGCTGGAGAAGCTGTTCACCCCGTTCTTCCGCGCGGGCGAAACCAAGTCCACCGGCACCGGCCTCGGCCTGGTGATCACCCGCGAGATCGTCCGGGAGCACGGGGGAGAGATCCGGATCGAGAGCGAGGTCGGCAAGGGGACGACCTTCACCGTGCTCCTGCCCGGGGAAAGTTAATGGAACGCGACCCCCAGCAACCCGTCCGGGTGCTGATCATCGAGAACGACTCGCCCCAGGCGGGCCTGCTCTCGCGGGCGCTGTCCGCCGCGGGGCGGGAGATCCTCATCGCCGTCGACGGGCCGAA
>Ga0070708_100001668_pt1 | contig 17035 bp, 12 predicted proteins | sample KBSK5503metaG_FD_65469 | JGI IMG/M metagenome (GOLD analysis project Ga0070708, IMG submission 65469) | Corn, switchgrass and miscanthus rhizosphere microbial communities from Kellogg Biological Station, Michigan, USA - KBS K5-50-3 metaG | ecosystem: Host-associated > Plants > Roots >... | reverse complement strand
CGGCGACCACCGCAACACCTACACCGAGTTCGACGAGCGCGTGAGCCGGCTCGCCGGCGCGCTCGCGCGCCAAGGCGTCTCGTCCGGCGAACGCGTGCTGTGGATCGGACAAAACTGCCACCGAGTGCTCGAGATGCTGCTCGCCTGCGCGAAGCTCGGCGCGATCTTCTGTCCGGCGAACTGGCGTCAGAGCCCGGCGGAGCTCGCGTTCGTCGTGAACGACTGCGATCCCCGCCTGGTCGTGTGGCAGGAAGAGGAGATCGGCGACACCGCGCGTGCCGCGAAGGATCTCGCCGGAGGCAAGGCGCGCTGGCTGGCGCATGACGCCGGCGAATACGAGACCCTGCTCGCCTCGGGACCTGCCGAAGATCCGTCCGCAGACGTCGATCCGTCGGCGCCGGTTCTGATGATGTACACGGCCGCATTCGGCGGGCAGCCGAACGGCGCTCTGCTCACCCATGAAGGCTTGATCGCCCAGAACCTGGTGATGGCGTCGGTGCAAGGCGTCGACTCCGACTACGTGTACCTCAACTCCGGACCGCTCTTCCACATCGCGACGTTCATGACGACCCTCGCCACGCTGCACTACGGCGGCAACAACGTGTTCATGCGCCGCTTCGACGCCGAGGATTTCTGTCGCGTGGTCGAACGCGAGGGCGTCACGGGATCCTTCGTCGTCGGCGTGATGATGCAAGAGGTGATCGAAGCCAACAAGGATCGCACCTACAACCTCAAGTCGCTCCGCACGTTCCCCGGTCCACCCGAGTGGATGGAGATGACGACACCCGACGATAGTCAGTGGGCGAAGCGGCCGGCCGGGTACGGGCAGACGGAGGTCGGCGGCATGGCGACGCTCAATGCGCTCGGCGATCCCGGGATGGGGACGCACGGACGCCCGTCCCCGGTGCTGCAGGTGCGAATCGTTGGCCCCGACGACATCGAGGCTCCCGTTGGCGAGGTCGGTGAGATCGTCGTGCGGGGGCCGACGGTTATGGCCGGCTACTGGCGCCGGCCCGAGCTCACCGCGGAACGGCAACGCGGTGGCTGGCACCACACGAACGACCTCGGCCGCCGCGAGCCCGACGGGTCGCTGTCGTTCATCGGACCGAAGACGCGGATCATCAAGTCGGCGGCCGAGAACATCTACCCCGCGGAAGTGGAAGCGTGCATCGCTCAGCACTCCGCGGTCCAAGAGGTCTGCGTGATGGGCGTTCCCGACCCGTCGTGGAACCAAAGCGTCAAAGCGATCGTCGTCCTTCGCTCCGGCGCGCAGGCAACGGCCGAAGACATCATCCGGCACTGCCGCGAACGGATCGCCTCCTACAAGAAGCCGCGCAGCGTCGAGTTCACCGATGCGCTCCCCCGGACGCCGATGGGTCTCGTGGACAGGGACGCCGTCGACGCGGCTTTCGGGGGCGGGGGATATCCGGGCAGCGGCGGGATCTAGCTTCGCGTCCACAGCATCGCCGCGTTGCCGATCGCCAGGGCCAGCGCGATGAGCGTGAGGACCAACGCGCCTGCCCTGAGCCGCTCGGGCCCGGCCTCCACGCGGGGTCCCGCGACGGCGGCCGTCGCGTAGACGTAGTCGGTAGACGACGGCCCGGTGCCGGGATTCCCGAGGTAGGCCCGGAATTCCGGAAGACGCAGCACCTGCCACATGGTGGCCTCGGCGAGCGAGAGCGCCGAGCGCGACGACTTCTCGCTCCCTCGCGCGAGCGTCGCGCTCCACGTGCTTCCACCCGGCGGCGCGAGCTGCAGCGGATCCGGAAGCGCAGCCGCGGCGCGGATCTCGAGACGGGGTGTGGCGAGCGCCTTCGCGGTTCCTTGGAGGCGGATCACGCACCGGCCGCCGGGGAACGCCGGCGACGGGAGCAGCGCGCGCAAGGCCGCGCCCGGCGCGGCGGGAACCGCGACGGCGGGCCCGATCACGCGCAGTCCGGCGATCGATCCGGCCGCGAACCGGATCGACCCCGACACGTTGAACGGAACCTGAACGGACGCGCGATGTGTACGAACGGAGGACGACGACTCAAGCGTCGATGGGACGCCTCGAAGGCCGGCGATCGGCGCGCGGCCGGCGGACAGCTCGCCGCGCAGGGAATCGAGCACGCGCGCGAGGTCGGATGCCCGCGCGATGCCGTCCGACAGCGGCAGGATGCGCGAAGTGTTGTTGGAGATCTCGATCCGGATCTCGACCGGACCGTTCACCGGGGGCCGGACCTCACGGTCACCCTGATAGAGAAGGACACTCACGTTCAGCGGAACGCGGAACCGCTCGAACGCGGGATCGAGCGTCGCGGTCGCGCGAAGGACCTTGTTCCCGGGGACGAATCCCGCGTAGAGGATCGTCCCCCGGCGAAGGCCCGGCTGGGTCGCTTGGTCGGCCGGACCGACCACGTGCGTGGCCGGGCCCGGCAGCACGACGTTGAAGTCCCCCACGCCGCGCATCGTGAGCGTCTGGTCCACGGACACGCCCGCGAGCGATCCGTCCGGGGCGAGAGCGATGTGGGCGAGCTCGGTGTCGGACACGGGTCCGGGCAGTGTGCTCACGTCGACCTCTCCAGCCCGCGGCACGATGAGGGGCGTCAGGTTGGCGACGACATCGCCGGGCGTCGGGAGCTTGATCCGCGCAGGTCCTGCTGCCGAAGCCGCCGAGCCGAGGGCGAGCAGCCCGAATGCGGCGAACCCGGCCAGGGCGGCTCGTACCGATTGCGGAGCGCGCATCAGGTAGGCAATATGCCATCCCCGATGGACTCCACGCCGACACGTCTGCTCGCCGTCATCATCGCCCTGCTGCTAACGGTGGGGATCGTCGTCGCCGCCGACCGGAGCAAGGGCCAGCCGAAGGCCTCGTCGAAGCCTGCGCCCGGACCGACTGCGCTCGGGACGCTCGCGGCCGGGCGATGTCAGAAACTCCCCGGAAGGGCCGCGACCCCCGACTGGTACCCGAGCGACCTGCAGCTGCCGGCGGGAAGCTACCCGGCGGATATAAAACTTCCCACGACGAGCGGTTACCCGCGCGCGATATTCGCCGTCAAGGCAAACCTTCGAGATTTCGTCATCCACGCGCTCGGCGAATGGCCGAAATCCGGGTGGGTGCTCGGCCGCGGTGAGGCCGAAGCCGGCGAAGCCGAGGACAGCTTCTACCGGCCGGGCTCGCCCATCCGCGGCGCATTCATCGCGCGGACCGACTTCTGCGACGCTGGGTGGACGTGGGTCTACATCGTGATGGGGCAAACCCGGGCGCCGCGGCCGAGCGGACGACCGACTCCATCACCGACGGGGAACCTCAAGTAGCCGGACTCCAGCGTCACGCCTCGCGATCGTCGGGGGCTACGTTGATGGTCACGGTGACGCGCGCTCAACCTTCATGTCGGGTCTCCTTTCTCGCGTTCAGGGTTGGCGCAGGCACCGTAGCGGCCGCGAGGTAAGAGCTCGGTAAGAGGCACGAGACGGGCAGTCCGGGCGTACCGTCCCATAAACTCCTTGATGGAAGGTTCGAACCTCGTTCGTCTCGAAGTAGATAAGCGTTGCCGTCTTGGAGGACATTCATGCGCCGTTATGCCGCTGCCCTTATCGCGTTCGCCTTGATCCTGACCGCCCGGGTGGGGGCGGGCCCCAGCTCCAGCCTCGCGCTCACCTTCGGCCAAGGCGCCAAGGGTGAAACCGAAAACCCCGCTCGCGAAGCGGCGGCCCTCGGACAGATGGAGACGCTGGCGCACCGGATGGGTCTCGGGAACGCCGCGGCAGCACGGGCTGCGTTGCAGCAGCGGGCGCGGATCGCCGCCAGCACGGCCGTGATGCCGGCCGACGTGAGGGCGGGCGTCGACAACAAGTGGACCCCCCTCGGACGCGGACCGCTGCGTGCGAACGTCGCCGAGTACCCGAGCGTCTACGGCGAAGGCTTCGGTCACCTCGCGGGTCGCGTCAGCGACTTCGCGTACGACTCGGCGCGCAACCGGTTGTACGCGGCCGTCGCGCAAGGGGGCCTCTGGCAGTCGACCGATCTCGGAAAGAGCTGGCGCTCGATCGGCGAGGGCATCCCGACGCAACTCATCGGCTCGGTCGGTTACACCACTGCCGGAGGCGGAACGGTCATCGCGCTAACCGGCGACAACGCCTTCGGTGGAGACACCTACCCCGGGCTCGGCGCGTACTGGAGCACCGACGACGGAACGACGTGGCACAAGGCGCTGGGCGTCCCCGACGGAGCGCTCGGATTCAAGGTAGCCGTCGATCCGACGAACGCGAGCGTCGTTTATCTCGCGACAGGCTTGGGCCTGTATCGCTCCGTTGACGCGGGCCTTACCTTCATCAACGTTGATCTTCCGACGGGTGCGTGCCACGGCAACTCGCACGCGAAGAACTGCTTCCTCGCCAACGTCGTAACCGATGTCGTCGTGCAGGCGAAGGACACGTTCGGTCACGCCGGCGGCGTGGTGCTCGCGGCGGTCGGCTGGCGCGCCGGCGCGTTCAAGAACTTCGACGGCGCGCCGCAGGCTCCGTCGAACGGTCTCTACCGCTCGACGACCGGCGTCCCCGGGTCGTTCACGCGGCTCGACGTCGACAACAACGGCTTCGCTCCGCAGGTGAACATCGGGCGTGTCGAGATGGGTGCCGCGACCGGACCCGACCAAAACCACGGCTACGTCTACGCGCTCGTCCAGGACGCGATCCTCTTCACCGAGCCGGCCCTGCTCGGCATCGAAGGTGTGCCGCCCGATCCGCTCCTCGGCCTGGGTGCATCCACGATCCTGAACGGGATCTATTCGTCGTCGGACTTCGGTCTGACGTGGACGAAGATGGCGAGCGGGACCGAGCTGCAACTCCCCGGGAACGGCTCGTCGCTATCGGGCGCGCTCGCTGCCGACGGCTACGGCCCGGGCATCCAGTCCTGGTACGACCAGTGGATCAAGCCGGACCCGACGAAGCAGTTGGGCGGGGTGCCGACGCGCCTCGTGTTCGGGCTCGAGGAGGTCTGGGAGAACGCGCTGCCCGTGCCGCAGGACGGCATCTCGGTGTTCCACGCGATCGGTCCGTACCAGGCGAACAGCGCCGCGTGCATCGTCCTGCTCGTGTCGGACCTCTGCGCCCCGGTGCAGTCGCTGCGTCCAGACAGGACGACGACGCACCCCGACCATCACGGCGGGATCTTCATCCCCGACGGTGAAGGCGGGGTCACGCTCTTCGACGGCAACGACGGAGGGGTCGCGTCGCAGCATGTTTCTTCGACCGGATCCTTCTCGCAAGAGGCGTGGGGGCTCGGCGCGAACGACGGCTTCCACACCCTTCTTCCTTACGGAGTGGCGATCGCTTCCGACGGCTCCGTCTACGCCGGGTTGCAGGACAACGGTCACCTCAAGATCGAGCCGAACGGACGCCAGGTGATGACGTTCGGCGGCGACGGCACCATGGCCCTCACGGATCCCCGCGACGCAAACGTGGCGTACGAGTCGCTTCCCGGCGCAGGCATGAACGTCACCAAGGACGGAGGGCACAGTTGGACCGATATCGCTCCGTTCCTCCCGGAGGCGTCGTTCATCGCCCCGATGGTCCTCGATCCGCTGAACCCCGACCACATCGTCACGGCCGGGCGCCAGATCGCGGAGACGTTGATGGGACCGAACACGCCGCCCGACAGCCCCATCACGAACCCGACCTTCAAACCGACGTGGACATACTCGTGGGACCTCGGTACGAGGGATCACCCCGGAGACCCGGACGCGAGCTCGTCGGAGACCGACCCGTTCAACCAGGTGTCGGCGCTGGCCGTGCGGGGCGCATCCATCTACGCGGCGTTCTGCGGCTCGTGCGATCCCGTGAAAGAACACATCACGTTCGCGAGCGGCCTGGCAACCAACGTCGGTGGGGCCGCGGCGCCGAAGAGCCTCGCGGCCGACGGCTGGCACTTCGCGAAAGCGAAGGGGCTTCCTCAAGGCAACGTCACTGCGATCGAGATCGACCCTCAAGACGTTCGGACGATCTACGTCACGATCGGCGGCGGCACGCGTCCATTCGTGCCGGCTGGGAAGCTCGGTAAGGACGGCGCCACCCAGAAAGCCGGTTCCGTTTACGTGTCCAAGGATGCCGGCGCGTCGTTCACCAACATCACCGGCAACCTCCAGGGCATCCCCGCTCTATGGGTCCTTCTGCACGGTCGTCAGCTCGTGATCGCAACCACGGTGGGCGTGTTCGTCTCCAAGGACACCAACGGGAAGGTGTTCGCCCTACTGGGCAAGGATCTCCCGCCGGCACCGGTGTTCTCGCTCGCGATCTCGCCGCACGACCCGAACCTCTTGGTTGCGGCCAGCTTCGGACGCGGGGTTTACGCGTACCACTTCGGACCGGCAGCTGTGGTCAAACCCATCCACCTGCCGGCCCCCAAGCCGTTGCCGAAACCGCACCTGCCGGCGACGGGCGTCGGGTCGCGCGCCGGCGTGGGGATCATGATCCTGGTGCTCGCGGCGGCGGTCGGGGCGTGGATGTGGCGGAGGCGGGTCGGCCGGGTGTCGGCGTAGTCTTACATCGACATGAGCAAGGAGAACGCAACCCGCGTACTCGGCGCCGTCCTGTACGAAAACTTCGAGCTCCTGGACCTTTACGGCCCGCTCGAGATGTTCGGAAGCGTGGGACCCGAGCTGAAGATCGTCACCGTCGCCGAGGAGGCCGGGCCCGTCGCCTCCGTCCAGGGGCCGAAGACCGTGGCTGAATTCTCGTACGCCGACTGCCCGCCCCTTGATCTGATCCTCGTTCCGGGCGGGTTCGGCACGCTGATGCAGCTCGACGAGGCCGGCCGTCTCATCGCGTTCCTTCGCGAGCGCTCCCCCGCCGCCGAGATCACGATGACGGTGTGCACGGGATCCGCGATCCTCGCGAAGTCGGGCCTGCTCGACGGGCGACGCGCCACCTCCAACAAGCAGTTCTTCGACTTCGCGCGCGTGCAAAGCGACAAGGTGGAATGGGTCACGGAAGCTCGGTGGGTCGAAGATGGACCGTTCGCGACGTCGTCGGGCGTTTCGGCGGGAACCGACATGGCGCTCGGGATCATCGCCCGTCTCTACGGCACAGAACGCGCGGAGGAGATCGCGAACATCGCCGAGTACGAGTGGCAGACCGACCCCACGAAGGACCCGTTCACCGCCTTCTTGAACAAAGGGAGCGCCGAGCGGGCCCTGCGGATCCTCGGGACGCGCTGAGTCTTCTGCGTTAATCTCGTCCGACGACGATCAAGGAGTGTGCCATGGCCTCGAAGGACAAAGGCAGCGCGAAAGACAAGAAGATGAAGCCGAAGAAGAGCGTCAAAGAGAAGCGCGCCGCGAAGAAGGCCCGTAAAGCCGGCAAGTAAACCCACACTCGGTCGGCGATCCCGCTTTGCCGGCGCCGTCTAACTCAGCCGGTAGATGTGGTTCGCGTCCGAGTAGTAGATAGCGTGGTTGGGAGCCTGCTTAACGTCGAGGCGGCAGGACGAGGGCCCGTTCGACACCCGGGCGTGGGGACTCCCCGGCGTGAGTATCTTCATGCCGGCCTCGAAGGTGCAGAAGATCAGATGCCCCGCGTAACCGCGCGGGGCTGAGCCATCCACGAACGTAGCCCCCGTCGGCGCGACGGTACTGCGCTCGCTGCTCCAGTCGGGGCCGCTCTGGCCGGATCCGCACGAGCTCGCGATTCGGTGGCTGTAGCCGTAGCACCTCGGCCACTGGTAACCGCGTCCGCGAACCACGTTATCGACGACCGTGTCGTAACCGGTCGCCGGGCCCCCGGAATCACCGCTCGTCGGCCCGTTGTTGGTGATCGCGATCTGGCCGGAAGAGGAAACGGCCAGCCCGAACGGGTTGCGGAACCCGTACGCCCAAACGGGATTGCGCCGGCCGAATGGGTTGTCGGATGGGATGCCTCCGTCGGGACGGTAGCGAAGAAGCTTCCCGCGAAGGTCGGACGTGCGTTGCGCGTACGAGCCGTTGTGCGTATCGCCCAGCGTGACGTAGAGCATTCCGTCGCTTCCGAACGCGATGCGCCCGCCCTTGTGACAGCAATCGGATCCGGCGGGCACCGTGATGATGACGGTCGCGTGGGTTCCCTTCCCCGCGCAGTCGGACCAGCGGATCACGTGCTGATGTGCGCGATCGGTGTCGGAGTAGAAGGCGTAGACGTAACGGTCGCGGGCGAACGTCGGACTGATCGCGAGTCCGAGGAGTCCGCGTTCGCTGTAGCCTCCGCCGCGCTCGCTCGTGACGGTCCGCACCCTGGCGAAGACTCGCGGCCTGCCGCCCTGCCAGACCCGCACGGTGCCCGAGCGTTCGGCGTAGAAGAGACGACCGTCGGGCGCGAACGCGAGCGCCGTGGCGAAGTTCGCGGAGATCGTCCGCGATGGCGGTGATTGCGGAGACACCGCGCAGCGGGAGGCCGGGGTTGCGCCGGCAGCGGTCTTGGAGGGGGAAGGAGTCTGCGTTCTCGTCGTCGATGGCGCCTTACCGCTACACGCGGAGAGGATGGATGCACCCAAAACGGCAACGATCAGGCAACGACGGCAACCCACGCGGGGCGATCTCATCAAAGGTCTTTACCCTTATGGCAAACAGGTCACGCCGATAGGAATCTTTCCGGTTCGGCCTTGAACCGTGCGAGACACGAGGTCGAACAGAAGTAGTACTTCTGCCCCTGGTGTTCGTAGCTTCCTGCGGCGGTATCAGGGTCTATGTCCATGCCACACACGGGATCGCGTACCGAGCTCATCTTTGTTTCCTCCTTCGATGGTTCGATCACTTCGACGGCCACCGGCATGTTCGGGACGATCTTGGCTTCATCGACGGGCGGTGGACGGAAGGCGCGAAGCCGGTTCGCGTTCGTCACGACAGACAGGGAACTGAGAGCCATCGCAGCCCCTGCGAAGATCGGGTTCAGGACGAGACCGAACACCGGATACAAGACCCCAGCTGCGATCGGGATACCGGCGGCGTTGTAGAAGAACGCGAAGAACAGGTTCTGCTTGATATTGCGCATCGTCGCCCGGCTGAGATCGATCGCGGTCACGACACCCCGAAGGTCCCCCGAGATCAACGTCACGTCGGAGGCTTCGATCGCAACATCCGTCCCCGTGCCGATCGCGATCCCGACGTCCGCCTGAGCCAGCGCCGGAGCGTCGTTGATGCCGTCGCCCACCATCGCGACGACACGGCCCTCCGCTTGCAGCCGCCGGATCTCGCGCGCCTTGTCCTGAGGCAATACCTCCGCGAGGACCCTGCCGATGCCCACCTGCCGAGCGATCGCTTCCGCGGTGCGGCGGTTATCGCCGGTGATCATGACGACCTCGATGCCTCGTGCTCTAAGGGCGGCCACAGCGGAGGCAGCCTCCTCTTTCGCGGTGTCGGCGACCGCGATCACCCCGGCGGGCCGGCCGTCGACGGCGGCGTAGATTGCGGTCTTCCCTGCGGCCTCGAGCTCAGACGCCTTCCGTTCGAGCTCGCCACAGTCAACTCCGGCGTCTTGGAGGAAATCGCGTCGTCCGACGAGGACTCTGCGTCCGTCCACGAGCGCGCGGACGCCCATTCCTGTTGTCGAATCGAAGTCCTTCGGATCCGCGAGCCTGATCCCCCGCTCCTCCGCGCCCCTGACGACGGCCTGCGCGAGTGGGTGTTCCGAGACGCGCTCGGCCGATGCGACCGTGCGCAAGAGATCTTCTTCTGGGAAATCTTCAACCGGAACGACATCCGTCAACGCGGGCCGGCCTTTCGTCACGGTGCCGGTCTTGTCCAAGACGACGGTGTCGATCCGGTGAGCCGTCTCCAGAGCCTCTGCGGAACGGATCAGCGCTCCGTTCTCCGCACCCTTCCCCGTGCCGACCATGATCGAAAGGGGCGTTGCAAGTCCGAGTGCACACGGGCACGCGATGATAAGGACCGACACCGCGCTCACGAGGCCGCGTGTGAGGGCCGGCGCCGGGCCGAAGTCGAACCAAACAACGAACGCTGCGATGGCGATGAACACCACGGCCGGGACGAAGTATCCGGCGACGCGGTCTGCGAGCCGCTCGATCGGCGCCTTGGACGCTTGAGCCTCGCGAACCAGGCGCACAATCTGCGCAAGAACGGTGTCGGTCCCAACTGCAGTCGCCCGGTATCGGAAGGATCCGGTCTGGTTGACAGTTCCCGCGACGACGAAGTCACCGGGTCCCTTATCGATCGGGATCGATTCGCCGGTGACCATCGACTCGTCGATCGTGGAGCGTCCGTCCACGATCTCTCCGTCGACCGCGATCTTCTCGCCGGGGCGGACCACGATCTCATCCCCAACGACCACTTCGTCCACCTGGATCTCTTCCTCGACGCCGTCTCGGATGACGCGCGCGGTGCGCGGCCTCAGCCCGAGGAGCTTGCGGATGGCCTCGCCCGTACCGGCCTTGGCTTTCGCTTCGAGCAGCCGTCCCACGAGGATCAAAGTCAGGATTACGCCGACTGCCTCGTAGTAGACGTCGCGAACCTCGGCGGGAAACAACCCAGGAGCCACCGTTACGAGCGCGCTGTAGACGAACGCAGCCGTCGTGCCAAGCGTGATCAACGCGTTCATCTCTGCCGAGCGATGGCGCAAGGTGGCCCAACCCACCGTGTGGATCGGCCAGCCTGTGTAGAAGAACACCGGAGCGATGAACGCCAGGTGCAACCATCGGTTCATGAGGATGCTCGGTACGTCGAGTGAGAAGACCTCGGACGCCATCACCACGGCCACGACCGGCGCGCTCAGCAGGGCGCCGACGATCACTCGCCGGCTGAGGTCGCGGATCTCCCGCCGGCGATCCTCGTCAGGGTCCTCCGTCGCGGGCTCGGTGGACGATTCCACCGGAGTCGTACTCGTTTGAACCTCGCCGTAGCCGTTGCCGGCGGGAGCGCCGTCGCCGTTATTCGGCTCGACGATCAGCCGGCCGTGGACCATGTTCATTCCGCACGCGAACTCGAACTCGCCGCTCCGCCCGGGCATGAGATCCACCGTCGTCCTGGCGAAGGCCGGGAGCGCACGCCGCAGACGGAAATCGGAGAACACCACTTCGGAGGTGCACTCGCCGGCCTCCCGGCGATCGAAGATGATCCGCAGGGGTATGCCTTCGTGGGCTCGGATGATGCTCGGCGAGTAGCCGCCCTTGACCGTGACCACGACTTCCTGGGCGCCGTCGCGGATCTCGGTCCGGGTGGATGCCTTCGGGCCGAAGAAGAACCAGGCGAGGCCCCCGCTGAGGAGAACCGCGCCCCCGGTGACGACGATCTCGGCGACACTCATCTCTTGATACTTATACCCCCTAGAGGTATATTGGGTCAAGCTGAGCGACTGGGAGGGGATCATGGCAGCGCAAGCGCGTGGATACTCGGCGACGAAAGACCAGCTCCAAGGCCGGCTTGCACGGATCGAGGGCCAAGTCAGAGGTGTTGCACGGATGGTCGAGGAGGACCGCTACTGCATCGACGTGGTAACTCAGATCAATGCGATCGGAGCCGCCTTGGACAAGGTCGCACTTGGACTCCTGGATGGTCACGTCCGTCACTGCCTCATCGGAGGCCACGGCGGTCCCAGCGATCCGGGGGAACAGGCCGAAGAACTGATGGGCGCCGTCGGCAGGATGGTTTCTCGCTAGACGATCCTCACCGACGCGGCGGCGCTACTTCAGCACGTTCACTGCTCGAGCAACGACGAGCGCGACCGTCGACAGCGATACACCGGCTTGCAGCATCATGGTCATCTTCGCCCATCGCGACAACGGCAGAACGTCGGTTGGACTGAACGCAGACGCGTTCGTGAACGAGAGGTAGAGGTAGTCCGCGAATCCGGGCTCCCATTCCGGCGGTGCCAGATCGGGAGACTGCATCTGCGCGAAGAGGAAATCGGGGTATCGCCTGCCCGCCTGAACGCGCACGGCGGGCCCGCCTCGATCGCATTCCCAGTACCACAGGGCGAACACGATGATGTTTGTCAGCCAGATCGCGGCGCCGGTGATGAGCAATCGAGCCGGCCTCAGATCCAAGGTTCGGTTGACGAGATGCAAGATGAGTCGTCCAGCCGACCAGGCGTTCGCAAGGGAGCTGACACAGATAAGCCCGATCGTGGCCAACCTGAGGCGTCTCGACTCCCGATCGATACGGGTCGGGTTCGCGGCGATGATGCCGATGAGCATCAAGCCCTGCAGCGCGGGCAAGAGCCACCGCGGACGGAAGGCAACCTTCTCCGGAAGCGCCAGCTGCAGCACGATCGAAGCGACGATCGCGAGACTCACCGGCCAGCGAGGCTCGCCTTGCGTTACGCGCTGCCAAGCCGGGAGCACGTAACGCTCGCCGGCCTGCTCGATGAAACCGATCCCCGGGTCGAGGAGGCGCTCGATGCGGTGTAGCTCGGAACGCAAGCGGTCGGCAGGATTCCATCCGCTCGGTCGGCCCGCGTCCTCGCCCTCAGACGATCCGCGTTCGTCCGGCATGAACGGATTGTCGCCCAGAAACTCGACGGACGCGGACAAGGCGGTAGAGCGCGTCCAACCAAGAGCGGCTTGGCCGGGGAAGCGTCACGTCGTGGCGGCGAAGTCCTTGACCTACTCCGCGCGAAGCGCGGTTGCCGGCTTCATCCGCCCGGCGATCACGGCCGGCGCCGCGGCCACGACGTTCGCGAGCAGGACGGCGGCGGGAACCGTGAGAAGGAGTTGGATCAAGGGCGTCACAGGCTCGGGCGGCGTTCCCAGCTGGTTGGAGAAGGCAGTCCACACGATGCGGCCCGCGACCACTCCGACCGGCAAGCCGACCAGCAGCGCGGCCGACACGAACGTGGTGGCCTGCCACGCGATCGCCCACCGCACCTGCCCCGGCACGAACCCAAGCATCTTGAGGATGGCCAGGTCGCGCCGCCGCCGGCGGATCGACGTCACGAGCGTCTGCGCGAGCGTCGCGGCAGCGAGCAACGCAACCAATCCGGCGAGCAGAAGCGGAAGGTTCTGCACCTGCCCGAAGTTGACGAGGTCCGTCGGCTGCGCCGGGGTTTGAAGGTCGTAGCCGTTTTTCGTTCGTTCCACGATCCGCGCGAGGGCCTTGCGGTGATCGACGCCGGGCGCAAACGTGAAGTACGCGTCAGTGAGCGGCGGAATCCCCGTATACCCCTCAGGGACCATCCTGAGCTCGCCTTCGCGCGTGACGACGCCGCCGCTGCCGAGCCTCGTCGTGTCGGAGTTCGGCGGCACGACGACGGTGCCGACGACGATGAAGTCCGCCCCGCCGCCCGAGATCGCGGAGATCGACACGTGCACCTTGCTTCCGATACGTACGTGTGCCTCGCGCAATGTGCGAGCGCCGACGGCGATCTCGTTCGCGGTACGCGGGGCTCGTCCGTCGATGACGCGAGGCTGGAGTGATCCCTTGCGCTGCCCCAGGGCGATCGCGTCGAACGCGACCGTCCCGAACGTCACGGGCGGCGTATCCACCTCGGCGACGTCCTGCACCTCGCGATCGGCGTCAAGGACCTTCATCGCGTCGTTGATGTCTCGCTGCTCGTCGTTCGTCGTTATGTGCCCGTCCCAGTTCCATCCGTACTGACGCGGCGTGTTCAACAGATGATCCAGCCCGGCGCCGAAGGTGAGCGCGCTCGCGAGGCCGACGATGGCGACCGTCACGCTCGTCAACGAGCTGCGGACGGGAACCGCCGTCCTTCCTCGGCCGGGCTCGAGCGCGAGGCTCATTCCGGTGCTCATCGCCGGCGAGAATCCAGTCGCGGCGGCCGAGCGCGCGATCATCGACGGCCTGGACGATCCGACCACCTCGGGCAGCGCCTTCGAGTTCCTCCACAAAGGCCACGCCGCGAGCGCGAGGACGATCACCACCGTAGCGAGCACGCCCAGTCCGATCACGGCGGCGTCCAATGCGAATCCGGTGTTGGGCTCCGCCACACGCGCCAGCCCGATCGGCATCAGAGGCGAGGTTGCCGCCGCGATCGCGACGCCGACGATCGCGCCGACGAAGCCGACGGCCGCCGAACGGCTCAGCCCGGTCAGCGCCACCTGCCGGCGCGTCATCCCAAGCGCACGGAGGATCGGACTTTCCACCGCGTCGATCGACGCTTGACGCGCGATCAGCTGGGAGAGCACGAGCAACGAGATCAACGCCACGAGTCCGGCGACGATCCGCAGGGCGACCGCTTGGAGATGGATGGATCGCTGGACGTTCGCCGCCTGCGCGCCCAGGTTCTGATTTAGCTGCGGCAGTCCGTTGGCGAGCTTGTTGAGCTCGTCGTTGACGGCGGCGAAGTCGGCGGCTCCGCGCTTGAAGCGAAGTAGGAGGAACTCGAGTGTGAAGATTCCCTTTCCCTTCATCGACTCGTAGAGAGCCGGCGAGACTTGGAGGACTCCTCCTTTGTCGGAGCCGCTGCCGAACCCGGCCAGCTGTGGCGGGAACTCGCCCGGCGAGGCCTCGACACCGACGACGCGCAAGGTCCGTGGAACTGCCGGGGGACCCGTCGCTCGCGCGAAGTCCAGCTTTATCGATCCTCCGACGTGGAGATGCCGATGCTTCGCGAGAGTGAACGAGATCGCCGTCTCGTCGAGGCTGTCCGCCTTCGGCAGTCGTCCTTCGATGAGCTTGGGGATATCGACGGTCTTACCCATCCCCGCCGCGGGCGCCATCGCCGCGAGGTCGGGGTCGGTCGCTCCGATGAAATACTGCCTGCCCGACGCCGCAACCTGGGGAAGCGCGGCGATCGTGTCGAGGTCGATCTTGGCGAAGGTCTCGGGGTCGAACGCGGGGTAGATGAGCATGTCGGCGGCCTTGTGCTCGCGAGCGAACCGCTCGTAGGCCGAATCCGTGCGACTCGCGCCGGCCGCCAATGTCATGACGGCGCCCGAACTCAAGCCGAGCAGGATCGCCAGAGCGAGCATAGAGAGCAGGCGCGAGCGCAGTTCGGCTCGCGCGACGACGAGCATGGCCGTCATCGTTCCTCGTCCCCCGACACGCTATGAATCTATCGACGTTCCGAGGGGCGCTCGACCCGGCCTGCACCCGAGGGCACCCGGGGGGTGGTATCCGCCCGGTCGGGCGTGGGGTCTCACGCGAGGAGGTCGGTGCGCCCGATGACTGCTACCCGAACAGCAGCGCGAATCGAGCTTTCGAGTGCCCTTGTTGGGAGGGACACTTCGCGAGCGCGGTATCGACGATCGCGCCGGCTCCTGTCGTCCTCCAGCTGTCCGGTCCGACGATCCGGAAATGTGTGACGCCCGGGAACGTCGTTGTCTGCTGCACCCATCGCTGTCTAACCTGAGTGACAGACCATCCACTGTCGCCGAAGAACGGGTCGCTCCAGAACGTTGGCACGTCGAGCGTCACCGGAATATAGAGGTTGCTGACGCGTAGACCACCGCAGAGTCCTCCGGTCCCCTTCGAGGTCCCGGCTCCGGAGAACGTGAACGGTGGCTTCGGGCCGGGGCCGCTGCAAGGATCGCCGTAACGGTCGGTGCAGGACGGAGAAGGATCGGAAAGGTCGGTGCACCTACCGGTGCCGGCAACCCTCCATGCCGCCACTCCCGTCGAAGCGTTGAGGGAGATATCGACTGTCCCTTGGGCGGTGCACAACTGATTGGGGATCGCCGGCAGTTGAGCGAACGCGGGCGAGAACGCGATCACCGACAGCACCATCGTGACGGCTGCAATGGAAACCCGAGCAGCTCGCATCCTTATTGATGCTTCGCTCTTTTCGCTCGAATTCCTGCGCCATCAAGCGGCTGCGTGGCGAAATACGTCCGGCGCGCCAAGCAACTCGAGACGGCCTGCTCGACTCGTTGCGCTCGAAGAGCTGATCGCCTCAAAGGAGCTCGACGCGCCGGAACCCTTCGTTACCGTCGACGGTCTTACCTGAGAGCTACTTCCACTCCCAGAGCGTCGACTCGGTTTTCCCGCCTTCGTCGGACGCGTACTCATAAACGGCGCACGTGCCGTTCAGCGGAGCAAGCTTCCCCGTCCCTCCCTCGAAGTAGATCGCGCCGCGATACGCAACGGCGCCGGGCCGGACGAAGTGTCCGACGCCCTGGCCCTTCCACGCGACCATGTCACCGTCGGTCGTCATGGAGACGCCCTGTCCGTCGCCGAAAATCGTCCCATCCGGCCGAGCGACTGCAATATAGGTCCCCATGTTCTGGTGCGACTGGCCTAGGAGCGTTCCCGAAGCCTCGAACGAGATCTCGATCTTCGGGCCGGTCTCTGACGGCAGTACCCTGCGCGCGGTGATCTGGCCGCGTTCGTCGCTGAACTGCTCTCCGAGCATGCGCCACCTCCCCGATGTAGCCCCTTCCTTGTAGGGCACAGGACCACGGGCGCTGCACGAGGGTCAATGGCCCGAAATGACTAGTCACGGCTCAGCAGTGCAAGCCCGTGCGCGCCTTGTTCCAGTTCCCCGTTGCGACCACGAATGAAGGTCCGACGCTAAAGCAAGCTCTCGATGAGTGATGCGGCCGTAGCGGGAGGGTCGGTCGCACGAAGGCGCTCAGAATGCCGCTTAGCGACGATGCGCATCTCTTCGTTCGCGGACGCTCGATCTAACGCCGTCGCCAGCGTTTGAGCGTTCGCAGCGTCTCGAAGCACTACCTCCGCGATGCCGAGCGAAGCCGCCCGCGCGGCGACACCAGGCTGATCTCGCCCCCAGGGAACAAGGACCATCGGACACCCGTACCAGAGAGCCTTCATCACCGAACCGTGCCCCGCGTGACTCAGAAGTAGCGCGCCGTTCTCGAGGACGGCAGCGTGCGAAACGGTCTGTTCGACCTTTGTGTTGGAAGGAATGCCGGACAGTTCGGCAGGGTCGTGGTCCGGGCCCATCGTCAGCAAGACCCGCACCGGACGATCGGCGAGGGCCTCGAGAGCGGCCTGAGCGAGCGGGAGATCGTCCTGTAATTGGGAACTGATCGTCACGAGAACCCATGGTGCACCAGGTTCATCGAGGTACTCAGGCGCGGAACTCGGTGGCTCCCAAATTCCCAGTGGTCCGACGTAGTGATGCTTGTCGGGGAGGCCTCGGAAATCGAAGTCGAAAA
>Ga0070708_100001667_pt1 | contig 17036 bp, 17 predicted proteins | sample KBSK5503metaG_FD_65469 | JGI IMG/M metagenome (GOLD analysis project Ga0070708, IMG submission 65469) | Corn, switchgrass and miscanthus rhizosphere microbial communities from Kellogg Biological Station, Michigan, USA - KBS K5-50-3 metaG | ecosystem: Host-associated > Plants > Roots >... | reverse complement strand
GCGGACGCACCGGCGAGCTGCTCGACCTGTTCGCGATCCAGGGCCGAGAGGTCCTCGGAGTTGCGTGCGCTCCGGACCACGTCCTCCATGTCGGAGAGCTGGTTCATCTGGTCCATGAGGCCGAGCGCCTCGGCGAGTGTGAGCGGCTCGTCCCCGGACATCGCGTGCTCGTAGCCCTCCATCGGCATGAGCTGTCCGAGCGTCTCGGCGAGCTCGTTCATCGCGGCCTGCAGACCCGGATCGTTGAAGGCGGCGCCGAGGAGCTCCTCGAGCTGGGAGCGCATGTCCGCGGACATCGACTGCCAGAGCGACCGCATCGCGGCCATGCCCTGCGCGAGCTGGCGGAGCAGATCGTCCCAGTCCTTCGCGTTCCCCGCGAGCTCGGGATATTGGCGCTGGAACGCCTCGAAGTCGGGCTCGCCGCCTTCCATGCGTTCCTTCAGCGCGCGATTCAAGTCGCGGATCATCTGCCGCGTTCGCTCCAGCTGCTCGGGCGTCAGGTTCTGGAGTGAGTCGCGCATGTTCTTGAAGTAGGAGCCAAGGACCTGCTGCTGCAGCTCCTTCAGGAGCTCCTGGTACTTCTCCGCCGCTTTCGGCTCGACGAACTCGTAGTCCTTGAGTGCGCGCACCGCGCGGCCGAAGTCATCGGGGAGCTGGTCCAGCTGCGCTATCCGCTCGGCGGCGAGCTTCTCCATGGCCGCCTTCAGCTGCTCGTTGGGCGCGGGCGCGTTGCGCCGCCGGTCGAGACCGTCTCGCTCGAGCCGTTTCACTTCTTCGAGCTTCTCTTTGAGCTGGTCGAACGTCTTGGAGAGATCGTGGCGCTGCGCTCGCCGCTGCTTGGCCATTCGCAGCCGCTCCAGGAGGTCTTTCAGGCCTTCCATGCGACCGGGGATGCCCCAGCGCGCGAGTCGCGCCATGGCGTCTTCGAGATCGCCGCCCGAAAGAAGCTCGTCGGACATCGCGCCAAGCAGCTCGTCGGCCTCGAGTGCGTCGAGGCGCTGCGTTCCGTCCCAGCGCGAATAGCGAACGTCACCGAATTGCCGCGCGAGTCCCGGCGGCTCGTTGCCGCTCGGCACCTCTGGGTTCGGCTCGTTCACGCCCGGAACGTGGAGCGCGTCTCGCCGCGCTCCTTGTTCAGCTTGCGATTGAGATGCAGGCCCTCGAGGACGAACTCCACCGCCGCCGCGATGGCGGCGGGATTGCCGGTCGCACCGAGCTTCGCGACGGCGCCCTTCATCCCGGGGATCTGGAGCGCCTGCTTCACGTACTCCTGACTGCCGAGCGTGGAGGAGACGTGCATGGTCGCGCCACGCTGGAACGCCGCGAGGAGCGAGTCGAACTCGACGAGCGAGAACGTTCGGTTGAACACGTTCAGCACCGCGCGCTGCACGAGCCGATCGATGACGCGCTCCTCGGAGATCTCCCCGACCGACTCGAGCTCGATCTTGCCGGCGGTCGACGCGACCACGGCGGGCAGATCGCTGATGCGCGGGACGACGCTGGTCTCACCGGTTCGCAGCGCGCGCTTCAGCGCCGCGGAGACGAGGTTCTCGTAGTTCGCGACGGTAACGCGGACCGAGACGCCTGAACGCTGTGAGATGTCGGATGAGCGGCGCGCGAGCTGGGAGATCTCGGCGAGGACCTCTTTCATATAGCCGGGCACGACGGTCGTGATGCCCTCGTCGACGAAGGCGAGCCGCTCCTGCTCGGTGATCGCGACCTCGGTCGTGATCTCGCGCGGGTAATGCGTGCGGATCTGCGAGCCGAACCTGTCCTTCAGGGGCGTGATGATGCGGCCGCGATTGGTGTAGTCCTCCGGGTTCGCCGACGCGACCACGAAGAGATCGAGCGGGAGCCGCACCTTGTACCCGCGGATCTGAACGTCGCGCTCCTCCATGACGTTCAGCAACCCAACCTGGACGCGCTCGGCGAGGTCGGGGAGCTCGTTCAGCGTGAAGATGCCCCGGTGCGTGCGCGGCACGAGTCCGTAGTGGATGGTCAGCTCGTCGGACAGGTAGCGGCCCTCGGCCACCTTGATCGGGTCGACCTCCCCGATGAGGTCGGCGATCGATATGTCCGGGGTCGCGAGCTTCTCGCTGTAACGCTGATCCGGCGTGAGCCACACGAGCTCGACCGAGTCGCCATCGTTCGCGATGCGGTATTTGCATGCGGCGCAGATCGGCGCGAAGGGCTCGTCGTTGATCTCGCAACCCGCGATCGCCGGGACCGCCTCGTCGAGGAGCTCGATGAGCTTGCGCGCGATGCGCGTCTTCGCCTGGCCGCGCTCGCCGAGGAGGATGATGTCCTGTCCCGAGAGGATGGCATTCTCGATCTGCGGGATGACCGTCGTTTCGTAGCCGACGATCCCCTCGAATATGGGGCGCTTCGCGGCGAGAGCGGAGATGAGATTTCCGCGGAGCTCCTGCTTCACGGTCTTCGGCCGGTAGCTCGTCTCGCGGAGCGCGCCGATGGTCGTCGCTTGCGTCATACGGTCGGATCTCCTCGCATCTCGAGTCGGGCTCGCTCTCCACGGTACTCGGCGAGCGCCGCGCGCACATCAGGGATCGTGCGCCGCCGTCGCCGAACGAGATCTTCGAGCAACGCCTCACGCCGCTCGAGCTCCGTCACCGCGTTTTGCCCGCAGCGCGCTCGCAAAAGCTCGAGCTCGGCGTCCTCGACGTGTTTGTGCTCGTCGTGTTGTTCGTCGTGCTCGACGAGGGGGACCAGTCGCACTCCCGAGCCGTCTCGCGGGGTCAGCCGGTGGAGCGAGACGACGCGACGGGCGTACTGCCCCCGCGGCGTCCCGTAGACGCGCATGACCATCAGCAGATCGACCCGGGCCAGGTCCGCCGGTGCAACGCCGAGCTCGCCGGTCAGCTGGGCGACCGCTTCGGTAGCGGAGTCCGCATGCAACGTCGAGCCGAGCGCGTAGCCCTTCCGCAAGGTCTCGAAGACACGCACGGCCTTCGGTCCCCAGAGGTAGACCGGCAGATGCGAGGAGAGCTCGTTGCCCAAGAGGATCGTCTCGTGCGGCTTCGTCTGCGCCAGGTAATCGAATGTCTCCACCCAGCCGCGCAAGAAAACGCGGCGCGCGCGGTTCGGGAGGAAGTCGAGGAAGGCGGTGAGCGTCGTCGTCTTACCGGAATGCGGCTGCTCCGCGGCGATGAGGAGCGAGCCATGCGTCTCGAGGACCATTCCGCAGAGCGCGGCCGTCCGCGCGTCCATGTTGCGCGCTTCAAGGAGCTCGGTGACAGACATCGGGATCGGCGGTTCCCAGTTCCAGCCCCACCACCCGACGGGGACGTCGTAGTCGCGCGCTGATAACGGCTGCTCGACAAGGGTCTGACGTCGATATTGCAACGCTTCGGCTCCTTGGCCGAGCCTAGCACGCTATTGTCGTCGCTTCGGTGACGGAAGAAGAGCGGAACATCGACGATCCCGCGCGTCTCGCCGACGAAGCGCGCGAGAATGCGGAGAAGGCCGCGAGCGAGCTTCGCGCGCAGCGTGTTCCGATCGAGACCGAGCCACCTACGGTATTCAAAGTGCATAAAGGTTGAACGAGCGACGCGCGGATTTGCCGGAAGGAGCGGTCGCTACGCGCCCAGGGGCCCCTACCCCTGCGCCAGCCTTGAGCGTGTCTCTCGCGGAGCGAGAGATTGAGCAGTGAACGGGAGCGAAGTTCGTTTCTGCACGGCGGCTGAGCTCGCCTCGGCGCTCCGTCGGCGCCGCATCTCCGCTCTCGAACTCGCGCATGCGTATCTCGATCTCCTGAAAGAGCTCGGACCGAAGTACAACGCCGTCGCGGCGCTCATGCCGGAGCGCGCGCTCGACGAGGCGCGGCGGGCCGATCGCGCGCTCGCGAAGAAGAACGGAGGGCCCTTGACCGGCGTGCCGTACGGCGCCAAGGACCTGCTCGCCGCGCGAGGCGCGCCGACGACCTGGGGTGCGCCCCCCTATCGCGATCAGATCTTCGGAGAGGACGCGACCGTCGTCGCCAAGCTGAAGCGAAGTGGTGCGGTCCTCGCCGCGAAGCTCGCCATGGTCGAACTGGCCGGCGGCGGCGGGTACCGCTATCCGAGTGCGTCGCTCCAGGGTCCGGGCCGCAATCCCTGGAACACCGAGCGGTGGTCGGGGGGGTCGTCGAGCGGCTCGGGCGCCGCGGTCGGCGCGGGCCTGGTGCCTTTCGCGATCGGCTCAGAAACCGCCGGATCGATCGGCACCCCGTCGGCGTATTGCGGGGTCACCGGTCTCCGGCCGACGTACGGACTCGTCTCGCGAAAGGGCGCGATGGCGCTCTCCTGGACCCTCGACAAGCTCGGTCCAATGGCGCGTACCGCGGACGATTGCGCGACGGTCCTCGAAGCCATCGCCGGCGCGGACACAGGCGACCCGACAGCGAGCGGCAAGCATTTCCGGCGGCTGACCGGGCGCGCGGCGACGAACGCGGCGAAGCGCGCGCGGATCGCCTTCGCCGAGGAAGACGTCTCCGAGCATGCATCGCCCGAGGCCAGGCGCGCGTTGGAGAAAGGGGTCGCCGAGTTCAAGCGCATCGCGCCGACCTTCGTGCGGGCGACGCTCCCGGCGATGCCGTTCGGCCCGATGGTGCAGACCGTCTACAGCGCCGAAGGCGCGGAGATCTTCGCCGAGCTCATCGAGGGCAAGCGGTTCGAGCAGCTCGTCGACGCGCGTCAGAAGGCGGGTCTCCGAGCGGCTCTCGAGATCAAAGCGCGGGATTACCTCCACGCGATGCGCCTCCGCACGCGGCTTCAGGACGCGCTCGCAGCCATGTTCCGCGACGTCGACGTGATCCTCTCGGTCGGGCGCGCGATGACCGCGACACCGATCACGCAGCCGCTCGACAATCCGGCGCCCCCGGGTGGCCCGAAGCCGCCGCCGGACAAGCGCAACCTCTCGGGGCCAGGCTCGGGGAACATGGGTCTCATCGCGGCCGGCAACCTCGCCGGGGTTCCCGCGGTCTTCTTCCCGTGCGGCTTCGCGACAGATGGGCTGCCGGTGGGCTTACAGCTCGTGGGACCGGCGTTCAGCGAGCCGCTGCTCGTCGCGCTCGCGTCCGCGTACCAGCGCGAGACCGACCACCACCTGAAGCGCCCGCGCGCCTAGCCTAGCCGCGAGGCGTTCGCGAACCTCGCTGCTGATCACGTCCACGGGCGCGCAACGCCAGTACCCACGCGACGGCGATGAGGAGCGAGACGAGCGGGATCACCAGCGCCAGGAATGCCGTGAACATCATCAGCACCGCGTCGGCGTACGGGCCCGCCGGTGGGATCGTGACGAGATAGCCGAACCCGAGCCAGATGACGACCGCGATCCAGATGAGCGTCTGGCGGCGGAGGTCACTGAGATCGTCAGGATGTCCCGGCTTCATCCCCGGTCGCCGTCAGGCCGCGGCGGTGCTGCCGGCGAGATCCCTCGCCATCTCGCCGAGCGCGGCGATCTGCTCGCGCTCGGTCCCGTACGGCTGGAACATCACATTCACGTGCCCGATACCCAGCGATGCGTACGAGCGCAGCCTTTCGAGAGCGGCCTCGGGCGTCCCGAAGATCAGGCCGGGGCGCGACGCGAGGAAGCCGGCGCGGTCGGTCTTGGCGCGTGCGGCAAGCTGATCGACGAGCGCGTCCGCGCGCTCCTGCGTGGTGCCCACGCATGCGATGAGGAACGCACCGCGGAGCAGGGTCTTCGGGTCGCGATTCACCGAGCGGCAAGCCTCATCGAGATCCCGGAGCCGGTCGGGGAGCTCGGTTGGCGCGGACGCGCTCACGGTGATGTTGAAAGCCTCGCCGTACTTCGCGGCGGCGCGCATCACGCGCGGCTTTGAGCCGCCGATCCAGATGGGCAGCGGCCGCTGCACCGGCTTAGGCGAGCAGAGCGCATCATCGATCCGGTAGTACTTGCCGTGGTACGTGGCCCGATCTTCGCGCCACATGCGCGTGCAGATCTCGAGGGTCTCGATCAGCTGGGTCACTCGCGTGGGAGCGTCCGGGAACTCGTAGCCGTAGGCGCGATATTCGATCTCTTTCCAGCCCGCACCGAGGCCGAAGTCGAGCCGACCGCGGCTCATCACGTCCACTCCCGCCGCGATCTTCGCGAGGAGCGCGGGGTTCCGGTAGGACTGCGACGTGACCATCGGCCCGATACGAATGCGATCGGTGCGCATAGCGAGTGCCGCGAGGAGCGTCCAGGCCTCGAGGCAATCGACGTTCACGGCGTCCTTCGCGAGGAAGAGATGGTCTGAGACCCATAGCCGCGTGAAGCCCGCGGCATCCGCATCGTTGGCGATACCGAGAACGTCCTCGAACTTGAAGCCGAATTGCGGCTCGATCTGGACGCCGAGATCCATCGCGGCGGAGGTTAGCGGACCTGGGGGCCGGGGGGCGTAGCCCCCTGCTCGTCGCTCTCTTCCGCGGTGAGGCGGAACATCATGTGCCTGCCGGTCACGGTCAGTGTGGCGAGCATGAACGCGGCGAAGACGGCGATCCCTGCGTTGGCGAGCGGTGCCAGCCCCATGACGAAAGCGTTGAACGCGCCGACGATCGCGAACCATACGGCGAACGCGACGAGCGTCTCGCGCATCTGGAAGGTGATAGGCCGCCGGGGCACGCGCCGCACGGGTCGCCGCTCAGGTGGGAGCGTGGCCTCGGCCTCGCGCCGACGTCGGCGATCGGCGCGCATGACGCGGGCAACGTAGGCCACGCACGCGACGAGAACGATCACCTCGCCCACAACGTTCGCAAGGTGCCCCACCGCGATCGACAGCGGAATGAGGAGCAGCGCGAGCACCGCGAGGACCGTCGCTCCGGTCGCGAGCAGGATCGTGATCGCGCGGATCACGCGGTTCGCATCGCGCGGTCGAGGACCTCGACAACGTGCAACACCGGGATGTTCTTGCCACGCGCGCGCAGGCCCGCCGCCAGCTGGAGCATGCATCCGGGGTTCGCGGTGACCACGGCATCCGGTCGGGTCGCGAGGATCGCGTCGATCTTTCCCTCTAGGAGACGGTCCGCGTAGTCCGGCTGCGCGACGTTGTAATAGCCGGCGCTTCCGCAGCAGACGTCGGCGTCGGCCATCTCGATGAGCTCGAGGCCGCGGACGCGTCCGAGCAGCGCGCGCGGCTCGGCGCGGATCCCCTGCGCATGTGCGAGGTGACACGGGTCCTGGTAGGTGACGCGCATCGCCAGCTCCCCGAACGTCGCGCCGTCGGCGGCGGCCGCGAGGTACTCGTTGATATCCCGCACGCGGGAAGCGATCGCCGCCGCGCGCTCGGCCCACACCGGATCACCTTCGAGGAGATGAACGTAGCTCTTCAAAAAAGCGCCGCAGCCCGCGGCGTTCGTGAGGATCGCCTCGGCTCCGGACCGCTCGAAGGCCGCGACGTTGCGTTTCGCGAGCCGGATCGCCTCCGCGTTGTCGCCGGCGTGCGCGTGAAGCGCGCCGCAGCAGGTCTGATCCGCTACGTCCACGACCCGGGTCCCGAGGCGCGCCAACACCCGCGCGGTCGCCGTGTGAACGTCGCCGTAGGAGACGCGCATCACGCAGCCCAGGAGCAACGCGACCGAGGCGCGGGGCGCCTCGACCGCGACCGGCCGGTACGCGGGTCGCCCGAGCGGGGGTGCGAGGGCGTCGAGCCGTCGGAGTCCCGATGGCAACATCCGTCGCGCGACGGCGCGCAGCCCGGTGCGGTCCGCGAGCGCAAGAAGCGCGGCGAGCGCGCCCAGAACGCGCGGTCGCGAGACGCTCCAGAGCGCGAGCTTGCCAAGCGCCGGCGTTCCGCGCGCACGCGCAATGTCGGCGCGCGCCTCCTCGATGAGTTCGCCGTACGGCACGCCTGATGGGCAGACGGCTTCGCACGCGCGACACGCGAGGCAGCGATCGAGGTGCAGCACAGCGGCATCGCTCTCTCGCGGATCGATACGCGCCGAGGCGATCGCACTCATGAGATGGAGCCGACCGCGAGGCGATTCGGTCTCGAGGCGCGTCATCCGATAGGTTGGACAAGCTTCGAGGCAGAGCCCGCAGTGGATGCACCGGTTGAGGCCCTCGGTGTCCAGGAGCAGCGAGGTCACGCCGGCATCCGACCTGGCGCGAGGACGCCTCGCGGGTCGAAGCGTTCCTTGAGCGCCCGCGCGATCGCGAGCGGCACGCGCGCCGTACCCCAGGCGCCGCCGGCCTCGCGCTTGTAGTCGCGGCCGGCACGCTCGAGGACCGCGTACCCGTCGAGGGCCTCGAGCGACTCACGGACGCGCCGGAAGGTCGGCCGGTCGATGGTGCGGAGCAGATAGGCGGCGCCGTTCGCCGGGTAGACGACTGCGCTGTAACCCGCGAACTCGAGCGGGGGCTGCGCGCCGGGCGACCAGGCGACCCGCGCCGTCCATTTGGACTCGAGCGGAAGCGCGGCCACGCGCTCCCAGATCTCGTTGCCGACGTCGCGGCACTTTACGATCTCGCCGAGCGCGCGGCCCAGGCGCCGGACCGCGGCGAGCGGTCCGGCGATGCGGACGACGAGCAGCGCGTCGCCGCGAGCGCCGAGGCTCTGGGCGGCGTCTCCGGCGACGACGGCGAGCCCATCGATGGGCAAGCCGGTCGTGTGGATTTCCGCAGCCTTCGCGAGGGCCGCCGCGATGTCGAGCTCGCCGGCGAGGGTCACCGTGCGCTCCGGGATCACCGTGAGCTTCAAGGTCACCTCGACGATCGCGGCGAGCGTGCCGAATGTGCCGCTCCAGAGGCGCGTGAGGTCGTAGCCGGTGACGTTCTTCACGACCCTGCCACCCGATTTCACCGCCGTGCCGTCACCGAGCACGACGCGAGCGCCGATCACCCAGTCCCGCGGATGGAAGTAGCGCAGGCGCGAGGGCCCACCGGCCGCGCTCGCGAGCGTCCCGCCCACGGTCGCGCGGTCGTGCATCCCCGCCTCGACTGGCCAGCGTTGCTTGCGGGGAGCGAGGGCGTCGGCAAGCTCCGCGAGCGTGGTGCCGGCGCGCACGGTCGCCACGAGATCGTCCGGCTCGTACTCGACGATCCCGCGGAGGCTCGAAAGATCGAGGGCGCGGTCATAGCGCGCCGGTGGATCCCCGATGCCGAGGCGCGTGCGGCCGCCCGCTACGACGATGGCTTCGCGCCGGTCGTTCGCGTCGCGGACGGCCTCGACGACCTCATTCTCGCTCTGGACGCTCACCACGTCGCGCGGCTCGACTCCGTCGATGGCGTGGCTCGAGACGGCAACGGCTAGACCCACATGCCCTCCGCGAGCGCGCGCTTCGTGCGCTCGGTGGGGATGTCCGCGCAGGCCTCGCCTCCGGGAAAGATCTTTCCTGGATTCATCGTTCCGTGTGGGTCGAAGGCGTCGCGCGCGCGGCGCATGGCCTCGAGGTCCTCCGCCGAGAAGACCCAGAGCATGAAGTGGTTCTTCTCCAGCCCGACGCCATGCTCGCCGGTGAGCGCGCCGCCCGCGTCGATCGCGACCTTGAGGATCTCCGCACTCGCTTCCATCACGCGGTCGATCGGCTCGGTGCGCGCGTCGAAGAGCAGCACCGGGTGCAGGTTCCCATCGCCGATGTGGAACATGTTCGCGATCACGTAGCCGTACCGCTCGGCGATCGCGTTTACCTCCCGCAACACCTCGGGCATCCGCGTGCGCGGCACGACGGCGTCATGCAGGTAGTTGTTCGGCTTGATGCGCGCGAGCGCCGCGTACCCGAGCTTGCGTGCTTTCCAAAGGAGCTCGCGCTCCGCGGCCGATGTCGCCGAGCGCACGCCGGTGGCGCCGTTCTTCTTCAGAAGACGCTCGATGGAGGCGGACCAGTCTGCGGTCTCTTCACGCAGGCCCTCGATCTCCACGAGGAGCAGCGAGCCGGCGTCCGCGGGAAGATGGACGTCGAACGCCGCGTTTAGCGCCCCGATCGTCACCTTGTCGAGCATCTCCATCGCGGCAGGGACCACGCCGCTCGCGATGATGGCGCTCGCAGCGCGCGCTCCGCGATCGATGTCGGGAAAGATGGCGACGAATGTCCGCACGTCCTCGGGGAGGGGAAGCAGCCGAAGCCAGATCTTCGTGATGATCCCGAGAGTGCCCTCGCTGCCGACGATGAGCGGCACGCAGTCGTATCCCGGAAGATCCGCGACCGCTCCGCCGAATCGCGCGATCGCGCCGTTCGGCAGGACCATCTCGATCCCGAGCACGTGGTTGACCATCGAGCCGTAGCGCAGGGCGTGCGGACCCCCCGCGTTGGTCCCGACGTTCCCGCCGATGGTGGAGATGCGTTGGCTCGCGGGGTCGGGAGCGAAAAAGAGTCCCGCCTCCCGCGCTGCGACGCTGACCGCGAGGTTCGTCACTCCAGGGTCGACGACAGCGACGCGCGCGACCGCATCGATCGAATGGATAGTCCGCAGACGCGTGGTCGAGACGACGATCGCTCCCGCGCACGCGATCGTCCCTCCAGAGAGTCCCGTCCCCGCGCCGCGCGGCACGATCGCCGCGCCCGCGTCGTGCGCCGCCTTCACCACGGCGGCCACCTCCTCCGCACTTCCGGGGACGGCGACCGCGCTGGGGGGATGCCGATCGAAGCCCGCGTCGTACTCCCAGACCAGGAGATCCTCGGCCCGCCAGAAGACGTTGTCGTCGCCGCAAATCTCCTGGAGCCGTCGCACCAAGGCGCTCGCTCGCGACGGAGCCGCCGCCGACAAGTGCTAAGCCGCCTTGCCCTTTCGCTCGGCCCGCTCGATCGCGCTCTCGATCGAGGCGAAGTCCCGGTCAGCGAGCTCGTGGACGTTGCCCTGGAACGCGAGGCTCCAGTGCTGTGCGGGCCACCGCTTGACGAACGCAAGGGTGTCGAGCAGCGACGCGGCGGGAACCGCGCGGTCCGGATCGAGCGCGTGGTCCTTCGTGATGTTGAATCGCCAGGGATACATATCCCCGGTCTTCTCTGAGACCCAGATTGGCTCCGTCCCCTCGAAGTACGGCGATGTGATCGTCCCCGTCGCCGCGAACGATCGAAGACCCGTGAGGTACCAGCAGATCCGATCGCCCGGCCTCATCCGTTCGGCCTTGCGGCGGTGGCGGGTCTTGATGCCCTGCATGGTGAAACGCAGCTTCCGCGTGCGCTCGTAGTTATCGGGGCTCGTCACGATCATCCAGTTCGCCACTAAGCGTGCTCCTGCTCGATCTCGCGGCTTCGCCGCGGAGACACGTTCAAGACTGGCACGCCTCGCTCCGCTCGGCTAACGGGGGCCCCCTTCCCCCTCACTCGTCGCGGCAGCAGGGGCAGGGGCCCCTGGGCGCGTAGCGACGCTCCTCGCTCATGCATGTTCTTCGATCCACACCGCGCCGTCCTCCGCATGCTCTTTCTTCCAGATCGGCACGATCGTCTTGAGCTCGTCGATCGCGGCGCGTGCCGCGGCGAAGGCCGCGTCGCGGTGCGGAGCGGCGGCCGCTACCACGACCGCGATGTCGCCAACGGCGAGGTCGCCGACCCGGTGATGCATGGCGATGCGGAGTGGACCGTGCTCCCGCGCGAGGCGTTCGGCGATCTCCCGCATCTTCGCCTCGGCCATCTCGGCGTACGCCTCGTACTCGAGTCGCAGGATGCGCTTCCCGCGACTCTGGCTGCGGACCGTGCCGAGGAAGACGACGACCCCGCCGAACGCGTCGTCGCGTACGAGCGCGAGCGCATCGTCGACGGAGAGCGGCGCTTCGCTCACCGCGATCGCCGCCAGCGTGCGCGCATCTCCGCCTGATACCGGTGGAATGAGCGCCAGCTCGTCGCCATCGGCGAGCGGAGTGTCAAGCGATGCGTATTCGCGGTTGCGTGCGATCACGACCTGCCTGCCCTCCGCGATGAGCGGGTGCTCACGAAGGATGCGTGCGATCGCGTCGCGGACCGTCGACCCGGGTGGCAGCTCGAGATCGAAATGGCCCCTTCCCGCCGCTTCGCGATACGACGCGAACAGACGAACGAGAACGCGCACGAAATCAAGCCTAGCGGAGGTGCGAGAATCGCACGGGCATGGACGCCCGTACCGCCCTTGCCCTGGTTCTCACCGTGGTGCTCGTCGTCGCGAACGGGTTCTTCGTCGCCGCGGAGTACGCCTTCGTGCGTGTCCGCAAGACGCAGCTCGACGAGATCGCCCAGCAGGGAAGCGTTCGCGCGCGACTCGCGTCGCGGGTCCTGGACCGGCTCGACCAGTACATCTCGGCGTCCCAGCTCGGCGTGACGCTCTGCTCGCTGGCGATCGGGTGGCTTGGCGAGCCGGCCGTCGCCGCGTTGCTCGAGCCGGTCTTCAACTGGCTGCCCGACCCGCTCCTGAACGTGATCTCGTTCGCGCTGGCATTCGGAGTGATCACCTACCTGCATATCGTGGTCGGCGAGCTGGCGCCGAAGTATCTTTCGATCCAGCGAGCGCTCCCGCTCGCACTCTGGTGCGCGTATCCGCTCCATCTGTTCTATCGGCTCATGTATCCGTTCATCGCCCTCGTGAACGGAAGTGCCAACTCGATCCTGCGTTGGGTCGGCATCCGTTCCACTGACGAGTTGGACGTGCACAGCGAAGAGGAGCTCAAGATGCTGGTCGCCGTCTCGACGAAGAAAGGCGTGCTGCAAGAAAGCGAGCGGCTGATCGTCGGGCGCGCCATGGAATTCGCCGACCGAATGGTCCGTCAGGTGATGGTCCCGCGGACCGAGATGGTCGCGGTGCCCGACGACGCGACCGTCTGGGACCTGCTGGCGATGGCGAGGCAGCACCGCTTCTCGCGCTTCCCCGTCTACCAAGAGGATCTCGATCACGTCATCGGGATCGTCCATGTAAAGGATCTCGTTGGCATCGATAAGGAGTCCCGCGCCAGGGCGCGGGATGTGATGCGGAAGGTGCCGGTGATCCCGGAGACCATGCGACTGGATCAAGCGCTCGCGGAGTTCAGGCGCCAGCGGGTGCAGCTCGCGGTCGTGCTCGATGAGTTCGGCGGCACCGCGGGCCTCGTGACCCTCGAGGATGTCATCGAGCAGCTGGTCGGCGAGGTCCAGGACGAGTTCGATCGGGAAGCGCCGTCGTTCAAAGAGGAAGCACCCGGGACCTACGTCGTGGATGGGCTGACCGCGCTCGACGCGCTTCGCGAGCGTCTCCAGCTCCAGCTGGCGGACGAGCCGTACGACACCGTCGGCGGTCTCGTCTTCGGCCGGCTTGGCCGGCTCGCCGCCGTCGGCGACACGGTCGAGGTCGAGGGCTACCGCTTCCAGGTCACGGGTGTCGACGGCCGGCGCGTCGCGCAGGTCCGGGTCATGCGGGCGCGTCCGCCGCGCAAAGCGGCGTGATCCGCGACAAATGTGTGACGGCAGAGTAACGGCACGCTTGCCCGGTGCGCTGGCATGAGGGGTGCTTATGTAGTCCCCGTGATGGACCTCATAACGAGCGATGGTGGTCTGGCGGTCTTCACCGCGCTGGGCATCGTCGTGACGGCGCTATCGATCGTGCGTGACGCGAAGGCGCAGAAGGCTCGCGTGGTCACCGAGGAAGTCCGGACCGACCTCCCGCACGCGGCCTAGCGCCCGAAGAGCGAGCGCACGAAGCTGACCGCGTCCGCGACGCGGGAGGCCCAGAACGCTTGCGCGCGCGGGTCCATGAGGACGAAGATACCCATCGCTCCGAGCGTCACGATCCCCGTCATGAGCCCGAACGCTACCGTGCTTCCTCGGAACCCGACCCGCACCTCTTCACTTTAGCCGCACCCATTCGCCTAGGCGCGGGCGCTCCGCAGTCGCGCGACGAGGTTGTCGAGCCGCGCCCGCGAGATGGTGAGGAACTTCGCGAGGTTCTGCCGATCGTTCTCGGCGATCGTTCCGTGCCCATCCTCGCCGATGATCCGCGCGAGGTCAGCGAGCGCGTCGTTCAGTTTCCGCGTCGCGACGATGAGCGCGTCGTCGCGAAGTGGCGGGATCGCGGGCTCGGCCCTCGCGGACCTCTCACCCGGATGGAGGATTCGTTCGACTCGGTCGTGCAGGCGGAGCAGCGTCAGCTTGCCCGCGATGATCTGCTTCGCGAGCGCCTGGCGGCGGCGCTTGTTGTCGATCTTCATGAGCTCATACGCCGCGGAGAGCGTGTCGTATCGCTGTCCGACCATCTCGCGGACATCGTCGGGAGCGGAGGCCAGCCGCAGGCGGTTCTCGACGTAGCCCTTGTCCTTTCCGAGCTTCGTCGCGAGATTGCGGATCGAGTACCCGAGCTCGCCGGTCATCTTCTTGTAGATGACCGCTTCGTCGAGCGGTGAGAGGTCCTCGCGCTGGAGGTTCTCGATCAGAGCGATCTCGAGGGCGGTCGCATCGTCGAAGCGCTCGACGATCGCCGGGATCGTCTCCTTGCCGGCGAGCCTGGATGCGCGCCAGCGCCGCTCGCCCGCGATGATCTCGTACTCCTCGCCGGCCGGACGTACGAGGATCGGCTGCAGCACGCCGTGCTCGCGGATCGACGCCCCGAGCTCCGCGAGGGTGTCCTCGTGCCACGTCATCCGCGGCTGCGAGGGGTTCGGAACGATCTTCTCGAGCGGGATGTCGCGCACAGCCGTCGGGGTGCGCGCCGCGAGCAGGCTGATGATCCCGGGCTGCGCGTCGGACTCCTGCTGGAAGATGCGGTCGCCCGCGTCCCTGAATGATTTTCTGTGACGACTAGTTGTGAGCACCGATCACCTCCTTCGCGAGGTCCACGAAGCTCTTTGCCGCGTCGCTCCGCGGTTCGTAGACCGTGATCGGCACGCCGGCCGTCGGCGCCTCGCCGATCTTCACGGATTGACGGATGATGGTCTCGAAGACCTGATGGTCGCCAAGGTCTTTGAGCGAATCGAGCATGTCGCGCGCGAGGATCGTGCGGCTGTCGTAGAAGGTCGGAAGAAGTCCGTAGACCTTGAGATTCGGATTGAGGCGTGTCTGCACGGTCTTGATGATCTTGAGCAAGGCAGCGACGCCCTTCAGCGCGTAGTACTGCGTCTGCACCGGGATGATGACCCCGCTCGCGGCGACGAGCGCGTTCAGGGTGAGGAGGCCGAGCGTCGGCGGGCAGTCGATGAGGACGTAGTCATACCGATCGACGACGTCGCGACCGAGCTTGTCGCGCAGCGCCATCTCCCGCCCGATGGCGTTGAACAGCTCGACCTCGGCGGCGGAGAGCTCGAGCGTCGCGGGCGCGACGTCGACCTTCTTCGTCTTCGTCGGCCGGATGATCGACCCGAGCGTGATGTTCGAGTCGATGAGGACGTCGGCGATGCTCCGCTCGACGGTGTTGAGGTCGATCCCCAGACCGACGGTCAGGTTCGCTTGCGGATCGAGATCGAGACAGAGGACCTCGTGCCCCAAGGAGGCGAGAGCCCCACCGAGATTGATGGCGCACGTGGTCTTCCCCACGCCGCCCTTCTGGTTCGCGATAGCGATGACCTTGCCCAACCGCGCCTCTCCTCTTCGCGGACCCCACGCCCTGGGCCCGCTTCGAGTTGCTGTGCTCCCCACAGCGCGCGGAAACGTACGCGCCCCAGCCTTCGGAGGACTATAGCCGCTTCGGTACTCTTTGGGGTGAGCCGTCGGGCCCGTCTCGCTTCGCTCGCGGGCCCGTCGTCGGCGCGGTCGCGAGCAAGCTCGCGGACGCGCCTCCTAGGGCCCGTAGCTCAGTGGTAGAGCGGCGGACTCATAATCTGCTGGTCCCAGGTTCGATCCCTGGCGGGCCCACAGCGAAAGGGAGCGCGCGGTGAACCAGTGCACCCACCTCGATCAGATCCAAGAAGTGACCCCGAGCGCGGATGGCTGCGAGGACTGCCTGCGTATCGGTGCCGAGTGGGTCCACCTGCGGCTCTGCATGACCTGCGGCCACGTCGGGTGCTGCGACGACTCTCCGAACCGGCACGCCACCAAGCATTTCCGTAAGGTCCGGCACCCAATCATCAAGTCGTTCGAACCGGGTGAGGACTGGGGCTGGTGCTTTGTCGACGAGGTCGATCTCGACGCTCGGGCATGGCCCGTGAAAGGCCCGGCGGCCCACACCGTCTAATCCCGTCAGCGTCCGATGTCCCGCCCGCGCATCGCCGCGAGGGCGACAACCGAGCCGACCGCCCCGATAGCAAAGAGCGCCGCGGATCGCGCCCAGTCGACGGTCCCCGAAACCGGATTTCCGTAGAGGGCGTAGAGGGAGAGGTCGGCGACCCAGGTCGGCCACGCGAAGAGCGGCGCGAGCTGCTGCAGGAAGTAGCTCGCGATCGCGACCCCACCGAGCACGATCACCGTGGTCCGCGGCCGCCAGCCCACGCCGGCGGCGCCGAGGCCGCCGAAGGCGAACACGACTCCTAGGGTCAGGGCCGAGCCGAGCGCGAGGCGACCCGTATCGATCGGGATGTCCGCGACCCTTGCGCCGATCGTCAGCGCGACCCCCGCCGTCGCGACGATGACCGCGGCCCCGGCGAGCAGCGTCACGAGGCGCTCGGCGACGATGCGCGTCCGGGAGACCGGCTGTGACGCGATGATCTCGAGGCGGCCCTCCTGGTCGTCGGCCGCCCAGCCGTTCGTCTGGACGATCGCGTATATAGAGAGGAGCAGGACGAGCGTGCTGAACCAGGCGATGCCGATGAACGAGGTGTAGGTGCCGAGGCCCGCGCGCTCCATGTAGACGCGGAACGAGGTCGTGGCGAGCATCGTGTCGACGAGCGTTCGGGTGAACGAGAGGAAGAACACGCCGAGCGCCGCGAGCACGACCGCCCACGTGAGGAGCGACGTTCGCTGCTGATCCAGGATGGCAAGCACCGGGAGCCGCAGAAACGGGTCGCGGGCGGGGAGGGTCGTCGGCTGGATGTCGCGGGGCGGCCGCCGCAGCAGGGGAGCGCCGAGGTCGCGGCGAACAAAAGCGGCGGATGCGGCGGCCGTGAAGATCACCGCGGTCACGTAGAGCGCGACCGTTTTCGCCACGTCGAGCGCGCCGCCATTCGTGAGCGGGTGGTTCTGGTCGTAGAGCCAGAAGGGCGAGATCCAGCGGATGCTCTCCGCGCCGTCCGTTCGGGC
>Ga0070708_100001665_pt1 | contig 17056 bp, 10 predicted proteins | sample KBSK5503metaG_FD_65469 | JGI IMG/M metagenome (GOLD analysis project Ga0070708, IMG submission 65469) | Corn, switchgrass and miscanthus rhizosphere microbial communities from Kellogg Biological Station, Michigan, USA - KBS K5-50-3 metaG | ecosystem: Host-associated > Plants > Roots >... | reverse complement strand
CTTTCGCCTTCAGAAGGGCGACGTTCTGATTACCAAGGATTCAGAAGCATGGAACGACATCGGGGTGCCAGCGTTAGTTGAGGAATCGGCGGACGATCTGATCTGCGGATACCATTTGGCCCTTTTGAGGCCGTTTGCCAACGGGATCCTTGGCGACTACCTCTTTCGGGCTCTTCAGAGCACTGGCGTTGCCTACCAGTTTCATGTGGAAGCCAACGGCGTGACGCGGTATGGGCTCTCTCATTCAGCTATCAAGTCAATCTGGCTTCCGTTCCCGCCCCTTCCAGAACAAGCCGCCATTGTCCGCTTTCTCGATTTCGCTGATCGGCGGATCGGACGTTACATCCGCGCAAAACAGAAGTTGATCAAGCTTCTTGAGGAGGAAAAGCAGGTCGTCATCCACCGAGCGGTGACCTGCGGTCTTAACCCCAATGTCAACTTCAAGCCGTCAGGTGTGGAGTGGCTTGGCGAAGTGCCTGAGCATTGGGAGATGGTTCCAAACAGGGCACTTCTGCGGCTTGAGAAGCGGCTAGTGGGTAAAGCGTCGGGCGACTATCTACTCCTGTCACTCACGAAGCGGGGTGTTATCCCGCGGGACATGGAGAACCCCGAGGGCAAGTTCCCGACGAGCTTCGACACGTATCAGGAGATCAATTCTGGCGATCTCGTGTTCTGTCTGTTCGACATCGATGAAACGCCGCGCGCGGTTGGGCTCTCGAAGCTTCATGGGATGATCACCAGTGCCTACACGCGGCTCTCATGTGACCCGTCGGTGGTCGACTGGGTTCATTTCTTCTACTTAGCAATGGACAACGGGAAGCGCCTCAAACCCCTGTATACGGGCCTGCGGAAGGTCATCACGAAGTCGGTCTTTCTCAGTGCGAAGATGCCCCTCCCTCCAGTCTCAGAGCGCGGCTCCATCCTCGCCTATGTGGAAGCCTCAAATGTCACCGCGGAGGCCGCAATTGATCGAGCGCGACGGGAGATCGACCTCCTTCGCGAGTACCGCACCCGCCTAATCGCCGATATCGTCACCGGCAAAGTCGATATACGCGAGGCGTCAGCGACCCTGCCCGACGAGCTCGAAGCGGAGACGCTGGAGGGGAAAGACGTGCTTCAAGAGGAAGAGGAAGTCTCTGGGGATGACGAGGTAGAAGGCTCTGTTGAAGAAGTTGAAATATGACCACGGACACTAGCGAAAAAGGTTTGGAATCCCTGATCGTCGCCGGCATGACAGCCACAGGCTGGCTGGCGGGCGATTCGAAGAACTACGAACGCGAATACGCGGTAGACGTAGAGCATCTCCGCACGTTCGTGCGAGCGACGCAGGGCCGGGTGGCTGAGACGTTAGAGCTGGAGGAAGATACCCCAACGCGGCGGAAGTTCCTGACTCGCCTCCAGGGTGAGATCGAGAAGCGGGGCGTCATCGACGTGCTACGAAATGGCATCAAGCACGGGCCGCGCCATGTAGACCTCTTCTACGGCACGCCGTCGCCTGGCAACGCGGCCGCTGCGGAACGGTACGTGCATAACCGGTTCAGCGTGACGCGACAGCTTCGCTACAGCCGCGACGAGACGCAGCTCGCTCTCGACTTGTGTCTCTTCATCAACGGCCTGCCTGTGGCCACGTTCGAGCTGAAGAATAGCTTGACCAAGCAGACGGTTGAGGATGCGGTTCAGCAGTACAAGCGTGACCGCGATCCCCGAGAGCTGCTTTTTCACTTCGGACGGTGTCTTGCACATTTAGCGGTGGATGAGCACGAGGTACGGTTCTGCACAGACGTGAGGGGTAAGGCCTCGTGGTTTCTGCCATTCAACCAAGGGTGGAATGATGGTGCAGGGAACCCGCCCAATCCCGAGGGGTCGAAGACGGATTACCTCTGGAAGCGCATCCTGACGCCGAAGGGGCTCACGGACATTCTAGAGAATTACGCCCAGGTCGTGGAGTTCAAGGACGAGAAAACGGGCAAGAAGCGACGAGTCCAAATCTTTCCTCGGCATCACCAGCTCGACGCGGTCCGAAAGTTACTCGCAGCAGCCGGCCATGACGGGGTCGGTAAGCGCTACCTCATCGAGCACTCGGCAGGCAGCGGAAAATCGAACTCCATCGCGTGGCTTGCGCACCAGTTGATCGGGCTCAAGAAGAACGACGCCCCGGTCTACGACTCCATAGTGGTCGTCACGGATAGGCGCATCCTGGACAAGCAGATTCGCGACACTATCAAACAGTTTGCCCAGGTAGGTGCCACCGTAGGACACGCAGAGCACTCCGGAGACCTCAGGAAGTTTCTCGAAAGTGGCAAGAAGATCATCATCTCCACGGTACAGAAGTTCCCGTTCATCCTGGACGAGATCGGCACCGAACACCGCGCGCGGCGGTTCGCGATCATTATCGATGAGGCCCATTCAAGTCAGGGTGGGCGCACATCGGCCGCCGTCAGCATGGCCTTATCTGAGGCCGGCGCCGAGGAGGACGACGAGACCTTCGAGGACACAATCAATCGCATCATGGAGGCACGGAAGCTCTTGCCGAACGCGAGCTACTTTGCCTTCACTGCCACGCCGAAGAACAAGACGCTCGAGCTATTCGGCGTGCGGTACGAGGATGCTGGGAAGGTGAAGCACCGGCCCTTCCACAGCTACACGATGAAGCAAGCGATCCAGGAAGGGTTCATCCTAGATGTGCTCAAGTACTACACGCCGGTCAACAGCTACTACAAGCTCGTGAAGACGATCGAGGGCGACCCAGAATTCGACACGAGACGCGCCCAGAAGAAACTGCGGCGTTACGTCGAGAGCCACGACCACGCGATCCTGCTGAAAGCCGAAATCATGGTGGATCATTTCCACGACCAGGTGATCGCGCTGAACAAAATCGGCGGGCAGGCGCGGGCGATGGTGGTGACCAGCGGTATCGAGCGGGCGCTTCAGTACTTTCATGCGATCCGAGAGTACGTTAGTGAGCGGCGTAGCCCCTATCGCGCCATCGTCGCTTTTTCGGGCGAGCATGACTACGGCGGCACACGGGTCACCGAGGCCTCGCTCAATGGCTTCTCGAGCAACGTCATCGCGGATCGGATTCGGGAAGAGCCATACCGCTTTCTCGTGTGCGCCGACAAGTTCCAGACTGGTTATGACGAGCCATTGCTTCACACGATGTACGTTGACAAGCAGCTATCCGGCATCAAGGCCGTACAGACACTCTCGCGCCTCAATCGGGCACACCCGCAGAAATACGATGTCTTTGTCTTGGACTTTCAGAACGATGCGGACACAATTCAGGAGGCGTTTGCGGACTACTACCGGACGACGATCCTGAGCGAGGAGACCGACCCAAACAAGCTGCATGACCTGAAGGCTGCACTGGATGGCTATCAAGTCTATACGCCGGCCCACGTGGACGGGCTTGCCGAACTCTACCTCGGGGGGGCCGATCGCGATCGACTGGATCCCATCCTTGACGCATGCGTCGCGGTCTACAAGGAGCAGCTGGACGAGGACGGCCAGGTCGACTTCAAGGGGAAGGCCAAAGCCTTCGTGCGGACCTACGGGTTCCTAGCCTCGATTTTGCCGTACGGCAACGCCGAGTGGGAGAAGCTCTCGATCTTCCTGAACTTTTTGGTATCGAAGCTTCCGGCGCCGAAGGAGGAGGATTTGTCGAAAGGAATCCTCGAGTCGATCGACATGGATAGCTACCGCGTCGAGAAACAGGCCGCCATGCGTATTCAGCTTCCGGACGTGGAGGCGGAGATCGGGCCTGTTCCAGCCAGCGGCGGAGGCCATAAGCCTGAACCGGAGCTCGACCGGTTGTCGAATATTCTTAAGATCTTCAATGAGCAATTCGGGAACATCCAGTGGACAGATACCGACCGGATTAATCGTCTTATCACGGAAGAGATCCCGGCCAAGGTCGCGGCAGACCCCGCTTATCAGAATGCGCAGCGGCACTCCGATCAGCAGAACGCACGGATCGAGCATGATCGTGCACTCGGGCGGGTGATGACCGCGGTGCTAAAGGATGACGTGGAGCTCTTCAAGCAGTTCAGCGACAACGAGTCATTCCGCCGATGGCTCGCGGACACGATATTCGCCTTGACCTACGATAAGAAGGGAGCGGTGGGCAAGGATGAAAGTCGGAATGGATCCGCGAAGGAGCCAGAACGAAGTGGCTGAACTCCAGCGGCAGAAGTACGGTTCAACGAGATTGTGCGTAATATTCAACAGCAACCCCGGGGGTTGCTGTTTTGGTGAATCCCTGCCTTGTTGCGTGTCCATAAAAGCGCTACGGTTGAAAGGTTATGCCGCCGGCTTGCACTTTCCCCCCGCTCTGATTACAGCTGCGCAAGTGTGAACGCCAGGACGCTAAAGCTGCTGTTGTTGTTGCGGCAAGCAACGCCAACTGCCCATCAACTATGAATTACACACAAGGATCCGAATGGAGAAAATGGGACCTGCATGTTCATACGCCTGCTTCTATCTATCACAAGTATCCCGGGAAAGAGTCAGAGGCATGGGAAGCGTTCTTTGCCGATCTGGAGGCGCTGCCGCCGGAGTTCAAAGTCCTCGGCATAAATGACTACCTATTCTTGGATGGGTACAAGAGAGTGCTGGCTGAGCGGACGAAAGGTCGTCTGCCGAATATAGATCTTGTGTTACCGGTCATCGAATTGAGGCTCGATAAGTTTGTAGGCCATGATTCCCACTTCCAACGCGTCAACTTCCACGTCATCTTCGACGAGATCGATCCAGAGATTATCGAGACGCAATTCATCAACTTGCTGTCGCGAGATTTCCAGCTACTCCCTCCGAACGCGGCACTGAAGGGGCGCTGGTCCGCGGTCCCGACCCGAAAGTCTCTTACCGATTTTGGGCAGCTGGTTATCGATGCGGCGCCAGCCGATCGTAAGAGTCAATACGGCCGGCCTCTTTACGAGGGGTTCAACAACTTCAACGTCGCACTCGAGAACGTTCAGAAGGCGCTCACTAGCACCTACTTCCAGGGTAAGCACCTTACTGCTGTAGGCAAGACCGAGTGGGACGCCATTAAATGGAGTGACGCCTCAATCGCGGAGAAGAGGAACGTCATACACAACGCGGATATCGTGTTCACCGCGGCGGACACGGTCGCTGCTTTTCAGAATGCCCGTAACGCGCTTGTTGACGCAGCTGTGAACAACCGGCTGCTCGACTGTAGCGATAGCCACGAGTTGTCTGGCGCTACTGGCAAGGATCGCATTGGGAACTGCTTTACGTGGATCAAGGCTGACACGACATTCGCTGGCTTGCAACACGCCATAAAGGAATACCCAAAGCGCGTGTTTGTAGGAGATACGCCAGACAAGGTGGCGAAGGTTCGCACGAGTCCCACGAAGTACATTAATAGTGTTCAGATTAGGAAGGCGTCGAGTTCCAGCCTCACCGAGCCTTGGTTTGACGGTTCGCTTCGGCTTAATCACGATATGGTGGCAATAATCGGAAATAAGGGGAGCGGGAAGAGCGCGCTGGCGGATACGCTTGGCCTTCTCGGCAACACAAAGCAAGGCTCGCACTTTTCATTCTTGAACGAACAGAAGTTCCGCGATCCTCGGGACAATAAAGCGGCACATTTTGAGGCGACGCTGACTTGGGCGTCCGGGACAACGACCAAGAGGAGACTCGAGGCGGACGCCGATGTGAATTCCGTGGAGACGATAAAGTATCTTCCACAGAACTACATCGAGACACTGTGTAACGAAATCGCCGGCGGCGAAGACAGTGAGTTTGATCGCGAGTTAAAGCAAATAATCTTTAGCCACGTCGGGGCGGCGGAAAGATTGGGTCGCGACACGCTGGACGACGTGCTGCAGTATCTGACGGCCGAGACCCAGGGGACGATCCGTGTTCTAGCCGACAGGATCCACGCAATCAATGAGGGTATCGTTCAGCACGAGGCGCGGGGCTCGGAGTCGTTTCGGAGCCAGCTGGAATCTCAGCTGAGAAGTAGGCGCGAAGAACTCGCCGCGCACGAGCTAGTCAAACCTGATGCCGTCCCTGAGCCTACGCAAAGCGATGAGCTGAGAGAGGCCGCAGCGACAATCCGGGGTCAGATCAGCAGGCGGAAAGACGAGCTCGGGAGGGTGAACGAGGAGCTTGTGAGACTCGAGAAGGACCGAGTCGAGGCGGCTCGACGGATCGCATTATTAGACAAGGCGATTACGAAGGTCGATAACCTTTCGCGACAGTATGAGGAATTTAGGCGGAGCGTCACGAGTGATCTTCGGGAACTGAATCTCGACACGCCAATAGTTCTTGAAGACGTGGCACGACTCACAGTCGATCGGGAAAAGTTGACCCTTCCTCGGGAAGGATTCGCAGGAGAAATGGCCGGGATACTTGGGAAGCTGGACGTAACGCGGCCGGGCATGGCCGCAGCGAAGAAGCGCGGCCTAGAGGCGGAACTGCAGAAGCTTCAGGATTCCCTTGATGAACCGAATCGGAAGTTCGTCGCATACCAGAACGCGCTCGAGGTGTGGACCAGTAGGCGAGTGTCTATTGTGGGCGATCTTGATACCCCACAGTCTATTGTGTGGCTAGAGCATCGTCTAGGTGAGTTGGCGGGTATTCCGGCAAAGCTTCAGGCGTTGCAGAGCGAGAGAGTTGGGGTCGCGCGCGAGATATACAGAGAGACGAGGAAACTTGCGGAAGCGTATCGACGGCTCTATCGCCCAGTAGAAGAGTTTGTTGCGCTGCAGAAGATCGCTTCTGAGGCTATACCGCTGTCATTCCAGGTAGCGATTGTCGAAGAGGGGTTCGCCAGTGGATTCCTTGAAAAGATAAACCGCCAGGTGAGGGGGACGTTCGCGGGAATAGAGGAAAGTCATAGCCTCGTGCGAAAGAGACTACAGACGGTTGATTTCGACAGTGAGGATAGCGTGGTGGCGTTCATCGAGGAGATTGATTCCTGCCTTCATACCGACAGGCGCCCAGGTGCAGTGGCCGGGGTAAGGTTTCAGGTCGCTGAGCAGCTCCGCAAGGGCGAAACACCGGTCTCTGTCTACGACTACGTCTATTCACTTTCCTTCTTGAGGCCGCGTTACACGCTGCGCTATCGGGGACACGAAATACACCAGCTTTCACCGGGGGAACGGGGACTGTTGCTCCTGGTCTTTTATCTCTTGATCGACAAGGATGACATGCCGTTAGTTATTGATCAGCCAGAAGAGAACCTCGATAACCAGACAATCTATGAGATCTTAGTGCGTTGTCTCAGCGATGCAAAGCATCGGCGGCAAGTGGTGGTTGTGACTCACAACCCCAATCTCGCGGTCGTTTGTGATGCCGAACAAGTCATCTATGCCGAGCGAGATCCAGCATCGAATGCGGTCAAGTACGAGGCGGGCGCCATCGAGAATCCAACGATGAACAAACACATCATCGATGTTTTGGAGGGTACACGCCCGGCCTTCAAGAACAGAGATTCAAAGTACTTCGCCTAGTCCCTAGAACACGGTGATCTAGGTGGAAATCCGTATGTCGTTCCCGCGTCGTCGACGTTCAGCTTGAGGTCACCGCCCGGAGGGTTGGACGCAATAAGGACAGGATCGTCTTGACACGTTAGCCGGATCGGCCTAGCCTCCTGCCAGTACTTCCTTCCTTGTAACCGTCCGGACTAGGACCAATGCGGATCACGGACCTGATGGCTTGAAGCTCGGTTCTTCGTAATCAAGCGAGCGCTTCGCTTGCAAACGAGCGATCACAAGTTTTTTGAGGTGAACAATGGCAGCTCTACTTGGACCGCAAAACACGCCCTTCACGTTGGACACCATGGGTCGCTTCCTGTGTAACACGTTGCCGGAGGCGACTGACAGCATTAGCGAAGTGCTGCATGGTCATACTCATCCCTTCGACGTCATCATTGTCGGCGGAGGGACGTTCGGAAGCGTGCTGGCGGAGCGGCTCTTGGCGCTCGATCCGACGAATAGCCGCAGAATTCTTATATTAGAGGGTGGGCCATTTGCGATACCCGAGCACGTTCAGAACACGGCCTTTGGCGACCCCACTCCCGCCATGCGCGTGCCGTGGGAGGCCCACCCCGGCCTTAGCTTTTCCGGTTTGCTGTACGCGGTCGGCGGTCGTTCGCTGAAATGGGGCGGCTGGTCACCTGAACTTCTGCACGAGGGCGCCAAAGGCGACGAGATGGTCGGCTGGCCGGGCACCGTTGCAGCGGAACTCAAAGGTACGTACTTCCATCAATCCGGAGGACAGATCGGCGTCAATAGCACCAACGACTTCATTTTTGGCCCGTTGCACCAGGCGCTGCGCGCGCGTCTCTTTGCGGGCCTCACCGGCGCGGGCGCTCCGGCATCGGCGATGGCCCTGAATGACCTTCCGGTGAGTCCGCTGGTTCGAGCTTTCCGTGTGCAAAATGGGGTCGATCCCACCGATGCGCAACTACGGACCATGCTCGACCTTCCCTCGACCGACACCACGCCGCGGGCGCAATTGCTAAATTTGCTCAAGCTGGAAGCCCCATTGGCGGTTGAAGCTCATGCGGAGGCCGGAGATTTTCCAGGCAACAAGTTCAGCGCCGTGCCCCTGCTTACAAAAGCGTCGCGCCTCGCTGCCAACGAAGCGGACGGCGCCGGCCCGGAAGCGGATGCACGCAAGAGGCTCATGATCGTCGACAGTTGCCACGTGCAGGAATTGATCACCGATACGCAAGGCGACAACTGGGTGCGCGTCCTCGGTGTCCGTGTCGTCGGACCCGGCGACGTGACGGTCGAGTACATGCTCAGGCCACCGCAGGCGGACGGACGTCAAGGCGTCGTGGTTCTTGCGGTCGGGACGGTCGAAAGCACGCGCATTGCGTTAACGACGTTTCAGCAGTCGCTTGCCGGTCGTGCCGCCCAGCGGATTGGGCAGAATTTAATGTGCCATATACGCTCGAACTTCGGCATGCGTATTCCGATTGCAACGTACCCCGGCTTGCCCAAGGCCCTCGCAGCATCGGCCTTGTTCGTCAAGGGCAAGGCACGAATCAACGGGAAGGATCGTTTCTTCCATCTGCAGATCACGGCTTCGGCGGGCAGCACCGCACTTGCGGATTCCGAGGCGGAACTGTTCAAAAAGGTCCCCGACCTCGACTCCATGGAAAAGCTGCGGCTGGCCGACGACAAGAGCATCGCACTGGTGTTGCGCGGCATTGGCGAAATGTCGCCGCACAATCCCGACAGTAACATCACGTTGACGGGCGTGCCTCCGCAAGATTTCTTCCGCCCCCGCGCCCAGGTTTCGATTGGTAATGCCCACGTCAACGATCCCAATGCAAGCCAACAAACGCGCGACGATAACGCCCTGTGGGACGCGATGGACGATTTCACGGAGCAGGTGGCATTGATCTTCGCCAATGGCAAACCTTTCGAACTGCTGACGAAGACTCAAGTGATACCCATGGCGGCCACAGCCTCGGCGGCCGACATACGCAACGCTTATCCTCGAGAGGGGGACCGCCGGGATGGGTTGGGGACGACTCACCACGAGGCCGGCACGCTCTGGATGGGCGACGACGTGGCGAAGTCTGTTGCCAACGAGTATGGCCGCATTCACGATACGACCAACTGTTATGTCGCCGGGCCGGCTCTGTTCCCCACCATCGGTTCGCCGAACCCCATGCTGACCGGTGTCGCCCTGGCCCGGCGTACCGGGGAGAAACTGACGGACAGCGTACTGTCCTTGGCGAAGATCGCTCCCGAATCGGATTTTCGCTCCCTCTTTGATGGCTCGCGCGCCTCTTTGAGCCAGTGGCGGTTGTTTGGTCAGGGGAAATTTGACTTGCGCGATGGCGTGATCGTGGCGCGTCCCTTCGGCGGCTTAGGATTGCTCGCGTTCCCCGAAGGCTTCAATGATTTTGAGTTGCGGTTGCAGTTTTTCCTGGACCGCGTGGACGACAATTCCGGCGTCTTCGTGCGCTTCCGCAATCCGCTCAAACCCGTGCCTCGCCGCGACGGCAGCGGCAGCGACATCTACAAGGATGTGCCATTCATCGCGGTTGACACCGGGTTTGAGATCCAAATCGACGAGCTTGCTCTGGGGAATCGCGACAAGGGCGAACCCGATGGCATGGACAAGAAACGTACCGGCGCGATCTATGATATCCCAACCACGCCTGGCTGGATCCAGCAAGACTTTCGCGGCCGAAATCGGCAGGCCAAACTCAACGCTTGGAATGACTTTACCATCCAAGTTCGTAAGAGCGCCGCCGGTGACATCTATATCGTCCATCTGAACGGCGAACTGACGACGACCTACCTGAACACAGATAAGTATCGCGGAAAGCCACTGGCTGACGATGCAGATTCCGGATGGATTGGCCTGCAATCGCACACGGGACGCGTTGGCTTCCGGAACATCCGAATCAAAGCGTAATTCACGGTTTGATCGGTCGTGCTCTCTAAGCGTTCACTGTATTGGTGCGCTGTCCCAAAGCTAACTGCTGCGAGTGCCGCGGACCAAGATTACGACGTCAAAACGCTTCCGCCATTGGCGGTATCTCGCGAGGCATCGGGAAAATATCGGGTTACAGGCCCTCTACAACGTCCGGTGTACCGAGCCGCACCGCCCGAGCTTGCCGCTCATGGTCACTAAAAGAAGCCGTTCTAGGAAGTACCACGTGATCTGAGGCGAAGAGAGGGCTATTTCAGGGCTCTGATTCCTGCCTAGAGTCAGCCGTCTCGTCGAACCAGTATCCCACCATAGGGTCGCTTTGTGGCCAAAGTTGGCGGGAACCAGCCGCTCGCCACCAATCGGTAGCCCAATGGGCAGGAGATGGATCATCGGTGCGAAAGGAACCTTCACTGCCTCGACCTAGGGAGGACCTTGGCCTATGAAATCTTTCAGGGAGCAGGTAAGGCCCATCGTCGAGATCCGCTCGTTGCCGATTCGCGCAGGGCACATGTCTGATAGGGAAGACGGAACTCCTCCTCTTAGCATCGGCATGATCGTGCCCCTTTTTTGGAATGGGCACACTACGAAATGCGGCGCTCTCCGCTCACGGTTGCGCGCTATGGAGAGGCACTGGATTGGGTGATACGTGATGTAGGGGACCAGCCGCTCGCGAGGCTGAATGTTGGGCATGTCCTGAGTCTTCGGCGCAAGGTAGAGCAGCGAGGATGTGGCGAGGCACGGCTGGCAGGGATTCTCAATGCTTTGCGGTCCTTTTTGAAGTTTTGTCGCGAGGTCCTGGGCCTTTCGACGCTTGATCCGCAACACATTCGAGTCCCCCGCATTCCTCAGCGCGAGGTCGTATATCTCACCAGGGAGGAGCTTGATCAGTTTTTAGAATCGATCATTCGATCTGGCGAACGCTGGGAAACGGTGGCGGTTTCGCGGCTGCGGTTTCGGGCCCTGGTCGAGGTGCTACTTGGGACTGGTGCCCGGATCTCCGAGATACTCGCACTTGACCGACGAGACGTCGACTTTCAGCGACGGGAGGCGAAGACCATCGGGAAAGGGAACAAGCAGCGGGTGCTCTTCTTTACGGAGCGGGCGCTCGAGTGGCTTCGGTGCTATTTGTCTCGGCGTCGCGACGACGAGGAGGCGCTTTTCGTCACCCGAGGAGACCGGCCCCACCGTCTTGCCTATGACGCAGTGAAAAACGTCTTCAAACATGTCACCCGAGGGGCACACCTCAGCAAGAAGGTAAGCGCTCATATTCTCCGCCATACCATGGCCACCACGCTTCTTTTCAATGGCTGCCCAATTGGGCATATCAAGGAGCTTCTCGGACACGAGCGGCTCGACACAACCTGCCGGTACTATTTGGCGATCGACGTGCGGGCCGCCAAGGAAGCTCATGAGAGATTCTTGACGTACGAATGATGGGCGGAGGGCTTGGGCACCAATCGGGTACCAATCCTAGGCCCGCTAATCATCTATCAGCGGCTTCGAGGTCCCGAGTTTTGGCGCTATCCGAGCAGTTCAGGCGCTTCCGGAGCACCATTAGCACGTAGTTCGCGTTTCGGAGCCTAGTTGGTGCCATGGGCATTTGTCACAACCTGGCTTGCTCGCCTCGATACCTTGCGCGGCTTGTAAGGTAGTCGTGATGGTGAGGTACGGCTAGTGAGCATCCGCAGCGTGGGTCTCGACCATGCGTCTTTCCGCTCAGGGGCGTGGGCGGCGTCCGTAGAGTGTACTGAACGCTCACCCCTCGAGCATGGCCCGGCCGGACGGCGCCTCGCCATCCGCCGCCACGCCCACGAACTCGCTCAGCACGTCGGCGTGCCGCAGATCCTCCGGCCGCAGCTCGCGGAGGATCACGCCCTTCTGGATGATCAGCACGCGCTGGGCCAGCTCGGCCGATGAACTCGAGGTTCTGCTCGACCGGGAGGATCGTCAGCCCTTGGCTACGGTGCAGCTGGCGCAGGATGCCGACCAACTCCTCGATGATGGAGGGCGGGATGCTTTCCTTCGGCTCGTCGAAGAGGATTAGCTTCGGCTGGCCGGCGAGGCAGCGTGCGATGGCCAGCAGCAGCTCGCCGCCGCTCAGCGCGCCACCCCGGCGATTGAGCAGGGGCGCCAGGCATGGGAAGGTCGCCACGATCGGGTCGATGCCCTCCTCGGCGCCACGTCCAGCGAAGCCCATCCGAAGATTGTCGCGAACGCTCAAGCCCGAGGAAGATCTCGCGGCCCTAGGACCCGCCCTGTCGGTCCGGTCAACGTGCGGGTCTTGTTGCCGTTGCGGTAGCCACGTCGACCGGCGCTGCGCTCGTAGGCAGTAGCCCCGAGCGCGGCGTGCAGCTCTTCGTGCACCGCCGTCTCGATGGCGAGACGGACCTCGTGGTGGATCAGCTCGCTCAGAGAGAGGGGCTCAAGGTCCTGCGCTCTCGCCGCTCTCCTGATACTCTTGCCCATGGCGTATTCCTCCGGTGGCCGCCTGCCGGGGCGGCTGGCTGGTCGTGCACTTCATTAACCGGAAGAATGCGCCACTTGATTTTCCACATCCGGGGACGCCACCGCCACTTGCCGTAGGTGTCCACCGTGAGCTTGAATCGAGGCGTGCCCGAGCGGGCGCTGCACGTAGGCGGGGCTCTCCCCTTGCTGGAGGAGCAGCGAGGCAAACGTGTGACGCAGCCCGCGCGGCGAGAAGTGCGGCGGCAGGCCCGTCGACAACCCGGACCTCTATCCGCTCTACGAGATAGCCCAGGAGCTGGACCTGCCGCTGCTGGCGCACGGCGGCACGGCGCGGCCGCCCTACGGGCCCGGCACCTTCGACCTAGAGGTGATACATAACGCTGAGGAAGCGCCTCATCCCGGGGCCCTGCCGCCACGCGGATGTTGCCCCCTTGCGGGCTGTGACCGCAGCTGGGCTAGATACGAATTCATGGTGACACCCGGCCCTCGATGTTGCGCTGCGGCACGCTGCCCGCGAACGTGAGATCGACGGCTCCCATCACACCGGGTTGCGAACAAGTCAGGGGGCCACGGCTAAGACTGTCCCGGGCGCGTCCCGGCGTTTAGCGCGCGGCCTCCAGGCTTCTAGTCGCCTCGACGCTCCATGTCTCGAGCTGAGGCTTGAGGACGTGGTTGACCAGGATATATGCGCAAAGATCAAGGACCTCGCGGTCTCCTTTGCGCAGCCTGAAGTCCGTGGTTATGGCAGCCAGGCGGTCGGCCAGCGCCGAGTAGACGGTGATCGGGTCGGCGGTGATGCCGACCTTGGCAAGCCGATCCGTGAGCTCCCTGTTTGAACCCTCTTGGATCAGCTTCGCCGTCAGCCGGAGGAGCTGCGGCAGCGACAGGTCGATGACCTTGGGAGGCCGAAGCAGGCGCCCGGTCGCCGTCTGCTCTGCCCAGAATGGCAGCGGGCCCGCCGCCTTGGCCCTGGCCAGGTCGACTTCATCATATCCGGGATCGTCACTCGGGAGGTCGACACCGCGGCGGGCGAGGTAGCGACGCTGTTGCGTGTCGATGTAGTCGTAGGAGGCGTCGAGGGAATTACGTCCCTCGCCGACCACATTGTGTCGCGTGACCTCTCGGTTCCGCTTTCGTCCAGCTGCCCACGCCTGGTCGATCTGGAAGAAGCCGACGTCCGCGTCGACGGAGATTACTAGGACGAACCGGCCCTCTGGAAAGCGCGCCAGTTCACGCTCAAACTGGCTCAGGAGCATCACGAGACCCGAGTTGTCCAGTAGACCGCCGTCGCCGAGGAGCACCGTATTCGGCTTCTCGTGCAGGTAGCCGTTGTAGCCGTAGTCGGCCAGCTCGAGGTTGGGGAAGACGAAAGGGAAGGCGGAGGAGGCATAGACGGCCTCCGCTAGCTTGATGCTGGCTGGATCCAGGCGTAGATCATCCATACAATACATGTAGACTGGCGTCGTGGGCTGGTCGTCGAAATCATCCCTAAGGCACGAGCGCTTAGCGAACACGAAGTGGTTGTGGTGCGTCACGTTTGTCGCGTTGACGAAGAGGGCGGGCCTGTCAGGCAGTTGGGCGATCGTCGCCTGTCCAAACAGCTTGCGCTCGTAGAAGCCACGCGCGACGTCGCCGCGATTGTAGTTCGTTAGGAACCTTAGGATCCAAGTCCAAGGATTGAGCTCGCCGCGAAGGTCGAACTGCACCCAACGGTTGTTGGAGGCCATCAGATCTGTATAGGCCGCCCACGCAGCAGAGGTCCAGGGGCTAGTCTCGAGCTCTACGTGGTGCATGGCGTAATACGCCGAGGACATCGAGCCGCCCGAGACCGAGGAGATGAAGCCGAGTTGGGAGAGGAGGTCACCGGCGGGGGCTCCAGGGACCTCGACGCGCAGGCCGAGCCGATGAATCTCCCTGAGCACTGCTGCCTCGAGGTAGGCGGCGCGGTTGCCGCCGCCGGAGGCGGCCAGGCCGATCAGCTCACGGCCCCCCGATTGGGGCGATGGCTGGCTTTCCTCGGCCGCAAGCGGGCGTCCGACTGGTTTGATGAGCGGGATCTGCAGCACGCAGCCCGATATCGAGAACGCCAGCGCCGCGAGCAGGGCGAGTCTCATGGTCGGCTTAGCGGACCAGCAATCCCGACGATCCAGGTGGCCATGAAATGGCCGAGCTCCCGCTAGGCAGGACGCAGAAGCCTGAAGCGCGAGACGTCGGCCTAGCGCGAGGGACGAGAACGCCAACACCGCCCACCTGGACCGCGATCGATAGACAGTTCTCGAATGCGCACGGGGCGTGAGGTCGCGCGCCCCTCAGCGGACCGCCGCATGGCTGCAATGACTGCATTGGAGGTCCGTGCAAACTTGCGACTCCTAGTGCGTTTTGTTAAACGGGAATGTGTTTCTGAAGAGAACCGCATTCCAAGGGGATTATTTGCCCAGCAGACCTCCAATGAATGGACATGAGAAACAATTCCACGATGTGGAAACCAGCGCTGAATGCTTTCATAGACCTAGCAGCCGTCGCAGAAGTTATCACACCGTGTGTTCGGGAATCTCCCGCAGCACTCGTCATCATCATCACAACAGGGCAAGCCGCGGCACGTACACGATAGCCCATGCTGAATACACTGAGACTGGCCAACCGCTGACCGCGCGAGGAGCATGGCGGACGACACGACTGCAAAGGCCAAAGCTCTGCCAAAGAGGTGTACCGTGGCACGCCTGCTCATCTTCACCGTTGCTACCGCGTCTTCAGACGCCTCTGCAACGTCAGTTCTCAGTATTGCTCGCGCGGCAAACGTCATGATGTGAACGATCCAGCCAGCGGTGAAGACCAGAGCCCACACCAAGATCAATGGCCGACCAGGGATGGTCGGCCAAAAATGATCTATCGCGATGAAACTTGCCCAGCCCAATAGGGTACAGCCAAGCGCAGTGCGCATGCACTTGCCACAGCGCCCGACTTTTCTCTTGAGAAGTCGATGCACTACTTGCCAAATGCCTGTTGCATCGGCGACGGTCGCGCCGTTGTGTTTCATGACTATGGCTCCGTAGGTACGCGGCGCGGGCGCTTCTGGCCCATGACTGCGCTAGCGCGTCCTGAGATAGTTGACAATTCCTTGCTGACGGGCGCAAGGTATGAAGCCATCCCTAGCGCCTGAGTTGTGACATTATGTAATCAGCGTTAGCTCGTATGCCCAGCTATCGTCGTTTGCTTTGGCCGCGTCAATCGCGTACCGCATCAAGCACGATCCCGTAGGCCATTAGTCCTAGTCTCGTTTGAGCGAAGTGCTTTTGCCTCCTTTCGTAGGGATTCCAATGGTCGTATAGAACGCGGCGAAACGTTAGGACACGAACATCGGGTCGGTCAAGCAATTGCTGTCCTTACAGGGTGTTAATGCTGGAAGTGCTCACGCGCCGATCGCGGTGGTAGTCACGGCCGATCAGGTCGGATGCGGAGTCGTGTCTCGACGGTACACGTTAAAGGCAGATGCCGTGGGAAGCCTTGCAGCGGAGCTGCACCAGATTCTGCAGGAGCACGGACTTGGGGAGGTCGTGCGCGTTCAGTAGAGCGCACGCTGCTTTATGACTACCGCATTACATATGAGTTCCGATCGCGTCGTACTCGGCGATCATCGGGGTCACAGCAGCTCCTTCATCTGCATGGCCAGCCGGTGGGCGGGGCTCGAGCTGGTGGCCGGTCCTAGCCTGTTTGCCCGTGCCTGGCCCCGCCTCTGCGCTGGCTATATGGCTGATGCCATTGGGAGGAAACCCGAGCCCTGGCAGCGGCAGGACGTCGGCGCCGCGGTCGAAGCCCTGCTCCAAGGGCAGGCCGAGCCTGCTCAAGCGGTGGGCCTGGGCGCGGAGTACCGGCTCGACTCCGTCAGCCTAGCCGGCGGCATCTTGGTTGCCCAGGGTCGGGTGGCCCACCTGATGGCGTTTCCCGTTGCAGGGGCGTCGGATGCCTCTGAGGCCTCGGAGGTGAACCAATAGGGACACATGGAAGCGCCGGAAGAAATCGTCTGCGTGCCATAATTTTCCTGTGCCTCGCGGGAACCAGCTCGCCCGGCAATGGCAGCTCCTTCAGCTGATCGATGACCCGGCGGGGATCGCCGTCGATGACGCCGCGCGAAAACTCCGCTGCACCGTCCGCACGATCTGGCGCGATC
>Ga0070708_100001661_pt1 | contig 17067 bp, 27 predicted proteins | sample KBSK5503metaG_FD_65469 | JGI IMG/M metagenome (GOLD analysis project Ga0070708, IMG submission 65469) | Corn, switchgrass and miscanthus rhizosphere microbial communities from Kellogg Biological Station, Michigan, USA - KBS K5-50-3 metaG | ecosystem: Host-associated > Plants > Roots >... | reverse complement strand
CCGAGCGGCGTCAGCGTGTTGAATATCCACGCCAGCTCGGTATGTTCCGGGACCATCGACTGCACGAAGATTGTGCACTTCGCGGGATCCAATCCGGCAGCGAGCAGACCCAGCGCCATGTCGGCGACGCGAGCGCGCAAATCGTCGGGCTCGTAGGGAACCGTGATGGCGTGGTAGTCGACGATGCAGAAAAACGACTCGTATTTGTGCTGCAGCTCAACCCAGTTTTTCACGGCACCGAGGTAGTTTCCAATGTGCAGGGAGCCGGATGGCTGAATGCCGCTGAAGATGCGGGACATTGCGCGAAATTAAAGAGCGAGAGATAGGAGTTGCAAGGAATTCAGGCGACAGAGACCAGTGACGGCGATTTACTCGACATATCTCTCGAGGCCGCGCGCCGCGGCGCCGAGGTCATTCGCGATGCAACGGCGCAGCGGGAAAAGCTCGTTTGGGAGACAAAAGGGCGTTCAGATTTCGTCAGCGAGGTCGACAAAGCCTCTGAGCGTGAGATAGACGGTGTCATCAAGCGCCGGCTACCCGAAGCAACCGTGCTGGGCGAAGAGCTTTCCCCCAGGGCAATCGCCAGCAAGGGAATCGTGGTCATCGCAGATCCCCTCGACGGCACGACCAACTTTCTCCATGGGTATCCCGAGTATTCGGTTTCAGTCGCGATCGCTCGCAACGGAACCCTCTGCGCGGGCGTCGTTCTGAACGTCGCGCGCGGCGAAGAGTTTACGGCCACGAAAGGCGGCGGCGCTTTTCTGAACGGAAAGAGAATTCGCGTCTCGAATCTCAGAGAGCCCGGCCGCGCATTGATCGGCACCGGCTTTCCGTTCAAGAACATCGAGAAGTTGCCCGGCTACCTGGAGCAATTCAGTTTGGTGATGCGGGGAAGCGCCGGCATCCGCCGCGCTGGGTCTGCGGCGCTGGACCTCTCGAATGTTGCCTGCGGGCGTTTTGATGCGTTCTGGGAACTGGTACTGGCGCCGTGGGACGTCGCCGCCGGAATTCTGATGGTGCGTGAAGCTGGCGGAATTGTCACCGACCTGGACGGAAACCAGGCGGAGTTGCGGGCAGGCTCGTTCGTCGCCGGCAACCCCGCCATGCACGCCTGGCTGCTGCAGACCGTCAGGAGGGCCAACATGAGCAAAGGGAAGACTGAATGAAGCTGGTCGAATGTGTACCGAACTTTTCCGAGGGCCGTCGTCCCGAAGTCGTGGCGGCGATACGCGACGCCATCGCGTCGGTTAATGGCGTGTCGGTGCTCGATGTCTCATCGGACGCCTCCCACAATCGGTCCGTCATCACCTTCATCGCGCCGGTCGAGTCAGCCGTCGATGCGGCGTTCGCCGGGATCAAAGCAGCGGCCGAGCGAATTGACCTCTGCCAGCACACGGGCGAGCATCCGCGAATTGGAGCGACCGATGTCGTGCCCTTCATTCCGCTCGAAGGCTCGACGATGGAAGACTGTATCGCCCTGGCGCGCGCGCTTGGCGAGAGAGTCGGCCGCGAGCTGAAGATTCCCGTCTATCTCTACGAGCGCGCCGCTACCACACCCACGCGCGAGAATCTGGCTGATGTTCGCCGTGGAGAATTCGAGGGGCTGCGCGAGGAGCTCGGCAGGAATCCCGCGCGCAAACCGGACTTCGGCCCGCAAAAGATCCATCCGACCTGCGGCGCGACGGCAATCGGCGCCCGCCCGTTTCTCGTCGCCTACAACATTTACCTCGGCTCCGCGTCGAACCTTCAGATCGCGAAGAACGTCGCCAAAGCTGTTCGTGGATCTTCCGGCGGCTTCAGGTACGTGAAAGGACTAGGCCTCGAGGTCGACGGACAGGCCCAGGTCTCGATGAACCTGGTCGACACCGAGAAGACACCACTTCACCACGCCTTCGATTTCGTGAAGATGCGCGCCGAGGCCGAAGGAGGTCAGGTAACCTGGAGCGAGATCGTCGGGCTGGTACCGGAGAGAGTTCTATTCGATGCTGCCGTCAGTCATTTGCAGCTGACGAAATTCACGCCAGCGCAGATTCTCGAGCGGCAAGTGCGCGCGGCAATCAGCGGCGGCGAGAGTCTGAGCGGGTTCATTTCCAGCGTCGCATCGTCGAATCCTGTCCCCGGTGGCGGCAGCGTCGCAGCCCACGCCGGCGCACTCGCCGCGGCGTTGGCCCAGATGGTTGCCGGACTCACCATCGGCAAAAAGAAGTACGCCGCCGTCGCCGCTGAAATGAAGGAGGCTGCCCTCAAGGCGGCGGGACTCGGCAATCAGCTCGCCGCGCTCGTCAAGCGCGATGCCGACGCTTACGCACAGGTCTCTGAAGCCTACAAACTCCCCAAGGAGCCGGCGGACGCAGCGGCGCGGCGCACCGAAGCTGTCACGAGCGCGCTCCTCAAGGCAGCAGAAATCCCTCTCGAGACCGCGCGCGCCGCCGTGGAGGTGGCGCAGCTCGCCGCACTAGTCGCCGAAAAGGGAAACACAAACGCGATAACTGATGCCGGAGTCGCGGCGTTACTCGCGCACGCCGCCGCGAAAGGCGCGGCGTACAACGTGCGGGTTAACATTCAGGCGCTGGAAGACAAGTCAAAGGGTCAATCGCTGGCGCGCGAAGCGGAGCAACTCGCGAAGAAAGCGGGAGAGCTTGCGGATCGTACGACCGCTGTCGTCGAGCGCGCGCTCTCGAGCTAACCCCGGGCCGAGGAGAGGATGCTCAAAAGAAGTCGGGAAATCCTTGGCATTTTGGGCGTGTTGGTGGCGGGATCCGCACCGGCGCAGGTAACGCCCGTCTCACCCCTGATCGGAACTTGGGAAGCCGTCGCCCGCTCCGCCGGCGGACTGGGCGCCACGCTCGCCTTCGGCGGCGACAACTCGCTCTCCTACACCGTCGGGGCGATGGTCGACTTCAAGTACCGGCGAGTGCGCGACAGCCTCTTCATCGTCGATCCGGAGGGACATTCGACCCCGAGTCGGATACGAATCGCCCGCGATACATTGATCACCATTCGCGGCAGCAGCGAGCAGCGCGAGACGCGCGTCGGCGCGCTCTCACCCGGTGATTCTCTGATTGGACTCTGGACCTACCCTCACTACACCGGCGTCGCCGCTTACGAGGAATACACGCCTGCCGGCGATCTGCGGCTGAGAATTCCGATACGCACGCTCAAGGGGACGTACGCAACCCTCGGCGATTCAGCGATGCTGCATCTTCCGGGGCCGGGCGGTGGCGACCGCGCCGTGCATTTCGCGGTGGTAGCTGACACCCTATTGCTTGTGTGGAACGGTCAGACCAACCGCTACCTCAAGGCGCTCCCGCTAGGACGCTGACGCGGTCAGTACTCGCGGTCCGTTGTCCGTGATCGCGATTGTATGCTCGAAGTGCGCCGAGCGCGTGCCGTCGATGCTTACCACGGTCCAGCGATCGGGCATCGTGCGCGTGCCAGGCTTTCCGACATTCACCATCGGCTCGATGGCAATTGTCAGCCCCGGCTGCAGCCGTACGCCGCGTTTTGGTTTTCCATAGTTGGGAACCTGCGGATCTTCGTGGAAGCCGACCCCGATGCCGTGACCAACTAGGTCGCGGACGACGCTGAAGCCCGCCGCCTCGACCACTCCCTGCACGGCCGCGCCGATGTCTCCAATGTGATTCTCTGCCGTCGCTGCCTCGATCCCAGCGGCGAGCGCCTTTTTCGTCACGTCGAGCAGCTTCTTCGATTCGGGATCGACCTTTCCGACGGGGACGGTGGTCGCCGAATCTGTATAGTAGCCGTCCAGTTTGACCCCGATGTCTATCGAGACGATGTCGCCCTCTTCGATGACTCGTTTCTTCGACGGGATGCCGTGGACGATCTCCTGATTGATCGATGTGCAAATGCTCGCCGGAAAATTGTAGAGCCCTTTGAACGCCGGCGTCGCACCCGGATGCGATCGAATGAAATCGTCGGCGATCTTGTCCAGGTCCATCGTCGTCATGCCGGGGCGCACGCTTTTTTCGAGCAGCCGCACTGTCGCCGCCAGGATTTCTCCGCCGCGCGCCATGATCTCGATCTCACGAGGCGACTTGATCTGAATCACTTACGCACTCCCCGCTTCCCGCTTCCCTCTTCCCTCTTCCCTCTTCCCAGCGCCTTCAAGGCGCGGGAAGTCACCGTGTCCACCGGGGCGTCGGCGTCAATGTGGAGCACCTTCATCTTGTGATCGCCATACCAGTCGATCACCGGCGCCGTCTGCCTGCGATAGACCTCGAGACGATTGCGAATCGCTTGCGGCTCGTCGTCTTTGCGCCGCACCAATCGGTGCCCGCACTTCTCGCAAATGGAACCAGGTTCGCGTCCCATGTACGGCGTCTGGCAGCCTTCGCAGACAGTACGCCCGCTGAGTCGCTTCACCAGCTCCTCGTCATCGACGTCGAACAGCAGCACTTTGTCGACCTTCTTCCCGATCTCTTTCAGCATCGCGCCGAGCCCCTCGGCCTGTGGAACTGTGCGTACGGCGCCGTCGAGGATAGCGCCGTTCTTGGCCGCCGGCGACGTCATCACATCCTGAAGAATACCGAGGATCACGGAATCCGGAACAAGGTCTCCCCGGTCCATGTAGGCTTTGGCCTCGCGCCCGCGTTTCGTGCCATCGCGCACGGCAGCGCGCAGAACGTCACCCGTGGCGATCTTGGGGATGCCGAGCTTCGTGGAGAGCCTGTCGGCTTGCGTTCCCTTGCCGGCGCCGGGCGGGCCGAGCAGCACGATGATCATCAGTGAGACCCTGAAAAGATTCGGAGGAGCTTTTGGCTCCTCCGATTGAAATCTAGTAAGCCCCGCCTGCCTGGCGCCCACGGAATCGCACCCGGCCCTTCTTCATGAAGCCGTCGTACTTCCTCAGCAGCAGATGCTGATTGACCTGCGCCATGGTATCGAGCGCCACACCCACGACGATCAGCAGCGAGGTTCCCCCGAAACGAAACGGCACGTTGATCATGTCGGCGATGAACACCGGCAGCAGCGCAATGAAGGTGAGAAACAGTGCGCCCGGGAAAGTGATGCGCGACACGACGTAATCGATGTACTCGGACGTCTTCTGGCCGGGCTTCACACCCGGAATGAATCCACCCTGCTTCTTCAGGTTCTCCGAGATGTCGATCGGGTTGAAGATGATCGACGTATAGAAGTAGGTGAAGAAGACAATCAGGACCGCTTGCGACAGGTAGTACAACCAGGTGCCGGGAGCGACTTTCTCCGCCCACTGGCTGGCGATGGGACTGCCACTGAACTGCGCGATCGCGCCCGGCACCACGATGACCGACGACGCGAAAATGATCGGCATCACCCCGGCAGCGTTGACCCGCAACGGAATGAAGTTCTTGGCCGCCTCTCTCTGCCGGCCGCGTGCCATGGTCCGCTGCGGGATCTGAATCATTACTCGCCGCGCCGCCATCGTCACCGCAATCGTGCCGGCAACCACACCTACCATCACGAGGCCGAGGACGACCAGTGAGAATGGTCCGACCGCCTGGGTCTTGATGAAGCCGAAAGTGCCGAAGATTCCCGGCCAGAACCGCTCGACGATCGAGAAGAAGATGATGAGCGAGGCGCCATTCCCCAGTCCGCGCTCGGTAATCTGCTCACCCAGCCACATCACGAAGATCGCGCCAGCAGTGAGCACGAGCACCATCTGCAGCTTGAATCCGAATCCCGGATTGATGACTGCGTTCTCGAGCGAGGATGTAAAGAGCGCGAAGCCCCACCCCTGTACCCCCGCCAGTATCACGGTCGCGTAGCGGGTCCACTGGGTCACTTTCTTTCTGCCCTCTTCGTCCTTCTGCATCTTCTCGACGGTGGGGATCACCGCGCCCGCGATCTGGAAGAAGATGCTGGCGGAGATATAGGGCATGATTCCCAGCGCGAAGACCGTCGCGTGGGAGAGTCCGCCGCCGACGAACAGATCGTAAAGACCGAGAAGGCCGCCCTTCCCCTTGTTGGCGAAGAAATCGGTCAGCGCCACAACGTCGACGCCCGGCGCCGTGATGTGCGCGCCGATTCTATAGATCACGAGACAGATGAAGGTGAAGACGATCTTGTCCCGCAATTCCGGCGTGTTGTAGATGTTGCTTACAGCCGCCGCTGGAGCTGATTGCGCCATTTAGTTCTCTACCCGGCCTCCGGCCGCTTCGATTTTCTGCCGGGCGCCCGCGCTCATTTTGATGCCGCGCACGGTAACGCCCTTCGCTGCATCGCCGTTGGCGAGAAGCTTGGCGGGGCCCCGTCCTTTGCGGATCAATCCCGCTTCAGCCAGAGACTCCTCCGTCACTTCAGCGCCTTTCGGCAACTTGGCCAGCTCGTCGAACCCGACGATCTGATTCTCTACACGAAAGATATTCGTGAAACCACGCTTTGGGACGCGGCGCGTGAGCGGCATCTGGCCACCCTCGAACTGGGGCTTGCCGCCACCCGGGCCATGGTGACCCGTGCGCGCCTTGATACCCTTGTGCCCCTTACCGGAAGTCTTACCGGTTCCGGAGCCCGGACCGCGTCCGAGCCTCTTCCGATTCCGGTGTGATCCCGGCGCTGGAACGAGATTATGCAGGCCGATCTTCTCGACCGCTGCTGCCTTTGCTTTGGTTGCCACTTCTTAGCCCTCTATCGGCGTCACTTCGACGAGGTGACGCACGTGCTTGATCTGTCCGCGCAGCGCGGGTGAATCCTGCTTGATCACTTCGGACTGGTGATTCCGCAGTCCGAGTGCTTCCAGCGTGAGCCGCATCTTCCAGGAGTGGCCAATGCCGCTCCTCACCTGCTTGATACGCACCTTGCCTTCGGTAATCGTCTCTTTCGCGGTCTTCTTCGGACCACGAGTTCTCCACCAGACGTGTGTTCTAGGCATGGACGACCGCCTCCTTCGACTTGGCGCGTGAGCGGTAGCCAAGGCTCGAGACTTCGATACCACGCTCACGGGCGATCTGCTCGACGGTCGTCAGCTGCTGCAGTCCATCCAGCGCCGCCAGCACCATGTTGTGCGGATTGGTCGAGCCGAGGCTCTTGGTAAGAATGTCGGCAATGCCGGCGCACTCCATGATCGCGCGCACTGCTCCGCCGGCGATCACACCGGCGCCCGGCGCAGCGGGCTTCATCAGCACCCTGCCCGCACCGTGCGAGCCCACAACCTCGTGCGGAATCGTTCCGCCGGTCATAGGAATCGCGACCATGTTGCGACGCGCGCCATCCACTGCCTTGCGAACCGCTTCGGAGACTTCGTTTGCCTTGCCGGTGGCAAAGCCAACGCGACCCTGACCGTCACCAACTGCGACGAGCGCGTTGAATGAGAAGCGGCGTCCGCCTTTGACGACCTTCGCGACGCGATTGATCGCAATGACGTTCTCGACGAGCTCGCTGCCGCCGTCTCCGCGACCACCTTCGCGATCGCGCGACTTCCCTTCGCGACGGCCACCGCGTCCTCCGCCCTGACCGCCACCTTCACCGCGCCCGCCACCTTGTCCGCCGCCGCCACCTCGTCCACGACCACCACCGCCGCCGCGACCACCGCGTCCACCACCGCCGCCCCCACTGCGGGCGCTACCGCCGCCTCGTGATGGGCGCTCTGCTGGCGGCTGCTCGGGCGCCGCTTCAGGATTCTCGTTCTCTGCCATTTATTAAAACTCCAGCCCGCCCTCGCGGGCTCCGTCGGCCACACCCTTCACGCGGCCGTGATATTGGTACCCAGCTCGATCGAAAACAACGCGTTTCACACCGGCGTCCTTCGCCTTGGCGGCGATGCGCTTGCCAACTTCCACCGACTTCGCGGTCGGCTTGCCCTCGAGACCCGAATCGGTCACCGTCAGGATCGTTCGCTGCGCGGCGTCGTCGACCAGCTGAGCGTAGATGTGCTTCAGCGAGCGATATACAACCAGGCGCGGCCGCTCGGCGCTGCCAACCACTTTCTTCCGCAGACGGAAGTGGCGGCGAGTGCGCAGCTGCTCGCGCGATTTTGGTCTGGCCATCTTAGGCATTATTTCGCCCCCGCCTTGCCGGCCTTGCCAGCTTTGCGGCGAATCTGTTCTCCAACATACTTGATTCCCTTACCCTTGTACGGCTCGGGCGGTCTGATGCTGCGGATCTCCGCGGCAACCTGACCAACCACTTCCTTGTTCGCGCCCTCGATCACGATCGATGTCGGCTGCGGCGCGCTCAGCTTGATTCCCTTCGGCGCTTCGTACTTCACCGGATGCGAGAAGCCGAGCGCTAGCTGCAGTCCGTAAGGGCGCTGATCTGCCTTGTATCCGACGCCGACCAGCTCCAGCTCCTTTCTATAACCCTTCGTCACGCCCTCGACCATGTTGGCGATCAGTGTGCGGCTCAGCCCGTGGAGCGCTTTGTGATTTGCTTCATCGGACGGACGCTCGACCACGATCTGGTTGTCGCTCAGCGAAACCTTCATGTCGTCGTGCAGCGTGCGCTCGAGCTCACCTTTCGGACCCTTAACCTGAACGGTGTTGCCCTCGACCTTGGCGGTCACGCCCTTCGGCAGGACGACCGGATGCTTTCCAATTCGTGACATCTATCTCGTCTCCCCCCGTTACCACACCAGGGCGAGCAACTCGCCGCCGGTGCGCTTCTGCCGCGCCTGACGATCCGACATCACGCCCTGCGACGTGCTGAGGATCGCCATGCCGAGGCCGTTGCGAACGCGTGGAATTTCGGCGACCGCCACGTACTTGCGCAGCCCCGGAGTGGAGACGCGACGCAGCTCGCGAATTACCGGCTGGCCGCCCTGCGCGTACTTGAGGACCACGCGCAGCAGCTGCCGTCCATTCTCAGTGTCCAGAGTCTTGTAGTCCTGAATGAAGTTGTTCTCCTTCAGGATCTTTGCGATCTCCACCTTCAGCTTCGAGACCGGCATGTCCACGCGGCGGTGCTTCGCCCCGCAGGCGTTGCGAATGCGCGTGAGCATATCGGCTATCGGATCTGTCATGCTCATTAAGTCAATTTCCTCGTTCTACCGTATCCCAACCAAAAGCTCGCAGTTCGCAGCTTGCGGGGGACGCGTAGAAATGAATGGTTACCAGCTCGCCTTGCGAACGCCGGGGATGTAGCCCGACAGCGCCAGGTCTCTGAAACAGATTCTGCAGACGCCGAATTTTCTCAGGAAAGCGCGGGATCTTCCGCACCGGCCACACCGGTTGTGCTGACGCACCCCGAACTTCGGCTTCCTCTTGCTCTTCTCCACCATGGCTTTACGTGCCATTTACAATCTCACTCCCGATTGGTTGACAACTTTCCTGGACGCGCCGGCGCCGGGCTTGTCCTCGGCCCGGAACGGCATCCCGAGCTCGCGCAGCAGCGCCAGCGCCTGGTCATCCTTGTTCGTCGTCGTGACGAAGGTGATGTCCATCCCGTGGATCTGCTCGACCATGTCGTAGTTGATCTCCGGGAAGATCATCTGCTCCTTCACTCCGAGCGAGTAGTTTCCGCGTCCATCGAAGGAGCGGGTGTTCACGCCGCGGAAATCGCGGATGCGCGGAATCGCCACCGTCACGAACCGGTCGAAGAACTCCCACATCCGTGCGCCACGCAGCGTCACCGCGGCACCGATCTCCTGGCCCTGCCGGAGCCCGAAGTTGGCAATCGACTTCTTCGCTTTCTTGCGGACCGGACGCTGTCCGGTGATGATGCTCAGCTCGAACACTACGGCGTCGAGAACCTTCGGGTTCTTGATCGCTTCGCCGACGCCGCAGTTGACCACGATCTTCTCGAGCGTCGGGATCTGGTGCGTGTTGGTGTAACCGAACTGGTTCTTCAGGCGCTCGCGAACGGTGCTCTCGTAAAAGACGCGGAGGCGCGGCGGAGGAACCGGCAGGTTCTTGCCGGCGTGCTCGGCCTGAGCCGGCGCCTGGACTTCTCGTTTCTTGCCTTGCTTCTTTTCTTTCGTTGCCATTTATCTGATCCTCGCTCAGCGCACCCGGGGAATCGGCTCCCCGTTCTTGACGCTGACGCGCTCTTTGGTTCTGCGCCGCTCGACGTGCGACACATCGGTATCGAAGCGTGCGTGCGTTCTCGTCGGCTCGCCGGACTTGGGATCGAGCAGCATGACGTTCGATGAATGAATCGACGCCGGCGCCTCGCGGATCGCCGACTGTTCCTCGGCAGTGCGCGCCTTGCGGTGCATCTTCACCATGTTCACGCCTTCGATCAGCACGCGGCCGGACTTCAGGTAAACCCGAAGCACCTTGCCTTCCTTGCCCTTGTCCTCGCCGCGCATCACCCGCACAGTGTCGCCCTTCGACACGTGCAGCTTCATTCGCTTGGAGTTGAGTGCGTGACGCGCGTGCAGCCGCGTCTTTGCCGTCTTCCGGTATTTGAGGACTCTCACTTTATATCACCTCTGGAGCCAGCGAGACGATCTTCATGTACTTCTTGTCGCGGAGCTCGCGCGCCACGGGTCCGAAGATACGGGTCGCGCGGGGCTCACCCTGTTCGTTGATGATTACCACTGCGTTCTCGTCGAAGCGGATGTAGGAGCCGTCCTTGCGGCGTGTCTCCTTTGCCGTGCGCACCACCACCGCACGGGCGATGTCCGACTTCTTCACGGTGCCGTTGGGGAGCGCGTTCTTCACGGTGACGATCACGACATCGCCAAGCGACGCGTAGCGCCGGCGTGTTCCGCCGAGCACGCGGATGACGAGCGCCGTCTTGGCACCCGAATTGTCCGCAACCTTGACCACCGATTCCTGCTGGATCACTGGTCTTCTCCGTTAACGTGCACGTTCGATGATTTCGACCACGCGCCACCGCTTGTCCTTCGACAGGGGCCTGGTCTCCATGATACGGACGGTATCGCCCGTCTTCGCCTCGTTCTGCTCGTCGTGAGCTTTCAGCTTCTTGGTGCGGCGAACCATCTTGCCGTACACCGGATGCTGGACTCTACGCTCGATCGAGACGACCACCGTCTTCTGCATCTTGTCGCTGACGACCATGCCGACTCGCGTCTTCCGCGAGCTGCGCTCGGTCGTTGCGTTTTGTGTTCTCGCCAATTCAGCCATTAAGCCCTCTTACTCGTCTTCTTGCGGTTCGTCGCGGTGGCGGCTCTGCGCCCCCGTCTCCCCGTCACACGTCTCGCTGTCACCCGTTTCCCGCTTCCCGCGTCCCCCGTCCCGCTTTTCGCCTCGGCGATGCCGATCACTTTTTCGCGCAGGATAGTCTTGAGCCGCGCTACGTCTCTGCGAATCACACGCAGACGGAGCGGATCATCCAGAGTGCGCGTGCCGGAGGCGATAACGAGATTGAATCGCTCTCTCTCCAGCTCGGCGATGCGGGCATTGATGTCCGCCTCGCTCATCTCGCGAATGTCCTTAGCTAGCATCCGTACGCGCCTCCTCACGTTCCACGAACTTCGACTTCACTCCAATCTTGGCGGCGGCCAACGCCATCGCCTTGCGTCCGATCTCCGGTGTCACGCCCTCGAGCTCGAACATCACCCTGCCCGGCTTCACCACCGCAACCCAACCTTCCGGTGAGCCCTTTCCCTTACCCATGCGGGTCTCGGCGGGCTTCTTGGTGATCGGCTTGTCGGGGAAGATTCTGATCCAGACTTTGCCACCACGCTTGATATGGCGCGTCAGAGCCACACGGGCCGCCTCGATCTGCCGGTTCGAAACCCAGCCGGGCTCGATCGCCTTCAGACCGTAGTGACCGAAGGAGACTTCATTGCCACGAGTGGCAAGTCCCTTCGTCCGACCCTTGAATCGCTTTCTGAACTTTACGCGCTTTGGACTAAGCATCCCGAATTCTCCCTAGACGCCAGTCGAGTAAGTCTTGCCGCGCCGGTCTTCGACGATCTCGCCCTTGAAGATCCAGACCTTCACACCGATGGTGCCGAAGGTGGTCTTCGCGGTGGAAGTCGCGTAGTCGATGTCCGCACGCAGCGTGTGAAGGGGAACACGACCCTCGTGATATCCCTCGACGCGCGCGATTTCGGCGCCGCCCAGACGACCACCACACTTGATCTTGATCCCGCCGGCGCCCATACGCATTGCGCTCTGAACCGCGCGCTTCATGGCGCGACGGAACGAAATGCGCTGCGCCAGCTGGTTGGCGATGTTGTCGGCGACGAGCTGTGCGTCCAGCTCGGGACGCTTGATCTCTTCAACGTTGATCCCGACTTCCTTGCCCGAGAGGCGCGTCAGCTCATCACGCAGCTGGTCTACTTCCGCTCCCTTCTTGCCGATGACGACGCCCGGACGACCGGTGTGAATCGTGACGACGACCTTGCCCGGCTTCCGCTCGATACGGATGTCGGCGATCGCCGCGTGACCGAGGCGGGCCTTCAGGTACTTGCGCAGCAGCTCGTCCTCGCGGAGGAGCTGAGGGAAATCACGGTTTGCGTACCACTGCGATCTCCACGTCTTGGAGATGCCGAGGCGGAATCCGATCGGATGTGTTTTCTGACCCATTAAGCCTTACTCCCTTTAGAACTGGACGCCCGCGTGGTCGAACGCTCAGACCCGCGCGTGGAGCGCGGAACGCGCGAAACTTCACGAGCGTCGAGAACGATCTCGACGTGGCTTGTTCTCTTTCTGATCGGCGTGGCGCGTCCCTGCGCGGCGGGCATGAAACGCCTCAGCGCCGGACCTTCGTTCACGATCGCGTGCTTGATATAGAGCGTGTCGACGTCGATCGATTCGGTGCCTTCGCGCGACTTGAACTCGGCGTTGGCCACGGCGGAGTTGAGGACCTTTTCGATCTGCTTCGCCGCGTGCTTCTTGGAGAAGCGCAGCAATCCGAGAGCCTCGTTCACATCCTTGCCGCGGATCTGATCGATGACGAGCCGCATTTTGTACGGCGATTGACGCGTCGTGCGCTGAATCGCGCTCGACACTCCTTTCTTCTCGGCGGCGTGACGCGCCGCGCGAATCCTCGATCTTTCGCTCACCTGACCCCCGGCGTGCCCTTGGGCGGAGTTGGAGGCGCGGCACCCGGTCCACCACTCGGTGCGCCACTCGGTGCGGCACCTGGTGCGCCAGTTGTCGGAACTCCACCGACTTTCTTGTCCGTCGCCTTCACCGCGCCGGTGTGGCCGCGGAACAGACGCGTCGGCGCGAACTCACCCAGCTTGTGACCGACCATGTTCTCCGTCACGTAGACCGGGATGAACTTGTTGCCGTTGTGGACCGCGAAGGTGTGACCGACGAAATCGGGCACGATGGTGCTTGCGCGCGCCCAGGTCTTGATCACCCGCTTCTCGTTCCTGCCGTTCATGCCTGAGACTTTCGTCATCAGCGCGTCTTGGACGTAGGGACCCTTTTTAATACTTCTTGCCATATCCGATTCTCAGAATTGGTTACTGCGTTGCTTTGCCGCGCTTGCGTCCGCGGACGATCAGGCGCTGCGATGGCCTGTGCTTGTTGCGCGTCTTTACGCCTTCCTTCTTGCCCCACGGGCTGACGACGTTCCGTCCCCCGCGCGTGCGACCGCCGTGCGGGTGATCGACTGGGTTCATCACTTCACCGCGAACCTTGGGACGCTTGCCGAGCCAGCGGCTCTTGCCGGCCTTGCCGTGCGACATCAGCTCGTGCTCGGCGTTGCCGACGGTGCCCACGGTCGCCAGGCAATTGCCGTGGACCATGCGGGTCTCGGTCGACGCCATGCGCAGAGTGACGTAATCGCCTTCCTTTGCCACAACCTCGAGCGCGGTCCCGGCGGAGCGCGCCATCTGGCCGCCCTTGCCCGGCTTCAGCTCGACGTTGTGCACGTCGGTGCCGAGCGGAATCTCCTTGAGCGGAAGCGCGTTGCCGATGCGGCTGTCGGATCCGGGACCCGATACGATGTGGTCGCCGACTGAAAGCCCGCGCGGGTGGATGATGTAACGCTTCTCGCCGTCCTCGTACTCGACCAGCGCAATACGCGCCGTGCGATTCGGATCGTACTCGATCTCACGCACAGTCGCGGTCATGCCGAACTTGTTGCGCTTGAAGTCGATGATGCGGTACATACGCTTGTGACCACCGCCGATGCGACGCATCGCGATGTGACCATGATTGTCGCGACCGCCTGACTTGGTCAGCGGCTCCATCAGCGACTTTTCGCCGTGGCTCCGCGTGATCTCCGAGAAATCGGAGACGCTGCGAAAGCGCGAGCTCTTGGTGACAGGCTTGAATTGACGGACGCCCATTTCTTATGCCTCGAAGATTTCGATCGAATCGCCTTCCTTCAGCGTGACGATCGCTTTTTTCCAATGTGGACGACGTCCCACCGTCTGACCAACGCGACGATCCTTGCCGCGATGGTTCGAGGTCCAGACGCCGGTGACCTTCACGTTGAAGAGCTCCTCGATCGCTTTTCTGATCTGAGTCTTCGTCGCTTCCGGGTGCACGCGGAACGCGTACTCACCACGATCCTGATACGCCGCCGAGGTCTGCTCGGTGACGATCGGGGTGACGATTGTTCGGGTTAACGTAGGCATCAGTTATTTCCCTTTCTTTTTGCCGGCGGACTTTTTGGCCGCTGGCTTCTTGGCTGTCTTCGCCTTCGGCTTTGCCTGCTTCGCTTCAGCCTTGTGCGCCGTTTTCTTCGCCGCTGATTTCTTAGCGGCCTTCGCTTCAGCCTTCGCTTCCGCCTTGGCAGCACGTGGCGACTTGCCTTCTTGCTTCGCCTTCGCCGCGCGCGGTTTCTCGGCAACGGTGTCGAGCTCGTATCCGAGGGCGTTGGACTCGACGAGCACGACGTCCGACCACAGGATGTGATACGTCGAGACATCGGCGTACGGCATCACGTACGTGCGCTGCAGGTTGCGACTGCTCAGGAAGACGTTCTGCTTCGTCCCGTCGGTGAGAATCAGAACTTTCTTGTCAGTCACGCCGAGTGCATCGAGTAGCGAGACGAGCTGCTTGGTGCTCGGCTTGTCGTAGCTGAAGTTGTCGATGACTATGAGTGCGTCCTCGCGGGCCCGCGCATTAAAGGCGCTCTTCCGAGCGAGTGCACGAACCTGACGCGGCACCGTCTGGAGGTAGTTGCGTCCTGTCGGACCAAACACGGTACCGCCGCCCACCCAATGCGGAGCGCGGCGGGATCCCTGACGGGCACGGCCGGTTCCCTTCTGCTTCCACGGCTTCTGGTTGCCGCCGGCGACGAGACCACGGGTCTTGGTGTAGGCGAGTCCAAGTCGCTGATTCGACAGATACGCCTTAACCGCCTGGTGCATGACCGGCATGTTGATCGTCCCGTCGAACACATCCGCGGGAAGATCGACGCGCTCACGCTCGGTTCCACCGGCGGTGTACGCGGCGGCCTTCAGAGTGGAATTCGTAGTTTCTGCCATTGTTAACCCTGCTTCTTGACCAGCACGATCCCGTTTCTGGGACCGGCTACCGAGCCGCGGATGTAAATGAGATTGCGAGCGGGATCGATACGCTCCACGTGGAGATGAGTCTGCGTGTGACGCTCGGCGCCGTAGTGACCTGGCATCCTCTTGCCCTTGATGACACGCGACGGATCGGTGCCAGGGCCGACGGAGCCGGGACGACGGTGCTTGGTGTTGCCGTGGGTGTTGGGACCACCGTGGAAGCCGTGACGTTTCACGACGCCCTGGAATCCGCGACCCTTTGAGGTGCCCGTCACCTTGACCTGCTCGCCCGGCGCAAAGATCTCAACGGTGATCTTGTCGCCGAGATTGTAGGTCGGGATCTCCTTCCTGTTCTCCTTGAGCTGCGCGTCGTCGAGACGGAAGCTGCGGAAAACCGAGGGAGCTACACTGAGACCAGCCTTCGCGGCATGACCGACGATCGCCCTGTGGGCGCGACGGCCGCGCGGCGTGCGCTCGCCTTTCTTCGACTCGCGAGCGTGACGCTGCTCACCGAAGCCGAGCTCGACCGAGTCGAAGCCAACCTGGTCCTTTTTCAGAACCTTGATCACCGAGTTGGGAGTCGCCTCCACCACGGTACAAGGGATCTGCTGTCCTTCTTCGTTGAAGACCTGAGTCATCCCCAGCTTCCTGCCAATAATGCCGATCATTGAATCCTCAATTGGTTCCCACTAGGCATTCTGTTCCCGCTTCCCGCGTCCCGCTTCCCGCGTCCCGCTTCCCGCTTCCCGCTTCACTCGACCTTGATCTCGACGTCGACGCCGGCAGGAAGATCGAGCTTGGTCAGCGCATCGACTGTTGCCGCGCGTGAGTCAAGGATGTCGATCAACCGCTTGTGCGTCTTGAGCTCGAACTGCTCACGCGACTTCTTGTCGACGTGCGGCGAGCGGAGCACGGTCCAGCGCTTCGTCTTTGTCGGCAACGGAATCGGACCACTGACCTGCGCGCCCGTCTTCTCGGCGGTGCGGACGATGTCCGCTGAAGCCTGGTCGATGACGGCGTGGTCGAACGCCTTGAGCCGAATGCGAATTCTTCCTGCCATAAGCTCTCTCGGTGTGATTTACTTGAGAATCTTGGTTACTACGCCTGCGCCAACCGTGCGGCCGCCTTCTCTGATGGCGAAGCGGAGACCTTCGTCCATCGCGATCGGCGTAATGAGCTCGATCGTCATCTGGACGTTGTCACCTGGCATCACCATCTCCATCCCTTCCGGCAACTCCACGCTTCCAGTCACGTCCGTCGTCCTGAAGTAGAACTGCGGCCGGTAACCCTTGAAGAACGGCGTATGTCTGCCGCCTTCCTCTTTCGTTAGGACGTAAACCTCGGCGTTGAACTTGGTGTGGGGCGTGATCGAGCCGGGCTTGGCCAGCACCATCCCACGCTCCACGTCGTTCTTGTCGATACCTCTTAGAAGAAGTCCGACGTTGTCACCAGCTTGACCGTCGTCGAGCAACTTCCTGAACATCTCGACTCCGGTGATAACGGTCTTCTTGTCAGAGTTGAAGCCAATAAGAGACACTTCCTCTCCAACTTTGATCTTCCCCTTCTCGATTCTCCCAGTGGCCACAGTGCCACGACCAGTGATCGAGAACACGTCTTCCACCGGCATCAGGAAAGGCTTATCCGTCTCACGCTTGGGCTGCGGAATGTAGGTATCAAGCGCATCCATCAGCTCGCCAATCTTCTTACCGTGCTCGCTGTTAGGATCCCCACTCTCCAGAGCCTTGAGT
>Ga0070708_100001659_pt1 | contig 17070 bp, 12 predicted proteins | sample KBSK5503metaG_FD_65469 | JGI IMG/M metagenome (GOLD analysis project Ga0070708, IMG submission 65469) | Corn, switchgrass and miscanthus rhizosphere microbial communities from Kellogg Biological Station, Michigan, USA - KBS K5-50-3 metaG | ecosystem: Host-associated > Plants > Roots >... | reverse complement strand
CGACCGGGTCGTTTCCGTGATGCTCAACTACTTCCGGCCACAACAAATTCTAACCTTATTGGAGAAAACGAAGGAATGCGCAGGCGTATCGACCCGGTCGCTACAGCTCCCGGTTTTGACTTTGTGAAGTGATTTGTTGTAGCTCATTCGCGTTTTGACACAGTCTCCCGGTCCCCGCCGCAACTTGGAAAGCCACTCACCAACAAATAAACATGTCACCTCATCAACCTCACAGGCTGGGAAGGCTGTCCCCGCCCAACTTTGAAGGTCATCCAAGTTGAATTTCAATTACTTAAATCTCAATAGCCTTACCGCTAAGGCCGCTGACTTCATCTCTTGATCGGAGATGAGTCCACTGTCCAGAACCAACTTAACTCTCGCGCTCCGAAGTACTGCTGCGGTCTTTTGCTAAATCTGCTCGTCAGCGAACACAGTCCAGATTCTCAAATCGACAAAACGCGCCTAATAATCACTCGGTAACCCGGCACGAGCATTGCTCGTGAGTTTGCGCACGCCTTTTTTGACGTACCGTTGTGCGTAGCCGACGTTCTTCCACCCTCGCCCAATAATCAGGGAAGTCTTCGTTAGGCCGGCGCTTAAAATCTCAAACGTCATTGTCCTCCAGACTCCGGTGTGCAACAAAGTTTCCTTGAAGATTGTGTCGCCCTACATGTGTTAGCAAACTCACCACGCGACTTTGAAAGGATCTCGCATGCCCAAATCTCTAGTGTCCGTTCTCCTTGTGCTAGTTCTTTCTGTTTCATTCGTCCCACTTGCTCTTGGCCAGGATGGCTTCACCGCTCTTACAAACGGAGACATCCTCACCATGGTAAAAGCAAAACTCTCCGCCAACCTCATCATTGAAAAGATAAACACTTCATTATGCAACTTCGACACGTTTCCTTCTGTGTTGGCGGAACTGAAGTACAAAGGAATTTCCGATGAAGTCCTGATGGCAATGGTTCGGGCACCCGCCGGCGCGCGGCCAAAACCAATAGCGGAAGCCAAACCCGAACCTGTCGCGGAAGCTAAACCCGCGGCCAACCTCGGTGGCGTCATTCTCCGGGACAGAAGTGAAACGCCATACAACTCCCGATTCTACGTCGCGCCAATGGACGAAGGTTTTGATGGACTCGTCTCAGCGCTCATGATTGAAAGGGAGCTTCCCATATCAGTAGTCGCCGACGAGAACCTGGCCGACTTCATTGTTGTCGGCGGCACAAACAAGGGACCTCACAAGTGGTACGACACTGTATTCGGCGGTGGCTATGAAAGAGATCGCAATCAGGGCAACATTCGTGTGATCAGAGTGCGAGACAAGACGGTAATCTGGGCCGCTCAGAAAGGTGACCGTTCAATCTGGTGGGGCTCACTCAAGAAAGGCGGCCGCCGAAAAGTGGCGGAGCGATTAGTCAACAAGATGAAGGACGACTTGTTCAAGAGCGGGTTTTAGCTGATCAGTGGAGCTTCACAAGCCTAACCATGAGAGAGGGGCTTAAGTAGACCCTTCGGACCTCGATGTCTTTGTAGCCTGTTGACGATTAGTCAGGCCCAAGGCTGCCGGGATGCTTAGCGCTTTCATAGGTTCTGCTCATAATTCGGAGCTAATAACACAGATAGCAGGCTTTGCAAAGAACCATTCTGCACATATAATCTCGATGAGCCTCGCACGCAGTCTCCGCCCGAGAGTCGCCCACCTCGATCTTCAACAATGGCGATTCTAATCGTGCCCCAGCTCAACTCGAGAATGTGAATGATCACGGATTACCACGCGAAGTACTTCGCTTACGAACTAACAAAGCGCCATCCGTCTGACAGTCTTGAAAAACTGGCGGGTGCGGTTGCGAGTGCGCAGGTTGACTTGAATCCACACCAGGTTGACGCCGCTCTCTTTGCCTTTCATTCGCCGCTATCCAAAGGCGCGTTGCTTGCGGATGAAGTCGGACTTGGGAAGACAATCGAAGCCGGGCTTGTCATTTCTCAAAGATGGGCGGAGCGGAAGAAACGAATTCTGATAATCACGCCCTCCAACCTGCGAAAGCAATGGCAGCAGGAAATGTCGGAGAAGTTCTTTCTGCCGTGCACGATTCTCGAAACGCGCAACTACAACCAAATCCGTAAAGGTGGACACGATCGACCCTTTGAGATCGATGACGCCATTCTTATATGTTCATATCAGTTCGCGCGAAACAAAGCCGATGATGTTAGAAACACCCCATGGGATCTTGTCGTCATCGATGAAGCGCATCGGTTGCGCAATGTCTACAAACCTTCAAACGTGATTGCCAACACTCTCCGAGACGCCTTGGGCCACTGTCATAAGCTGCTGCTAACGGCGACGCCGCTGCAAAACTCTCTGCTCGAGCTCTATGGCCTAGTCAGTTTCATTGATGATCTTGCTTTCGGAGATCTTCCGAGTTTCCGAGAGCAGTTTGCCAATGTGAGCAACCCAGAAGTATTCGAGACATTGAAAGGCCGTCTCAAGCCACTCTGTCACCGCACCTTGCGGCGCCAAGTGACGGCGTACGTAAGCTACACGAAGCGCTTTCCGCTGGTTGAGGAATTCACTCCGGAAGAAGGCGAAGACCAGCTCTATAATTTGGTTTCCCAATATCTTCAGCGGCCAAACCTTCAGGCATTACCTGCCAGCCAGCGCACTCTCATGACGCTGGTTCTGCGCAAGTTATTGGCGTCGTCGACTTTCGCAATCGCCGGCGCACTCAACTCGATATCCGAAAGGCTCAAGAAGAAACTCCGAAAACAAGAGCCGCCTGAGACACTGGAAGAAGAACTCGATCAGGATTACGAAGCTCTCGATGAGACTGCGGAAGAGTGGATTGAAGAGCAGCCACAGGAGGTTCTATCAGAAACTGATCGGGCAGCGCTTCAGGCGGAAATAGCAGACCTTGATCGGTTCGCTCAACTCGCAACCAGCATCGGTCAGAACGCCAAAGGCAAAGCATTGTTGAAGGCTCTGCGGGTTGCCTTTATTAAGGCAAAACACCTGGGCGCAGAAGGGAAGGCCATTATCTTCACTGAATCAAGGCGCACGCAGGACTACCTGGTTCGCGTGTTGGCCGATAGTCAGTTTTCAGAAGGAATCGTCCTCTTCAATGGCTCCAACACCGACGAACGCTCGAAGAATATCTATGCTGCCTGGTTCGAAAAACATCGAGGTACAGACCGCGTTACAGGTTCGAAGTCAGCCGACATGCGCTCGGCCCTCGTTGATTATTTCAGAGAAGAAGGCCGAATCATGATTGCGACCGAGGCTGGCGCTGAAGGTATTAACCTCCAATTCTGCTCGCTCGTCGTTAACTACGACCTGCCCTGGAACCCTCAACGTATCGAGCAACGGATCGGCCGTTGTCATCGTTACGGACAGAAGCATGACGTAGTCGTTGTCAATTTCCTGAACCGCAAGAACGAAGCCGACAAACGCGTCTATGAACTTCTATCCGAGAAGTTTCAACTCTTCGAAGGCGTTTTTGGTGTGAGCGACGAAGTGCTCGGCGCTATTGGTTCCGGCGTCGATTTCGAAAAGCGCATTGCTAACATCTACCAATCGTGCCGTATGCAGGAAGAGATCAAAGTGGCGTTCGACAAGCTTCAACTCGAACTCAATTTCGAGATAGACGAAGCCATGACACGTACGCGTCAAAAGCTGCTCGAGAACTTCGACGATGAAGTGCGGGAAAAGTTAAGAATTCGAGATGAGGCTTCCAGAGCTCAGCTAAATCGTTTTGAGCGCATGTTGATGAGGCTTACAGAGCATGAACTAGACGGGAACGCCAATTTCATTGACGACTCCTCCTTTCAACTCAAAACGAATCCCTTTTCCGAAAGAGATGAGGATATCGAAACCGGACTTTACGAATTGCCCCGGCGAACAGGCGAAGCGCATCTTTATCGTTTGAATCATCCATTGGCTGAAGCTTTACTCGCTCGCGCAAAGGATCGGGAATTGCTGCCGTTCGAACTGCATCTCGACTATGGCGCGTACCAGGGAAAGATCTCCGTCCTGGAACCGTTTCTCAACCAGTCGGGTTGGCTAAGCGTTTCCCGTTTCACTGTCGAGTCGCTTGACTATGCGGAAGATCATCTTTTGTTTTCGGCGGTGACTGACATTGGACACACGCTCGACAACGAAATAGCAAAGCGATTGTTGTCTATACCCGCCGAACTTGGTTCACCCACCGCTCCCGGAGAGGAAGTTAAGAAAGTCCTCGATTCGATTATGCACGAGCGCGAGGAGGCAGTGCAGCGATCGGTTGCTGAACGCAACGCACGGTTCTTCGAGGCGGAAGCTGAAAAACTGGAAGGCTGGGCGGACGATCTGAAGCTCGGCCTCGAACGCGAGATCAAAGAGATCGATCGACAAATCAAAGAAGCTCGACGAGCAGCGACGAGCGCTTTGACTCTTGAAGAGAAGCTCGCCGGACAAAAGGAGATCAAAGCGCTGGAGGCACAGCGGAGTCAGAAACGCCGAGGGCTGTTCGATGCGCAGGATGATGTTGAAGCCAAGCGTGACATCTTCATTCAGAGTTTGGAGACAAAACTAAATCAACATACCGAATGCGAGGACTTGTTCCGTCTTCGCTGGGTCCTCAATTGAGTGAGGTAGACATGAAGAGTAAACGAGAGACTCCAGCGCAGTCTTTAGCTAAGAGAATAGCGGAGCGCATGGTGAAGGAGAAGCTGTTGGATCCGGATCGAGTAGATCAGTTCTCAACCTCACTCGCCGCAGGCAAGTTGAAAGAGGGCGATTGGCGTCTTGAAATTGAATCAACGCCCAAGTCCACGAAGATTCCTCACAAGAAGTAGGAGCCTAATATGATCAAACTCTTGTCGCTTACACTCGAGGCACTCCGAGGAGCAACCAACGCATTTGAGTTGAAGTTTGAGTCTAACAGGTCAATCAGCATTATCTACGGAGACAACGGTTCTGGAAAAAGTACAGTTTGCGACGCTCTCGATCTCGTGGGAAATGACAGCCTCAGCTCACTGACGGGGAAAGGGCTGTCGGCAACCACAAAGTATTGGCATTCCACAAATCGAAAGCCGATTGATATCCAAGTCAAGCTCGTTTCAGCGACAACGACGTGGACGACCCAAGTAATAAGAGGCAAGGCGGTAACTCTTCCCATCGACTCACGACCAAAGGTTGCAATTCTTCGCCGCCATCAAATCCTGGATCTCATCGCCAAGCGCGCTGGAGAGCGCTATGAAGTCTTACGTCCATTCATCGCCATCGAACCTATAGACGAGAGTGAAGTGACACTCCGCAAGCTCATCAAAGCCACTCAAGATCAACTAAAGATAGCGGCGGCAAGAATCGGTGAGAATTTGCAGACGCTCGAAGATATGTGGAAACAGGCGGGTCCACCAACGGGTTCGCTGGTGCAATGGGCAGACGCTGAGGCGAAGCGCGACGTTGCCGAGCTAAATCAGGCCATCGCGTCAATCCAGAATTTCTTAAGAGTCCGGCAGGATCTCGATTCGCGAACAAAGGATGTCGAGATCTCAGCGATCCGCACGGAGAGTGCGAAAGGCGCACTTTCCATAGCAGAGTCGGATCTAGGGACGGCAGTCGCTAGCGCCTTAAGCGGGAGCGAAGAGCTAACTGAACTATTGCAGGCGGCAAGTCATTACTTTCAACGTCATGGAGCGCATGAGGTTTGCCCTTTGTGTGAGAGTTCAGAGTTTGCGGTTGCGTTACCGCAAAAGGTTGACGCAAGGCTCAAGTCGCTCTCAGCAGTTCGCGAAGCAATAAGAAAAAAGAATGAGGCGCAACAATCCGCTGATCGGGCTTCGGTGCAATCACAAACGGCCAATCGCTATGCCGCAGATTCAGCCGAGGCTCTTTGCGACGCATGCACAAAGAGCTGGCTCAGTGATCTGCCCAAACCAAAGCTTATAACCGACGTTTCCGAAAACCGGACGAAAGGTGAACCAAAAGACGATTGGTCATTGGAAGAACTCCGCGGCATCTCCAAAGCCGCCGGAACTCTTGCTCAATCCCTCGACCCAGAGCTGACCAGCCGCCTTCAACGCCGATCACAACTGCAAACGGTGAGAGACGCGCTCAGTCAGTATCGTCACAACTCCCAACAGAAAGATGAATTGGATGCACTCCTGCCACGGTTAGAAAGAGCGCATGCAATACTAATGGAGGAACGCCGTGACTTCGTTGATGACATTCTTGGCCGCATTGCCAAACGCGTCGGTGAACTTTACGAGGAAGTTCATCCGGGCGAGGGGCTAAACAAGATCGGTCTTCAACTTGACCCGGTCAAACGTGCCTCGCTGGAGGTGGTTTCTCAGTTTCCTGGGGCTGCAGATTCACCGCCGGGTGCATATTTGAGCGAATCTCACTTGGACACCCTTGGGTTGTGCATCTTTCTTGCGCTGGCTGAACTTGAAACACCGGAACAAACAATCTTGGTTCTGGACGATGTGATCGCGAGCGTGGATGAACCGCATGTCGACCGCATTATCGAAATGTTGTACGACATGTCGAAGCACTTTGCCCACTGTATTCTCACTACTCATTACACACCCTGGAAGGAGAAATTCAGATGGGGGTACCTCAAGAGAGGTGAGTGTCAGTTTGTGGAGTTAGGGAAATGGACTTGGGCTGATGGCATTATCCCGTCCGGGAGCACGCAGAGGGTTGAGAGATTGCGTGTACTGCTGGCCGAAGCCTTACCGGAAGCGTCCGAGGTTTGCGCCTCTGCTGGAGTAGTACTCGAAGCGCTCTTGGATTTCCTGACGTTGCAATATGGCTGTGCAGTACCGCGTCACCGCACAAAGCCTACGCTGGGCGATCTGTTGCCGTCCCTAAACAAAAAGCTTCGCGCTGCACTACGGGTTGAAATGCACGACGTACCACTTGCCGTGGGGGCGGCGGTTCCCACCGTAGAGCTAGGAAGTATTTTGAATAAGTTGGATAAGGTCTCGCAGCTTCGCAATATCATGGGCTGTCACTTCAACGAGCTTGCGTTCAAGTTACAAGGCAAAGACGGACTTGAATTTGGCAGGCTGGTTTTGGAACTGGCCGATGCGCTTATTCACGCTGATCACGGCTGGCCCGGTTCGGACCAGTCCGGCGAGTATTGGACAAACAGCGGGAAGTCACGTCGACTCTATCCACTCAAGCAACCATCATGAAGATGAGGAGTGTTCCCGAAATCCGTAAGACAGAGGAAGCGAAGTATGATGCCTGATACTAATGACAACGCCGTGCAGAAGATGCCATTGTTAGAACCTATAACATCGATTGCAGGTTCAAGTCCCACCTCGCAAACACACTGTCCCTATCGTCAGGCATCATTACTTCAACAGGCATTGGCCTCGGACAAAATGCGAGTCGCCTTTTTTATTGGAGCTGGATGTCCAGTCGCAATAAGAATCGCGGACAGCGAGGGAACGAAGCCATTAATACCGGACGTTAAGGGCCTCACATTCCATATCTCCAAATTGTTAAAAGCGTCTGCCGACCATCAAATCACCTTCCAGAAGCTCTTACAGAGGCTGGGTGGTGCTGGGAAAGCCGAACCTAATATTGAAGACATTCTAAGCTATGTCAGGGCGCTCCGGGATGTTGCTGGGAACGAAGGAATCGACGGACTGTCGGTTGACAATCTCGGACGAATCGAACAGGAAATCTGCCGGGCGACTACTGAAGTAATGAAGGTGCGGCTGGTGAACGATGACACGCCATATCATCAACTCGCAACCTGGGTGGGTGGTATCCGTCGGATATATCCTGTCGAAATATTCACATCCAACTACGACCTCTTGATCGAACAGTCGCTTGAGGAGCGACAGGTCCCCTATTTTGACGGCTTTGTAGGCTCGGATCGTACATTCTTCGATCTTGCTTCTATCGAGCAGGATAACCTGCCATCTCGATGGGCACGACTCTGGAAAGTCCACGGTTCGATCAACTGGTGGCGAACTGAGAAAGGCTTTTTTGAAAGGCGCATAGATGGAAATCCTGGCGATCAGCAAATGATTTATCCTTCACATCTCAAGTATGAACAGAGTCGGCGGATGCCTTACCTCGCGATGCTGGATCGTATAAAGGCTGTTCTAGCACACGGTCGGGCTGTTCTTGTTACTTGCGGTTATTCATTCTCCGACCAGCATCTTAACGAGGTGATATTACAGGGACTGGCAGGAAATCCAATCGCCGTTTGCTTTGGTTTGCTCTTTACTGACCGCGCCCAAGCTCCAGAAGCTGTGGCCAAAGCCCGCAAGCATTCAAATTTACGATTGCTAGCGCTAGACGGAGCGGTTCTTGGGACAATCGAAGCCGACTGGCTATCACAGGAGAAAGTAGACCATCCGCTTAATGGTTTGGCCGTTCGCGCAGGACAGATGAAGGAACGCACGAGTGCGCCGGACGAGCGCTGCAAGTTTCTGCTGGGAGATTTTAAGTCCTTGGGAGAGTTTCTTGCCAGCCAGATAGCTTACGGGCAAGGCGAGATTGAGAAAATAGATGGCAAATGATCCAACACTAATTGGCACGGTGCAGGATGTCAGAGGCGCGACGGTAACGGTTGAATTGAGTAACGAAACGGTGACTGGTCTTAGTTTCGTGAACGGCGAAGGCTATCGCATCGGCCAAGTTGGGAGTTTCGTGCGGATTCCGGTGGGGTTTGTGGAGCTATACGGAGTGGTTTCTCAGGTCGGGGCAGGGGCAGCACCTAAAAAGGAAGCGGAGTCATATCCCTACGGGAATCGATGGCTGCAAGTACAACTAGTGGGAGAAGGAACAAGACGAGGACAATTTAAGCGCGGCGTTTCCCAACATCCCACCATCGATGACAATGTTCACATTGTTACCGAAGCAGATTTGCGAGCGATTTATGGTCCCGGAGACCCTGATGATTTCGTCTCCATTGGCCATTTGGCAAGTGCAGAGTCAATTCCGACATTAATAGATATTAATAAACTTTTGACCAGACACTCGGTAATTGTGGGGACAACTGGAGCTGGTAAGTCAACAACCGTAGCTGGACTTCTGACATCGCTGTCAGATTCGTTTAGGTATCCATCAGCACGAATAATTGTTTTGGATATTCACGGTGAGTATGCAACAGCCCTTTCGGATCGCAGCACGGTATTTCGTGTGTCCGCTAATGCAGAGAAGGGTGAGAAGGCGCTGCAAATTCCTTTCTGGGCCCTTAATTTCGAAGAACTTCAGACACTTGCGCTTGGAAAATTCAATGATGCCCAGAGCGGAGCTCTCGCGGACAAGATCGTAGCTTTGAAGAAGGAATCGCTTGTGAACCAACCGCGAGAAGGCACAACGGCTGGAACAATAACGGTAGACTCGCCGGTACCGTTTTGTCTTCACAAAATGTGGTTCGATCTCCACACGCGAGAACATCACACTTTGATTCCGACTCCCGGTGCTGGTGCCGATGAAGTGGAGCACGCATACCAGCGCAACGATGCGGGAAACCCTGTTCAACTGGGTGACGCTATGTCCGTAACGCCACCTCTGTATCGCACCGTGAAAACAACGGGACCCCCCAATCAGCGCGTGCAACTTGGGCGGGACCCTCTGGGCATAAGGCAACAACTTGCTGGACTTGCTTCGAAGCTTAGGGATCCCCGTTTCGCCTTTCTTTTCAGACCTGGTGATTGGTTACCTGAGTTGGATGGAAAGACGAACAACGATTTAGATTCTTTGCTGGAAAGTTGGATTGGCTCCGATCCAATCACAATTCTGGATCTATCAGGCATCCCTTCAGTTGTACTTAACGATTTGATTGGAGCATTGCTCCGCATTCTTTACGATGCACTCTTCTGGGCAAGGAACTTACCTGAAGGCGGACGGGAGCGACCCTTGCTCGTCGTTCTGGAGGAAGCCCACGCATACCTCACCAGGGACAATTCAGGTGCAGCTGCAGCTGCTGTTCAGAGGATTGCCAAAGAAGGACGCAAGTACGGTGTCGGTCTCATGATTGTAAGCCAGCGACCGTCGGAGATTGATCCGACGATCTTGTCGCAATGCGGAACAATCATCGCTATGCGCCTTGCTAACGATACGGACCGCGGTCAAGTATCCGGCGCTGCATCCGACAACCTTAAGGGACTGTTTGACATGTTACCCATACTCCGCACGGGTGAAGCGATTATCGTAGGTGAGGCCGTTAGTCTGCCGGTACGCACTCTCATTGAGCCTCCTGCAAGAAATCGACGACCGGATAGTCTTGATCCCCGTGTTGCAGTACGGGGTTCTATAAATGAGGATGGGTTCGAAGGGCCCGGAGGCTGGAATCAGAGGCGGGACAACCCGGATTACTCGGCTGTAGTACGACAATGGCGGAAGCAAGATCATCGGTATGAACATAAACCACAGAATGAACCCGAAGGAGGTCCGCCTGATGGATTGGATTGAAACACCCGAATCCTCAAGCGTAACACGCTTTAGCTATGACGAAGGGAGTCAAATACTCACGGTCGAGTTCAATAGTGGCGTCGTGTATAACTATTACGACGTGCCACAGCCAGTTTTCGAGCAGATGACTAGCGCGAATTCAAAAGGTCAGTTCATTGCACAGAGCCTTAAAGGTGTTTATCGCTATGCTCGCGCTTAGCCACTGCCAACCTTGCCGGTCTCACAAAAGCACATTTTTGCCGTGACAAATAACAGAACTAGACTCGAGCTTACTTGGATTGGTAAGGATAGCCGTCCGCGATTGGAGTCCCGGATTCTGCTTGAAGATCCGAAGAAGTCGCATCACGCGAAGCAACGCGTCAGTGACAATGACATCTTTGATAACCGGCTGATCTTTGGTGACAATCTGCTTGCGCTGAAGGCGCTCGAACAAGAGTTTGCTGGACAGATTAGATGTGTCTACATAGACCCGCCTTATAATACCGGTACAGCTTTCGAACACTACGACGATGGACTTGAACACTCAATCTGGCTCTCATTGATGAGAGACAGGATGGAGCTCATAAGGAGACTCCTCTCAGAAAGCGGGAGTGTTTGGGTTTCTTTGGATGACAACGAAAATCATTATTTCAAGGTGATGATGGATGAAGTGTTCGGTCGTCAAAACTTCGTTGCAACCATCATCTGGCAAAAAATCTTTACCGTAAAGAATTCTGCGAGGCATTTCTCTGATATGCACGACTACATACTGGTGTATGCGAAGGATGCCACGAAGTGGGAGCGGAAACTGCTTCCACGTTCGGAAGAGTTAAATAGCACATATTCGAACCCGGATGATGATCCTCGTGGGTCTTGGACCACGAACGCGGTGCAGGCAAGAAACTTCTATAGCCTCGGGAGCTATGAGATTCGGTCTCCGTCGGGTAATACTTTCCTTCCGCCGAAAGGTACCTATTGGCGAGTCTCTCAAGCCACATTTGAGGAGTTAGAGCGGGATGGCCGCATTTGGTGGGGCAGGAGTGGCAAGAGCATTCCGCGAATCAAGAAATTCCTTGCGGAGGCAAAGCAGGGGGTTGTCCCGGCAACGCTCTGGTTTCATGATGACTGCGGCACTAATGCGGAGGCGAAGACCGAGGTGCGTTCTCTTTTCTCCGACGTTTCAGAGGCTGAGATGTTCATTACGCCAAAGCCCGAACGACTCATTAAGAGAATTCTTGAACTCGGTTCAGACGAGGGTGATTGGGTGCTTGATTCCTTTGCTGGTTCCGGCACCACGGGTGCCGTCGCGCAAAAGATGGGTCGTCGTTGGATCATGGTCGAGCTAGGCGAGCACATCCACACACACATCATTCCGCGTCTGAAGAAAGTAATTGACGGTCAAGATCCGAGAGGGATAACGAATGCGGTTGATTGGAAAGGTGGCGGGGGCTTTCGTTATTACCGGCTCGCGCCGTCGCTGCTCGAAAAAGACAAGTGGGGCAACTGGGTTATCAACAAAGAATACAACGCGGCGATGCTGGCCGAAGCGTTGTGCAAGATCGAAGGTTTCAAGTACGACCCGTCCGATTCGATCTACTGGCAGCACGGCCGCTCGACTGAACGCGACTTCATCTACGTCACCACCGCGCGACTCAGCCACGATCAACTGGCGCAACTCTCAGATGAAGTCGGACCTGACCAGACGTTGCTCGTTTTGTGTACCGCCTTTCGTGCAAAGCGCGATCAGTTTCCAAACCTAACAGTCAAGAAAATTCCTCGCGCAGTGCTCTCGCGGTGTGAATGGGGTCATGATGATTACAGTTTGCAGGTAGAGAACCTCCCCAAAGCTCCGCCAGAGTTGGGGCAGCAAGCGTTATTTGGGGATGACGGCGATGCGAGTTAGTAGGATGCTATGATTATCGCCGGAAGCGATTTTGCTCCGCGCCAGAGGCGCGAAATGTTTATAGTTACTGAGGGTCTATAAACTATGGCGCCGCCCTGCGACGCGGTAGGCAATTAAAGGAGTTACGATGAAGTTACCCAAGTTAACTGTAGTGATTGAGAAGGAGGGCAAGTGGTATGTCGCCACCTGTCCCGAGCTGGGAGTTGCTAGTCAAGGGCGTTCGTTTGAAGAGGCCGAGGACATGATTCAGGAAGCAGTCGAACTGCTACTGGAGGAGGCGGACGAAGAAGAAATCAAACGTCGTCTGAATAGAGGCGTAAAGGTGAAGCGACTGGAATTGGCACATGCCTAGGTTGCGTGTGTTATCGGCGAGCCAGGTTTCCAGAATTCTCAAGAAATACGGCTTCGTTCAAGTAAGGCAAACAGGCAGTCACATCATCATGCGACACCAGCTACCAGACAGGGGCATCACGGTTCCAGTGCCGAACCACCCAGAAATTGCACGAGGTACGCTCAAAAGCATTATTGATCAAAGTGAATTACCTAAATCGGAATTCATGAGTTGAGACCGTCCTCCACTGATTAGCAACGAGAGCATGGCTCACCGCGCGAAGCTAAGAAGTTCCTGTAACTGATCCGCTAAAATGAACCAAAACGTTAATGCGATAGCAGGCCGCCTTAGCCTGCGCACCCCGCAACGCCGGTCACTAGAGATTCTTGACCGCATCACAGAGATTGCGCCTCCGAGGAAAGACATCGATATTGGAGGCGCGCTTGATGCGATCGCCAGCGAGTTTCCTTCCGTCACAGATTTTGAGCGTGAATTTCCCTCATTGTGTTTTGCTCTTGCCACTGGTGTCGGCAAGACTCGTTTGATGGGAGCTTTCATCAGTTATTTGCATCTGACTCACGGCATCAACAATTTCTTTGTACTCGCTCCAAACCTGACCATCTACAACAAGCTGATCACTGATTTCACTCCCAACACACCAAAGTATGTCTTTACAGGGATCACGAGGTTTGCGACGGAACCTCCCGCAATCGTCACCGGCGACAACTACGAAGGAATGGCAGGGACGCTGTTTGACCAAATGCACCTTTGCAAGGTGAACATCTTCAACATCTCGAAGATAAATTCGGAAGTTCGTGGCGGAAAGTCGCCACGCATCAAACGTCTCTCAGAGTACATCGGCGAAAGCTACTTTGATTACCTTGCCGGCTTGCCCGACTTGGTCTTGCTTATGGATGAATCGCACCGCTACCGCGCGTCAGCGGGTGTGCGAGCAATTAACGAACTCAGGCCAATCTTGGGCCTTGAACTCACTGCAACGCCGTTTATTGAAACTAACAGAGGCCCCGTTCCTTTTAAGAATGTGATCTACGATTACGCTCTCGGCAAAGCAATGGCAGATGGTTTCGTAAAAGAACCGGCTGTCGTTACCCGTAAGAACTTCAATCCAGCCGGTATGTCAGCAGAAGAGATTGAAAAGCTGAAGCTCGAAGACGGAATTCGTCTGCACGAGAGTGTGAAGGTGCAGCTCGAGACATACGCAAGAGAGACCGGGAATGCGATTGTCAAACCTTTTGTCCTCGTCATTGCGAGGGACACGACACATGCGGGACAGTTGGTTCACTTGATTGAGGACGAGGGCTTCTTCGCAGGCGGCTACAAAGGGAAGGTGATCCAAGTTGATTCTAGCAGGACCGGTAAAGAAGAAGAGGAGATGATTGAGCGCCTCCTCCGAGTAGAACACGCTGAGGAGCCAACCGAGATAGTCATTCACGTCAACATGCTCAAAGAAGGCTGGGACGTGACTAACCTGTACACGATCGTGCCACTGCGCGCTGCGAATGCTCGCACTCTGGTTGAACAATCGATTGGTCGTGGACTGCGTTTACCTTACGGGAAACGGACTGGAGTGGAGGCCGTTGATCAACTGAACATCGTTGCACATGACAGGTTTCAGGAGATTGTTGACGACTCAAGAAAAGCGGATTCGCCTGTTCAGTTGAAGACGCTTGTGCTGGATGACGACGAGCTGGAGAAGAAAACGGTTACGGTGGTATCCCAGTCGCGATTGGCGATGAACCTTGGCATTTATCCACAGCAACAAACCCCAACGATTGTTGTTGCTGTGAGCGCGCGGCCAGTATTCACCAAACCGGAAGAGCAGAAGGTGGCGCAAATAGCATACGAGGTAATTAAGAAGCTGGAGAATCAACCCCAGAAGCTGCCTTCCGTGTCTTACTTAACTAAGCCAGAGATTCGGGCCGAGATTGTTCGAGAAGTGGCGGAGCGTTATGCACCAGCTCAACCCGATCTGGAAGGAGTCGTTGAAGCGCCTGATATTGCGGCGATTGTTGCGAAGACAACAGAATTGACCGCTCAACAGACAATCGATATCCCAAGGATCCTGATTGTGCCACAGGGTGACGTGAAGTCGGGCTTCAAGGAATTTCAACTTGACCTTTCGAATGTCAACTATCAACCGATTTCAAATGAGTTATGGCAGCAGGAATTAAGGACCGCCAAGTCCCGTTTGCTAACGCTCGGCGAAGGCGCTATGGATGAGCTTAGGCTCGAAGACTATGTTGTTAGCGGCCTCATCGATTTCGACGATGTATCGTACGACGATCATGCCGACCTACTGTATGACCTTGCGTCGCAGACTGTGCAGCACTTTTTGGGGTATCTTAACGAAGAAGACACGCGAAGAATCTTACGCGTCTATCAGTTAGAGATCTCACGTCTCCTACACTCACAAATGCAGGAGCACTATTGGGAAGATGTGCTTGGCTATGAAGTAAAGATTAGCAAAGGGTTTACTGAGCTAAAGCCGCAACGAGCCTACACGCACGTGGCGGGCGAGCCGATGCTGGATTTTAGGCAAGCACCTGCTGACAAGAGCAACATGTCTCGCTATCTCTTCACCGGCTTTAGTCGTTGCTTGTATTCAGAGGAGAAATTCCAATCCGATTCCGAGCGTATGCTTTCGGTGATCCTCGACCGCGAATCACTGAAATGGTTCAAGCCAGCAAAGGGTCAGTTTCAGATCTTCTACAAATGGGCCTCTGAACACCCGGAGTACCAACCCGACTTCGTCGGAGAGACAGAAGACACGATCTACATGCTAGAGCCCAAGGCGCGTAATCAAATGGGAGATCCTGAAGTCCTGGCGAAGCGGGACGCAGCTGTGGCTTGGTGCAAACGCGCAAGCGATCACTCGGCTAGTTACTACGGAAAACCCTGGAAGTACCTTCTCATTCCGCACGATGCAATTGCGGAGAATATGACTTTGAGTGGGCTAGAAGCGATGGTCAGCCGAAACTAATTCTTCGCCTATTATCATTGTGCCTCGACGTCCAGCGCTCACAACAATCCAAAAACAACGCTTGCGCGCCTTAGAACCCGCGCTTCGGCAGGCGGCCCATATTGGTGACTATAGCTCCGCCAAGCGCTTGACGGCGGAGATCCAAACACTTCTTCGGGACACTGGGCATGAGACACGGCTTATGCAGGCGAAAGCTTGGCTGTTCGAGGCTGCGATGGAGGCCGATGATCTACATACAGCAGAACTCGGTTTCATTGGAGTGAGGAAGAAGACGGCTCCGGGTACCAGAACGTACCTGGAAGCAACTGCTTTGTTAGCTGTCTGCTACTTACGGAAGAATCGGCTGGATCTCGCTGAGCCACTTATCGCTGAAACTCTTAAGCGGGAACGGAATATCGGCTCGGAGAAGAGACGCAGAAGGTTCATTCGAGTAATCGTGCGACGCTTCGAAGAAGAGGGCGCACTTGCATCGCTGCGTGGACACGGAAACGAACCGCTTGATCCCATGGAACTGCAGAATGAAGCTGGAGACATGATTCGGACACTCACGGAGGACGAGCTGCTTGCGGCAATGGGTCGCGCACTGCCAAAGGAAACCGTCGCTTACTTGTTGAAAATCGATGAATTTTCGCGCGGGCAACTACCTTCAACTGAATTGAGGTACCTACCGCTGCCGGAAGAGTTGGTTAAACACAAGGAATTAGGTCATACGTTTTTCTCATCCGTCAAACGGGTGCTTTATCGATCAGTGTGTGATCCTGAGAGCGATGTGTATAAGGCTTGGTTTAATCATGGGCTAATGACCGTTCTCGATAAAAAGTATTTGGCGATAGCTATTTCAACAACGCTCTCCGGTATGAGCATCGGAATAAAAGCGCTGGCAGTTTCAGCTACTGCGCTACTAATCAAAATGGGCGTCGAAGTATTTTGCGACCGCTACAAACCCTCTGGAGTAATGGATATCAGAAATGAGAAAGAATAGGTTCCCGGAAAAGAGTCGCTTCGAATGGCTTGTGCTACCAATACGAGCGTGACCACCCTTTACAAATGACTAAAGGCGTTCGAGTGCCGCGAACAGCTCATAGTGGTAAACCAAATTCCCAATCGACGGCCAAGCCAGAGCGTCGGAGGGTTGGGTGAGGCGGCGGTTGCTGAGGGTGTAGTAGTCGCGGCCGTTTTCGAACTGTTCGCGGATGCGGCGGCTGACGATGAGCACCTTCTTGTTTGGTTCGATGGTCAGGTAATGTTGATCGAATAGTGTGTGGAGATCGCTGCGTAGTAAGAGACCATTTGAGAGCTCGTGTTGTCCACCTTCTGCGGAGGGACGAATGTGAGCGGCTTGGAGGAGTGGGAGCGTTCTTTCAGAAGAGATTGCGCAGCGGTAGTGATAGGTTTCGGTGGCGAGAACGCGGAATGAGGCCTATTGATCTCGCTGCGCTTTA
>Ga0070708_100001658_pt1 | contig 17072 bp, 11 predicted proteins | sample KBSK5503metaG_FD_65469 | JGI IMG/M metagenome (GOLD analysis project Ga0070708, IMG submission 65469) | Corn, switchgrass and miscanthus rhizosphere microbial communities from Kellogg Biological Station, Michigan, USA - KBS K5-50-3 metaG | ecosystem: Host-associated > Plants > Roots >... | reverse complement strand
CCAGATCCCGGTGGACAAGATCGGCGAGGTGATCGGGCCGAAGGGCAAGAAGATCAACGAGATCCAGGCCGAAACCGGCGCCGAGATCGACATCCACGACGACGGCCGCATCTTCATCGCTTCCAAGGGCGGCGAAGGCGCGGCGCAGGCGTCGCAGCGAATCTCCGAGATCGCCAACCCGGTGATGCCGGAGATCGGGACGCGCTACAAGGGAAAGGTGGCCGGCCTCACCGACTTCGGGGCGTTCGTTTCCATTCCCGGCGGGAAGGACGGCCTGCTGCACGTCTCGAAGCTCGGTCTCGGCAAAAAGCGCATCGGCCATCCCTCTGAGGTGCTCGAGATCGGCCAGGAGATTGAGGTTCAGGTGATGCGCATCGACGAGAGAGCGGGGAAGATCTCGCTCGCCCCGATCGACCCGGAGACGGGCGAGGCGTACGAGCCGCCGGAGCGTCCGCGCGAGGATCGCGGAGGACGCGGCGGTGACCGCGGCGGACGCGACCGGGGACGTGGGGGTCGTGACCGTGATCGCGGAAGCCGGGATCGGGGACCGCGCGCCGACCACGGCGGCGGCGGCGAGGCTCAGTCACCCGAGTCTGCGCCTTCCTCGTCAGAGTAACCGCTTGCGATACGAGCGAACCGACCTCGATTCAGGCATCCGTGTCCTCTCGGAGCGGATGCCCGAGGTCCGCTCGGTCGCGCTCGGTGCGTGGGTAGGCGCAGGCTCGCGCGACGAAATGCCCGAGCTGTCCGGCGCGACGCACTTCCTCGAGCATTTGTTGTTCAAGGGGACGCCGAACCGAACCGCCAAGGAGATCGCCGAAGCGTTCGATGCGGTGGGCGGAGACGTGAACGCCTTCACGGCGAAGGAGTTCACGTGCTTCTATGCTCGCACGCTCGACGCCGACCTCGACATGTCGGTCGAGATCATCGCCGACATGATCCAGAGCTCCTTGCTCCGCGAGGAGGACGTCGCATCGGAGCGCCAGGTCGTGCTCGAGGAGATCTCGATGCACGAAGACGCGCCCGACGACATCGTCCACGACCTCTTCACGGAGACGATCTGGGGAGAGCATCCGCTCGGGCGGCGCGTGCAGGGGCGGTCGGACACGATCGCCGCGATGGATCGGGACGAGATCGACGCGTATTGGCGGTTGCACTACAAGCCGGGGAACCTCGTGGTGGCGGCGGCGGGTTCGCTGTCTCACGAAGCCGTCGTCGAAGGCGTGCAGAAGGCGTTCCGGAACGCGCCCGCAGGACCGCAGCGACCGGCGCGCTCCGGCGACGAAGCCCCGCCCTTCCACGGCCGCGCCGCGACGCTCGAACGTCCGACGGAGCAGTCCCACCTCGTCTACGGCGGCGCCGGCGTCCCGCGGAACGATCCCCGGCGCTGGGCGATCGGCGTGCTGAACGTCGTCCTCGGCGGCGGGATGTCCTCGCGTCTTTTCCAAGAGATCCGCGAGAAGCGCGGGCTCGTCTACTCGGTGTATTCGGGCCACTCCTCCTTCGCGGAGGCGGGTCTGCTGAACATCTACGCGGCGACCGGGCCCGAGCGAGTCGAAGAAGTGCTGCGGCTGATACGGGCCGAGATCGACTCGGTGCTCGCCGACGGCATCACGGCGGAGGAGCTCGCTCGCGGGAAGGGCAGTCTGAAGGGGAGTATCGTGCTCGGGCTCGAAGACACCTCGAGCCGTATGTCGCGGCTCGGCAAGGGCGAGCTCTGCCACGGCGAGATCCTCACGCCCGACGAGATGATCGCCCGCATCGACGCCGTCACGCTGGACGACGTGCAGAGGGCAGCGCAGGAGACCCTCGGCTCCCACCCCTGGGCGCTGGCGGTCGTCGGGCCCTCCGGCGATCGAGACTTCACCGAGTACGTGTCGTAGCATCTCGGATCGTGATCCGGGTCGGGGTTATCGGAGCGCACGGCCGGATGGGCCGCGAGGTGTGCCGAGCGGTCGTCGAGGATCCCGAATGCGTCCTCGTCGCGGCGGTCGACTCTCAAGGCTGTGGGGAGAACGTCGGCGCACTGATCGGCCACTCCGAGTTGAAGCTCGAGATCTCCGACGAGCTCGACGCCCTGACCGACGCCGAGGTCGACGTGGCGGTCGACTTCACCCACCCCGACTCGGTCATGGACGATGTCCGCTGGTGCGTCCGACACGCAGTTCACTGCGTCGTCGGTACGACCGGGATCAGCGCGGCCGACCTCGACGAGATCCGCGCGCTCATCGAGGAAGAGGGGAACGAGTCCAACGTGTTCGTCGCCCCCAACTTCGCGATCGGCGCCGTGCTGATGATGCGCTTCGCCGCGGCCGCGTCCCGATGGCTGCCGAGCGTCGAGATCATCGAGCTGCACCATTCCGGAAAGGCCGAAGCGCCGAGCGGCACCGCGATCAAGACGGCGGAGGAGATCGCGAAAGCGCGATCGGAAGGTGGTGAAGCGCCGCCCTCCAGGGAGATCTTCCCCGGAGCGCGCGGCGGCGAGGTGGCCGGGATCCGCGTGCACTCGGTGCGCCTGCCGGGCCTGGTCGCGCACCAAGAGGTGATCATGGGGGGGCCCGGCCAGTCGCTTACGATCCGCCACGACTCCTACGACCGGGCGTCGTTCATGCCGGGCGTGCTGCTGGCGATCAAAGCCATCACGAAACACCCGGGCCTGGCGTACGGGCTGGAAAACCTGCTCGACCTGTAGCGGCGTCCCGCTACGAAGCTCGATCGGTCCGACGCACGTCATCCTCCGGCGTCTCCGGCGCGGCGTCGAGCTCGGAAGACTTCAATCGAGCGACCAACGACCGACCGATCACCTGGGCGAGGCGCGTAAGACCGATGAGCGAGGCGAACCTGCGCGGGTCGGTCGCAAGGAGTCGCATCGGTGTCTCTGCGATCACGGTGGCCGACGATGCACCGAGACCGCTGAACAGGAGCTCTCCGACGACGTCGCCTGCCTCGAGGCGACCGACGATCCTTCCGCATATCGTCACCGTGGCTTTTCCTTCGACAACGATGAACACATCGAAGGCCTGTACACCCTCACGAGCGAGCACGGACCCGACGGGTACGTGAAGCTCGTCCATCAGATCGGCCACAGCGGCGAGGTCTCCAGGGTAGCGCCACACGACCTCTTCCGGATCCAGCGTAGGTGGCAGATCGCGTTCCATGGGTCCCCCTCTCACACGCGGGCGCGCGAAACAACGCCGGTCCCCGCGGCCAGTCGAAGCCGACGGGCGTAGGCGCGCGCCACCGCGCGCGCGATGCCCGGATCATCAGCCGCTTTGAAGAAGCGTGCGGCGTCGGTCTCGAGAAGCTTCATGGGAGTCTCTGCCGTCACCGTCACGGAGCGAGACTCGGCGGCGAACATCGCCGGCTCGCACAGGAACTCGCCGGGCCCGACGCGAGCGATCGGTTGGCCGCCGCGACTGAGCGTTGCGAGCCCTCGAACGACGAGGAACACTTCGCCGACCGGGCTCCCTTCCACCGCCAGGATGTCGCCGGGTGACGCCGAGACCTCGGTGAACAACGAGGCCACGTCCGTGAGTTCTCGTAGGGTATAGGACGAGAGCGTGGGGAGTTCTCTCAGGAGGCCGATCCTCGGGTCCCTTCTCCGGAGCACGAGGCTCCCCTTTCTCTCCGACGGCATCATCGACCGGTTCGTTTCCCTTCAGGCGTTGGAAGGGACGCAACGAATGTTGCGCACGAGGGGTGGCCGGCCGCCGGGCCCCTCCGTGAAATACCTCACACTTGCGGATCAGCGGGTGTTCGCGAACGGGGAGAGGGACTACATTCTCGAATCATGGCGCCCGAGACGAACTCGGCGGGCGACGAACGTCGTCCTTCCTCTGCCCACGTTCCGGGCAGGCGATTCGGAGCACTGTCGATCGCGTCGGTCGCGGCCTTTACCGCCTTCTCGCTTCTAGCGGTCGCGGTCCTCACGGGACTGCACATCCCGGGATTGGGTTTTCTTTCTCCGTTCGAGGACCAGGGGAACCTCGATTACGGCCGGGGATCGTTCGTCGCCTTCTCGCCACTGGAGTCGCCGTTCGTTTCCAGGACCCTCGGCGTCGATCCGGGAGCCGAACCGAGCGGAGGTTTCTCGGGAGAACGCGGGGGATCTTCGTCGATCGACGGACGTACAACGCAGCCCGAAGTTGTCACCCATGGCTTGACCAACGACGACTCGTCCAACCCGTATCCGATCGATCAAGTGCCGTTCACTGCGAGAAGCAACTCGAAAGGAGCCACCCGACAGTCATCCGACCCCAGCAACTGCTCACAGATCGGAGGGACGGTGTGGTACTCGTATCATCCTTCCGAGACGCGTGGGCTTCTGGCGAGCACGGACGGAAGCGGCTATCCGATCGCGCTCGGGGTCTACGAGGGTACTCCGCGCAACCTTCGCGACGTCGGGTGCGACTCGAACGGCCAGGGCTCCGCCTCTGTAGCGTTCCTCGCGGTGGCCGGTGCGAGCTACTTGTTCGAGATCACCGCACCGATCCGGGGCGGACGCCTAGTTTTCTCGCTGCGTGCCCAACCCACGACCGGCCTCGCGTCGGTTTCCTCTGCCGGTTCCAAGTCGGATGGGGGGAGCGATCAGCCCTCGGTTTCCGGCGATGGCCGGTTCGTCGCCTTCGACTCCGTCGGCTCGAAACTCGATGGTCCGTGCGGTTGCGGCGAACAGGTGTACGTCCGCGACCTTGAGAAAGGCACCACCGAGATTGTCTCGGTCTCCTCTCGCGGCGTCCCGGCGCAGCGCACGGGCGGCTTCGCCGAAGGAGAGGCATCGATGTCCTTCAACGGCCGCTACGTCGCGTTCACTTCATACGCCGACAACCTGGTTCCGAAAGACACCAACAGAGAAAAGGACGTCTTCCTTCGAGATCGACTCTTGAAAACGACGCGTCGGATCTCCGTCGGACCCAACGGCGAGCAGGGGAACCGAGGCTCTTACAATGCGCACCTCTCAGCAGATGGTCGCTACGTGGCGTTCTGGAGCGACGCGATCGGCATGGACCCGCGATACCCGTCGGAGCCCCACCGGGGTGGAGCGATCTACTGGAAGGACCTGTTCACGGGGGAGGTCCGTCTCGTTTCCGTCTCATCCGATGGAACACCGGCGAACGAAGGCTCCCTCGCGCCCACTCTGTCGGCCGACGGCCTCTACGTCGCGTTCGCGTCGGGCGCGACCAACCTGACCCCTGACGGGGGGGGCACCCGGCAACAACTCGTCCACATCTACAACGGGGAGAACGATCGTTTTCGGAATCACGTGTTCGACGTGAGTCAGGAGGACATCTGGTCGACCCACGTCTACGTCCACGAGATGGCGACCGGCCGGACGAGCGACGAATGCGTGAGTGCGACGGGGGTCCCGGCGAACGACGCGTGCTCGGGCGGCGCGATCTCGTCCGGCGGCCGGTACATCGTTTTCTCATCGACCGCCACCAACTTGGTGCCGCTAAAGAAAGATGCCGCGCCGAGTCTCGGTTTGAGCCAGACGTACCTCCGAGACCGGCTGACGGGCGCGCTGGAGCTCGTGTCCCGATCCTCGACCGGGGCCCCGGGCGGCGACGCGGGGGAGGTCGGGCAGTATCCCATCGTCCGGGAGTATGGGGTTCAAGACCCGCGCAGGACGAGCAACGGCAACAGCTACGAAGCGATCTCGGCCGACGGCCGTTTCGTCGCGTTCGACACTGAAGCTGCTCTCGTGCCGAGCGACACGAATTCGATCGAGGACGTCTACGTCCGGGACCGGTTGACCGGGATCACGACGCGGGTTTCCGTCTCCACGGCGGGCGGTCAAGCCAACGGCCCGAGTCTCTTCCCGGCGATGTCCGCCGACGGCGCGGTGATCGCATTCATATCCTCGGCGAGCAACCTCGTGTCCGGCGACGGCAACGGTCAGCCCGATATCTTCGTGAGAACCTAGGAACCGGACCGCGTCCGCCGACGTTGACCTTTCGCGAGGCGCCGGAACTCTTCGACGACGATACCGGCGAGGGCGGGAGGAAAAACGAGCTCGTTTTCGTGAACCCGGCGGATGCCGTCCGCAACGTCTGCGGGACTCGCCGTCTTCACCAAGTACCCCGTCGCGCCGGCACCCACGGCCTCCAGGACGTCGCGTTGCTCGTCGGAGGAAGACAAGACCAGCACGCGTGTGTCGGGCAGCTCCGCGAGGATCCCGCGAGTGGCATCGGGCCCGGTCATGGTCGGCAGATTCATGTCCATGACGACGACATCCGGCCGGGCCGCGCGCGCCATCTCGATCGCCTCGGGCCCGTCGCCCGCTTCCGCGACCACCGTTGCCGGGCAGGAGTGCTCGACGACCTTGCGAAGGGTCTCTCGCCACATGGGATGGTCGTCGACGAGCATGATCGAGAAAGCGCCTGAGGCGAGCGGCCGCGAGCGGGCGGGGGAGTGCCCATGCGAGGCGGCGAAGAGCCTCCAGGTGCCCGGCACACCGCGCAATGCGTGGAAGCCGCGGTCCTCGAACGATAGATCCGAGCCTGCGACGAGGTCTCTCACGGTGCTCGTCGTTAGGATCTCACGCGAGCTCGCGAGCGCGAGGACTCGCGCGCAGATATGGACCGTTATTCCCCCGACGTCGTCTCCCCTGCGCTCGCACTCGCCGACGTGGACCCCCGCGCGGATCTGAACGTCGAGAGGCTCCAGGGCCCGGCCCATCCTGATCGCGCTGCCGATCGCGTCCGCCGGCCGAGGGAACGTCGCGAAAACGCTGTCCCCGAAGGAGTTGACCACCCGCCCCTCGCACTCCTCGATCGCCGAGTGAGCGATCACATCATGTTGGTCGAGCAGCTCTCTCCACCGCCGATCGCCCAATGCTGCAGCGCGTTCGGTCGAGGCGACGATGTCGGTGAAAAGAACCGTCGCCAAGAACCGATCAGGGCGCTTCCCTAAGCCGCCATCCTTACCCTTCGGGACGTCCGTGGACCACGCGATCGCCTCGGACACGTACGAGCAGTACGTCCCGGTGCGCACCGCCTGTGACAGGTGTTCGGCGAGATCCGCGTCGTGTCTGGCGATCGACCTCAGAGCGGAGGTGATCGAATTACGGACGTTGACGCGCGCCCGTTCTGTTATCGACTTCGCTCTTCGCGCCTTTCCGCCGATCCCGAAGGCGGCGGCCAGTTCTCGCTCGAGGGCGGCGGCTTCTTGGCCCGCCCACGCCGCGCGTTCGGAGTCGTTGAAGCCCTCCGCCTCTTCGATCTCCCGGCGCAACTCCTGGAGCCGGCGCTTGTAGGCAGAACGAGCTTCGGGATCGAGGATCTCTCCGGCGTCACCGTGGCCGCGGGAGGAGACTCCTTCGTCAAGCGCGCCGGGCGCGGAAGACGATCTTCGCCCCGCGCCTCCTTCCATGGTCAGGTCCAACGCGAGGATCTCGCGCCCTGGGTTGGCGAGGAGCCTGCCTAGATATCGAAGGCCCTTGGAGTCTTTGAGGCGGAAATCGGGCCCGCGGAAGGCGATCGTCCAGTAATCGCCCTCTTTCCGGAACGTGCTGCTCGCCATCGGGCCCCTCGATCTTTCGCGTGGGGCAGTGTACGTTCAGGGGCCGACGCCATTGCAACATCTCCGTCCCTCTGTGAAGCGTTTCACAGCCAAGGAGGCGTCGCTTCCCGTTACATGGGGAGGACCGGGGACGATCCAGCGCGAATGACCAGGTCTGACCCATCGCCGGTCACGGGGGAGATGACGATGTCGAGATCGGGGTTGGGGCCGCGAAGGCTCCCACTTTTCTGGAAGGTGCTGACGCCGTTCCTCGCGCTCATCATCATCCTGGGAGTCGGCGGAGCGTTCCTAATCGTCAGGAACCTCGCGTCGGGGGCGCAGTCGCGCCTCGACCAGGACCTCGCGCGCCAATCGCTCGACGCACGCTCCCTGGCACATGACCGCGAGCTTTATCTGCTCGAGTCGGTGAACTTCGCCTCGAACATCCAAGGGATCTCCGATGCGATCCGGTCGAACGACGCCGCCTCCGTTGCGCGTCTCCTCGGTTCCGTTCTCGCGCTGAAGACGGACTTGAACCTGCTCGTCGCCGCCGACGCGCGGGGCGGGGCATTGGTGGACTACCGGAAAGTATCGGGAACGAGCCGGCCTTCACGACGCAGTGGCGGTGCATGGAACGGCGAGTCGTTCGTCCGCGACGCGCTGGCCGATCCGGCCGGGAACAAGCACGCGGGCATCGCGACCGTCGGTTCAGAAGCGATGCTGATCATTGCCGCGCCCGTTTGCGCGCCCGGACCGCCCTGCCACTCCATCGGGGTTGCCATCGTCGGCATAGCCATCCAGCGCATCGCAGCCGAGGCTGCCGGCATCGAAGGGACCGGGGCGTCTGTAGAGCGAGGCAGGAGCGCGGTCGAGATCTACGACACGAACGGCCGTCGGCTCGGGGCCGCGGGATTTCCCGTGGCCGGCGCGTTGCCCGCGCGCAAACCGCCTGTCGTATCGATGGGGGGCGAGCTGGCTCGCTCGAGCGATCGGGTGAGAGGGATCGCTACCGCGACGCTGTACGCGCCGTTCGTGGTCCAGGGGCGCGCCGTCGGAGTCCTTGCGGTCAGCATCCCGCGCGACCTCGCCTTCGCGTCCGTGCACGGTGCCGCCTGGCGGCTCGCCTTGATCCTCCTGGCCGCGATGGCCGGCGGGATCGGGTTCGGTGTTCTGCTTTCGCGACGGATCCTCCGTCAAGTTCGTCCTCTCGTCGAGACCAACCGAGCTCTCGGGCGCGGAGACCTGACGGCGCGGGCACCGGTTATATCCGACGACGAATTGGGCGAGCTCGCGCGCGGTGTCAACCAGATGGCCGAACAGCTTCAAGCTTCGTACGAGACGCTCGAATTGCGCGTGGCGCAGCGGACGGAAGAAGTCCGGCGGCTTCTCTCGGAGCGAACCGAATTTTTCGCGGGCATGAGCCACGACTTTCGGACGCCGTTGGCCGTCATCCTCAGTGAGGCGGAGTTGCTCGTCGATCCGACATACCCAAGAAAGCCGGAGGCGATCGCGGACGCCGGCCGGACGATCAAAGAATCCGGCGCGCAGGTTCTTGCTCTCGTCAACGATGTGCTGGAGCTGGCTCGCGCCGAGGCAGGACGTCTCGAGATGTCGCTCGATATCCTGAAGCTGGCCGACGTCATCCGAGACCTTCGCGGAACGATGGAGGGTCTCGCACGAGCCGGCGACCTGACGCTGCGGATCGACGTTCCTTCTGATCTCCCCACCCTACGAGCCGATGGGCGACGTCTGCGCGAGGTGATGCTCAATCTCGTCGACAACGCCGTGAAGTACACGCCTCCGGGCGGGAGCGTGAGCTTGTCGGCTGCCGCGTCGGATGGAGAGATCGAGATCGTGGTTACGGATACCGGCGTCGGCATCCCGGCGGAAGCCGGGCGGAAGATATTCGAACCTTTCTATCGGGTGAAGGGCACCCAGCCGGCACGCGGGCAAGCCTCAACGGGGCTCGGCTTGGCGCTCACGAAGCGGCTCGTCGAGGCCCACCACGGTCACATCACATTCACGAGCGAGCCGGGGGCGGGAACCACCTTCCGCGTCACGCTCCCGATGGCCGGTGGATCACCGAAGCCGCGGAGAGCGCGAGCAAAAGCCGGTGCCGGCCGCGCCTGATCCACCGCCTACGAACCGGAGGTCTCCACGGCACGTCCGGTCGGTGGCCGGGTCCGGCGCGTGGGGATCACTCGTCGTGGCCTCGGCGGTGCTGCTGACGAGCGCGGCCGTCTCGATCGGCCTCCACGTTCCCGGCATCGGTTTCCTCGCTCCGTTCGCCGAAGGTTCCGCACTCGATTATTCGGCCGGGCCGGCGGGGGCTTTCGCTCCGTTGGAGGCGCGGTACGTGAACGGTGTCCTGGGGGGAGACTTCGCCGCGACGGCGATCGGTCACAGCGCTCCTCCAACCGGTCCCGCAGGCGAGGGCCCCGGAATCCTTCTCGGAGGCCCGGTGAACGTTCGGCATCCGTTCACAAACGACAACTTCTCGCAGGCTTACCCGGTTACAGGGACTCCCTTCACCGCTCGGACCAACACCAAAGGAGCCAGCCGCGAACCGGGAGAGACGACGCAGTGCGGGCGAAACGCAACGGTGTGGTACCGCTTCCGAGCACCGGCCGACACACCTCTTCTCGCCGACACGTTCGGGAGCGACTACGGCCTCTCGCTCGGGGTGTTCCGGCGCTCGCCGTCGGGCTTGCAACTCGTCGGTTGCGATACGGACCGCCTCGGGAACGCGCAGGTTTCCTTCAGCGCAACCGCGGCGACGACGTACTACTTCCGGATCGCCCGAGAGTTGGGAACCACCGGCACCAGCTTGGTATTCCATCTAGCGCGGTTGGGCGTGACCAGCAGAGCGTCGGTGAGTTCGGCGGGGCGTCAGGCGAACGGACTATCGAGCATCTCTTTCCCGTCACGCGACGGACGCTTCGTCGCGTTCGATTCCGATGCCCGCAACATCGTTCCGAACCAGAACGTGTGCGTTTCCGCGGTGAGCGTGCCGCCGACCGCTTGCGACGACGTCTACGTCCGTGATCGAGTTCTGGGGACGACGTCGATCGCCTCCGTTTCCTCCAACGGCACGTACGGAAACGACACGAGCTTCTTCCCTTCGGTTTCGGGCGACGGCCGGTTGGTCGCGTTCGTCTCGTGGTCGTCCAACCTGGTCCCCGGCGACACCAACGGCCTGCCGGACACGTTCGTTCATGACTTCCGCACCGGCCAAACGATCCGAGTGTCCGTCTCGACCTCAGGCGCGCAAGGGTACGCGGACAAGGTGCCGGGGATCGCGAACGACCCGCTCAGCCTGCGGGAGCTATTCCCTCAATCGATGATCTCGGAGAGCGGCCGTTTCGTCGCGTTCGAATCCCGCGCGCGTGGCTTGGTTCCGGGCGACCGCGATCGATGCTTCCTCGGGACACAGCCGAACGTCGTCCATTGCCGCGACATCTACGTGAAGGATCTCGTGAGCGGACGCACCACACTGGTCACGGACCCCGGTCATGGAGACCGCGCCGACAACGACAGCCTGTTCGCGAGCATCTCGGCCACCGGTCGATACGTGCTGTTCCTATCGACCGCGTCGAACCTCATCCCGGGGCGCTCGATCCCCGGTGGACAGATGTACCTGCGAGACCTCCTAGCGGGAACGACGACGGTCGTGAGCACGTCATCGTCGGGTGACCTCGGGAACGGAGCGTCGATCGTGGTCGCCGAGTCGAATCAGATCTCGGCCGACGGCCGATACGTGGTGTTCGGCTCGCTGGCCTCGAATCTCGTCCCCGGCGACAAGGGCGACTACGACATCTTCGTGCACGACCTTCGCACCGGGCGAACGATCCTCGCCTCGATCTCCTCCTCGGGTGAACAGAAGAACGGCAACGATACGAGCGGCAGGTATTCGATCTCCGAGGACGGCCGGTATGTCGTGTTCGATTCCCGGGCGACGAACCTCGTGCCTGGAGACTCGAACGGACACTCTGACGCGTTCGTGCACGATCTTCTGACCGGCGGAACGACGCGGGTTTCGCTGTCAAGCGACGGACGCCAGGGAAACGGCGACTCGACGGAAGCCTGTGGATCTCCGGACGGTCGCGTCGTCGTCTTTTCGTCGAGGGCAACGAACCTCGTGCCGGGCGACACCAACCGCAATCAGGACGTCTTCGTGAACGACCTGCCGGGCTGAGGTTGCCGTCTCACCCCCGTGCGATAATCCGCGCGTGACCCACCCCTACGTGATCGAACAGTTCACAGCAGAAGAGCGCGAGGTGCTCGGCCGCTATTTCACGAACCTCGAGCTGCCGGTTTTCTGCATCGTCAACCTGCCCGAGATCGTCAAGGGCGCGCTCTTCGCTCGTTACTCCCGGACGAAGAAGTCTCTCCGAAGGCTCTTCCTCGACGAGTTTTACGACGGCTCGGTCGGCGGCGCGATCGAGGGGGTCGGGTCCGTCAAGGCGGAAGAACTCTACGACCGAATATTCATCGAGTACGGCGACGACTCGGTCGCGCAACTCGGCGGCGCCCACGTCGCCGTCGAGCAATGCTCGAACGTGCTGACGAAGGTGATCGAGCGGGGGAGGCTCGCCGGCTATCTCGAGCAGTCGACCCGCTACGTCGCCTATGACGACCGCCCCGGCGGCCGCTGGCGCTATTACCTGGAACCCGACATCGCGGACTCGCGTCACGGTGACCTATACAGGGAGGCGATGGACCGCATCTTCTCCCTGTACGCCTCGCGCGTGGAACCCACCGTCACGGCGTTCAAGGAACGTTTCCCGCAGTCACCGGAGGATCCCGACCGGGTCTACACCGCGACGATCCGCGCGAAGGCACTCGACGCATTGCGCGGGATGCTCCCGGCCGCGACGGTGTCGAACGTCGGCGTTTACGCGGCCGGCCAGGCCTACGAGATGATGCTCTTCCGTTTGCTCGCCTCGCCGCTCGCAGAAGCGAAGGCGGTCGGGGCGATGATGCTCGTCGAGCTCCGGAAGGTGATCCCATCGTTCCTGGTTCGGGTGGATCAGCCGAACCGAGGTGGCGAGTGGATCGATTACCTCGGCAGCAACCGAGATGCGATGAGGTCGTTAACCGCGGAGCTCCTCGCCGGCGAGGGACCCGAGCCGCGGCCGCTCGTGACGCTGACCGCGTGGGAGCCCGACGCCGACGAAGCGCTCGTCGCTGCGATGCTCTATCCATATTCCGACCTTCCCGAGGATCGTCTGACGGAGGTGGCGCGGAAGATGCCGGTCGAAGACCGCCTCCGCGTGCTTCGCACCTATGTCGGCGAGCGCCGCAACCGCCGCCACAAGCCGGGCCGCGCCTTCGAGCGCATCTCGTACCGCTTCGACGTGCTCGGCGACTACGGCGGGTTCCGGGACCTGCAACGGCACCGGATGCTGACGATCGATTGGCAGGACCTCACTCCGAGCCATGGATACGAATTGCCGTCCGACGCGGAAGAGCTCGGTCTCGCTGAGGCGTTTCGAGAAGCGACCCAACGGAGCGCCGATACCTGGGAGTCGATCCATCCCGACCTTCCCGACCAAGCTCCCTACGCGGTATCAATGGCGTACCGGATCCGGTACGTGATGCAGATGAACGTGCGGGAGGCGTTCCACCTGATCGAGCTCCGCTCCTCGCCGCAAGGTCATCCCGCGTATCGCAAGGTTGCGCACGAGATGTACCGACAGATCGCGGAGGTTGCGGGGCACCGGACGGTGGCGGAGCTCATGCGGTACGTAGATCTCGGGGCAGTCGACCTGGAAAGGTTGGACGCAGAGCGGCGCGCGGAACGGAAAAGACAAGAAGCGACGGCGCGGGAGCGCGGCCGCTGACTACTCTTGAATCGGCTCGACCGCTTCGCTGGGGCAGAGCCACATCACGTCCGCGTCGGCGCCTACACGCTCCTCGATCAACTCGATCGCGCGCCGGACCGCGGCGTTGGGTTCCTCCATCAGCACCCAGGTGACCATGGCTTCTCCTCTCCTCGGCGCAACATTTCGTTGCGGCCGCCGCCCTTCCTTCCATCGGTCATGACTTTTTCCTCACTCGACCCGGGATTGATGTCTCAAACCGGCACATCACGGTCTACGGACACCGTATTTCCGAGCCACTTGGAACAACGACCGCTCTGACCAGCGGCTACGGCACGCCTCGTTCCTTGGCCGAGTGATCACGATCGTGGCGAACGCCCGCTCAAGGAGGATTTTGAAGGAGGAATCCGACGCGCATCGGGGCGATCCGAACGTGAACGGGGGCAAAAACTCCTGCCTATCCGAGCGAATCGTTATGATTCGGTCGCGAGGGAGGAGAAGCGCCTCGCAACGGAACGGTTTCGGACCGCCGTACGATGACGGAGACTCGCGCTCGCAGCCGAGGCGACGCGGAAAGGATGACCGAGCGTGGAATTGGGACGAGTGATCACCGCGATGGCAACGCCGTTCCGCCCCGACGGCTCTCTGGACCTCGACGGCGCGCGAACGCTTGCGGCTCATCTCGTGAGCCACGGGAGCGACGGTCTCGTGATCGCCGGCACGACGGGTGAGGCCCCGACATTGACGCACTCAGAGAAGCGCGATCTTTGGCAGGCGGTCGCAGAGACAATCCGCGGACGCGCGGCTCTGATTGCCGGTACCGGCACCTACTCGACGGCGGAGTCGATTGAGCTCAGCAAGACGGCGGAGCAAGCTGGAGCCGACGCTCTGCTCCTCGTCACGCCCTACTACTCGAGACCGCCGCAGTCGGGACTCGTCGCCCATTTCAAAGCCGTCGCCGCAGCGACGCCGTTGCCGGTCGTCTTGTACGACATCCCGAGCAGGACCGCTCGCAAGATCGAACACGCGACGCTACTCGAGCTCGCGACCGTGCCGAACATCGTGGGGGTGAAAGATGCGGCCGGAGACCCCGCCGGTACGGCCAAGCTCGCCGCGGAGGCGCCCGGATTGCGCATCTGGTCCGGTGACGACGCGCTGACCCTGCCGATGCTGGCGGTCGGTGGGATCGGGGTCGTGAGCGTCGCTTCGCACTTGGCCGGGCACCGCATCGCCGAGATGATCACCGCACACGACAAGGGCGATGTCGAAGGCGCCGCCCGCATCGATCGCGAGCTGCGCCCTTTGTACGAAGTGCTGTTCATCACGGCGAACCCGATCCCCCTCAAAGCCGCGCTCCAGATGGTCGGCCTACCGGCGGGCCCGGTGCGGCTGCCGCTGGTGAGCGCGACGGCCGCGGAGCGCGACCGCATTCGCAGCGTTCTGGAGGGACTCGGGTTAGTGTAGGGACCCACATCACCCCGCGACCGGGAGCCGTATGGCAGCCAAGAAGCGGGGGCGCACCAAGCCTGGGGGGGCCCGGCGTTCGACGCGGGCCCGAGGCCGCAACTCGTCGTCCGGCGGCGCCGTCCGCGGGACGCTCGAAGGCATCCGTAAAGCGCTCGGCCCGCAGATCGGCGACGCCTACGGCATCGCGCTCGCCGTGCTCGCGGTCACGACGGCGCTCGGCATCTGGTTCCACAACGGCGGCCCGATCGGCCAGTTCGTCGAGCTCGCACTCCGCGGGCTGATCGGCGTCGGCGGGTTGCTGGCCCCGGTGATCTTCGCCTACCTCGCCTTCACGATGTTCACCGTGCGGCCGGGTCCCGATCGTCCGCGGATCGTGATCGGGCTCGGCATCACGCTCGTCGGCACGCTCGGTCTGGTCCATCTCGCGAAAGGAACGCCGGACGTGACCTCCGGCGGAGACGCGCTCCGCGGCGCCGGAGGCATCGTCGGTGCCGTCACCTCCGGACCGCTGCACCATCTGCTCGGTCCGTGGGGAGCGACGTTCACGCTCATCGCCGTCCTGGTTCTCGGCGTGATGATCCTGACCAAGACGCCGGCCCGGCGCATCTTCGAAGCGGTCGGCGAGCGCCTTTCGGCGCTCCGAACCCCGCGGCCCGAACCTCGTCGGCACATCCCCGGGCTCGAAGATCATGTGCAGGACGAAGTCGAGGGATACGACACCGAAGCGATCGAAGAAGAAGAGCAAGACGAGGAGCCCGCCGGGCAAGAGGAGGAGCCCGAGCTGCTCGAGCCCGCGGTCATCGCGCTGCCCGAGGTTGCTCCCGCGCCGCGCCGCCGAGGGCCCTATGTTCTGCCTTCGCTCGACGCACTTCGTCAGGGGGCGGGCTCGCCGGGCGGCACGAAGGGCACGGCCGACACGATCCGGGTCCTCGAAGCGACGCTGCGCCAGTTCGAGGTCGACGCGGCCGTCGCCCGGGTCACGCGCGGCCCGACGGTGACTCGCTTCGAGATAGAGCTCGGGCCCGGCGTGAAGGTCAATCGCGTGGTGTCTCTGTCCAACGACATCGCATACGCGCTTGCGACTCCTGACGTCCGCATGATCGCCCCGATCCCAGGCCGTTCCGCGATCGGGGTCGAGGTGCCGAACCGCGAACGCGAACTCGTAACCCTGCGCGACATCCTCAGCTCCCCGAAGTCTCAAGCGGATAAGCACCCGCTGACCGTCGGCCTCGGCAAGGACATCTCCGGGGAGTCGGTGCTCGTGAACCTGACGGCCATGCCGCATCTGCTGATCGCCGGCGCGACCGGCTCGGGGAAGTCGACCTGCATCAACACGATGGTGACGTCGGTGCTCGCACGGGCGCGTCCGGACCAGGTGCGGATGATCCTGGTCGATCCGAAGCGCGTCGAGCTATCGCATTACAACGGGATCCCGCATCTGCTGTCGCCGGTGATCACGCATCCGAAACGCGCCGCCGATGCGCTCGCGTGGGTCGTCCGCGAGATGGAGACTCGCTACGAGGATCTCGCGCGCTCGAACCAGCGGCAGATCGACAACTACAACCAAGCCGTGGCCGAGGGGAAGGTCACGAAAGAAGGCCTGCCGGTCACGGAGACGATGCCGTACATCCTCGTCGTGATCGACGAGCTCGCCGATCTGATGATGGTCGCACCGCGTGACGTCGAGGACGCGATCTGCCGCATCGCGCAGATGGCGCGCGCGGTGGGAATCCATCTGCTCGTCGCCACTCAGCGTCCGTCGGTAGACGTGGTGACGGGACTGATCAAGGCGAACATCCCCTCGCGGATGGCGTTCGCGACCGCCTCGCAGGCGGACTCCCGTGTGGTGCTCGACCAAGGCGGCGCCGAGAAGCTCGTCGGTTTCGGCGACATGTTGTTCCTGCCGGCGTCCATGTCGAAGCCGCGACGGGTCCAGGGCGCGTATGTGACGGAGGCGGAGATCGAAGCCTTGGTCGCCCACTGTCGCAAGCAGGCAGATCCCGATTTCGAGGAGAGTCTCGCCCACGATCCGAGGGGCTCCCAGACCGACGTCGAGCTCGGGAGCGACGACGACCTCATGGAGCAAGCGATGGAACTGATCGTGTCGAGCGGGCTCGGCTCGACGTCGATGCTCCAGCGCAAGCTGAAGGTCGGCTTCGCGCGAGCGGGGCGGCTCATGGACCTGCTGGAAGATCGCGGCGTCGTCGGCCCCTCGCTCGGATCCAAGCCGCGCGAGGTGCTCATCACTCCGGACGAGCTCGAAGAGATGCGCGCCGCCCGCAC
>Ga0070708_100001657_pt1 | contig 17072 bp, 16 predicted proteins | sample KBSK5503metaG_FD_65469 | JGI IMG/M metagenome (GOLD analysis project Ga0070708, IMG submission 65469) | Corn, switchgrass and miscanthus rhizosphere microbial communities from Kellogg Biological Station, Michigan, USA - KBS K5-50-3 metaG | ecosystem: Host-associated > Plants > Roots >... | reverse complement strand
CTGAGGACGGTCCGCGAGCTCGCGCGGACTCGAGGCACACGTCTCAAAGCGCATCAGCTGGACATGCGCGATCTGTCGCGTTTCGCCGACGGGTCCTTCGACGTCGTGTGGCACAGCCACTCGCTGGTGTTCGTGCCCGACCCGGACCGCGTGATCGCCGAGGTCGCGCGCGTGCTCGCGCCCGGCGGCGTGTATCGCGCGTCGACGATGCACCCGGTCACCTACCGCATGTACGGGACGTGGACCGGCACGGGCTGGAATCTGAAGCGCGGCTACTTCGAGGACGGGCCGATCCGTGGCGACGACGGCGTCTGGGAATTCGACGACGTCACGGTGTCGGCGCCGACGCTCGAGTACGCGCACCGCATCTCGGATCTGGTGAACGCGTGCGCCGCGGCGGGCCTGCTCGTCGATGGACTGTGGGAATGGTCTCCGGGTGAGATCTCGACCCGCGTTCCGATCCGGCCGAGCACGGCGCGAGGGGAGGCCGAGCCGGGATCCGATGAGGCGCTCGAGCGGCTGCTGCCGGCGTTCGTCGAGTGGCGCGCGCGGAAGCTCGTGTCGCGGCCCGACGTCCGGCGCGCAACGCTTAGTCCTCGGGCGGCTTCCGCAGGCGCCCGCTCGCCGCGACGTACTGCTCGGCGATCTGGCTGATCTTTCGCAGCGCGACCGGGATGTTGACGCCCCAGCCCACGCCGAAGACGCGCTCGGTGAAGATGTGGTCCGACTCCGGCGCCCAATACGACTCGCGCAGCCGCTCCATCGTCGGCACGCGGAAGTCGTAAGGCACGACGCCCGCGACCTTGCCGTGCCAGGTGCGCTGGTCGGGTGGCTTGCGCAGCTCCTGGTAGACGGCGGCGAACAGCGTGAGCCAAACGAGCGACTTGATCGTGCGGACGAGGTCTTTCATCACCTAACTCCCGCCGGGGTCGTCCCCGGCTTGCGCAGCGGGATCCCGGCCCTGCATTGCGGGCACGCGTCGGGTTCGTGGGTGGCGATGCTCGTGCGCCACAGCGCGAAGAGCGGGACGCCGAGATCGGCGCCGCCGGATCGATCGACGAGCACCGCGACGGCGATCACGGTCGCACCCGCCGCGCGCACCGCATCGATCGTCTCGTTCACCGAGCCGCCGGTGGACATGATGTCGTCGACCACGAGCACGCGCTCGTCGCGCGCGAGCTGGAACCCGCGGCGGAAGGCGCGCCCGCGACCCGACTCGTCGCGCTCGGCGTAGACAGAGCGCACGCCGAGCTGGCGCGCGACCTCGTGCGCCAGGATGATCCCGCCCGTCGTCGGCCCCGCGACGGTCGTGACGTCGAGCTCACGGACGCGCTCGGCGATCGCTTCGCAAAGCCGCCCGGTCTGGCGCGGCCACTGCAGCACGGCGAACTTCTCGAGGTAGCGGTCGGAGTGCTTGCCGGACGACAGCTCGAAGTGGCCCTCGAGGTACGCGCCGGCGTCGCGGAACAGGGTCTCGACCTCGCGCTCCCCGATCGCCATGTCCACATCAGTATCTATGCTCGCGCGGATGAAGGCATTGACCGTCGTGCCGCGCAAGCCCGGCAGCGGCGCGGTGCGCGACGTGACCGATCCGGTCGCGCGCGACGGCGAGGTCATGGTCGACGTCGTTCGCGTCGGCCTCTGCGGGACTGACGCGGAGATCGAGCGCGGCGAGTACGGCTCGGCTCCGCCGGGATCGGACCTGCTGGTGCTGGGCCACGAGAGCCTCGGCCGGATCGCGGACGATCGCGGGGCGCTGGCGAAGGGCACGCTCGTCGTCGCGAGCGTTCGGCGGCCGGACGGCTGCCCGAACTGCGAGCGCGGCGAGCAAGACATGTGCGTCTGGGGAAAGTTCACCGAGCGCGGCATCGACGGGCTGCACGGCTATTGCGCGGAGCGCTACGCCGAGCGGCCCGAGTACCTCTTCCCGGTCGATCCGTCCCTCGAGCCGGTCGCGGTGCTGCTCGAGCCGCTCACCGTGAGCGAGAAGGGTCTCCGGCACCTCTGGTTCGCGCAGCGCCGCATGACTGTGTGGGAGCCGAAGCGCGCGCTCGTGACGGGCGCCGGCCCGGTGGGCATGCTCGCCGCGCTGGCCCTGCGTCTGCGCGGGCTCGAGGTCACCGTCGTCGAGCGGACGTCCAAGCCCGCGCGAGGGGAACTGCTGGCGCGGATCGGGGCACGCTACGCCGCGACGAACGACACGCCAATGGCGTCACTCGGACCGGTCGACGTTGTGCTCGAGGCGACGGGCAGCTCGGCGGTCGCGTTCGCGGCGATCGACCTGCTCGGACCGAACGGCGCGATCGTGCTCACGAGCGTGACCGGCGGCGGGCGGAGCATCGAGCTTCCCGCGGACGAGCTCAATCAGCGGATCGTGCTGCGCAACCTCCTGGTCCTCGGGAGCGTGAACGCGAACGCCGAAGACTTCAAAGCGGGCATCGCCGACCTCGCGCTGTCCGAGCAGCGCTACCCGGGGTTCCTAGGCTCGCTCATCACACGCCGCGTGCCGCTCGCGGAGGCGGCGAGCGCTCTGCCGCACGATCCGACGCAGATCAAGACCGTCGTCGAAATCCAGCGGCAGGTGCCCCTGCGGAGCGAATCGACAGCGAGTGGGGCCGTCAGGTCGTGACCATCCATGACGTCACGCTGGTCATGCGGCCGGGCATGCCGACCTGGCCGGGCGAGGACGGGCCGTCGATCGAGCCGCTGCGCCGCATCGCCAAGGGGGACGGCGCGAACGTGTCGGTGGTGCGCTTCGGGAACCACACCGGCACTCACGTCGACCCACCGATCCACTTCATCGAGGGCGCCAACACGGTCGACAAGCTTCCGCTCGACGCGCTCGCGGGCCCGTGCACGGTGATCGCGTACGATGGCGAGACACACATCTCGGCGGCCTGGCTGAAGGCGCACGGGATCGCGGGCGCCAAGCGAGTCCTGTTCAAGACCCGCAACAGCGAGCTGTGGCGGACGCGCGCGCCGTTCGACGAGCGATTCGTCGCCATCGATGAGAGCGGCGCCGAGTGGCTCGTTGCGCAACGAGTGAAGCTCGTCGGTGTCGACTACCTCTCGGTCGAGCCGTTCGGCTCGGGCAAGAGCGGCCACCCGGTGCACGTGAAGCTGCTGGCCGCGAGCGTCGTGATCGTCGAGGGCCTCGATCTGTCCGAGGTCGCCCCCGGCGACTACGAGCTGTTCTGCGGCCCGCTCAAGCTCGAGCATGGCGACGGCGCGCCCGCGCGCGTGTTGCTGATCGAGCGATAGGTCACAGCAGCTCGCTGAAGACGTCCGATGTCGGGCCCGCCTGTCGCACCTCGGCGCCGGAGACGACCGGGATGCCGGGACTCAGGCCGCGATCTCGATCGACGTGATGATCGGCGCCTCGATCCGATCAGGGCGAGGGGCATCCTCGAAGTAGAGCTCGAGCGCCTCGGTCAGATTTGTCCTGGCCTCGTCGACGGTCTTCCCCTGACTCGTAACCTCCACCTCGAGGCAACGCGCGACATAGAAGGGGGGCTCGTGAGTGATCGCGGCGGTGAGCTTCATGGCCTGAAGATAGGCCCCGCCTTCGTTGAGGGCCAGCGAGACCAAATCGGCTCGGCCTTGCGCGAAGAGGCGCGACGCTCGGCGCGTACCATCTGACCGATGACGCTCGCGAAACCAATGGTGGGGCGGCGGGAGCTCCTGCGGACCTTCGCCGAGGACCGCCTCGTCGCGGTCGTGCGCACCGCGACGGTCGAGCAGGCGGAGCAGCAGGCGCGCATGGTGGCCAAGGCCGGGGTGCGGCTCGTCGAGATCACGCTCACCGTGCCTGACGCCTTCGAGCTCATCGAGCGGCTCGCGACCGACGCGTCGTTCGAGGGGATCGTCGGCGCGGGCACGGTGCTCTCCGGCCGCCAGGCCGAGGACTCGCTCCTGGCGGGCGCGCGCTTCCTGGTCAGCCCGTGCCTGGTGCCGGCGATGATCGATGCGGCCCGATCTCACGATGCGATCTCGATGCCGGGCACGCTCTCGCCGACGGAGATGCTGAGCGCGGCGGACCTGGGCGCCGACTTCATCAAGATCTTCCCCATCGCGACGATCGGCGGCCCGGCCTACGTCGCGAACGTGCGACGGGCGCTTGGCCACCTCCCGCTCGTCGCGACCGGGAACATCGCGTTCGAGGAGATCGCCGAATACCTCGCGGCCGGCGTGGTGGGCTTCGGCATCGGCGGACCGCTCACCGGCGGCGACAGCTCGAACGCGCAGCGCTTCCTCGCCGCCACGCGCCGCGCCGGGTAGGCCCCGGCGTGCCGCGCGATCTGCCGCTGGGCAACGGCGACTTCCTCATCACGTTCGACTCGCTCTACCAGCTGCGCGACGTGTACTTCCCGTACGTCGGGCTCGAGAACCACACCGTCGGCGACCCGTCGCGCTTCGGCGTCTGGGCCGACGGGACGTTCAGCTGGGCGAGCGACGACGGCTGGCAGCGGCGCCTCGCCTACCGGCACGAGACGCTCATCGGCGATACGACGCTGCAGAACGACCGCCTCGGTCTGCGCCTCGTCTGCCGCGACGGCGTCGACTTCGACCGCAACGTGTACCTCCGGCAGGTCACGGTCGAGGATCAGAGCGGCAAGGCCCGCGCGGTGCGCCTGTTCCTTCACTTCGACGCGCACCTCTACGGGAACGACGTCGGCGACTCGGCGTACTACGACCCTCGCGCCCGCGCGCTCCTGCACTACAAGGGCAGGCGCTGGGTGCTGATCTCCGGCACGGCCCCCGGAGGTGATCCCGGCCTCACCTCGTTCGCCATCGGGCAGAAGGAGACGGACGGCAAGGAGGGGACGTGGCGCGATGCCGAGGACGGCGACCTCTCGCGCAACCCGGTCGCGCAGGGATCCGTCGACACCGTCTCGCAGCTCTCGCTGAGCGTCCCGGCGAACGGATCAGCCGCGGCGACGTTCTGGATCGCCGTCGGCCAGTCGTACGACGATGTCCGCGAGATCGACAAGCTCGTGCGCGAGCGCGGCGCGGAGTCCTTCCTCGCGCGAACCGAGGACTACTGGCGGCTGTGGGCGAACAAGGAGATGGAGCGCCTTCACGACCAATTGCCGGACGACGTCTGCCATCTCTACAAGCAGTCCGCGCTCATCATCAGGACCCAGATCGACAACCGCGGCGCGATCATCGCGGCGAACGACACCGACGTCGTCCGCTTCAACCGCGACCACTACTCCTACATGTGGCCACGCGACGGCGCGCTCGTTGCCGCGACGATGGACGACGCGGGCTACGTCGAGGTCCCGCGGCGCTTCCTCGCGCTGTGCGGCGAGCTGATCACGCGTGAGGGTTATCTCCTCCACAAGTACAGCCCCGACGGCTCGGTCGGCTCCTCGTGGCACGCGTGGATGTCGCCGGACGGGCGGCTCGAGCTGCCGATCCAGGAGGACGAGACGGCGCTGCCGCTCTGGGCGCTGTGGCGCCACTACGAGCGGCACCGCGACATCGAGTTCGTCCGGCCGCTGTACCGCAAGCTCGTGCGCGCCGCGGCCGACTTTATGACGTCGTTCCGCGAGCCGCGCACCAAGCTTCCCGCGGCCACCTTCGATCTGTGGGAGGAGCGCCGCGGCATCCACTGCTTCACGACAGCGTCGGTCTGGGCCGGGCTCATGGCGGCACGCAACTTCGCCTCCGCGTTCGGCCAGGCGAGCCTGGCGCAGCGCTACGGACAGGCGGCCGACGAGATCAAGGCAGCGACGATCGCGTACCTCTACGACGAGGGCCGCGGCCGCTTCGTGCGCACGATCAACGTCCTGCCCGACGGAACGATCACGAAGGACGCGACGATCGACATCTCACTCGCGGGGATCTGGCTCTTCGGCATGCTCCCGCTGGACGACCCACGCGTGCGCGCGACGATGAAGGCGATCGAGGACCGGCTCTGGGTACGCACGGCGATCGGGGGCCTCGCGCGATACGAGAACGACTATTACTGGCAGGTGTCGCAGGACGTCGCGAACGTTCCGGGCAACCCCTGGTTCATCGGCACGCTCTGGCTCGCCGACTACCTGGCCCAGACCGCGAGCGGGCCGGACGATCTCCGGCGGCCGCTCGAGCTGCTGCGGTGGTGCGTGTCGAAGGCGGCGCCGTCCGGCGTGCTCGCCGAGCAGGTCCATCCGTACACGGGCGACCCGATGTCCGCCGCGCCGCTGACCTGGTCGCATGCCGGGTACGTCGCCGCGGTCCGCAGCTACGCCAAGCGCGCGGAGGAGCTGGCCGCGAGCACGGCGGCGGTCCAGGCCTGACCGTGCCGCTCGGCGGCCGCACGCTCGCCCTCGTCGCGCTGCTGCTCGCCGGTGCCTGCACCGCGCCGCCGCCATCGACCCCGACGGCACCCGCGAAAAGCCTCGCGGATCAAGCGACGTTCCTGCTCGCGAATCCGGCGGGTCTCACGCTGCTGGACGAGTCGTGCCGTTCCCTCGGCAAGCTCATCGAGCTCCCGGCGCAGAGCGCGCCGGCGTACCCAGCGATGCATCCGAGCCGCAAGTCGATCGCGTTCGGCATCACCTTGCTAGCAGCGAAGAAGACGGGGTTCGGCTCGGACATTTACACCGTGAACCTGGACGGGACCGGAATGCGGCCCCTGGTCGAGCATGAGGGCGAGAACGTCTTCTACGCCAGCCCACGCTTCGACCAGACCGGGAACATCCTCTACTTCCACCGCCGGGCGGCGATCCTGAACCCGGCCGGCCAGTATCTCGGCAATGAGGACAGCGTCGAGCGGCTGGACCTGCGCACGGGCGAGCGCAAGCGGCTGCTCAAGGACGCAGCCGATCCCGACATCTCGCCCGACGGCCGGACGATCGTATTCATCCACGTGGTGGACGGCCAGCTCGACCCGACCGGCCTGTGGATCGCCGGCGCCGACGGCTCCGACCCGCACAAGCTCTTCGGGCGCGACTCCTTCTATTACGTGCAGACGCCGCGGTTCGCCCCGAAAGGGGACGCGATCGTCTTCTCGGGAGCCGGGCACACCGTCGCGCTACCGTCGCGGACGCCGAAGCTCGCGCACCTCAGCGTGCCGTCGGAGCTGTTCCTCACCGGGGTCGCCTCACCAGCGCTGCGCTCGCTGACGCAGACGGTCGACGACGTCGCACCAGCGTGGTCGGCCGACGGGTCGCGGCTGGCGTACGTGGGCACGGGCGCGTTCTTCGTCGTCACGATGGCGGATCAGTCCGTGAAGACGTGCGCGCAGGGGCAGGATTTCTTCTTCGGCGACGTGCTGTGGCTTCGCTGATCCCTAAGCGCTCGGCGGGAGCGGATAGCCCGCGAGCGCTGGTTCGCCACGGAGCATCTGGAAGCCCGGCTTGATCCGGCCGTAGATGATCGCGAGGCGCTCGTCGTAACCGACGAACGCGCTCTTCATCGCGTTGATGGTCAGCTTTTCGACGTCCGCGAGACCAAGCCCGAACGCGCGTGACATGCGGTGGAGCTCGTCGGAGAGCGTGACGCCCGACATAAGCCGGTTGTCGGTGTTGACGGTGACGCGGAAGCTCTGCGCGAGGAACTGCCGGATCGGATGGTCCGCGAGCGACGGCACCGCGCCGGTATCGACGTTGCTCGACGGACAGAGCTCGAGCGGGATGCGCTTGTCGCGCACGTACGCCGCGAGGGAACCCAATTCAATGACGCGGGGAGTTCCGCGTTCGGCGTCCCCCGCGTCCTGCGTGATGATCATGTCTTCGACGAGCCGTACCCCGTGCCCGATGCGGTGGGCGCCGCACACCTGCAGTGCCTGCCAGATGGACGGCGGCCCGAACGCCTCGCCCGCGTGGATCGTGATCGAGAAGTTCGCGTCGCGGCAGAGCTGAAAGGCCTCGAGGTGCGCCTTCGGGGGAAAGCCCGCCTCCTCGCCGGCGATGTCGAAGCCGACCACGCCGCGATCGCGATGCGCGACCGCGAGGGCAGCCATCTCGACCGAGTCGGTCCGGTCGCGCATCGCGCAGACGAGCTGACGCAGCGCGATACGGTGATCGCGCTCGGCGCGTGCGAAGCCGCGCTCGATCGCGCGCACGACGTCCTCGAGCCGCATCCCACGCGTCGTCGAGAAGACCGGCGCGTAGCGGACCTCCGCGTACACAACGCCGTCGCGGGCGAGGTCCTCGCCGCATTCGTAGGCGACTCGCTCGATCGCCTCGGGCGTCTGCATGACCGCGATCGTGTGCGTGAAGCCGCGCAGATAGAGCGGCAGCGAGCCCGCGGCGGCACTGGCCCGGAACCACTGCGCCAGCTGACCCGCGTCCATCGTCGGGAGTCCCTCGTAGCCAAGCTCACGGGCGAGCTCGACGATCGTCGCGGGACGCAGGCCGCCGTCGAGATGGTCGTGTAGTAGCACCTTTGGCGCCGCGCGGAGCAGCTCCAGCGGGAGCGTCACTCTCCCTTGAAGCCCTGCGCGTTGCCCATGTGCGGCCACACGCGCTCCTGGGCGATCGCGAGCAGCTGCTTGATGTGGTTGCGGTCGTGATGGATCCACTCGTGGATGAGATCGCGCACGAACAGCTCCCCGACCTTCGGGTGCCTGCCCGAGCGCGCGAGGTCGGCATCGCTGAGGGAGCGCACGAGCTCGACGCTCGCGTGGCGCGCACCCATGAACTCCATCCACAGGCTCGAGGTCAGGCGCGCGCAGTCGCCGCGCTGCTTCTCGACTTCGTTCTGATCCCAGGCCTGCGTGTTCGGGTGGTCCTCGGTCAGGAAGTGGCGGATGCGCCCGGCGAACCCGCGCTTCTCCGCCTCGACCAGGTGTCCCACGACCTCGTTCGCGCACCACTCGCCCGGGGCCGGATGCCACGCGCCATCGTTCCCGAGCGCGTTCAGCTCGGATTCGATCTGCGCGCAGGAGGCCTCGAGATACGCGGCGACCTGCGCCGGTGTGAGCCCGTCCGTCATTTCCGCACCGCTCCCCGTGGATCCTGTCCGGGCACGATACGCCAGCTGCTGGCCGCGACGGTCCCGAACACGATGTCGTCGGGTCGCACCGGCACGCGATTGAGCTCGCGACCGGTCGCGGCGCGGATCGCGGCGACGATCGCCGGCGTGCTCGAGATCGTCGGCGGCTCGCCCACGCCCTTCGCGCCGTACGGCGCATCCGGGTGCGGGTGCTCGATGACATCGGCGACGACCGGCGGCATGTCCAGCGTCGTCGGCAGCAGGTAGTCGGTGAACGACGCGTTCTTCACCGCGCCGTCTTTCAAGATGACTTCCTCCATGACCGCGAGCCCGAGACCCTGCGCGATCCCGCCCTCGAGCTGACCGATGACGGCGACCGGGTTGATCGCCTTCCCCACGTCCTGCGCGGTCGCGACCTGCACGACCTTCACCAGCCCCGTGCCGAGATCCACGTCGACGGTCGCGCGATGCGCGGCGAAGAGGAATGCGACGTGGCCGTGGTTCTGTGTGGTCGGGTTGAGCGACTCCGTCGGCCCGTGGCGGTACGTGATGCGATGCTCGATCGGCGTGTCGAGCAGCCGCTCGAGCCGGTCGCGCGGGACGCCACGGTCGCGCGAGCGACGGTCGAGCTCCGCGTTCACCAGATCGCACGCGGCTTTCACCGCGGCACCGGTCATCCAGGTCTGGCGCGACGCGGAGCTCGATCCCGCGGAACCGATCTGCGTGTCGGCGTTGTCGACGATCACGCGCTCGAGGCCGAGCTCCGTTCGCGCGACCTGCAGCTGGACCGTCACGACTCCCTGCCCGACCTCCGCCGCGGCCGTGTGCACGTGCGCGATCGGGCCGTCAGCGTCGCGCTCGAGCCGCACCCGCGCGTCGCAGGGATCGTCGAAGCCGTGCGAGTAGCAGACGTTCTTGAACCCCGCCGCGAACCCGACGCCGCGCACGACGCCTTCGCCGAGCGTGAGGTTGCCCGCGCCACCCGGGAGCTCGACGTTCGACGCCCGACCGGCCGGCGGGAGCGGGAGCGCGTTCGTCCGGCGGATGACCTCGCTCACCGGCTCGCTCCCGACCACGGGCTGGCTCGTGATGATCTCGTCGCCGTCCTTCAACGCGTTCTTCGACCGCAGCGCGACCGGATCCATCTCGAGCTTCGCCGCGAGCTTGTCCATCTGGGCCTCGTAAGCGAAGCACGTCTGGACCGCGCCGAAACCGCGCATCGCGCCGGTCGGCGGGTTGTTCGTGTACGCCCCGATGCTCCAGACCTCCGCGTTCGGCACGCGGTACGGACCGGCGGCGAAGCACGCGGCGTTCGCGATGACCGCCGGGCTCGACGACGCGTAGCCACCGCCGTCGAGCGCGATCGTCGCGCGCACGTAGACGAGCGTCCCGTCCTTCTTCGCGCCGTGGGTGTAGAAGAGCCACGCGGGGTGCCGGTGCACGTGGCCATAGAACGATTCCTCGCGGCCGTAGGTCATGCGCACGGGCCGCTTCGTCGCGAGCGCGAGGAGGCAGAGGTGGATCTGCAGGGTCACGTCCTCGCGAGCACCGAACGCGCCGCCGACGCCCGACATGACGAGGCGCACTTTCTCCTCGGGCAACCCGAGGCACGGCGCGATCTGACGGAGATCCTCATGCAGCCACTGCGTCGCGATGTGCAGCGTCACGCCGCCGTCCTCGTCGGGGATGGCGAGCCCGGCCTCGGGGCCGAGCGCCGCCTGATCCTGCATGCCGACCTCGTACTCGCCGCTCACCTCGACGTCGGCCTCGGCGTGGGGATCCCCGTGGACCAAGTGGATCGCGTCGATCACGTTGCCTCGATCGTGGATCGGCTGCGCCTCTGGCTGGAGCGCGGCGATCGGATCGGTGATCGCCGGCAGCGGCTCGTACGTCACGGCGATGAGCTTCAGCGCGTCGCGCGCCGCTTGCGCGTCGTCCGCGGCCACGACGGCTACCGGATCGCCGATGAAGCGGACCTTCCCGCGCGCGAGCGGGTACTGGTCGCTCTTCATCAGGCCGTAGAGCTCCTCGTTCGGCAGATCCTCGTGCGTGAGGACGGCCCGCACGGCGGGAAGCGCGCGAGCCTTCGCCGTGTCGATCGAGACGATGCGCGCGTGCGCGTGCGGGCTGCGGAGCGTCGCGCCGTGGAGCATCCCCTGCTCCCACAGATCGCTGGCGTAGCGAAACTCGCCCTTCACCTTCGGCGCGCCGTCCGGCCGCTCGACCGACTCGCCGACGGTGCCGCGGACTCGCTGACGCATGGTCACGCTCATGCGCGCGCGCCCTGCGCGACGGCGTGCACGGCCTCGAGGATCTTCCCGTAGCCCGTACAGCGGCAGATGTTCCCTGAGAGCGCCTCGCGGATCTCCGCGTCGCTCGGCTCGGGGTTGGCTTTCAGGAGCGCGTTCGCTGAAACGATGAGCCCCGGCGTGCAGAACCCGCATTGGACCGCGCCGGCCTTGAGGAACGCCGTCTGAAGGGGATGCATCTTTCCACCGCTCGAGAGCCCCTCGACCGTCTCCACCTCCTTGTCGGCGCACGCGCCCGCGAGCACGAGGCAGCTGCAGACGAGCGCGCCATCGAGCATGACCGAACACGACCCGCACTCACCCTGTTCGCAGGCATTCTTGCTGCCGGAAAGCTCGAGCTCCTCGCGCAGGAAGGTCAGGAGCGACTCGCCGTCCCGCGCCTCGGCCGCGCGCTTCTCGCCGTTCACCGTGAGCGAGACGCGCATCAGGACATTCGCGCCACGCGCGCGAGCGCGCGGGCGCCCATCACGGCGAGGACGTGACGGCGGTACGCCGCGGTCCCGCGCACATCGTCGATCGGCCGCGCGGCCGAGGCGACGAGCCGGCCGAATTCCGCACGCGCGGCTTCGCTGGGGGCGAGCGTACGGTCCCAGCCGGCTTCCTCGAACAGACCCTCCGCGAAGCGCGAGGCCTCGTGAGCCGCCAGCACGGTCGGCCCGCACGAGCCGAGCCCGATGCCGACGCGCTTGCGCGATCGATCGGCGACGAGCGCGAGGCTCGCGACGGCGATGACCATCGCGTTGCGGGTGCCGACCTTCATGAAGGTCTGCGCCTCGCCCGCGTCCTGCCACTCGACCGAAACGATGACCTCGTCGCGGCGGCGAACGCTGCGCTTGGGCCCGGTCATGTAGTCCCGCACGGGCACGCGGCGCTCGCCGGAAAGGGACCGAAGCGCGACGGTGGCGTCGAGCGCGAGCAGGACCGGCAGCGTGTCGCCGGCCGGCGACGACGTGCCGAGGTTGCCGCCGATCGTCCCGGCGTTGCGGATCTGCGGTGAGCCGACCGTGCGCGCCGCCTCGCGAAGCGCGCGCGACCCATGATCCTCCTCGAGCATCCGCGTGTACGTCACGCCGGCGCCCATCGCCACGTGGCCGTTCCGCCGCAGCTCCTTGAGCTCCGCGAGGCGGTCGATCGCGACGACCGAGGCTGGCCGGTGCCGTCCGAAGTTGACCTCGACCATGAGGTCGGTGCCGCCCGCCAGCAGCTCCGCGCCCGCGTCCGCGTGGAAGTGCTCGAGCGCGTCGTCGAGGTCGCGCGCGACGTGCACGGTCATGGGACCGCACAGGCTATGTCAGTCGAGCGCGCTCCACGAGGCCCGGAAGCTCCTCGGCGGCCCGCGCGCGGATCTCGGCGGCGTCCAGGCGCACCGCGCGTCCATCGCGCACCAGCTGCTGGCCGTCGACGAACACGTGGCGGATGGCGCGCGAGCCGCCACCGAACACGATGCGCGTTGCCGCGTCCCCCGCGGGGCCGGCGAGAAGGCCCGCATCCAGCACGACCAGGTCGGCGCGCTTTCCGGCCTCGAGCGTGCCGATCTCTCCATCGAGGCGCAGGGCTCGCGCGCCTTCGCGCGTCGCCATGACCAGCGCGTCGCCGGCTGTGAGCGCACCGGGTCCGTGGAGCGCTCGTGAGAGCAGCGTCGCGAGCCGCACCTCCTCGAAGCCGTCGAGGCGGTTGTTGCAGGCCGCGCCGTCGGCCCCGATGCCGACGGTCACGCCGGCCCCGCGCAGCGCGACCACGTCGGCGATGCCGGATCCAAGCTTCAGATTCGACGAGGGGCAGTGGGCGACCGAGGTCTTCGTCGCCGCGAGCTCGGCGATCTCGGTCGCGTCGAGGTGGACGCCGTGGGCGAAGATCGCGCGCTCGGACGCGAGGCCGACCTCCGCGAGGTACCCGACCGGCGAGCGCCCCGTCGCGCGCTCGACCAATTCGCGCTCGTCGCGCGACTCGTTCGTGTGCGTGTGCACGAGCGCGCTCGTCATCTTCGCGAGCGCCGCGACCGATTCCAGGAGATCGCGCGTGCACGACAGCGCGAACCGCGGCGCGTACGCGTAGCCGATCCTGCCGGCGTCCTGACCATCCCAACGCTTGCGGAGCGCGGCGCTCGCATCGAGCGAGGCGCGCGTCGTCTCGAGCAGCCGCGGCGGGACGCCGTCCCCCGCGTCCATCATGGCCTGGCCGAACCGCGCGCGGATGCCGGAGCGGACGAGCTCCTCGGCGACGATGTCGCCGCCGTGAGTCGTGCCCATGTCGAGGACCGTCGTCGTGCCACCCAGGAGCAGCTCGATCAGGCCGAGGCGCACGCTCGCGCGGAGTGAACGCTCGTCGTGCGCCGCCTCGAGCGGCCAGACGCGGCGCCGCAGCCAGTCCAGGAGCGGGAGGTCCTCGGCCAGCCCACGGAAGATCGTCTGCGCGAGGTGAACGTGGATCTGCACCAGGCCCGGCATGACGTAGCAGCCGCTCGCGTCGATGACCTCGAACCCATCGGGTGCCTCGAACGTGCCGATGTCGTCGATCGTGCGGCCGCGGATCAGCAGGTCGGCGGGAAAATCGAACGCGCCGTCGCGCATCGGCAAGAGCGCTCCGCCGCGGATGAGGACGTTCATGCTGGCGACACTATGACTCGCGGCGCGCGAGGCGAGCCTGCCCCGGTCGCGCGAACGCGCCGTCCTCGAAGATCGTGCGGCCGCGCACGATCGTGCGCACGACGGCGCCCCGGAACGACTGTCCGACCCAACCGCTCTGCCCGCTGCGCGTCTGCAGCGCCGATGTCTCCAGTTTCCACTCGCGATCGAGGTCGAGCAGTGCGACGTCGGCATCCATCCCCGCAGCGAGGCGCCCCTTGCGCGCGAGCCCGAGCAATCGCGCGGGCGCCGCGGCCAGGAGCGACGCGAGCCGCGACAGCGGCAGGCCGCGGCGATGGACACCCTCGGTAACCAGCGCCGGCAGCATCGTCTGGATCCCCGCGATGCCGCCCCACGCGGACCACAGATCGCGCTGCTTCATCGCCGCGGTGCACGGCGAGTGATCCGAGGCCACGAGCGCGACGCGGCCGCCGAGCACCGCGTCCCACAGCCGGTCGCGATTGGTCGCGCCGCGGATTGGCGGAGCGCACTTGAGCAGCGCACCGTCGCGCTCGACGTCGTCATCGGTGAACCAGAGGTAGTGCGGGCACGTCTCGGTTGTAACGCGCGGGCTGCTCACATCGAGCGCCGCGGCCGCGCTGACGTGCACCACGTGCACGCGCACGCCCAAGCGGGCGAGAGCCGACACCGCGGCGACCTCGGCCTCTGGTGGCCGCGACGCGGCCCACGTCTCGGCGTGCGCGCGCAGGAGCCGCGGATCCTCGGCGTGCACGGCGACGAGCATGGCCGCGTCGCGGATCGCCTTGAGCGTCGTCGGTGGGAACTCCGGCACGCCGCTGTCGCAGAGGAACGCCTTGACACCGACGGCCCCCAGATCGCGCAGCGCGGCGAGGTCGGCTCCGGGCACGAGCCCTCCCCAGAGCGCGAAGTCCACCAGCGAGCCGCGCTCGGCCGCGGCGCGTTTCGCCATGAAGGAAGCGCGCGTGGCGGTCACTGGGACGGAGTTGAGCGGCATGTCGGCCACGGTCGTGACGCCCCCCGCCGCCGCGCCGCGCGATCCATGGGCCCAGCCCTCCCAGTCCTCGCGGCCGGGCTCGTTGAAGTGCACGTGCGCGTCGACGACGCCGGGAAAGACGACCAGCCCGCGCGCGTCGATCTCCTCGTCGGCGGTGCCCACGCCGGGATCGACGACCCTGTCGATGCGCTCGCCCTCGAAGATCAAGTCCGCCTCGCGCTCGCCGTCATCCGTCACGACGCGGCCGCCACGGATCGCGAGACGACCAGGACTCATTCCTCCTCGATGCTGAAGTCCTGCGCGCCCTCCCACAGTGCGAGCCGTCCCACATCGGCGAGGTTCTCGTTGCCCTCGATCACGGTGGCGAAGTGATTGCCGGCGAGCTGCCCGACCTTGCTCGAGAAGTGCGTCGCCCCGTACGGGAACAGCAGCTCCATCTCCGAGATGCCGCCGGGATAGATCAGCATCTGGCCCGGAGCCGGGTGGCTCGTGTGGTTCTCGAAGTCGATGCCGAGACGGCGGTCCCCCATCGGCACCCACGTCGACTCGCCACTCCAGCGGCAGTGAACGAGCTTGCTCCGCAGCGGCAGCATCGCGCGAAGCGCGGCCACGGTCTTCGGCGCGGCCTGCTCTTCGAGCCGTGCGCGGAAGCGATATGGGCCCGCGGAGATCCGAAGTGTGCGCATGTGGGCGGCTAGGATACGCGAGAGGAATGGACGGGCAGACCGAGCTCGGGACCTTCCTCTTCGCGGATCTTCGTGACTACACCGCGTTCGTCGAGGGCGAAGGGGATCGCGCCGCCGCGCGTCTCATCGCGAGCTACCGCGCCCTGATCCGCGAGCGGCTCCCGGCATTCTCGGGAGCCGAGGTGAAGACCGAAGGCGACTCGTTCTACATCGTCTTCCGCTCGCCGTCGCAGGCCATCGGCTTCGGCGCCGACGTGCTCGAGGCCGCGCGCGCCGCGACCGGCGGCGAGCGCGCGGGACTGCGATTCGGGGTCGGCATCCACGCGGGAGAGACCGTGCCGCTCGAGGGGCAATTCGTGGGTTCGGCGGTGAACGTCGCGGCGCGCGTCGGTGCGCTCGCGGGCGAGGGCGAACTCCTCATCACCGATACGGTGCGCGGCCTGGTGCGCACCAGCTGCCCATTCCCATTGCGGGAACGGGGCCCGGTCGAGCTCAAGGGCGTCCCGGAGCCGGTGAACCTCTATGCCGTCGAGTGGCGCACGGTGGAGGACGAGCCGCTCGCGATCGCGCCGTCGCCGGCAGTTGCCGTGGGAACTCCGCTCGTCGGCCGGACGGAGGAGATCGCGCGGCTGGTCGCACTGTCTGCCGCCATCGAGCGCCGTGAGAGCGGCGTCGTGCTGATCGGCGGTCCCGCTGGCATCGGCAAGACGCGCCTGGTGCGCGAGTGGGCCGCGCGCGCCGGCGATCAGCTCACGCTCGTTGGCTCGTGCGGAGCGCTCGGTGGCGGGGTCTACGAGCCGTTCGTCGAGATGCTCAGGGGCCTCGCGCGCACCCCCGGCGCAGAGGCGCGGCTCCGCCGAGTCGCTCCGGAGCTGCTCGTGCTTCTTCCCGATCTCGCTCCGCTCGAGCGACCGCGCCAGCTCGATCGCGAGACGTTGTTCGGCGCGTTCCTCCGTCTCGTGCGCGACATCGCGGCGGGCGCGTCGGTGGCGCTGGTCGCCGAGGACCTGCACTGGGCCGACGAGGGCACGCTCGCGCTGTTCCGCTTCCTCGCCCGGGAGGCGCGCGACAGTCGCTTCGCCCTGGCCGGCACGTATCGCGACGACGAGCTCGTCCGCGGACACCCGCTCCGCGCGCTCGTCGCGGAGGCCTCGCGATGGCCCGATACCACGACACTGTCGCTCCATCCGCTCGCGGCGGCGGAGGCCGAGCTTTTGCTCCAGCGCGCGAACGCGAGCTCCCTCGCTGCCGAGGAACGGGAGCGCGTCATCGCGCTCGCGGAGGGGAACCCGCTGTTCCTCGAGGAGCTCGCGCGCTCGAGCGGCGAGCACGGAGGGCGGCTGCCGCTGTCGATCGCGGAGTCGGTCCTCCGACGCGTCGGGGCGCTCGACGATGCGAGCCGCCGCACGGTCAGCTACGCCGCCGTCGCGGGGCCGCGGGTCGAGGTCGACCTCTTGCAGCGCCTCCTCGACCTGCCCGAGCGCGACGTGCTCCGAGCGCTGCGCGCCGCCGTCGAAGCGGCCATCCTCGTCGAGACCGCCGACGGAATCGA
>Ga0070708_100001655_pt1 | contig 17081 bp, 17 predicted proteins | sample KBSK5503metaG_FD_65469 | JGI IMG/M metagenome (GOLD analysis project Ga0070708, IMG submission 65469) | Corn, switchgrass and miscanthus rhizosphere microbial communities from Kellogg Biological Station, Michigan, USA - KBS K5-50-3 metaG | ecosystem: Host-associated > Plants > Roots >... | reverse complement strand
TTTTTCGGGCGGCCTTGCTCATCATAGTGGTCAGGGTTGTTCGCCCGGCGCTGCCGATCCAGCGTGCGCTCCAACCGGTGGCGTTGCTTGCCTTTGGGCCGCAGGTCCTCACAGAATGGCCGCAGCTCCGCCTTGCCCTCGCGTGGCACCACGGCAATCGTCGAGGGTCCCAGATCCAGGCCAATGGTATCCGTGCCGACGGTGTACTTGGGCTTGTGATAAGGAACGCCTTCAAGCGCTAACTGCACAAAGTAGCGGTAGCCTTCGCAGTCGGCACCCTGGGCTCTGGGACTGGAGGCTTGGCGACGAATAAGGCGGGCATACTTGATGGGGTGATCCAAGCCATACTTGACCACCGGGTCGTCCCAATCGATGAGGGCGCCAACCGCTAGGCTGATCGTCCAACCATCGCGTTTACCCCCCTTGCTGTCAGGTCAGTGAACATCCTTCATTTCATGGTGGCGGTGACCCTGATTGGATGGGGGTTAATGGACGTATCCCTGAATTCCCTGGAGTCCCTTCAGACAGGCAATCTCGCCACCATGTGAATATGCGTGTCCCACGACCACATCGGACAAAATCCATTGGATGGTTGGCGTACCCAAGCCAATTCCGGAAAGATCTACCGCCTGGAGCAACTGCTCATCCGCCAGGGTGGCAAGATACTCATCTGAAGCAGCATAGGTAGCTTGTGCATATGCCCGAAGCGCGTTCAGGTCAATGTGCACGTGTGTCGACCATTCTTGCCAGGATGGCAGTCCTGGGGTTTCAGGTGTCGGCAGTGGCGGAAGGGTACTCATCCCTGTTTTGCCAGCCCACGTTGAGGTAAAAAAACGGTGCGCCACCTTTCAGAATCGCATTGATCACAAGATCTTCAGCTAAAATGATATGCGCGTAGTTGCCGCCTAATGAATTGATGACCGTACCTGCTGGATGCCAATGTGCCTGTTCAGGAGTGACATTGGCCATGATCTGTTCTACATACTGGTGAACCTCTTTGAGTTGCTCACGAAGCAGTTCTGTTGCCTGCATAGACTTTCTCCTTCCTGCGTCACACTTCCGAGAAAGGAAGCATGACATGCTACACGCGCCAGATGACCTGGGGCAGCCTTTCTTCCCTGACTGGAATGGCCGATGCTCAACTCCAGCTACTATGAAAACGATGTGAAGCCACTTTTTCAGCTACGACTTGCAGGGCTGTACTATCCAGGCCGTCCTGGCGGAGGGACAAAGCCGAGTTGCTGCCGCGGGCCACGCCTGGCTTGTTGGTCTCGGTGTTCTACCCCCTCATACTCCGCGCTTGCCACCTGTCTAGAGCATACCTGAGCAGGTGTTCCCGTGTCATGAGACGCATTCCCAATTGGCTGGGAAGTTGTCCCCGATCCCGTCGGGATTGCCTGCTTGCTCTGCTGGGTGCAGAGACGCTGCTTGGCCTTAGGCGCGCATGCCCTCCACCACACTCATCAGCGACTGGGCTGGGACCACCCGCGTCAGCTTGAGGCCAGCCGCTTCCAAGAGCGTACGATACTCCGCTGCGGTGCGCTCGCGGCCACCGCCCACTGCCAGCATGTTGAGATCGGACATCACCCCATGAAACAGCGTTTCGCTGGCCGCTTGAACGCCGGGTGGCGGCATCACCTGCTGGATGATCAGGACCCGGCTGCGCGACGTCATGGCACAGCTGTCGCTGTGCAGGATACGCACACTGTGTTCATCGTCAAAGCCGTGCAGGATGCGCTGCAGCAGGTAGGCGTCAGCGCCCTGGGGCACGGACACGAAGAAGTCCCCGGCCACCAGCTCACAGCGGCCCGTCAGCCCAGCCACCTCGATGAACGGCCTGGCCCGCTCGATGACGGGTGCTAACTCGAATAGAACTCCGCGCGCCTGCGGATAGCGCGAGAGAATCGTGGTCAGCAGCACTCCCTGTCCGCCGCCGCCGTCCACGATCTGGTGGAACGGCGAGAAGTCGTAATCTGCCGCCACCGCCTCGGTGGACAGCGCTGCGAACTCGGCCATCGCCGCGGAGAAGAGACGAGCCGTGTCGGGGTGCTGCATCAGGTACTGATAGAACCCCAGGCCAAGGTGTGGTCGAACGTGACCCCGCCCGTCTGCACGGACCAGAGCAGGTCCGCATACAGGCGTTGGCAAAACGCTTCGCCTTCCAGGAGCGCATCCCATTGGGGGCATCGGTCCGCAAGCAGTCCCCCCAGGGGCGTGAGGGCAAAACAGCCCGACTCGACCTCGGCGAACACGCCGACGCTGGCCAGGGCGCGCAGCAGGCGGTAGAGCGTCGGCGCATCTGCCTGGACAAGCGCCGCCAGCTCGTCAGCCCGTTTTGGTCCAGCTGCGAGGTGGTCAGCCAGACCGAGTTGCGCAGCAATCGTGATCATCCGCGTGACGCGATGGCCAAAGATCAGCCGACGCAGGGCCAGCACGGGTGGAACAGCAACCGCCTGCTGAACATGGTCTTGAGGTCCTTCCACACCATGTGTCATCGCCCATCTCCTTTACATGCGTTCTCGTAGGCACACCTTCAATCACATACGAGTAAGGAGGCGTTGGGATCGTTCGCGTCAGCTTGAAACCTGCTGCTTCGAACAATGCGCGAAATTCGGCCTCAGTGCGTTCCCGGCCCCCAGTATTGATTGTCCTCCTTGTCTGTCGATATTTCCCTGCTGTCCTTATGCGGTGGGCTTGATGTTTTGATTCATGCGGAAGAGGTTGGTCGGGTCATACGTGTTCTTGAGGGTCACCAACCGCGCGTAGTTGGCCCCGTACGAAGCTCGGATCCACCCTTCCCCTTCGTGGCCCAAGTAGTTGACATAGACCCCCCCTGGTCGCAAACGGTTCCACCGCGGTCCAGAATGTGCGGGCCCATTCGATATGTGTGTGTGCTTCGCCCTTGTCCCAGAGCGCGATGATGTCCATGACATAGGACTCCTCCCGCTGCACAAAGGCGGTCTCGGTCGGACCGACACGGCTGGCGGCACCGTGGATATGCTGAATCACCACCCTTGAAAAGGGCGAGGTGAAGGCTGCGCCATAGTCGGCAATGGTCTCGATGGCTTCGTCACTGAGTTCTTTGAGCCTGCTCGCTTTCTCATAACAGCAGCGTCCGGCTGGAAACGCAGCATCCACCATCGAGTTGAGGTTGCAGTAGGCCATCGGCCCGATCAGATCGGCCAGCGGTGAGCCAAACTTGCGCACAGGCTCAACGAGTCGTTCCCCCTCCTCCAGAGGGCCACAGTAGCACAGAGCGATGGCAATGGCTGGAAGCCCCTCTGGGGTGGTCACCAAGGCTGCAAAAGCGGTCAATTCGTCGGGAGTCGCCCGGCTGTACTCGCGGTAAAAGCGCAGCACCTCCTGCGCTCTGCTCAGCGGGTGAACGACCATCCCCGCCAGCAACGGACCGACCGGGTGCAGCTGGAACTGGAAAGCGGTGACAATGCCGAAGTTGCCTCCCCCTCCCCGCACTCCCCAGAACAGGTCTGGATGCTCGCTGGCGCTGGCTCTGATCGGCTGCCCATCAGCAGTCACGAGGTCAACCGCCAGCAGGTTGTCAATAGCGAGTCCATATTTGCCCATCAACCAGCCCAGGCCGCCCCCGAGGGTGAGGCCTGACAGACCGGTCGTGGAGACGACACCGACCGTGGTCCCCAACCCAAACGCCTGGGTCTCTCGCACGAATTCGCCGAGCGTGAGGCCAGCTTCGGCCCAATCCGTGCGCTTGACGGGATCAACCCGGATGCCTTTCATGCGGGAGAGATCGATGACGATGCCTCCATCGCAGACAGCATTGCCGGGGACGTTGTGGCCCCCACCGCGCACGGCCACCAGCAGGTGGTGGGCCCGGGCAAAATTGACGGCGGTGATGATATCGGCCACGCCCGCACAGCGGACGATGAGGACCGGCTTGCGGTCGATCATGCCATTCCAGATCCTGCGGGCACTATCGTAGCCATCGTTGTCGAGCAGCAAGAGTTCTCCTCGCAGGCTTGCTTTCAAGGTTTCGATATCCGACTTCTCGAGAACAGCGCTTGTGCTGCTGCTACTAGGCTGACCTGTGTGCGCTTCTTCTAGCATGGAAGGTGTTCCTTTCTGTACGGTGCTTTCTTTCTCGGATGCGCGTGTGAACCTGAGAAAGATGTGATCTCAGATCCAGTGAATCGCTTTTGAACCGTCGGGACAAAATGTACGTCCTGTGAGCAGGAGTCTAGGCTTACGCATCACGCTCATTAGGACGCACCTATTGTCCCAACGGAAATTTTTTGCACCAGTTGTTCATGAGCTTGTAGTTCACCATATGGTTCTGGCGGTGACATGTCTCTGATCCTCTCGATCAGGCGGTCCTGATCTTTGCCACCTCCTCCAACCCCAACGTCTTGATAGCCTGCTCGCGCAGCACAAACTTCTGCACCTTGCCACTGGCTGTCAAGGGATAGCTCTCGACAAACTGGAAGTAGCGCGGGATCTTCTGGTGACTGATCCGTCCCTGGCAGTACTCGCGGAGCTCCTGTTCGGTCAACTGCTCTCCCGCTTTCGGGATCACCACCGCCAGCAATTCTTCGCCGAAGAAGGCATCCGGCACGCCCACGACCTGCACGTCAGCCACCTTGGGATGGCGGATCAGGACCTCTTCGATCTCGCGGGGGAAGAGGTTCTCGCCGCCACGAATGAACATGTCTTTGATGCGCCCCACAATGTTGATATAGCCCTGCGCGTTCATCGTGGCAAGATCACCCGAATGCAGCCAGCCGTGGGCGTCGATCGCCTCGGCAGTCTGCTCCGGCATCTTGTAGTAGCCTGCCATCGCCACAAAGCCGCGATAGCACAGTTCACCGCGCTCTCCGACTGGAACCAGCTGGCCCGTTGCCGGATCGATGATTTTGACATTGATATGGGGCAGCGGTTTGCCCACGGTCGCCGCTTTCAGCTCGAACGAATCATCCGCTAAAGTCGCTGTAATCGCACCGCCTTCGGTTTGACCGAAGATGATGAAGACATCTGCTGCCATGCGTGCTTTCACCTGTTCCATCAGAAGGACGGGAACCGGGGCACCACCAGCCCCTACAACCTTGAGCGACGAGAGATCATACTGCTCAAAGTCAGGATGCTGGAGCATCGCCAGTACCATGGTCGGAGCACCACCAGAGCTATGACAGCGTTCGCGGCTAATTACCTGCATCGCTTTGACGGGATCAAAGGCCAGCAGAGGATAGATCGTATAGCCCAAGTAGAGCGGGGTGAGAAGACCGATCACGATGCCTGCAATATGAAAGAACGGAAACGTCACATTGCTGTGAAGGTCCTTCACTTCCAATCCTTCACGCTGTGCGAAAGGTTCCAAACGCTTTCCATTGACCACAGCGTTGTTCACCAAGCTATAATGTGTCAGCACTGCCCCTTTCGGAAAGCCTGTCGTGCCGGAGGTATACATCAGGATGGCCGGGTCGGATGGTGTGACCGAAGCTTGCCGCTCGGCAAACGCGGCATCGCTCGCCGGTGTGCCAGCCGCGATCACCTCGCGCAAAAGTGTGGGTCGCCAGCCCTCCTGCTCTAGCAAGCCGGCAGGGGGCAAGCCCATCAGGCTCACATAGCGCAGCAGGGGAAGCCGCTCGCTCATCACCTCGCCGTTCTTTGTGCCAGGAGTAGTGAGGGCGCGAATGGTGGCCAGGTGGTCATAGTCGCGCACCCGTGCCATGCAGAACAGCGCCCGCACATCCCCCTGCTTGAGGATATACTCGACTTCCGCCGCACGCAGCACCGGGTTAATCGTCACCAGCACCAGCCCGGCTTTGGCAGCGCCCAGCATGAGCAGCGGCCACTCGGGCAGATTGGCCGCCAAGACGGCAAGGTGATCCCCCTTGTGCAGCCCCAGGGCCAGCAGTCCTTTGGCAACCGCATTGGCCCGGTCCCGATACTCCTGGTAGGTCCAGCGAAGGTTCAGCGCGTCGCCGAACTCTGGATAACAGGAATAGACAACCGCTTCTTGTGCTGGCAATTCGTCAGCGCGACGATCTAAGAGATCGCCAATCGTCAGGTCGAGGAGGTCGATCCCCTCGCTTTCGGCCTGCCAGCGGGACAGGCCATCGGTGGTCATGCCCATTGTTTCCCTCCTGTAGGTAGAAGACTTCAGTTGATTGCTTGCTCCTCGATAGCATTACCGGCGGCAGCCATGATCCGCTGGATATTCCCGGGCGAGAAAAACTCCGAGAAGGACGTCGTCCCCTCGGCGAGGCCAAAGAAGCGGTTCGTCTGCTCCTGATTCCCTTGCAGGGCCGCAAAGAGTTGCTGCATTTCCGGCGGGGGAGCCTCCATGGAGGCACGCTGAGTATCGTACTCATAGAGGGGCAGCGCTCTCTCGTTGCGTTGCCGTTCGTAGCCGGCCAGTGCTTCTTCCAGGGATCGTCGTCCAGACAACCCTGCATCAATGGCCTCGGCGACCAGTGCCCAGCCAGGTCCATATGGCTTGCGGAAGAAATTGGGTAGGTCAGCCGTGCCCACAAAGCGTCCCTCTTGCTTGCCCTGGCGGACGTGCTCGGCAAACTGGGGGGCGAGGTCGAGGGTCTGGAGGAAGTTTCCTGCAATGTCGGCACGGACGGTATGAAACTCGGAGTGAGGCCAGGCAACGTAGATGCACGCAAGCTGCTCGTTTGTGGGAAAGGTGATGACCATGCGGCGCGGGCGCATGTAGATTTCCGCCCCTGCGAGAGGCACGCTGCGGGCGACGAGCGAACGCATGCCATCGGCCCCAATCACGAGACGTGCGTGCTCTTTCACGCTTCGACCGCCTGGACGCCGCCCCTGGATGCCCGTCACACGGTCACCGTCCCTCAGAATCTCCTCAACGAAGAAGCCTTCGCGCAGTTCGGCACCCGCTGCCACAGCAGCATCAACGAGTATCTTATCAAGGACGGTACGCCGTGGAGCATACATCGTGGTGACATCCTCTACAGGAGGCGGTGTGCCGGCAAGAGCGAATGGACCGAGATCAATGGTAAATGTGGCAATGGGTGGACACTGCGAGGCGATGATCTTGTCCAGTACGCCCCAGTGCTTCAGCCGCGCAACACCGGGCAGGCGGATGAAGTGGCTGGACATGGTGTCACTGGGGAACGTCGCTTTGTCGGCCAGCAACACCCGGTAGCCTTTGCGGGCGAGTAACATAGCGGTCGGCGAACCGGCACAGCGGGCACCGACGACGATGGCATCGTACATAGCAAATCTCCTTCCTCTCTCAGCCCAAAGGCGTCAAGTCCTTCAAGAACTCGAGAAGAGCTGCATTGACCTCCGCAGGGCGCCCCTGCTGGGTCCAGTGACCACATCCTGGCAGCAGCAGCGTCTCCTTGAGCTGGGGAACGAAGGCAAGCAGGTTCGCTATCAACTCCCCCATGCCAGGAAAGTTGACGACCAGGTCGCGCTCACCAGCAATATAGAGGGCTGGGGGTGCACCAGGGCTCCCGTCCATGCCGCCATCAGTTCCCAGCTCCTATCAATCGTACGATACCAGTTGAGGCCACCGCTGAAGCCCGTTCGCTCGAATTCGCTGGTAGTAGTCAATGTCCTGCTCTGTCAGCCAGGTGGGCAGTGTCTCAGGGGCGAGCAAGATGTCGAGGATGCCCCCGCCCTGTGGCACCACTGGCTGTGACGCTCTTCTGTCTGCCGGGGCATCACCTGAGGCTGAATACAGGAGCATGCGCATGGTCGTGCGCACGTCGCGCTCAAGCTCGGCCTCTGCGACACCGGGCTGCTGGAAGTAGGCCATATAGAAGCCCTCGCCCAGCAGTGAACGCATAGCGGTGAGGAGGCTGACCGGTCCGCGTGGGAAGTACGGGACGCTGAGTCCGACCACGCCTCGGATCCTGTCGGGCCGCATGAGCGCAGCATCCCAGGCTATCGGTGCTCCCCAATCATGACCTACAACCACCGCCTGCTCCTCTTGCAGCGCATCTAAGAGGCCGATGATGCCGCCAACCAGGTGGAGCTGCGTGTACTTTTCGATCTCTGCAGGCCGGTCAGTTTGCCCATAGCCGCGCTGGTCGGGAGCGATGGCGTGGTAGCCGGCCTGCGCCAGGGCGGCCAGTTGGTGCCGCCACGAATACCACGACTCGGGAAAGCCATGCAGCAGGACCAGTGGCCCTTGTCCTGCTTCTACGACATGCATACGAATGCCGCTCGTTTCAATGAACCGATGGGTAATATCTGTCATCTGTTTTCTCCTCCTCAAGGAGCCATGTTGCACGGTTGCTACATGGTTGTCCTCTGGTTGCTCTGTTTTGCTTGCTTTTCATAAATGGTTCCTCCTGTGTTCATTGTTATAATGATTAAGCTATTCTTTTTTCTCTGTCGCCAATGTAGTTCTCATACCACCTCTGCGGCAGGCTCTCTGATACCAAATCCGATTAATCACTGATAAAACGACGAGGGTCTGAATTTGTGGGAGACAGGATTCCTTGCAACATAGATGTACATCGTTCTCACCAGTAGGGCAAGAGCGGAAGCAACTGACCACACTGGCACTTTCCCTCATCCTGGTCATAATCGGACATGCGCCCGCACGCGGTGCAACGAACCCACAGAGCGTTGAGGTGATGGGGTATCCACACGCTCGTCATGCCCCCTTCAGCGAACTCGGAGCCGAAGAACACCTTTATGGCTTTGCGGTGCGCACCTGCCCGCAGCATCTTGCTTGCGCTCTCGGCATCCTCCCAAGCGGTAATCGTGTATCCACAATTGTTAGCGAAGAGCGCTGTGTTACTGATAAAGCCGGGCATCCGCGCCAGCTCTGCCAGGATGGGCATGGAATACTCGCTCAATTGTTGCACCTCGTCTGATCGCACCCGGATAGAAGTGAGGCTGAAGGCCCCAGGTTTCGTATGTTTGCCCACCTGCATGGTAGCCCCTGTGCCATTGTGAAGCTCCCTCTTGGAAATGTCGACCGGTTTGTCAATTGATAAGCTCGGGAGGCTCTCCACCCTTCCTGGGGCAATCCCCTTCCCGTGGGAGTGAGGGTGGTGAGGAGTGGCGGAGTGGGCCTTGATGAACGCAATCCGGGGGACGGTGTGGCCCGCCGTCCCCCTTATGCCACCCTCACTTACCAGGTCAGGCAAGGTAGTAAGGCGGAGCGATCAACATTATGCCAGTATGAGCGGAATGTGCTCCAACACTGCCGCCGAGTATCAGGAGAACACCTACCAGGAGCGCAGTACTCAGGATGGTTACAAGAGTCCTTACAACTATGATGTGCTGGATCATTATGCTGTTCATCTCGTCCTCCTTACTCAGCCCTATGCGCCTTCCTTGACCTCGATGATCTCATCTGCAACCAACCCACGGGCCTCGCGATGCACCGCTTCAGCGGTTGCTTTGCTCGGAGCCTCGCAGAGGCAAAAACCGTGCTGGTGCCTTCATCATACCAGTACCGCAGGTACTTGACCCCGTACTTCGCCTGAACGTCGAGGTCTCGTGCATGAGCCTCAGCGGCTGCTTCTCTCGTCAACCCTTCCACCTGACGGTGAATGTCCATGTAGAGTGCCATAATGTTCGCCTCCTTTGTGGTTATTGCTTCCTTGTTCGTGGAACGAGCCGAACGAAACGAGAAATGCTATTTAAGTGGGAGATGTTCCTCCTGTTTCACCATCAATTCGATCTACTACGAAAACGATGCAGGTCTCCATTTTTTAGCTCCGATGTGCAGGGCAAGGTTCTATCCAGCCTGCGCAGGCGCAGGGATCACGCCGAGTTGTTGCATCTCGCCCAAGTTATCCCCCTGGTTCCAGACTTCGAGGGCCTTCCCTCCAGCAAAGCGGCCGATGGAGATTCCCGTCACGGTGACCTGCTTGCCAGTTGCGGGGAGAGGCATCGGCGTCACGAGATCACCGGTGTTGGTCCCACGAAATGTCCAGCGCATCACTACCTGGTCTCCTTCAGCGACCAGGTCTTCAATCGTAAAATGAAGGTCGGGGAAGGCGGTGCGGATCTCAGCGGCAAATCGTTTGTAGCCTTCGAGGGTGCGAACGTCGGGGATGCCAGGATCATGGTAGATGAAGTTGGGGGCACATAGCTCATCAAAGACAGCTACATTCCCGTGATTCCAACCCTCCTCAATGGCACGACGCACGATTGCCTTGTTCTCTTCGGTTGACATAGAAAATGCTCCTTTCTTTGGATGTTCACTCAGGGCAAGCAGTCCTTGCCCTGTATCGTTCTCATCTCCAGCCACCCTGAAGACGATGCGAGACTACATTTTTCAGCTACCGATTGCTCGCCTGGATAGGCAACTATTCCGGCTCGTTCAGGAACCCGGCAGCAGCTCGCCGCCGAGTTCCTCATCCAGCATGGAAGCGGGCTTGAGAGAGCACTCAGTGGCCTACCCCATCGCAGGAACAAGACCCAGCTGCTGCAGCATGGTCGTCAGATCGTAGTAGCTGTGGAGACTGACGATTTTCCCGGACTTGATCCGGTACACACCACAGAACCGCAGTTCAGAATACCGACCCGTCGCTGGAATATCTCCCGTGGGCAGATGCAGTGGCCCAGTGTTGGTCCCCCGACCAGTAAACTCAATGACGACCTGGTCCTCTGTGGCAAAGGCATTAGTCAGCTCTACACTACTCCCAGGGAAGGCCTCTGCGAAAAACTCAACTAACTGCTTGTAGCCGTCTGGACCACGAAGCGTTCTACCGGAAGGAATATCGATGAGCTCGCAGTCCTCTGTGATAGAAGCCACACTCTTATCGAGCCAGGCGGGGTCTGACTGGTGGCTATTGTACAGATCAAGCACCGACTGAACCAGAACGACATTATCCCGTGCCGTCATGGTATCACCATCCTTTCTGAATAGGTGCGATGTGGTTTGATCTATTCGAAACAATCTAATGAAACGCGCTACACTCGATTGTTTTTCATTCCCATTCCTCCGCTATCTCATGTTGAGCGAAGTCTCACCGCAGGGAGATAGCGGAGGCTCCCACCTCCCTGCGATCTGCCCTCAGCAGGCCACCACCAATCTCGCCCCACGCCGCCCTGGAGGGGATGCGAGACCCATTTCGGTGTTCCTTACCTTGACGCCTATGGGACGATCCTTGCGATCGCCCTGAGAATTGCCTTCACCCTTTTGTTTCGCGAACCTGCTTTTCGCCTTGATAGCCCAATACTATGGTGACTGCCTGTTCCAGCAGCCCTCGTTCGAGGATCACTGCTCACGATGAGCAGGGACACCCGATCTGGACGAAGTCGCCCTCCCTGTCCGGCAGCCGACCTGCGTGCGCTCGGCTCTCATGACTAGGTGGTGATCTTCCCGATCTTGTTCCCAACGAACTCGGTGAACCAGATGCTGGCAGTGTGGGCGGGCCCGGCGGTGATGCCCTCGGGCTCGCTGGCAGACGTGGAGACAGGGAACTCCTTGATGGTGCCGACTTTGGCCCAGGCAGTGGCGCTGCTCAGACTCAGCAGGCAGACACAAGCAATACAGGCTGTTACGAGTGCGGCCAGACGCGGCCGCAAACCAGAACTCTTCATGGTCTCTTCTCCTTGTGCAACTGATGCACGTATGGGCAGGCATTTCAGCAACCGAACGCCTGCTACGAATAATGTCCACATTAATGAGCTTAGAACCATCCGCTAGGGAGACGATGGAGGTCTCCATTTTTTCGCTACAATTGCTCGCACTACACCAGTAATCCCAGTTGGCGACCCATCGTCGCCGTATCGTAGTACAGGCGCACCAGCTGAATCTGGCCCTGCGCTACCGCGTAGTAGGCGCACATCGGCACGGCGACGACCTTGTCGGTAGGCGCGGCCCCTCCAAGCGAACCCGCGTTCTTGCCATGGAACACAAACTCGATGACCACACCGTTCTCTTCGGCGACCACGTTGCGTACCTCGGCATAGGCATCAGAGAACGCTTCATAGTAGAACAGGTGCAGAAATCCCCCAACGGCCTGGCGGCCATGCAAGGGTTGCGCCGCAGACATGTCGTAGAACTCCACGGTCTCGGCCAGGTAGCGCGAGTCGTGGTTCTGGAAATAGGCCTGGACGACCTGGACATGTTCCTGTGCAGGCATCGCGAACTCCTTTCTTTCGCTATGTTCCAGGCTGCATCACAACCAGGGTACACTTGGGCCTATCCCCGTGATGGCACCACGCCCAGTTGTTGCAGCATCCCAAGAGCGTCGTAATTGAACCAGGATTCTTCGATCTTGCCACCCGCGATGCGGCTGATGCTCATTCCCGTGATCGTCACGTGCTTGCCAGTCGAGGGAATGCCCTGAAATGAGCCCTAATGCGTGCCCGTCCCCGTCCAACGCTCCACGACTTTCTCACCCTCAGCAATCAGGTCCTCAATGGCGAGTTTTAACCATTAACGCCAAACGTGACGTGAGCTGGATGGTCAAGCCTTCGTTGTTCGTGACGAGACCCCAACGTCTGGGTGCGCATCATCTATCGCATGTGGGTGAACAAGACCAGCTATCAGACCGCGACTTTTGAAGCGGCCAAACGGGCGCATGAGCCCCGGCAAATCGTGTTTCCGTTCTGATAGGTGTTTGCCTCCAACGAAGGAGAGACGAGCCATGGCAAAACGAACTGCCCAGCGTTCTGAGATCAAAGCCGTTCCTCAGTTCCTGAATGAATCCTTGTATGTCGGCATAGACATAGGCAAAGGGAAGCACCTGGCGGGTTTCCTCTCGAAGACGCTCCTTGAGCGCCATGAACGCTTTGAAGCATGTCCAGCCCTCGTGTTCGAGAATTCGCGTGAGGGGTTCCGCCTGCTCATCGAGCGGATACGCAGCCTGACCCCACTGGAACATGTTTTTATCCTCATGGAGCGCACTGGTCACTATCACCGCGCACTTGCACAATACCTGCAGGAACTGGATCTTCCCGTGTATGTGATGCATGTGCAAAGCCGACCGGGAGGAATGCTCAAAACGGATAAACGGGATGCTCTGACCCTGGCAAACCAGCTCTACAGTCAGCTCGAATTGGGGGTCCAGGTTGCGAACAAATTGCAACTCATCCGGCGTGTCATGCCTCCGACAGAAGCAGCGGCGCAGCTGAAAGGATTGATCCGCCACCGCTACGAACTGATCCAGGAGAGTACCCAGCGCAAGAACAAGCTCACCGCGCTCTGCGACGAGCTCTTTCCGGAGTTGACGCGCATCGTGAAAGACCCCAATGCGTTGGTGGCACTCGCACTGCGCGAGAAATTTCCGACTCCCCAGTCCCTGGCGACGGCCAGTCTGACGGTCCTGCAGGAGATACGAGGTGGTGCCCGCTCCCTTTCCGATGCCAAACTGCTGGAACTGCAGCGCCTGGCGGCGCAAAGCATCGGCGTCAAAGAGATCGCGCGAAAGCCGGGTCTGGTGCTGGGGCAGACCCAACTGATTAAAGAGCTTCGCCTCTTGCGCGAGCATGTTGATCAGCTGGAAAGCGAAATCGTGAGCATCGTCGAGCGCGCACGCGAGGGACAAATCCTCCTGTCGTTTCCAGGGATCGGGCCGGTGATGGCTGCCACGATCATCGCGGCAGTCGGCTCGATCCACAACTTCCCGTCGGCGTCCGCGCTCAAAGCCTACTTCGGCTGGGCTCCCGTAGTCGTTCAATCCGGGAGCACGCTGGATCACTCCCGATTGACGCGCGGAGGGACCAGGACCATGAAGCAGATGCTGTTTCTCGCCGTCTTCCAGGCCGTCCGGCTGCGGGACAATGAATGGGCGCGCCTGTATGAGCGGCTGGTCAAAGCCAAGTGCCCCTATGACGAGCGATATGTTATTCAGAATAGGCCATATTTCCCACCGATATCGTGTTTTTACCACTTTCCCCCTGCTTCCTTTAGATCCTGAGGAGAAAATGGTTTTGAGCGTCTCCATATAAAAGTGGGCAGCATCAAGCCGACACTTTTGAATGGCCCCATCCCCACTGGTGTATTCCAGGTTTGAGAGAAATCATTGACATACTTGTGGCCTGAAGGACGTATCCAGATGAACGTTCGTCCATCTCTGATACCACCTCCGGATGATGACTGATCAAAAAACACCACTTGTTTGTTCGCAGGCGTGCGTGCTACACTCATCTGAGTTGGAGACACCAGAGGAGAAAGCACGTATGGCTGAGAATCTTGAGCAAACACGGAAGAGCTACGACTTGGTCGCCGAGGAATATGTGAGGCGTCTCTACCACGAACTGGAGAACATGCCGCTGGACTGTGAGGTGTTGGAGTGTTTCGCCGCAGCGGTGCGCGACCAGGGGCTTGTTTGCGAGATCGGCTGTGGCCCCGGCCAAGTCGCGCGCTATCTGCATGAGCGGGGTGTTGCTGCTGTGGGGTTCGACCTTTCGCCGCGCATGGTCGAGCTGGCGCGCCAACTCCACCCTGGCATCGAGTTCCAGGAGGGGATATGGCGAAGCTGGAAGCTCAGGACGCGTCCTGGGCCGGGATCGTCGCCTTCTATTCGATCATTCGCATTCCCCGTTCAGAGGTCGTCGCTGTCCTGAGTGAATGGCGGCGTGTGCTTCAGCCAGGTGGCCTGACGCTGCTCTCGTTTCACCGAGGGCAGCAGGAGCAACACGTAGACACGTTATGGGGCAAGCAGATCTCGCTCGATTTTACCTTCTTTGAGTGCGCTGAGATGGAAGGCTATCTGCGCAAGGCGGGCTATGTGGTCCAGGAGCGTCGAGAGCGCGGCCCCTACCCAGGTATCGAGGTCGAGACGCAGCGCTGCTATGTGCTGGCGCGTAAGTCAGCCTGAGGCGGCTTCGGGTTCAGGTCTGCTTTGCGTGACCTGAGAGAGGCCACCAGTGGAAAAGCGTGTGCCGACGAAGACGGAGTGGATCGGACAGCAAGAACGACACACCGCTCGGCTTGCACCCGCGACGCAACTCGTCAAGCGACTCGAAGCGACGATTGGCGATGACTTCGTTTGTGAGCGGCCAGAGATGTTCGCAGGGCTGCAACTCCGGCGAGTAGGGTGGCAGAAAGAGGAGATGGATGCCCTCCGGCATGAGGACTTCCCCACTTTTATGCCACCCGGCTTGATCCAGCACCAACACAACGTGCCGATCAGAACCAGCCGAAACCGCCTGCGCAAAGTGCGCTAAAGCAAGGCTGAAGACCTCGATATTCACCGAAGGCAACAACAACCATTGGCTCGCTCCTGTTTCGGGATGAAGAAATCCATACACGTAGAGCCATTCATAGCGTTGTTGCACACGAATGAGCGGGCGATGTCCTTTGCGTGCCCAGACTTCCACCTGGGGCGAGAAGCCCAGCCGCTTGAGATACTCCCAGCCGCGCTGGGGGTGGATCGTGCGCCCGGTTCGCCCACCCATCCGACTTTCCGACCTTTGGGCCAGTCCACAAGCCGCCATCAGCTGGAGCTTGCGAGAAGCGACTCGCTGTAACTGCTGCTGGTGTTCACCTGTGAGCAGGGATGGTGCACCTTTGTTGTGCTGTCGCTGATCAGCAAGAACTGCTGGGCCATGCTGATTGTAGCGCCGGGCAACAATCCTGATCCAGTTGGCACAATAGCCCGTGACCCCGGCGACTTCACGCACACATTTGCCCCGCGCCAGGAGCCAGACAATCTGCAAGTGGCTCCGTTCCACAGGATCATCTGCTTTGCGGTAGCGCTGCTCCAGCTCATCGGGGGTGAGATGGGCAACGACGTGAACATATTTCGGCATGGCATTCCCATCTTTCCGAACAGCTCTTCCAGAGGGAATTCTTTCAGGCTCCGAGCCAAGAGTGAACTCAGCAATGTGTTTGATCAATCATTACTCGGAGATGGTATCACTCAAGGAAACACCTTCTTCGTTCGCCCCAAATATGCTATGCTAGAGGCAGAGAGAACAGGGGAGGCCGGGCCCATTTGGCAGTGTCCCAGCCCCCCCCCAGACAGGCCTTCACCCACGGAGCGGGCACACCTGATAGTCACCAGTATAGCGGATGGGTCCTGGGGAAGTCAGCGTCCATCAGTTGACGTGTCACTTCACATCACTGCATAAAATTTCGCTCCGCCGGGTCACGCGAGATCAGGAGATCGCTCGTGAAGAGACATGTGTACCGTGAGCGAGACTATGCCTTCGCTCAGTTGGTGCTGACGCTGCGCACCGCCATCGGCCTGACCCAGACGGGCCTGGCCGAGCGGCTTGGCGCCTCCCGGCGCGCGGTGGCGGAATGGGAGGGAGGCCTCAGCTACCCCAAGGCTGAGCGCCTCAAACAGCTCATTACCCTGGGGATGCAGCAACAAGCCTTTGCCGCCGGGCGCGAGGAGGAGGAGATCCGCGCGCTGTGGAAGGCGGCCCACCAGAAGGTCTGGCTGGATGAAGCCTGGCTGCATGACCTGCTCGCTTCGCCTCAGCCCGTCCAACTTTCCCCACCGGTCGGGACGCCTGCTGCTCACGAGGGAGCGGAGCCGGCGACCTCCTCGCGCGTAGACCTGGTGGAGGCCCTCGACGTGAGCCACTTCGTGGGCCGCGAGGTGGAAGTGGCCGAACTGACCCAGTGGATCGTGCAGGAGCGCTGCCGCCTGGTGACGCTGCTGGGCATAGGTGGCATCGGCAAGAGTACGCTGGCCTCCTACCTGGGGAGCCGCCTGGTTCCTCACTTCGAGGCCGTGCTCTGGCGCTCCCTCAGGGACGCCCCCTCGTGCGAGGAGCTGGTCGCCGACTGCATCACCTTCTTCTCCGAGACCCCACCGGCGGAATTCCCCACCTCGCTGGAGCAGCGCATCACGCAGCTCGTGGCATGCTTGCAGGCGAGCCGCTGCCTGCTGGTCCTCGACAACCTGGAAACCCTGCTGGCAAGCGGGGACCCCGAGGGGGGCTACCTGCCAGACTACGAGGGCTACGGGCGGCTGATCGGGCGCCTGGCCGAGTCAGCCCACCAGAGCTGTGTGCTGCTGACCTCCCGCGAGAGGCCCCGGGAGATCGAAGCGCTGGAAGGCGCTCGCTCCCCGGTGCGCTCGTTGCGCCTGGTGGGGGTGGACGAACAGACCGCCCGTGTCCTGCTCAGCGACAAGGGACTGGACGGTACACCAGCCGCCTGGCAGTGCCTGGTGGCCGGCTACGCGGGCAATCCCCTG
>Ga0070708_100001654_pt1 | contig 17097 bp, 10 predicted proteins | sample KBSK5503metaG_FD_65469 | JGI IMG/M metagenome (GOLD analysis project Ga0070708, IMG submission 65469) | Corn, switchgrass and miscanthus rhizosphere microbial communities from Kellogg Biological Station, Michigan, USA - KBS K5-50-3 metaG | ecosystem: Host-associated > Plants > Roots >... | reverse complement strand
GGCGAATATGAAGCAGAGGACGCACTCGACGATGATGGCATCAGCGATGGGCCCGTGCCTATTCATGTGCGTATTACCATTCGCGGCGAGCGAGCCACAGTTGATTTCACAGGCAGCGCCCCGCAGGTTGCGGGCGCGATCAATGCCGTGGAAGCAATTACGGTCTCCGCAGTCTCTTATGTCTTTCGTTGTCTGCTCGGTGGAGAGGTACCCGCGAGTGCAGGCTTGATGCAACCGATCCACGTTATTGCACCTGCTGGAACAGTTGTTAATGCCAAGCCGCCTGCCTCAGTTGCTGGCGGCAATGTCGAAACCTCGCAGCGCATCGTCGATGTGCTGTTCAAAGCGTTGGCCCAAGCGCTGCCGGAAAGCATTCCGGCTGCCAGCCAGGGAACAATGAACAACCTGACGATAGGAGGTATCGATCCACGCGATGGCCAGGAGTTTTCTTATTACGAAACAATAGCAGGTGGTATGGGTGCAAGGCCGTCATTGGATGGCATGAGCGGCGTACATACACACATGACTAACAGTCTGAACACTCCTGCCGAGGCGTTAGAATTTGCCTACCCACTGCGTGTGCGCGAGTATCGTTTGCGACCTGGCTCTGGTGGCAGGGGAAAACACCAAGGAGGGGATGGTGTCTTGCGAGAGATAGAAACACTTGTGCCCGCGCGAATGTCGCTTTTGTCTGATAGACGAAAGCGGCGGCCATACGGTCTGCAAGGTGGCGACGAAGGTCAGGCGGGGATTGACGTAATCATTACCGATGGCCGACTTCGAAAGGTTGTCTCTAAGGGCTCACATGAGCTGAAAAAAGGAGATCGCGTGCGAATCGAGACACCCGGCGGCGGCGGCTGGGGAAGAAAACAGTAGGGGCGGCACTGCGTGGCCGCCCCAACGTCGTCACATACTTTCTTGGGCAAATCGACGCGTGATAATTTGAGCCTCCGGCGAAAGAAGCGGGCGGGGGCGGCCACGGAGTGCCGCCCCTACAATCACGTCGTCAGTCTTCTATAGATTCCGGGCAGCCTTTCAGGCAACGACAACACGTCGTCAATAATGGTGTACCCGATCTCGCCATAGAGATCGCGCAACTCAGCTTCCGATTCGCGATCGATAGTAATGCAGAACGGAGTAATGCCTTCGGTCTTTGCCTGTCTTAGTGCTTCGCGCGTGTCTTCTCGAGCATACCGCGCATCTCCGTAATCGTGATCGTAAGGACGCCCATCTGAGAGCACGATCAGCAACCTGGTGCGTGCATCCTGCTTGGCGAGTTTGGCTGTCGCATGGCGAATGGCCGCACCCAGACGGGTATTGTTTTGGTAATTGATACCGCCAATCCGCCGCTTTACCTCGTCGGAATACTTTTCATCGAAATCCTTCACAACGTAAAACTTTACATTGCGCCGCCCCTCGGAAGTGAATCCGTTGATCGAATAGACGTCGCCGACCGCCTCCAGAGCTTCGCTCATCAAAACCAGTCCTTCCTTTTCGATTTCAATGATGCGCCTTCCGGGGCGCGTGTATGGTTGCAGTGGATGGCGGCCGATTGTACGAGCAGTGGACGAAGACTGGTCCAGCAGAAACGAGACAGCCACATCGCGTCGCCGGCGCAGCCGCTTCGTGTAAAGACGTTCCGATTGATGGCCGTCAGCGCGCCGGTCGATCACATAATCGATCACAGCGTTCAGATCAAACTCCTCTCCATCCACTTCATTGGCCACACGCGTCAGATTTTCCGGTTTCATCAATTGAAACTGGTGACGTATTGACGAGATGAGACCCTTGTGTCGCTCACGGGTCTGGTCGACGAATGCGCGATCGCCCTGGAGTACCCGTTTTTCCACTACGCGGCACCAGCCAAGACGATGGTCGGTAAGCTCGCGGTCCCACTCATCATAGTTGAAGGCCACCTCGCCTTCTGCCAGGACTTGTTCGGGAGTTTCCGCTTCAGACCAGGCCTCGGCGCCCGTCAGTTCGTCCGGGTCCCCTTCAGCACTCGGATCATTCCAGGCATTGAACAGTTCGCGCGCATCGCGACGTTGGGGCACGCGTTCAGCCTGGCGCTGTTTCAAACGTTCTGTTGCCGCCGCGTTCTCATCATCGCTCTCCGATTCTTCTTGCGGCGCTTCTACTTGCTGCACTGAATCATCTGCCGGCGTCACAGACTGAAACAATCCGTAGACCCGACTCGTCGCCATCAAGGTGTCAGCGACCGTTGCATCTGAGGAGGACAAATACTCTGCAACGATCGTTTCCAACTCCGAAACGAGCTGGCTATACGACTGTTTGGAATCGTCGAGGGCGCCACCCAGCAGAGTAATCTGAAAGAGTAATTCGAAGGGAACTAACAAAGCAGGCAGCTCTGAAATCCGAGGCCTGTTGCGCCTGAGATATTCGCGGATTAGATCCAGATCGCGCGCCAGCCCACGATACTTGAGCCGCAGTCGACGATCGATGCGGCCGTTCTCGAGGGTGCCAAAAATCCTGCGCGCAAGTTGCGGCAGAGGAAATTCGCGAAGCACAAGACGATAATCTAAATCGATCGACGATAGGGAATGCTCATCTTTCCGCTCTATCTCAGCGGCGATACTTGTGTCGAGAACCAAGCTTTCGTTACTCGCCGCTTTTTGGTTGATGAGATCGTCGCTGATCGCAAACGCATCGCGCGCGTCGACATTTTTGGGGTTGTAACGCTCGGCGATCTCGGCGCAAACGGCCCGCAGGATTCTGCTATCGCGCTCGTATGTGCCAAACTCAATCTGCCCGGCAGCGTGTGCTGCCAGGACTTTGTAGAGTCTGAAATCCAGTTCGTCATCGCCAAACTCATTTACCAGCGACGGTAGTTGGATAGTTTTCCCGTCACCAATGCGCGACTCGTCGGGAACTGCCGCGAGCGGGGCGATGTCGACTTCAGTTCCAGTTAGCGCTTCGATGTAGAGCCGGAGCAAGTGCTGCACGGAGTCGAGCGAGAGACCATTGCTGCCGCTGTGCAATGCTTCATAACTGCCCCGTGTTTCGAGGGCGAAGTAGCTGCGACGAGCGCGCGTATCGACACGAACTGACGAAAGACCGCGACGCGCCCACGCTTCGAACTGTTCGATGGAAACGCTCTGCAACGCACGAGCACTCGAGCGGAATGAGGCTAAGGCCGCTTCGCCATCGATTATGGCAATCTCCCTTGTTAGCTGGATAACCCGGCGCGAGAGTTCAATGCCGCGAGCGTGATCCACTTCTACGTTCAGCAAACGAATGAAGCGAGGACTACTGCGAACGAAAGCCACCAGACTGGCGTTGCCATGCGGAGCGACAGCCCACAACAGATCGATCCAATCGTCAAAAATCTCCGGAGCCCGTCGCAGGATTTCACCGCCCGAGAGCAATATGTGCAGCGCGGCTCCCCCTCCTCGTTCGAGAAACTCGGTCGCGCGACCCAGGAGACGCAAGGCGTCCGGGGACCTGAGTCCTGTCAGTGCTTCAGGCAATGCGGTCCAGGCATCAGCCGCGATGCCTCCGGCCCGGGTAGCAAAAGCGGCGGCCAGTTCCAGAGATTTCGTCGTCACAGTTGCATCGTGAAAATCTTTTAGTGCGTGCGCAACTTTTTCAGCTGCGTTGAGGAATTCAGAACTGTGTTTTGCGGAGCGGCGAGAAATCTCCGCAGCTACTTCAAGGAGTGAACGGGAAAGTTCGGAGTCGGCAATCGCCGTTACCAGAGCAGGGACGTTGCGAAACGTGTTTCTTCCCACCGTGCTGGAGAGAATCATTTGGCGCGAGCATAGTTGGAATATGGGCGCTTGAAGATTGCGCGGGAGATTTCGCAGTCCGCCCACGCCATCGGCGAAAAACGAAACTGCGGCTTCAACGTCGCTCATCGCGATGCGCCGACCCAGTTCACCCCATGAGTGCAACTCAGCAGGTTGCAGCACTTCCGCTGCTGCCGGAGTGGCGCGGAGAAATTCAATAGCAGCGCGCAGAGAGATGCCAGCAATTGCCGCACTCGTCTCGAGGGCCGCTGCCGATAGTTCCAGCGGCAGTCCGGCAATGTTCCGTGTGAGTTCGAGAAACGACTGCCGCTCAGCGGTGTTTATTTGTTCCGGAACATTCTTGCGGGAGTCTTCTTCGCTGCGAGAGGAGACAGATTCCTGTGTTGTTTCCTGGGAATCGCGCTTTACCATTGGTTTGAATTCTAAATTACCGTCGTCACGATCTCACGAATACTGCGTTGCAGTTCGCGGTCGTCGGTGATTGGGGCGCACATGGCAACATCGGCTGCATTAATGGGCGGAATGCCGAGCGCAATCAATTGTGCAGCGTAGATCAATAGTCGCGTGGAAACACCTTCTTCCAGACCATGTCCACGAAGGTTTCTGACTTTCTGTCCAATGAGCACGAGGTCGCGGGCCGTGCCTTCGTCAACGCCGCCCTCGCGCGCAACAATCTCCGCCTCCATTTCCGGAGGTGGATAATCGAAGTCAATCGCGACGAACCGTTGGCGGGTCGACTGCTTCAGATCTTTGAGGATCGATTGATAGCCCGGGTTATAGGAGACCACGAGCATGAAATCAGCAGGCGCCTCGAGAATCGTGCCGCGCTTCTCGATGGGCAAACGACGACGATGATCTGTGAGTGGATGAATTATGACGACCGTGTCTTTGCGCGCTTCGACTATTTCGTCGAGATAGCAGATCGCGCCGTTTCGTACTGCGGACGTTAGTGGACCGTCATGCCAGATCGTCTCTTCGCCTTCCAGCAAGAAACGTCCAACCAGATCCGTCGATGATAGATCTTCATGACACGCAACGGTAATTAACGGACGTTCCAGCCGCCAGGCCATGTGCTCGACAAAACGAGTTTTGCCGCAGCCGGTCGGACCTTTCAAGATCACGGGCAAGCGGGCTGCGTGCGCTGCCTCGAACAGTCCCATTTCCTGACCGATTGGCAAGTAGTAAGGTTCTTCTATTACTCGGTATTCTTCAATTGCTTGTTCTGGCATGTTTGACCACCAATTGTGCCGGGCTGACGTGCATAATGCACCTGCGGTATGCTTAATTGTTTATTCAACCGGCCAGAGTGAAGCCGCATCTTAGCATTCGCTCGGAAAAGGCGGCAAACGGACGAATTTGCTATTCGCCTTTGCCGGTTGTTAAGGGACTAGCGCTCAACTGAATTACGGAAATGCTGACTGGGCGGATAAAATCGGCAATCAACAATCGGCAATTGGCAATCATATGAAGATCGCAGTGGCAATGAGCGGTGGAGTGGATTCGTCCGCAGCGGCGGCAATCCTCAAGGAGCAGGGTCATGAATTGGTCGGCTTCACAATGCAGCTTTGGGATCAGCGACGCGGCATCAACGTCGACGAAAATGGTGATCCGCTTCCTTCTCGTTGCTGTTCGCTTGACGACGTTTACGATGCTCGCAGAGTAGCAGAAGAGCTTGGCTTTCCATTTTATGTTCTCAATCTCGAGCGCGACTTCGAGCGGGATGTGGTTCAGCCGTTTGTTGCGAGCTATCTGAACGGCGAGACGCCAATTCCCTGCGTGTCCTGTAATAGTCGCTTGAAGTTTGCTTCGCTGGATCGGTTAGCGGAGAGTCTGGGTTGCGAGAAGGTTGCGACAGGGCACTACGCCCGTGTCGAATTTGATGCGGCCAGCAATCGTTTCAAGCTTTTGCGCGGGCTTAATAGCCAAAAGGACCAGTCGTATTTTCTTTGGGAGTTGACGCAGGATCAGTTATCACGCGCGCTGTTTCCACTCGGAGAGATGTCGAAACCAGAAGCTCGCGACGCGGCCCGACAACATGGTCTTGCCGTCGCAGAGAAGAAAGAGTCACAGGAGATTTGCTTTGTACCTGACGGCGACTACGCTGGCTTTATCGACCGTTACCTGGAAGCAGAGGATGCAACGGGGCGACTGCCGGGCGCCGGCGAGATCGTTGATACCAGCGGTCGCGTCATCGGCGCGCACACCGGCATTCATCGCTACACAATCGGACAGCGTCGCGGTATCGGCATCGCTGACGAGCGGCCGCTCTATGTTATTTCGCTGGAGGCCGAGAAGAATCGCGTCACAGTAGGATCACAGGAAGAGCTATTGGGCCGGGGGTTCACAGCAACCGGAGTCAACTGGATTGCTGTTGGAGATCCGCAGGACCCCGTGCAGGCGGAAGTTCGCGTTCGTTACCGCCACACGCCGGCGCTCGCCACTATCACTCCGCTGGCGGAGCATCGCGTGCAGGTAGTTTTTGATGAGTCGCAGCGAGCCATCACGCCCGGGCAAGCTACAGTTTTTTATCGCGGTGATGAGGTGCTCGGTGGTGGCTGGATAGTGAAGAGAAATGTCAAATGATATATGAAAAATGATTCGCTCCTGCGCCCGTCTTTTCTAAACCTTTTCGCGACCGCTTGCGTACTCACACAGCACAAGATCATCAATCAAAATACTAAAATTCTGGACTCAAGGCAGGAATATCATGGCAATGTCAGGGACAAGAAAAACAGTTCTCATCATAGGCGGGATTCTCGCGGTGCTGGTGTTGGTCGTACTCATTGGCGTCGCAGTTATTGTGTCGGCTTTTCGTAAGGGGGAACCGTCGATTCGGGACAACAGCGTCCTGGCCCTCAGGGTCGCCGGCACTTTACCCGATTACACACCGGACGATCCCTTCAAAAGATTTTTTGGCGGTCCTGAGCAGTCTCTCACCGGATTGGTGATGCAGTTCAAGAAGGCAAAGGTCGACAAACGAATCAAAGCGATCCTGCTGGACGTGGACATGTCGGGTGTGGGTTGGGCCAAGGCTGAAGAACTACGCGACGCGATCGCGGATTTTCGCACTTCCGGCAAGCCCGTTTATGCCTATATCGAATTTGGCCTGAACAAGGAGTACTACATTGCCACAGCGTGCGACAAGATTGTTGTGCCGCCTCCTGGTGAATTGTTTATTACCGGACTGGCTGCAGACGTCATGTTCTTCCGAGGCTCGTTGGACAAGTTGGGCATCTATCCGGATATTTTTCAGATTGGAAAATACAAGAGCGTCGGGGACATGTTCACACAGAAAAAGATGACGGACGCACATCGTGAATACGTTAACTCCCTGTTAGACGATCTATTCAATCGCTATATCGCAGGGATTGCCAAGGCCAGACATAAGAGCCCGGAAGATGTTCGAAAATTGATCGATGATGCTCCTTACAACGCCGCAAAGGCCAAAGAGGCAGGACTGATCGATGAAGCGGTCTATCACGATGAGCTCGAGAGGGAGGTCAAGGCGAGTCTTGGTTACAAGGATTCCGATCAGGTTGTACCGGTTAGAGCTTCCGATTACAGAGATGTGTCTCCCGAATCTCTCGGTCTAAACAAGGGTGAAAAAGTGGCAGTGATCTATGCAACCGGAGATATCGGATCCGGACGGTCTGAAAACAGCCCTTCAGGAGGACAGTCAATTGGTTCCGACACTTTGGCCAAGGCGCTGACCGATGCTGCGGCAGACAAATCGATTAAGGCGATCGTTGTGCGAGTTGACAGCCCGGGAGGCTCCGGGCTTGCGTCAGATATTATCTGGCATGCAGTGGACGCTGCCAACCAAAAGAAACCGGTCGTGGTTTCGATGAGCGACGTTGCGGCTTCAGGTGGTTACTATATCTCTGCGAGTGCGAGCAAGATCCTGGCCCAGCCTTCATCCATTACCGGATCGATTGGAGTTGTTGCCGGCAAGCCAGTGCTGAGAGGGCTCTACGACTGGTTGGGCATCTCAAACGAATACGTCTTGCGGGGGAAAGAGGCTGGAATGTTCCGCGAGACTGAGAAGTTTTCCGACGACGAGCGGGCCAAGTTTGAAGATTGGATCAAGACCACCTACTACAACGACTTTGTGCCTAAGGTAGCAAAGGGCCGGCACAAAGACCCTAAAGACGTTGATGCGGTCGGTCAGGGTCGCGTCTGGACTGGGGCACAGGCAAAGGATCGAGGTCTGGTAGATGAGTTTGGTGGTTTGGATCGCGCGATTGAAGTAGCCAAGCAGCTAGCCAAGATTCCCGCCGACAAAGGCGTCGAGCGAGTGATCCTGCCTTATCCGCAAACTTTCCTGCAGGAGTTGCTGAGTGGTGGCGACAACTCCAACACAAAGCTCGAACAACAGCGTGCCGTGCTTGCGGCATTGCCTGAAGATGCACGACGCGCTTTTCGTTACATGGCACTAATGGATCGAATGAAGAATGGCGAGTCGATGCTGCTGATGCCGTTTGATTTGCGGATCAAGTGAAGCGGGAAAGTCAGGCCGATGCTTTGTACTTTGTACTTGGTGCTTGGTACTTTGCACTTTGTTCTTACTGAATTGTTTCAGTTCACTAAGAATCTGCGGCCCAGAACAAAGTACAAAGCACCAAGCACCAAGTACAAAGCGCAAGTACAAAGCACAAAGTTCAAATAGCCACCTAGGGACTTATTCTCTCCAATCCCGCCATGTAGGGCCTTAACGCCTCAGGAACGACCACCGAGCCGTCCTCTTGTTGATAGTTCTCCAAAACTGCAATCCATGTCCGACCGACAGCCAGGCCAGAACCATTTAACGTGTGCACGAACTCAGGTTTTCCCCCGCCTCCCCTGCGAAAGCGAATTTGCGCGCGTCGTGCCTGAAAGGCTTCGTAGTTTGAGCACGAGGAGATTTCCCGAAAAGTGTTCTGAGAAGGTAGCCAAACTTCTATGTCGTATGTTTTTGCCGAGCCAAAGCCCAGTTCAGCTGTCGACAGCGCAACGACGCGGTAGTGAAGACCCAGCCGTTGCAGCACTGTCTCAGCATTGCGCGTCAGTGCTTCAAGTTCAACATAGGATTGTTCCGGCAAGGCATACTTGACCAATTCCACCTTCTCAAACTGGTGCTGTCGGATCACTCCGCGTGTGTCCCGGCCATAGCTCCCTGCTTCGGACCGGAAACATGGCGTATAAGCAGCCCATTTCAGAGGAAGTTGCGCAGCATCAAGTATTTCTTCACGATGATAGTTTGTCACGGGCACTTCGGCAGTGGGGATGAGGTAGAGTTCCCGCTCGTCGGCCAACTTGAAAAGATCTTCTTCAAACTTCGGCAGTTGCCCGGTTCCGAACAACGCCGCTTTGTTTACGATAAAAGGCGGCAATGTCTCGTGGTAACCGTGTTCGCGTGTGTGTAAGTCGAGCATGAAGTTGACCAATGCGCGCTCGAGCCTTGCGCCTGCTCCATTCAGTATCGCAAACCGCGCCGCGGCGATTTTCGCGGCTCGCTCGAGATCAAGAATGCCGAGAGCGACTCCTAAGTCAACGTGGTCCACCGGCTCGAAAGCAAACTGTGGTTGCGTGCCCCAGCGACGAATCTCAACGTTGTCTGCTTCACTTTTGCCAACGGGAACGCTTTCATGGGGAACGTTAGGAAGGGTAGAAAGGAGCTCGCGCATCTGCGCTTCCGTTTTATCACGCAGTTGATCCAGTTCCGAGATGTGATCTTTCAGCGCGCCAACTTCCTTGCGCCGCGCTTCTGCCTCCGCCTGTTTACCTTCCTTCATGAGCGCGCCAATCTCACGACTGCTCGCATTACGCTGAGCGTTCAGCTGATCTGATTCCGCAATGACTCTGCGGCGTTCAGCATCGGCACGGGCGAAATCGTCGAGAGCCTGGACTGGGCCGCCGCGCGACTGAAGCGCAGCTCGGACCTTCTCAATATTTTCGCGCACATAATTAAGGTCCAGCATTGTTGTCCCTGTATTAGCGTGTACTCAGATGCTCGGTTTAGTTGGAAATATAGTCGATCGTGGTTCGTGAGTGTAGCTGAGTGCGTGAGGCGATCCACATTTCACTTCTCGAAAGCTATATTGTCGACCACCACGGTACCTTTCTCCAATGTGCATTTGTCGCAATGCACGCCCACCGTGACGGAAGTCAGCTTCTTGAGGACGTCCAGTTTGAGGTCCAACTGCATTGCCCATTCGGGCTGGTTGAAGGAGTCTAGCTTGAGTTTGTACGTATTGAAGCCCGGAGACACGCGAAAGGCCGCTGAGGGATACCCCGACTCGAGATTGGCACCCTGTCCGCGAGTAATGAGTTCGAGTCGTATGTATTGGGGGCCTTTGGCAAAGAGCCGAAACGTAATGAACTTGTAACCGCTCACGTCGTCAGCCACGAGTTTGCCGTCTTTCTCGGGCTCTCCGAACACCTCCATATTGACTCCCTCCCAGTCGTTTGGTATCCGCAGTTCGTAATCGAAGGCAGCAGCAATATCGTCCGTAGTCACTCGCGCGGGCGCAGGCGCAGGCGGATCTGACTTCTCGAGTCCACGGAATTGTGGCGAATTTGCCGGGTTCTGCGAATACCGATTCAACCGCGTCATACCACCCCGCTTACTGACGAGACGTCCGTTCTGTAGGTTCTGGAAGTCGGCATAAACGAGCTTAGAGGCGTCCGACCCGGCTATCTTCGAAGCATCCTGGGCAAGGACCAAGCCGGCGACCACAAGGATTAGGATCGCTAAGACCGCAGAACGGAAAAACACCATTCTCTTCATCGACGTTCCTCCGACATTTTTAGAGTAGTAACATCGTGAAATGCATGCAGCCGACGAAAATGATCTGAGCGACTCGTCGAGAGCCGTGAGACCTCCGCGGTTCGTATGGCCCTCATCTTACCATCGACGGCTAAGAGCCTGTCGACCGATCTGCAGAAAGAAGTCCACCGCAGAGTCGCCGAGAGCGCTGAGGAGGCGCAGAGAGTTGAAATAGCGACTAGGGCTTCTTTGGCGCCGCTTGAGGTTGTGGCGTGAGTTCATCCGGATCGCCCACCTCGGTAACCTTCACTTTGCTGCGGAACTTTTTGTAATCGTCGTAGCGCACAACCATGCGGATGTGCACTGATTGACCATTGGGAAAGTTCAGTTCGTCATCCGCGCTGGTGTAGGTCGGGAACCAGTAGCGTCCATCAATCTGCTGGCGCCAAGTCTCAAAAACAGGAAACCGTTGTTTGCCTTCTGGAACGCCCTTGCCACGCACTTTTACGATTTGGAGATCGTCCTGGTCTACCCAAACACGTCCTTGAAAGAAGCGTTCGCTCTCCTTTCTAGGCATTACTTTCGGCTCGACATCGAACACGTAGGTATCCAACTCGTCAATATGTTCTTTTCCAAGGTACCTAAAATTGTACTGTCCGATTTTCGACGCTTCAAGTGCGAATGGTTGGACGCCGCCAAGGTCCTCGAGATCTTCCTGCGTAAAGGTGACCTCGGTCAGCGTTGGTGGTGGGAAAAAAGTGATCTTTTCAAAGCGTTCGTCGTGGTCATCAAAAACAAAGCGAGAGGATCGATGGTATTCTCCGGTGACTTCTCCTCCGATTCCTATCGTTTCAATACGGGCATCGCGCTCAAACGCATACTCAGCTAGCGCGTGCCGAAACTCTGTCTCCTTGGCAGTAAAGGCGTGAATAATCTTGTCGATTTCTGCCTGACTGAGTTTTGCGGAGGATTCTGAGATTCCGGATGGCTCATTTCGTATTTGATGGCGTCCAAGCGTTGTTTGGGATTGAGCAGTCAAACCAGATATCGCGAGGCAGAGAGCCAAAAACATATAGATCTTCCTGAATGCGGACGTTTTCATTCGAATGAACTCCAGCGAACTAACTCGAAAAAGGGGAGCATTTCATTTCGTTGGATGCTGTTTGGGGCCCGTTCGAGTTGCAAAGAATTTGTTAAGATGTTGCAAAGTATCACTAGGCAAAGGAACTCAATCGTGTCTGACCAAAAACCATTTACTGGACGCGTAGCAATCGTAACCGGCGCCACACGTGGTATCGGCCGAGCTATTGCCCTCGAAGTCGGCCGGCGCGGGGCCAACGTGGCTTTCAACTTTGCTAAAAGCGTGGAAGCTGCGGAAGGCTTGAAAGCAGAACTCGAAGGTCTTGGCTCTCGTGGACTTTCGTTCCAATGTGACGTCGGAAACACGGAAAGCGCCGCCGAGATGGTGAAGCAGGTGAAAGAGGAGCTCGGCCGTATAGACTATCTGGTCAATAACGCCGGCATCACGCGCGATAACTTGATTCTGCGCATGAAAGAAGCAGATTGGGACGAAGTGATTGATACGAATCTGAAAGGCGCATGGAATTTTGCGAAGGCCGCCTTGCGCGTCATGCTGCGACAAGAGGGCGGAGGCTCCGTGCTGAACATCTCTTCGATAAGTGGTGAAGTGGGAATGGCCGGGCAGTCAAACTATTCGGCTTCGAAGGCCGGAATGATCGGACTGACTAAAGCCCTGGCGAAAGAAGTGGCGAGTCGCAAAGTGACGGTTAATGCACTCGCTCTCGGTTTGGTTTCCACCGAGATGGCCGGCGCACTTGACGAAAGTTATCGAGAAAAGATTCTGGCGCAGATTCCGCTTGGCCGGTTCGCCGAGGCCGAGGAGATTGCGCGGATTGCCTGCTTCCTGCTTTCTGATGACGCTCGCTATATCACCGGACAGGTGATTCAAGTGGACGGCGGTCTGGCGATGTAAGCGATACCTAATAATGGACTCTTTACAAAGATTCGAACCCTCGAATTTAGTGACACTAATTTCTTGACTGAATGATCTGCGCTTAGTATTCTCCCGCCATCTTCATGGTCCTAATTCGTTGAATCGATCTCCCCCGATCGCAGAGGCCAGTGGCCTCACGGTCCGTTTTGTCACCCAATTCATCCGAAGGAGAAATAAGATGAACAGCACTAGACCACACGGTCTTTCCCTGGTGATAGTTCTCGTTTCAGCTATCGTTGCCCTGAGCGGCTGTGTGACCAAAGAGGCCAAGAGCCCAGTCACCGCAAACGCTGACAGTGGCAAGATACCCGTCACCACCACTTCAGAAGAGGCAAGAAAGGAATTCCTGCAAGGCCGTGATCTTTCGGAGAAGTTGCTCATACAAGACTCAATCCAACACTTTGATAGGGCAGTCTCTCTCGATCCAAATTTTGCTTTGGCAGAGTTGAGTAGGGCAAACGTCAGTCCGACAGGAAAAGAATTCTTCGAACACTTGAAGAAGGCTGTCGCTCTGTCAGACAGAGTTTCCAACGGCGAGAGGTTCCTTATTCTTGGCAACGAGGCTGGAGCAAATGGCAATGCAGCAAAGCAGAAGGAGTATTTGGAGCAACTCGTTGCAGCGTACCCAAAGGACGAGCGAGGTCATTTTAATCTTGGTGGTTATTACTTCGCACAGCAAGAGATGACACAGGCGATTGATCACTACAGGAAGGCGACCGAACTCGCCCCCGCTTACTCGCCTGCCTACAACATTCTCGGGTATGCGTACCGGCAAAATGGCGATTATGCAAACGCGGAGCAGGCCTTTAAGAAATACATTGAGCTGATTCCCAACGATCCGAACCCTTACGACTCCTACGCTGAGTTGCTCCTCAAGATGGGCAAGTTTGATGATTCGATTGCCCAGTATCGGAAGGCGCTGGCGATCGATCCGAACTTTATTAACTCCTATCAGGGAATTGCCGCGGCCCTGATGTACCAGGGAAAGCCGGATGAAGCGGCTGCCGAGCTCCAGAAAATTACCGACAAAGCAAGGAGCGACGCCGAGCGCCGCACCGCATTGTTCGCTTTAACTGTTCTTGATATCGATGGTGGCAAGATGGAGAAGGCGCTGGAGGACGTGGACAAGCAATATGCATTAGGAGAGAAGACTAACGATGTTCCCGCCATGACTGGTGACTTGCAACTCAAGGGAAACATCATGTTGGAAATGGGCAAATATGACGAAGCAAAAGCACTCTTCGAACGCGGCCTTAAGGCGACCGAAGAGTCGAACCTCTCGCGGGAAATAAAGGACAATACAAGGCTGTTTCAACACTACAATTTGGCCCGAGTAGGGTTGGGTAAGAAAGACATTGCAACTGCAAAGTCGGAGGCAGAAGCGTTCCGCAAAGGCACGGACTCGTTGAAGAACCCAGCGCAGACAAGGCAAGCTCACGAGCTGGCTGGAATGATTGCCCTGGAGGAAAAGGACTACGACAAAGCGCTGGCTGAGCTGCAACAGGCCAACCAGCAAAATCCTTACAACTTGTACCGTTTGTGCCAGGCCCATCAAGGAAAAGGCGACGTTGAGAAGGCAAAGGCCTTTTGCACGAAGGCAGCGGGCTTCAATTCTTTGCCGCAAATTAATCTTGCCTTTATCAGAACGAAGGCCGGAAAGATGTGAGCGAAATCGGCTATTTAATGCTTTTGACGCTGTCGGGTTTTGCGAAAAGCGAGTCAGGCAGTGTTTGGTTATACTGAACAGACTCGTAGTTGATGCGAGTTATCTGCGTGCCGTTAACGAAGTGGTCAATAACCCAGGGTGCTGTCACGCCGTCGATGATGATTGGCTTTTGCAGTCGATCCTCTTCTGTGGTTTCGTCCATATCTCCGCTGTCTGGGTTCTTGCGGTTGCGCTTGTAGATTATCTTGGCGGGCATTCCGTCCTTAGCGCCAAACTCGTATTCGACCCAAAAGCCGTCCGGGTACGTCAGACGCAGGGTCTCATTGCGTTTTGCCAGACCCGCTTCGCGGCGCCCAACATACACTACTTTTCCGCCTTCCTTCTGCCACCAACCTCGCAAAAGACTCTCCACACTTGTCCGTATCCCACGTTTGAAATCTTCAATCTGCGGACCCTGCTGGTCAGAAATGTTTTTGGTGGCGCCATCGAAAAGCCAACCCGTACTGCCCACGTTGGTCTGAATGGTGCGAATTCCGCCGCCCGTAAATTCCGTTCGTTCGCGATCCGGATAAGAGATGTAGTCGAGGAACCGGGCGGGAAGCTGGGAAATACCTTCGTGGTAACTGGTGAAGAAACCACGGCCTACGATCGTGCGCACATTCAAGTAGTTGACGCCGCCCAAAACCTCAATCGCATGCTTGATAATCTGTTCCGATTTCTCATCCGCGGTTGAATCGGGTTTGGGGGTAACGGTTTGCGAGTTTACCGCACGAGGCAAAAAGGCTGCGAGGTAAAGCAGCAAGACAATGCGACCAGTAAAGCTACGGTCTATACGAATCCTCATATGAGTTGAACGGTAGCGTGTGGCAACCAGCGGATAGGGAAGAGAAGGGCTTCAATGAACCATTGAAACCCCGCAAGCCAGGCAATTTGCCGGAATTGACTAATTGAGTTCTGGATTACTACTGTCGGACGGCTTCACCACGGTCTCGCCGTTCTCTACATCAACTCGGAAGCTTGACGACTCTTTCCACATGCCGGTTATTGGCAGCTTGACCTTTTCATCAATGTGTCGCTTGAGAAATCGGGCGCCATAAGCGGTATTGAACCCCTTTTCGGTAAGCAGGTTTACCGCTGCTTCGCTGACCTCCACGGCTTTGCCCTGGCGCTCCATCTGTCGTCGCAATCTCTCGAGATATAACTTTGCTATCTGCCGCACTTCGTCCATCGTTAAAGGCGCGAAGACCACAATCTCATCAATGCGATTTCGGAACTCCGGAGAAAAGCGCTGCTCGGCTGCCTTCATCACCTCATTCTTTACGACACGGAAGTCTGATGCTGTTTTGGTCCCGAAGCCCAGTGGTTTCTCGACCTTCTTAAAACTGTCAGAACCGAGATTAGAGGTCATGATAATTATTGCGTCTGACAGATAGACCTTCTTGCCGCGCCCATCCGTCATCCAGCCTTCGTCAAACGCCTGCAGGAAAAGATTCATCAAGTAAGGCGAGGCTTTCTCGACTTCATCCAGCAGTAATACTGTGTACGGGTTTTCTCGCAACTGCTCAGTTAGAATGCCACCTCGTTCCGAGCCAACAATTCCCCGCGGCATACCAATCAGTTTCTCGATGCTCACCGTGCCGTCGCTGTACTCAGACATGTCGATGCGGACCATCTTGTGCTCATCGCCAAACATGAATTCAGCGACTGCCTTCGCCAGTTCCGTTTTACCAACACCTGTGGGACCAAGGAAAAGAAGCACGCCATCTGGTTTGTAATGCGACTCTTTGAGCGGTCCCTTGTTTAGCCGCAACCGTTGCGCGACTGCCCTGATCGCTTCTTTCTGCCCAATCACGCGACGGCCAAGCATCGCTTCAGTCATAGCAAAACGATCGCTGGTATCGCGAAAGATCATATCGCGCGGAATACGCGACTCCTGCGAGATCACCTCGATCACATGCTCGGGTTTGACCACCATTGTTTGCGGTTCATTGATTTCCACTTTGACGGCGGCCGTGTCGAGCCAGCCAATTGCCTTGTCCGGCAGATGAAGATTGCGGATGTACTTAGGCGCCATTTCCAAGGCAGTGTTTATGGCGTCGTCCGAAATCTTGACCGAGTAGTTCTTTTCCAACCGAGGTCGAATGCCCAGCAGTATTTCGCGCGTTTCGTTAATCGATGGCTCGACAACTTTCACCGTACGGAAGCGACGAGCCAGTGCCTCATCTTCCGCGATGTACTCCTTATACTCTGAAATTGTGGTAGCGCCGATAATCCGCATGTCGCCCCGCGCCAAGGCTGATTTGAACATGTTCGCTGCGTCCGAAGATGTTCCCAATGCTGCTCCGGCACCGATGATGGTATGGGCTTCGTCGATAAACAGGATTAAATTATCGCGTTCTTTCACCTCGTCGATGATGCCTTTGATCCGTTCTTCAAACATGCCGCGCAACATGGTGCCGGCGACAATGCCACCCATCTGCAGTTGCACTATGTGCGAACCACGCAGCCGAGAAGGCACTTTTTCCGGTTCCAGCTCGATCAATCGTGCCAGACCTTCAATTACCGCCGTCTTGCCTACGCCAGGTTCGCCCACGAGCATTGGCGAATTCGCGCGCTCGCGGTGACAGAGGATCTCGACGATCTGTTGAATTTCTTTTTCCCGTCCAATTGTCGGCGGGATCTTATCCGCACGCGCCAGTCGATTCAGTGACACACCGAAGTGCTTGAGGTAGGGAGGCAGCTCAAATTTCTTGCGATTTTGCTCTTCTTCCTGTTCGCGCTTTTGCACTTGGGCGCGCACGTTTTCTACGACCGCTTCGGGATTCGCACCCATGGTTCGCAGCACATCAACAAACAGACTGTCGTGATTCGATAAGGCTTCAAAAATATCCGTAGCTTCGATTGT
>Ga0070708_100001652_pt1 | contig 17107 bp, 14 predicted proteins | sample KBSK5503metaG_FD_65469 | JGI IMG/M metagenome (GOLD analysis project Ga0070708, IMG submission 65469) | Corn, switchgrass and miscanthus rhizosphere microbial communities from Kellogg Biological Station, Michigan, USA - KBS K5-50-3 metaG | ecosystem: Host-associated > Plants > Roots >... | reverse complement strand
AGCTGGCACGCAGCCTCGAACTGCGGTCGGGCGCTTACCATGCGCCTGCTCTTCCCGTTGAGCTATACCAGCGGAGCTGGCGCGGCGATTCGAACGCCGATCACGGACTTACGAGGCCCGCGCTCTTCCCACTGAGCTACACCAGCAAACCTTCTTCAAGAAAATCTGGAGGCGGTGGGGAGAATTGCACTCCCGATGATCTCCTTTGCAGGGAGACGCCTTGCTGTCTTGGCTACACCGCCTCGAACATTGGAGCGGAAGGCGGGACTCGAACCCGCGGTCTCGACGTTGGCAACGTCGCGTCTTGGCCGCTAGACGACTTCCGCATGGAGCGGACGGCGAGAGTCGAACTCGCGTCATCGGGTTGGAGGCCCGAGGCACCAGCCGCTATACCACGCCCGCTCTTGGCGGGAGATGAAGGACTCGAACCCTCGTAACTGGATCTGGAGGCCAGTGTCCCAGCCGCTGGACGAATCTCCCGAAAACTTATGGCGGAGCTAACGGGAATTGAACCCGTCCCTGCTGATAGACAGTCAGCCATCCTGCCGATAGACCATAGCTCCGGCTCCCTCCCGTGGACTCGAACCACGATTTCCGCGTTCAGAGCGCAGCGGCCTGCCATTGGACGAAGAGGGAATTTCAATTGTCAAAGAACTGGCTGCCGGGGAGCGATTCGAACGCCCGTACCCGGATTCAAAGTCCAGGGTCCTGCCACTAGACGACCCGGCATCACGCTTTCAGCGGTATCGCTTTCGTGCAGCGAACACACAAGACCGCCGACTCATCGACGTTGTGGCCAAGCCTTCTGCGATCGGTACGGGCGCGATCTACCAACTCGCGGTGATCTCCGCCACGATCGCAGTAAAGCTCAGCTGCAAGCTCGATCTCAAAACCGTCAACTTCGATCACTTGTGTGCTCATAACTTTGGTAGCAGCGAGGAGAATCGAACTCCCGTCTCAGCCTTGAAAGGGCCGCATCCTGGCCGGGTAGACGACGCCTCCTATCTGCGCATTGGCGAGAATGCGCCTTAAAAACCAAAAGCCCCCGATTTGTAATCGGAGGCTCAGAAAGATTATGCGCTGCTGATGTGCCCCCGTTACATGAACGTACCTTTGCCCGCTCCTTGCCACGTAAACGTGGCTGGTGTCGGAAAACAATCGGTATGGGGCTTGCGTATCATTGCTAGAACTCAGTTATCACTCTGGCATGACTCCGCGAATCCGTCAATACCCCTGAGTGGCGGATGCTGGGTAAGGCCGCATCGCTGGGACTTGTCCACGCACATTGCTAAAGATTCTGACAGCGGCACTCTTTTCCCGCGTGACCTACTGGTCCTACTGGACTTCCGATGGTGGGAATCGGCACCGTCTCAATCGACCGTACAACCTGTAACACGAGGAATTCTCTAAATGTTCTCAAATCGAACGGTGACCGTATTTGGCGCCTATGGACACACAGGTCGCTTCGTCGTTTCACAGCTACGCAAACGCGGTTGGTCGCCCATCCTCTCAGGCCGCGACGCGGATGAGCTGAACGCGACCGCCGCCGAGCATCCCGGATCTGAGGTGCGCGTCGCCTCGGTGGACAATCCCCAGTCGCTCGACTGCGCAATTTCCGGCGCCGGCGCCGTCATAAATTGCGCGGGGCCGTTTCTCGACACAGCAGTGCCAATCGCAGAAGCTGCAATCCGCTCGGGTATTCACTATTTGGATGTGGCTGCGGAACAGACGGCTGTGTTGCAGGTCTTCGAGCGATTTGCGGACGTTGCGAGGGTCGCCAGGCGTCGTGATCGCTCCTGCAATGGCATTCTACGGCGGACTCGGAGACCTTATGGCGACGACTGCCATGGGCGAGTGGGACTGCGCCGACGAAATCTGTATCGCCGTCGCGCTCGACAGTTGGAAGCCGACCCGTGAAACTCGGTTGACGGGCCAGCGCAATACCGGCCGACGCTATGTTTTTTCGAACAACAAATTGGAGCGCGTTGATCCGCCGCTGGGACGCAGGTGGACTCTTCCGGCACCGTTCGGAGAGCAAGATGTCGTGGCGCTCTCTCTGGCGGAAACCATCACCATCTCACATCACCTCCGAACGCCTGAGATTCGTGTGTTCATGAATCTCACGCCAATTGCGGACCTCCGCAATCCCGACACGCCAGTGCCGACGGCGGCAGACGAGAGCGGACGCTCGTCTCAGATCTTTCTTATGGATGTGATCGTTCGGCGGGGCAGCGAGGAGCGCCGGATGGTGGCGCGCGGGCGAGACATCTATGCGATCAGTGCACCGATTGTGGTTGAAGCAACACAACGCGTAGTTAACGATCTATGCAAGACGCGCGGTGTTGTTGCCGCGGGCGAGGCCTTCGACGCGCAAGACTTTTTGAATTCGCTAAGTCCCGAGCACCTCGTGGTGGAAATTCTCTGACGCCCGTTGTCGGGTAGGCCTCAACGAATGGTAAAGATAACTCGAAGTGAAATGCAAACTCTAAGGGAGTAGAAATTCCCGCATGCCTGGCGATTTACGGCGAATGACGGGATAAGTGATATGTTTCTTATATATGTTGTCGGTCAAGAGTATGGCGCTCGCGACCGCAAATAAACGGATTCCGGAATTTGTCGTTCATTCTTTGCTGAAATCTCCGACCGTTACGATCCGGGACACGTACTGCCAAGGCAGTTGCCGGGTCCGGAGTGCGGAAGAGTGCACGACCACCACACAACTGGTGTTTCCGCATCGTGGTGTCTACCTCCGGCATGTTGGGCATGATCAGACCGTAGCCGAATCGAACCAAGTGCTGTTTTTCAACGCCACCGAAAGCTACCGGGTCAGCCACCCTGTACCAGCTGGCGATGGTAGCCTGACGCTGGTCATCAGCGAATCACAGCTCCGTGAACTGGCTCCACTTACTATTCTGCGCGACGGCGCGACGCTGGCATTTCGCCGGCAGCGTCTACGGATTGATGCGCGGGCACAAGTGCTAGTGGCGTTACTGCGGCACAGCCTGCACAGGAACATCGCAGAGCCCTTGAAAGCAGAGAGCCTGGCTTTGAGCCTAGTGCAGCGGGCCCTGGGGCCGCGCACAACGCACGCAGCGGACGCCAGTGTCGGACGGCAGCGGCTGGTGGACCGGGTCAAGCTCGTGCTGGCAAGCAATCTGGCGCGACGCTGGACATTGGCAGAGATCGCCGCCGAAGTGCGCGGCTCCCCGGTTTATCTCACGCAGGTTTTCCAACAAGTGGAAGGTCTGCCACAAGGTATATTTCGGGTCGCGCTCGGACTTCTTTCTTATTGTTCCCAACCCCCACCCAGGCCTTTGTAGAGTTGTACAAGCGACAATAGCTCGTTTAATTGCGCCTGGACCAGGTTGAGCTCGGCAGAAAAATAGTTCGTCTCGTTGGTGAGCACCTCGAGATAGCTAGCCACACCACCGCTGTACCTCATGTGGGACAGTCGCGCCGCATCTTGCGCGGAGTTCACTAGCAACTGCTCTTGTTCACGAAATTCCTGTGTCTTGCGATAGGCGACCAGGGCGTCGGAGACATCACGGAATGTGCCTTGGATTGTCTCCTGATAAAAGAGCACGGCTTCTTGCTGTTGGGCTTCTGCAAGACGAACGTTGGACCGGAGTTTCCCCGCCGTAAAGATCGGCTGAGCCAGAGTTGAACCAAATGTCCAAAATCCCGCCGGGCCTGTGAACAATGCAGTGAGAGCCGAACTCTGATATCCAGAATCCGCGGTCAGCGCGATCTGAGGGAAATATTGAGACCTGGCCACTCCGATCTGGGCATTGGCGGCAATCAGCTGTTGTTCTGCCTGCCGTATATCGGGGCGCCGTTCCAACAGCGAGGAAGGCAGCCCAGTTGGGACCGTCGGTGGGTGGGGCTGATCGGTTAACGACCTACCGCGCGGTACCGGTGCAGGATTGTTCCCTAAAAGAATGCTAACGAAATTCTCTTGCAGCTCGATTTGTTGTTCGAGGCTCGGGATTTCCGAACCAGCCGTAAAGACCAGCTGCTCAGCTTGCCGGACATCAAGCAGAGATGTCGAGCCGCCATCGGCCAGAATCCGCGTCAGACGGAGCGAGTCCTGACGCGATGCTAGCGTGCGACGCGTGATTTCGAGCTGCAGGTCAAGAGCGCGTAGGCTAAAGTAAGCGCCGGCGACGTTCGCCACCAGCTCTGTAGCGATCTCTCGCCGTCCCCACTCGGTTGCCGCAAGGTTGGCGCGTGCCGATTCTGTTGCCCGGCGAAACTTTCCCCAGAAGTCCAATTGCCAGTTGAAATCGACTCCGACGCGGTTCGTATTCGTCTCGATGGGAGGAATAAACTTTTGCCGCGCCGTACGCTCGTTGAGGGCAGAAGCGTCGGCTGAAATAGTAGGAAACTGGTCGGCGCGTGTGATACCCAATGCTGCTCGTGCTTGGAGAATCCGCGTCCCGGCGCGGCGCAGATCATAGTTCTGTTGAAGGGCAGTCTTGATCAGTTCCTTCAGTTGTTCATCTTGAAAGACTTCCCACCATTTTTGTTCAGCGAAGGATTTGGTATCGGCCTTGGCCGCTTCTTCGGGCGTCAGCCCTCGATAGATTGTCGGAGTGCTGACTGTGGGCTTTTTGTAATTGGGCCCGACTGCGCAACCGCACGCGCTCCCGATGGCTAGTAGAACCAGGGCCCTAGTTCGTGTCCTAGTCATCTGCAGCACCCGGCCTTGGAGAGGAAGTCGGTACTGTACTCAAAGTAGGTCCTTCTTTGACCTTACGTTTAGAAAACCTCTCGACTACGTAGAACCCTGCCGGAACGAAGAAAATGCCCACCGCACTCGCAGCTAGCATGCCGCCAATCACCGTCGTGCCCATGATCTGCCGCGCCACCGATCCTGCACCCGTTGCGGTCCACAGCGGAATGCACCCGGCGATGAACGCCAATGAGGTCATCAGAATCGGACGAAGGCGAAGCCTTGCTCCTTCCAGTGCTGCATCAACCAGGTCTCTGCCTTTCTCGTATTCGTCCTTAGCAAATTCAACAATGAGAATGGCGTTCTTTGCAGCCAAACCGATCAGCATGATCAGTCCAATTTGTGAGTAAACGTCGCTTTCGATCTGCACCATATAAGGCGGATAGAAGGCGCTGATCAGCACACGCCGAAGCCACAGAACCGCGAACGCGCCAAACACCGCAATCGGGGTGCTCAGGAGGACGCTGAACGGCAAGGTCCAACTCTCATAGAGCGCCGCCAGGATCAGAAACACGAAGAGCAGTGAGAGTCCAAATATCACCGCCGGCGGCACACCCTCCTGTGCTTTTTTTTCCTGGAAAGAGATGCCAAGGTAGTCGTATCCCATTTCAGGTGGCATCGTTTGGGCAAAGACTTGCTCCAAGGCCGCTGTAGCCTGATTGGAACTGTAGCCCGGCGCGGCGCTGCCATTGATTTGTGCGCAGCGAAAAAGGTTATAGCGCATCGTGAATTCGGGACCGGGACGAGGCTCAAATCTTAGGAGCGCCGAAAGCGGGACCATGCTCCCGCCGCCATTCTTTACGTAGAACTGGCCCACGTTTTCTGCCTTGGTACGGTAATCACCCTCCGCCTCGATGTAAACCTGCCACTGCCGTCCAAAGCGATTGAAGTAGTTGATGAACAGCCCTCCCATGAAGGCTTGAATGGTCCGATACACATCATTGACGGCCACGCCCTGCTTGATGACTTTGTCGCGATCGACATTCACGAATTGCTGCGGTACGCTGCCCAGAAAAGTCGTACTCACGCTCGCGATCTCGGGGCGTTTACGGGCAGCCGCGAGAAATGTATTCAAGTTCGACGAGAGGAATTCGACATCCTTGCCGGCCCGATCTTCGAGAACGAAGGTGAACCCTCCCGAGGTGCCCACGCCAGGGATGGCGGGAGGGGAAAAATCAAACGCTATGCCTTCCGGAAGTTGGCTGAGTTCGCGGTTCAATTGCGCCTTGATCACCTGAAACTGCTGCTGCCTGCTTTTGCGATCGTCCCACGGCTTAAGCGTGACGAAAAAGAAAGCGTTATAACTCGTACGGGTAAAGCTGAGCAGACTGAAGCCAAGGACGCTGGTCGTCGATTGCACTCCCGGCGTGTGCGCCAGGATGTTTTCGATTTTCTGTGCAACATGGTCCGTGCGCTCGAGAGAAGCAGCACTGGGCAACTGCAGGTTGACGTAGAGGTATCCCTGGTCTTCGTCTGGCAGAAAGCTGGATGGAACTTTGTTGCTGAAGAAAGCCGCTCCTGCACCAAAAACCACCAGCATGGTCATGGCGATTGCAGCCTTGCGAACGAGAGCGCCGCAAATTCTGACGTAGCCCTTGGTAGTGCGCTCGAATATGCCATTGAACCAATCAAAGAACTTTCGCAATAAACCACCGCGCTTTTCTCCGGGTCGCAGCAGCAATGCAGCGAGAGCCGGGCTGAGCGAGAGGGCATTGAAGGCAGAAATGACCACCGATACGGCGATGGTTATAGCGAACTGTTGATACAACCTTCCGGTAATCCCGGGTATGAAGGCAGTAGGCACAAACACCGCCGATAGCACCAATGCGATGCCCACCAGAGGTCCGGAGATCTCTTCCATTGCTTTCAAGGCAGCGGCCTTCGAAGACATGCCGTCCTCGATGTGCCGTTCTACGGCCTCCACCACCACGATGGCGTCATCCACTACCAAGCCAATCGCCAACACCAGGCCGAACAAAGAGAGCGTATTAATCGAAAAGCCAAACAGCGGGAAGAAGATAAAAGCGCCTACTAAGGAGACCGGTACTGCAAGGAGCGGAATCAGAGTCGCACGCCATCCCTGCAAGAAGAGATAGACGACGAGAATGACCAACACGATCGCAATTACCAGAGTAAGAATGATCTCCTTTATTCCTTGAACGACGGAGAGGGTGGTATCAAGGGGCACCACATAGTCCATATCCCCCGGAAAACGAGTCTTCAGCTCTCCCATCAGCTTCTTCACACCCTTTGCGGCGTTCACAGCATTCGACCCCGGTAGCTGATAAACGGCGACTATGGCACTCGGTTTTCCGTTCAGGCGGCCTGCTACCGAATAGTCCTGTGCCCCCAGTTCAATACGGGCAACGTCTTTCACGCGCACTACGCCGCCTTCCGGAGACTCACGGACCACAATTTCCCCGAATTCTTCCGGCGAGACCAACCGTCCTTGGGCCCGAACTGCGTAGGCGAACTGCTGTCCCGAAGGGATTGGTTCTCCCCCTATCTTTCCAGCAGGATTCACAGTGTTCTGGGTTTGGACTGCGTTGACGATCTCCGGGACCGTGATTCCCAGCTTGGCAAGCTGATCCGGCTTAACCCAGAGCCGCATAGCGTACTGTCCTGCCCCGAATACTTGCACCTGACCGATCCCATATGACCGCGTGATGGAGTCGACCAGATTGATATATGCGTAGTTCGCGAGGAATCTTGCGTCGTACGTTCCATTGGGCGAGTACACCGCGATGAGCATGAGTGGTGCCGTAACTGATTTGCGAACTGTAATTCCATAGTTCGTAACGTCAGTCGGAAGCTGTGAGGCAGCTTGCGTCTCCCTGGATTGGGCCAGAATCAGATCGTTGTTAGGGTCGGTTTTCACGTCGAAGTTCACAACCAGGAGCGTCTGCGAGTTCCCAGTTGCGTTCAACGAGTACATGTAGTTCATGTTGTCCACTCCACTCATTTGCTGCTCGATGGGAGTGGCAACCGCTTGTTCGAGGGTTTGAGCATCAGCGCCAACGTAGGTGGCAATTACCTGAATTTCCGGAGGTGCGATGTTCGGAAACTGGGCGATTGGCAGGCCGGCGATCGTCACGATACCGACAATCACGGTGACGATCGCAATCACCATGGCCACAATCGGGCGATTGATGAAGAACTTTGACATATTTCAATTGGTTACATTCGAAGCCGTAGCAGTCGCAATCTTTACCGGCATGCCGTCTCTGACTTTTTGCACGCCTTCCACAACGACGCGCTCTCCGGGCTTGACTCCTTGCTCAATGATCCACATCGGGCCGGTTTGCTCTCCCACTTGCACTGTCCTGAGGCTGACCTTGTTGTCACTGCCGACCACCGCTACCTGATACATGCCTTGGAGTTCCGTGACTGCCTTTTGCGGCACCAGCAGCGCTGCCGGTCTGATATAGCTGACGAAGCGCACGCGACCGTATTGACCAGGGCGTAGGACATTATCGGGATTAGGAAACACTCCAGCCAGGCGGATAGCTCCTGTCTGCGCATCGACGTGGCGATCGGCAGCAAAGAATTTTCCTTTTTTTGGATATGTGGATCCATCGGCCAGGACAAGTTCCAATACGAGCTCTCTTTCAGTTTTCTCTCGCGACGCGACCGTAGGATTGCGCTGGACAAAAGCGAGGTACTGCTGCTCACTGGCCACGAAATAGGCTTTAATGGGATTGAGTTGCGAGACGGTGGTTAGGACGGTTTGCGGGCCAACGAGATTTCCCACCTGTCCGGTGGCGATTCCGGCGACGCCATCGATGAGCGAGCGTACGTTTGTGAACTCAAGATTGATTTCTGCCTGTTCGACAGCCGCTTTATCCGCTTGCACAGTTGCCTTAGCCGCCAAGTTCGCCTGGATGTCGTTATCGAGTTGGCTCTGCGCGATTGCCTTCTCTTTCGCCAGAGGAGTATCGCGTTGCACATCGAGCCGAGTTTTCCCGAGCTGTGCTTCCGCTTGCGCAAGCTGTGCCTTTGCTTGATCAAGGATCGCTTGAAAAGGACGCGGATCGATTTTGAAAAGCACCTCGTTTTTGCGGACTAACGCGCCTTCACGGTAATTCTGTTGAATGAGGTATCCCGAGACCTGTGGTTGGATTATTGCGTTTACGTAGCCATCCAAGGTTGCAATCCATTCGTGGTAGACCGGCACGTCTCGTTGAGTGACCTCAACAACCTGCACGGTTGGGGGAGCACCAGGGGCTGCAGAGACGCTCTTGTTTTCGCAGGCTTCAGGAACCATAAGAAGCCATACCAAACAACAAAGGAACCATCGATTCCTGCGACAGATCATTGCCAGGGAATCGGCACCGTCGATGTGCTCCGCCCGAGAAAGTGTGCGGTTAGAACCGAATGATTGAACCCACATGTAGGCCCCCTTTGCTTTTGCAATTCCACCGCTGCAAACGCGGGTGACGAATCAATGGCGGGAATGGGAAGTCAGTCAACGTTCATTAAACTTGATGGGCCAACATTCTAGTCCCATGCTGAAGGTGAGTGCAAAAGCGGTTTCCCCGCGAATGAGAGCTTTTCGACGATTGGCCGAGTACTCGTCCATTCCAGGAGCAGTCATCAGCACGAATCGCCTGTCACTTCAATCCATCCACCACGTAGAGAGCTGAGAAGTTACGCCCTGCAGCATAAATATAGTGGTTGCGGTCAGGGCTTACACCAACATACATGCCGGTGAGGCCGACCTTATCAGCCGGGTCAAATTGTCTCCACAGCTTCCTCCGGCCGGTTACCAAATCGAACTCGTGAACTGGAACTGACCTGGCCAGGCGCGGTCCTACCAGCAACGTTCGCTTGTCACTGAGCCATTGGATTATGCGATCCCCGGCCGTAAGATCAGGTATCTCGCGCGCTGCACCGCCATCCACGGAATAGATCGCATATTTTCGATCCGGCGTGGCGCCCAAAAAGGACCTCCCATCGGGCGCTACCGCCACGGCGGCAACACTCGCCGGCCCAACCAGCCTCGGGTCCCCTCCGGCAATGCTTTGCAAGTAAGTGCCGAGCTGACCGCTATCATCAAGCGCAACCATCAACAGGTGCTGACCGTCCGGCAGCCAGAGACCGTTCACGTTGTGCAGTTTAGGCGTAGTAACTGTTCGCGTTTCCCCTGCGCCCGTGGGAATCAGCAAGAACTTCTCGTTATCAGGAGCCGGAATTGCCAGGACCCATTTTCCGTCAGGCGATGGTCCCCAGTTCTGCCCTCGGCCCAGGAGCACGGCTGGGCTCCCATCTGTATTGCGCATATAAATCTTGTAATCGTCAGCATCGAACACGATGAATTTCCCATCATCAGAAATGTGTTGAAGCCACGATTCTGCGAACCACGTCAGGTCCTTCTCCTGCTTGTTTCCTGTAGTGCCCGCGAAAACGTCCAGCCGCCTTTCGTCAGTTGTAAGCAAGACTCTTCCATCGCGGGAGACGTCTTGCAGAAACAGGTTCAATGGGGCGCGCAGCAGCACACGCTGGTGTCCAGTTAGGCACTGTGCATGAATAAGTACTTCAACTAAGGATTGCAACATGATAGCGTTTGTTGATGGTCGGGTCGGCGTCCGCTATTCGACGACGTTACCAAGAATTGTCGCCGGTCTTGGATGAACGTGGGCGGCGGCGGTTTGCCGCCACCGAGGCCCGGGCCTACGGTTATGGCGGTGTGAGCGTGGTGTCGCGGATCACCGGCATGGCTCGCAGTACGATTGGTCGTGGCGTGGAAGAGATTATTGAGGAGAAGGAGCCGGTGGAAACCGGGCGGATACGGCAGCCTGGGGGCGGACGCAAGACGAAACGCTCGGAGGATTCCACCCTATTGCCTGATCTGGAACGCCTAGTAGAACCGGCAACCCGTGGCGACCCGATGCGGGTGCTGCGCTGGACGTCCAAAAGTCTGCGCCACTTGTCAGAGGCGTTGCACGGTCAGGGACATTGGGTTTGCCCTCACGTGATTGCTGACTGCCTGCGCGAACTGGGATACAGTTTGCAGGCCAACCGTAAAACCCGGGAAGGCAGCAGCCATATGGATAGGGATGCCCGGTTTCACTACATCAATGATCAGGCCAAAGCGTTTCTGGCGGCGAATGAGCCGGTCATTTCCGTCGATACCAAGAAGAAAGAATTGGTAGGGAATTTCAAAAATAATGGCCGGGAATGGCGTCCCAAAGCGGCCCCCAAAGCGGTCAATGTGCACGACTTTATCGATCCCAAACTGGGACGTGCCATCCGGTACGGTGTCTATGACATCGCCGACAACAAGGGCTGGGTCAGTGTCGGCACCGATCACGATACCGCCAGTTTCGCCGTCCACGCGATTCACCGCTGGTGGTTGGCCATGGGGAAAAAGCGCTATCCCAAAGCCAGCCGGCTGATGATCACCGCCGATGGCGGCGGCAGCAACGGCCACCGTCTGCGTCTATGGAAAATCGAACTGCAAAGGCTGGCCAATGAGTTGCGTATTCCCATTACGGTTTGCCACCTGCCGCCCGGCACCAGCAAATGGAATAAAATTGAACACCGCCTGTTTTCCTTTATCACCCTCAATTGGCGCGGAAAGCCGCTACGCAGCTTTAAAACCATGGTTCAACTGATCGCGGCAACGACCACCACAACCGGACTCACGGTGCGCGCCGAACTGGATGAAAACAAATATCCCAAGGGCATGAAAATCTCCGATGCCAAACTGGCCGCCATCAAGCTCGTGCGTCATACCTTCCACGGTGACTGGAACTACACCATATCACCACAATGACTTGAAGCGTTTATTTATGCACATATCCTTAGGTCCACGGCTCGGAGCGCATAAAGTTCATTACCCCCTCCCGCGGCAAACCATATCTCATTGCCGTTCGGGGACCAGGCGATCCCCATTTCGCCGCCCCATTCTGGTGTCAACACCTTTCTATGGCCGGCCAGGTCCAGAACACAAACGAAACCCCGGTTGTCCAGAAAAATTTGATGATCCATGAACGCGATGCGATCACCCCGCGGCGAGAAACGAACGTGACTGATGTAGCCATTGGTCTTGTAGAGAACCTTTCCGATGGGGAACTCTAACTGATACTGGCGTCCGACTTGCCGCGTTACCGCCAGGCCCGAACCGTCCGGCGACCAGTCGGCATCTTGAACGCCATCCAGGACTTCGCGGGGCGCGCCGCCGGTAAGCGCAACTCGGGCCAGCATTCCCTGCGAGACCCAGTAGTAGAACGCTACCCGTTGGAGCGCGACTGCGAGCTCTCCGGTCGAGGAAACGGACAGCACGCTGGTGCGGTCGGGCAGTGGCAGCGGGCTGAACTCGCTGCTGTCAATCCGCTGGAAAAATACTCGCATCGGCTCGCCGTTCCACTCGCCACCGAAAACGACCGTCTGGCCATCTCGCGTAAAGCGTGCGACGTCGATGTCCCCGCGACTGTGCGTGAGCTGGTGAAACAGCGCCTGCTCAGGCATGCTGGCGTGCCGCCCACTGAAATATCCTGCCAGCGCCGCCACGAGCGCAATAGCCGGTGTCGCAACCAGCGTTCGGACTGAAAGCCACCGCCGCGTCGTTGCGGAAGTCAGATCTGTTGCGATACCTGTTAAAGCTGAGGTGTCTTCGATGGCGAAGGCCAAATCCCTTGTCGCCTGGAAACGCAGCTCGCGGTCTTTCTCTATACAGCGGCTGACGATGCGCTCCACTGCCGACGGGATATTGCGATTCGTTTCGGTCAGCGCGGGCGGATCTTGCGTCAGGATAGCGCTCATAGTGTCGGCAGAAGTAGCTCCCTTGAAGGCGCGCTTGCCAGACAGCATCTCGTACAAAATGACTCCAAAACTAAACAGGTCCGTGCGCGTATCAACGGGCAAGCCGCGAACTTGTTCCGGCGACATGTAGCCGACAGTCCCTAGCACGGTCCCAAGGCGGTCTCGCTGTTAGCCGTGGCTACCGAATGCGAGGCGGAGGTGCGTTCCGTTAGCTTGGCCAAGCCAAAATCAAGAATCTTGACCCGTCCACCTTCGGTGATGAGAAGATTTTCCGGTTTGAGATCGCGGTGGATGACTCCCTTATCGTGCGCGGCGGCCAGACCGTGGGCAACTTGCAGCCCGTATTCAAGCACCCGCCGGATGGGGAGCACGCCACTACTCAGGCGCTCACGCAACGTCTCTCCTCCCAGCAACTCCGAGACAATAAAGGGCCGCCCGTTGCTAGTGCCGACATCAAAAATCGCCAGAATGTTCGGATGATTTAGAGCGGCAGTGGCGCGTGCCTCTTGCTCGAACCGGCGAAGCCGGTCGGCATCATCGGAGAAGACGGAGGGAAGGACTTTTACCGCAACATCGCGATGAAGCCGCGTGTCCCGCGCACGATATACCTCTCCCATGCCCCCCGCGCCGAGTCGCGATTGGATCTCATAAGGACCGAGTTTTTCGCCCGTTGGGAGTCCCATCACTGGCGGGCATTATAGCCCTGCGACAGGCCGCATGAACGACCATCCCATAGGACTGGCCGCACTTGGCGTTGCGGGTTCGAGCCACGACGCGACAACTTCCGGATGGTCAGGCAAGTACTAAGCCGCTGGCGCGGCGGACGCTACGCGTGTCGCTGGCTCGAAGTTGGTCTTCGAATAAATCTTGTCGCTCAACTCGAAGCGCCGTATGATTAGCCGCCATGCTAAATGTAGACTACCCGGCACAGAAACTAACCTTGAGTGTCCGATTGTCAAGAAAAACACTATTCAAATCCCATAGCTAACCGCGTCCGCCGCAAACGCCAGCGGCTTCCTACTTGCCTCCTTATCGAAAACGCCTCGGGTCCAGCTCGTCTTCCTGGAAACTTTTTTGCCGAGGCGTTTCCGATCAAGGCTAGCGACCAACAGGAAGTAATGACCTAATGACCGCGAGTCGGGCTGAAGTCGCAAAAATCCCTTCGCGCCAATGCCCAGCCGCTTGAGTCTATGAACGTCGAGCGACCCACGCAGATGGAGTAAGTTCCGGAAGGCACCGGATCGGGAGATCGGCAAGCCCGGCGAGAATCGCAGAAAAATAGTCGCGCACGGGTATTTTCAGCCTGCGGCAGCTTTCCACGACAGACAGAATCGCTGCAACCTTCGCTCCTGCTACTGGTACCTTGATAAGGAGAACAATGCAGGTACTTAAGGGAGAACTGTCAATCCTCATCACTCTGGTGATCGGCGGAATTGACGTGGCGTGCGCTCAGGACTCGATGGACAAACTTCAGCCACTGGTGGAAACATCGGCACTCAGATTGGTCCTTGCAAAACAGGTAGCACTTGCGAAATGGGACAACCAAACTCCGGTCGAGGATGCGGCCCGTGAGGCGCAGGTCATAACAGCCGCTGTCAAGGACGGCCAGTCGAGGGGCTTGGACCCGACATTTGTTTCACATTTTTTTACAGCCCAGATCGAGGCCAACAAACTCGTTCAGTATGTTCTATTGGCAGACTGGCATCGCGTGGGCATCGCGCCCGCCCACGGGCCGATCGATCTAGCTACAACGATCCGTCCGCAGCTTGATCAATTGCAAAGGGAGTTAGTGAGGGAATTAGTGGACACCGCGGCTGTCCGCGCGAGCGCGGCATGCCATGCCGACACAGCGAAGGCGGTCGGGAAATACCTGGCAACCCACAAGCAGGATGCCGGGTCACTCCAGGAAATAGCGCTCGACCGAGCGATGGCCGCTACCTGTACTTAAGCAAAGAGAGGAACGCCTGGCGCAGGGGAATATTTTTCGAGCCTGGGTGTTCTAAACTGTGAACTCCTCACTATCGGTACCCGGGATGCTACCGAATGAACTCCTGCGATGACGCTATAACCCTCCTGCGCTATTTCGACAATGCACTCAGCGGCCAGGAACTGGAAAGGTTCCGTGCACACCTGCAGAACTGTCTGACTTGCAGAGTGCGACTTGAGGAAGAGCGAGCATTCTCCAGCGTTTTGCACCGAGCTCGTCCACTGTATCGGGCTCCCGAGCAGCTTCGACGCCAAGTGTCCGAGATTTTCAAGCAGCATTCTTCGGGGAGCGGCGTACCGGGAGTCTACGAACGGCTGCTAAGGACTCTGCAGCGGCCATTCCTGAATCGTTGGGCTCATCTTCCAAGCCGGGGCTTGTGGGTGCCTACCCTCGTGATAGTCAGCTTGTGTCTTGTTTTTGCTCCTGGCGTGGTGAGGCGGGTGTATGCTGCAAGCTACGTGGAAACTGCCGTAGGGGCCCATCGCAGCTATCTCGAAGGCCGCCTTGCCCCCGAAATTCAATCGGACTCTCCAACTTTGATTAGCGCATGGTTTGTGGGCAAGGTTCCTTTCGACTTCCGGCTGCCCGCCGCTCGAGATAACAATCCTCTCTATCGGCTTGCCGGCGCCAGACTGGTGAACTACAGAGGCCACAATGCGGCGTTGGTCACCTACGAAACGCGAAGCGAAAAGATCAGTCTTTTGATGGCATCAAACATGTATGCCGCAATAGCCGGCGGAGATGAGGTCCGTTCCGGTAATCTCGTGTTTCACTATTTCAGCCGGGAAAACTTCAAAGTGATCACTTGGAGCAATCATGGTCTTTCCTACGCTCTCGTGTCCTCGCTATCAGCTTCGGCGCGAGAGTCCTGTCTCGTCTGCCATCAGGACATGGCGGACCGCGATGCCTTTCGGACGCGGCAGTAAAAACGCTCTGCGGTGACCAAGACTTCCGGAAGCGTGGCAACGGATTCAGGGCCATCCCAAACGCAAGTATGAAGGAAAGGACCAGTCAGTTCTGGTCCCCTGCTCCATGCTTATGTCGGCAGAGTCGGCAATATGTCGGCGGCAGGCTGTTGTCCACGCGGTGCCGAACCGGCTTCAATGTTTGCAGATACGCGAATATCGCCTTGAGATCGTCATCGCTCAGGTTTCTGTAGACCACAAACGGCATAATTGAGCTTAGCTCGCGTGCGCCAACAGCACCTGTGCGCATCGTCCTGATGAAAAGCGCTTCGTCGTAGTATGGAATGCCCGAAGCATCCGGTGTGAGATTTGCGCTCGCGCTAGATAGCGCAGAGCGGTGGGGATAATCAGGAATCGAGAATTAAGCGCGGTTTCGAGATTGCGCCCGTCCCGCTGAATCTTGAGGGGAAAAATCGAGCGCTGGTGGGATTGTGCAGCTATCTAGTATATCGTTTCACTAAAATATACACACATTACTCCTCGGTGAGGGCCTCAAACTTCTTCCATCGATGCACGACCGGATCGGCATTGATTTCCTCGATGCCCTTCAGAATTCGCTCCCGCAGCTCCTCCCAAGATTGCACCCGGACATGACGCAGGAAGGTGCGAGCCATCTTGCCAAAGAGGGTCTCCACGATGTTCAGCCAGGATCCGTGGGTAGGCGTAAGCACGTATTTGAACCGATTGGGTTTGCTGGCCAGGAAAGCTCGGGTTTCCTTGGAGATATGCGCAGAGTGATGGTCCAACACTAGCCGGATCGTGCATTCGGCCGGATAGTAACGGTCCAAATCTTTTAACAATGCAATAAACTCCCGGCTGCGGTGACGCCGCTCCACATGCCCAACCACATGACCACTGTGCAGATCGAGCGCCGCTAAAATCGAGCAAGTTCCCAGGCGCTTATATTCGTGGTCCCGGGCCACGGTGGGGTGTTTACCGGGCACCGGCGGCAAATCCGGTGCGGTGTTGGCAATTGCCTGTACCCCCGGTTTCTCGTCCACCGAGAGGGTCACGATCTTGGGGATAAGCGCTCGGCCGTTCCCATTCTGCAGATCCACCTCGCGATATACCAGTAGAATCTCTCGCATCTTGGCCATGAAGTCGGGGTCGCGCCGCTGCAGGTAATACTTTACCTTCTCCGGATGTAAAGGCGGCGCCGCTAGGATCCGCTGCACCGTGGCTTTGGCGGCCTGGGATAAGGCGGGGTGTCCCGCCTCCACGGCATGCTCCCGTACATGCCGGGCCAGCGATTTCCGGGTCCATACCTCGGCCGCATAACCCAGTTCTTTCGGTTTCGAGCAAGCCAAATGGACCACCCAAGCCTTGGCCTCCTCGGTAATGACCGGTGCCTTAGGCCGATGGTAGGTATCTTTTAAGGCGGCGCCCACTCCCATCGCCAAGGCTTTGGCGATCCATTTCGCCACGCTTTTGCGAGTCATCTTCACCGCTCGCGCAATCTCGGCGACGCTCTGGCCGGAATGGAAGCGCCAGAGGATGCGCGCTCGTTGCACTTCTCGCCAGGGCTCCGTTTGCGATTCTCGTAATTGGCGGATCTGCTTTTGTTCCTCCGAGGTCAGAACCAGCCGCGGCCGCTTAGACTTCCCCGCCATAGCCCAAGCGTATCACAGAATGTTTCTAGTGGATACCTTTTAGTGAAAC
>Ga0070708_100001651_pt1 | contig 17109 bp, 20 predicted proteins | sample KBSK5503metaG_FD_65469 | JGI IMG/M metagenome (GOLD analysis project Ga0070708, IMG submission 65469) | Corn, switchgrass and miscanthus rhizosphere microbial communities from Kellogg Biological Station, Michigan, USA - KBS K5-50-3 metaG | ecosystem: Host-associated > Plants > Roots >... | reverse complement strand
CAGAAAGAGCGTATCCAAGCGAGCGTCGTCGAACCCTTCGCCGATGTAACTGCCGGTCGCCAGAATGATTCTTGGCTCGCACTCTGGCACGGCCGCGATTGCCTCTGCTGTCGATCGTCGTTGTTTCTTGCCCATGCCACCCTTGAGGATGAACACGTTGTTCACTCTGCCAGCAAGCTCCGCCTCGAAATATTTCAAGTGCTCAGTTCTGCCGGTAAGAAGCAACGGTGAGCGGCCATCTCTGCTTGCCTGGATGAGATCGGCAAGGATCAATTCATTGCGGACGCGATCATCGACAAGTGCTGCGTACACCTCCTGAATCGGCGTGTCGGCTTGCTCAGGCGGCAAGAAAAAGTCCGTCAACCGTGGAACTACTTCATGCTCGAACGGCGTAGCTGCCGTCATTGAGCGGGCGCTGAGCTTGAATCGGATCGGGCCGCACTGCATATAGATGATGGGATGATGTCCATCTTTCCGCTCGGAAGTCGCGGTCAGTCCGACGACGTATTTCGCCTTCACCTGCCTCATCACCTGTTCAAAAGTAAATGCCGACAGATGGTGACATTCGTCAACAATCACTTGGCCATACTCTGCCACGAAGTCTCTCACCCCTTCCTTGTCGTGGGCGCTTTGAAGAATCGCAATATCCACACAGCCGCTGCGTTTGGCCGCCCCTCCCCCGATTCGGCCGATTGACTCCGCCGGAAGCCCGAGAAACATTGCCAATCTTGCATGCCACTGGTCCAGCAACTGTTGACGATGCACCAAAACTAATGTGTTCACCTTCCGTGACGCAATCAACCATGCTGCGACTGCCGTCTTGCCAAAAGCTGTGGGAGCGCAGAGAATCCCCTCATCGTCTTGCGCGAAACCATCAACGGCATCCTGCTGTAACGGGCGCAGTCGACCGAAGAACTCTACTTCGATCGGACGACCAACGAACCGTTCGTCCCTAACCATGGGCTTGATGCGGTGCGATTTCAATAGCTCGATGACCTCCGCCAGACAACCACGTGGCAGGGCAATGTGGTCGGCAAGTTCCTCGCCACAGGCGATGACTCGCGGCTTGTTGAAAGTGGGAAGCCGCATTGCTTGCGCTTTGTAGAATTCGGGGTTCTGGAATGCCCCAAGGCGAAGCAACCGGTTCAGCATCGCGGAAGGAAGATCCTTCTTTTCGATGTACAAGAGGTTGCCGCGAACAACTTGGACCTGCCCCGGAAAGGGGCCGGGTATTGGACGCTCTGCTCGCTTTCGGGATGGTGGCAACGTCCAAGGATCTTGTCCCTCATCTTCCGCAGAGCTGATTCTCACTCCGACAAGGTCTCCATTTCGTTGGGCTTCCAGAACCACGGCCTCGGCAGCAGAAATGGGCATCCGTTCCATGCTCGCAAGAAAAGCCCATTGGTCACCGTACGGACGAAACTCCGCATCTATGAAGACGCTGTTTCCGTCTGCGCGAGGAAGTTTTTGCAGAGGCAGAGCGATTAAGTTGCCAAGCCCTCCCTTTGGCATGGTGTCTTGGTTGGGGAAAAAGCGGTCGTACGAATCCAGTCCAAGTTGGTGACGGGACTCCATAGCACGAGTCAGGATTGCACAACCAAGTTTTCGCGCGGTGGTTGCGGGGATCGCTCGGTCGAAGAAGATCCACACGTGGCCACCGTTTCCTGAGCGTGAACGCTCTAGTGCCGCTGGCACGTTCAGTTCGCCGCATACGGCCAGAAACTCAGTGGCATCCTTTTGCCATGTTTTCTTGTCGAAATCGACCGCGAGAAACCAGCAGGTCTCATCCCGCAGCAGCGGATAAACGCCGATGGTGTGATCTCCGACGAGGTGCCCACGTACTACCTCGTCAGTCAGCGGTCTGAACTTCCGAGTCTGGCGATCAACCTTCTTGCGGTCTCCGTCTTTGGCGTGAAGATAGGCCTTCCAGTCACGATCTGCCTTGGGCATGTACCCGGATCGCCCGTCGGTGTTCTCCCAACGAACCGCATAAACATCTTCGCGCCCGTGGAAGAGGCTCCGGAACAAGGCGATTCGTTGTTCAGCTTTCAAGCCAGGAATAGGAGCACTTGGCAGTGCGTTCGTTGTGACGGGAATCCCGGTAGTGGACTGCGCCGCGGGAATCTGTATGCTGTGCTGTTGCAAAAGACACCGTAGACGAACATTTTCTTCACGCAAGCGCTGCATCTCTGCAAGAGCGGACTGCAGATCCAGGAGCTTGGGATTAGATTCGTTCACGTGAAGCCATTGTCGCCGTCTACCATCTGTGACCCGATCAGAAATAATCTCACAGTTTTGCGGACCCGTTAGTTGTCGCGCCCAAAGGCTCCGTCTCTTAGGTGCGGTCGTCTCCGCAGCGACTGACTGGCTGCGGGGCGCTTGGTCGTGAGACAACTCTATCCAGTCATCCAAATGAGCACGTTTTTCGTCTTGTGACTAGTATATTGGGCATATATATTGACTCATGAAACTATGCATAGTATATTAGGCATATACTATGCATAGTATATTAGGCATACTTATGATGAAGCTGCATTCCATTGGCTCTCAGATCAGGTCTAGGCGGAAGGCTCTCGGGTTTAGCCAATCCGCGTTGGCTGACAAGGCCGGTGTGAGTCGGGCAACGCTCGATGCGCTGGAGAATGGCCGATCAGGTGAACTTGGCTTTTCCAAGGTGGCCAACATTCTGTCGGCTCTCGGCCTAGAGTTGAAACTACAAGAGGTAAACCTGCAACGGCCCACTCTGGACGAGCTCTTAGAAGAGGATCGTGATGATAAAGGTCTGGACAGACGCCGCTGAGGCAGGATTGCTAGACAGGCAACGGGATCGCGGAAGCGCTTTTGCGTATTTGCCAGAAACAGCCCCACAGCGTGCCGTCTCCGTTACCATGCCTGTGCGACTTCCCTCCTGGGACGTGCCCTTTGGCCTTCCTCCGATCTTCGAGATGAACCTCCCGGAAGGCGCGTTGCGGGAACGGCTGCGCTTGGCCTTTGCGAAAGCGACTGGAACATTCGATGATTTTGACCTGCTCGCCATTGTTGGCCGCTCACAAGTAGGCCGCATACGGTACACCGGCGACAAGGAGCGGCTCAACGAGGATGTTCCTTTTCAATCGGTAGACGAGATTTTGGCGAGTCGTCGCGACGGGGATTTGTTTCGCTACCTCATTGAGAAGTTTGCAGCCTTTTCCGGTATCAGTGGCGTCCAGCCCAAGATCCTCGTACGAGATGAGAACGCATCTACCGCTCTGGCGAACACGGAGCCCCGTCTTTCGCCGAGCTACAGGGGTGCAACTCACATCGTGAAGTTTTGGGAGCCGAACGAATTTCTTCAGCTCGCTGCGAACGAGTACTTCTGCTTGAAAGCCGCCGAGCGTTGCGGGCTGGACGTACCTCGGTATCGGCTGGCCGAAGACGGGATGGCCCTTGTCGTTGACCGTTTCGACTTGCGCGCTGATGGTACTTACCGGGGCTTTGAAGATTTTTGCGTCCTGAACGCGAGACGAACGGATGAGAAGTATCGCGGCAGCTATGAAACGTCAGTGATGAAGCGATTTCAGCAGTTCGCAAACTCACCCGCCGTACTCGCGGATGCTGAAAAACTATTCACGCTAATCGTGCTGAATTGTGCGTTGCGCAACGGCGATGCTCACCTCAAGAATTTCGGCATCGTCTATGACGACGTGCTCGGCGAAGCTCGACTCGCACCGGTCTACGATCTGGTAACCACCTCCATCTACCTGCCGAACGACAGTCTGGCCCTTACGCTCAACGGAACAACTCAGTGGCCCGACAGCAAAGTTCTCCGTCGGCTCGGCGAAACTCGGATGACGGGCACACCCGCAAAAATTCGCGCGATCCTTGAGCACGTCTCGGACGCTCTTTCGCAAACCGAAATCGATCTTCGGTCCTACATCAAGGAACATCCCGACTTCAAGGAAGTGGGTGAGCGCATGCTGCAGGAATGGGTAAAGGGCCGACAACTCTCACTTCAAGCAGGCTAATGGTTCGTATCGCCCTGTTGGGATTGGGAGCGCAGCCTGCTTCGCCTCCAGTTAATGAGGCCGCCCAGCTCACAACGTTCAACCACCAGGAGAAAGGCTCCCTGAGTGGCAATGCCAGGACACCTGACGGCTGCGGCACACTTTGTGGCACACTGGCGAAGTGGCGACTTGCCAAATCACTGATAATGATGCCAGATTCTTGAAGGAGGTCTACTGACGTGGTCAGTTGATGAGTCCCAATTTCTTTCGGAATGACTTCTATCCCACGAAATCGTTTCCGGTACGGGCGTCGCGTCTTGGCTGTGAATGTTGCTGAAGCTCGACGGCGTCGTGTTCCGCGCGGTTAGCACTGCTTTTGTTCCACCAACCGGGCCTTCAGCTTTCGACCTTTCGGTGTTCTCAGTGTGATGCTCTTGCCTTTGAGCACAAACTCGACATCTTTGTCCTTCGCGGAAAACAGATCGTCGATCTCATCTAGGACAGGGGTTTCGTACTCGGCGCAATATGTCTGGTCGGAAACGCGCACTGCAAAGTAAAGCAGATAATAGTTAATTTGGGGATAGCTGCTCACAAAATAGCGGTTTCCCAAGACTTTTCGGACACTGAGGATTTTGCCGATCTGTTGACTGTCAGGTGACGAAGTTGCCGGAGGAAAAGACTTCCTGCGTTTGAAGTCCGCGGGCGGATTGAATGTTCTGCTCGTTGATGCCGAGCTTCCACCGATCCAGTTGCAAGAACGGCTAAAGGAGTTTGGCGAGACGGGCCAACTTACCCTGCTCAGTCCGTACTTGATGCCGGATCCAAAGGCATTTCCCAACTTGTCTCAGGCGGAGGACCAACAGCGATTCACCGAAAAGATTGCCGGCCTCGGCTCCCACGTAATCATCTTAGACACGCTGACTCGTTGTTTTCGGTTTGACACCAACGATCCCGACGCATGGCTGAGGGTGAATGACTTTCTGACGGACCTCAGAGCTAAGGGCTACTGCGTCCTGCTAGTCCACCACGAGGGCAAGAACGGAACGCAACGCGGTCGGACGGACGGCGACGATAACCTCGATGTGTCTATCCAGTTGGAAAAGCCTTATGGATGGTAGCCCGGCGACGATTTAGCGTTCAAGCGGAAGTACAGCAAGGTTAGGCATGGAGGTCACCTGCCGGACTTTGAGGCCGCTTATGACGCTGAGGGCGGTTGGCGGATCGTGGAGGCCGGGCGGTTGCCGGAGGTTATGAAACTCCACGCTACAGGGAAGTCCACGCGGGCGATTGCAACCATGTTGGATATGAGTCAGACAGCCGTTACGAGAATGATCCGGAAGGCCGGTCAGAACGGGTTGGCGGCCCTGAACGCCAAGGCCGCGACCCAGGAAAGTGAGTCACTGAGTCAGTGAGTCCTTATATATATCTGACTCACCACCCGGAACCAACACCCCTCAAAATCGGGGTGTGGTTCAGGGCCGGGTGGGAGGCTCTGAATCCGTGACTCGCCTATTTTTCCGGTAGCTGTCTCGTGAGACAAGTGAGACGAGGCAGTGTGAGACACAAAGGATGTGGCGAGTTTGTTCTATTCCGGACGGGACACCAAGAAATAGAGCCCCGAGCGGGTAAGCAATTCCCATCGGGGCGAGGCTTTGAACAGCTAACCAGTTGGGCGCATTCTAGCTCAACTCGGGGTTTACCGAAAAACAAAAAGGCCGCCCGCCTTCTGTGTTCCGGAGCTCATCGGCAGGCGGCCTTCGCGCTGTTACTAATCGTAGGATGCTCGGATTCCAGATGGCGACAGGGGTTTGCCTTTTGGTAGTTGCCGGAAAGATCAAGCCCAACTCCCCGAGAACAAAAAAGCCGCCCGCCGCATCAAGAATGTGCTAATTGTCAAAGGTAAAAATCAGGTTAAGTTGTTTATTTTCTTAGTGGTGAGTTCGTTAGGAACTCACTTTCTAGCACAAAGATTCTTTTCGTACACATCAATTCTTTTCATACACATTAAGGAGGATCGGCCAGCCCTGTCGATCTGTGGTACAAGTGCAGTAACTCCAATAATTGCCACGAGTTTGAGCGGTTAACAAATCCGCTGACGGACGGAATTGAGGGCTTACCCGTCCGACCCGAGGGCGAACCGTTGGCTAGGTCGGGCGGCCAGGCGAGCGGACCGGCCCATCTGGTATATCGGAAGTACATCCGGGATGCCGGCCATCGCCCGAAAACGAGGCGATTCGCCCGCAAAACCGGCCAAAGATGTAAAAAAAAGATGACCTGAAACAACTTATTATCCCACTTAACTAGGCTAAAACACGCCTTTCTCCCACTTTTTATGGCTAACCCCCTCCGATCGTTTCCGATTGCTACCACTGAGCCTAGTCCAGCCATTTTTTAGCTAAACATCCTTCAGTTGGTTCTCATCCATCTCGAAATAGTGGCCCAGTTCATGGATGACCGTCAGGCGGATTCGTTCGCGGACTCTGGCCTCGCTGGAGCAGACCGCTTCAATATTCTTCTGATAAAGCACGATGTAATCTGGCCCCGTCGGTAGGTCAAATATGCTCTTCTTGGTCGTGGGCACGCCATGGAAGAGACCCAGAAGCAGCCGCCTTTGCTGCCCCGACTGCGGTGATGGCTGGTTCGGCGGCATATCTTCTACCAGAACAGCAACGTTACGAATGCGACTGCGAAATTCTTGTGGGAGCGAGTCGAGCACCTCCTCGACTACCTTGACGAAATGTTCACGCTTCATCCTTCACCCAATGAAATGGCACGCTCACTCCGAGTAGCCGTCGTCGTCTTTGTCGTCATCATCGTCATCTTCTTTGCCGTCGCCTTCATCTTCCTCTTCGTCCTCGTCTGGCTCTTGTCGAAGGAGGACATCGGCAGCTACCGGCCGATCAGAAGGGTCTGAGTCGGGGCCTTCTGGATGTATTCTGCTCATGTCCAATCGTACGCCTCGTACTCCTTGGCAAACGCAGGCATTCGCAATGCTCCGGCGGGAGGAACTGCTCGAACGCGAGCCGGGCGCCCTGCTGCACTCTGCCGCAAAACCAACCAAAACACATTATTTGCCCCGCGCAGAATTCCCAGCAGAAAGATGCTCTGTGCCGGTATGTTTGTGATTCAGGTGCTCCCATTCTTCTGCCGCGTTCGCAACTGCCAGTCGAGCTTCGCATTCCGCGGAATCCAAACCGGAGCAGGTTCTTCTGATGGGCCCCTTGCTCGTGCGGCAGACGTCTGGATCAGACCAGCCACGCTATTCAGAAGGACTTCAGGACGATCCTGTCCCTTGGCGTAAAAACCGTCGGCAAGCACTCCAGTCGGCACAACTCTGCTTCCATAGGCTCCACTGCTGGTAATGACTGAGATCTTGGGGAAGCGACGACGCACCACCGACAGAAATTCAAATCCTGACATTTTGGGCATGTTCAGGTCGGAGACGATCACATCGGGCACAAACTGTTTTAGCTTCAGAAGGGCGTCAAAACCATTTTCCGCAGCAGCGACCTCGTATCTTCCCGTTGCAGCAACTGCGCGAATACTACTCGGATGTTTTCTTCGTCATCCACCACAAGAACGCGATGCTTTAGGGTCTAGACATGACCCACCGTCCATAGCTTCGCCCAGGTAGTTTTTCCAATAAAAGATTGTCCCGTTTCGGGAATTCATAAGTACGTTTCCTCTGTCTTGGGTCCAACTGAAGCGGAACGTTAGCTAGAAACGCGCGTGGGCGACAGAAGCAGACAAAGTGGCAGAGCCGCAGGAACTTCCTTCCCCGGTGCGGAAGTGGCAACTTGGTGACACAGGTGGTTGGTCAGTCTCGGTCGTGTTTCCAACGCGTAACTGATGGAGTGCGATTGTCTGGCGGCCGCGTCGGGAGCGGATATGCGAGTGCGCGCTCTGCTCGCCTCACCGGTACACTTTTGAGTAAAATGGAATCTGGAAATCGCCTGAGGTGTATGCCTACGCTGCGGGATATCGTTTACGAGAATGTCCGCGAGGGCGAACTTTACGAGAAACTTGACCGGAACCGTGTACGCTGTTTTGCCTGTGGTCACTGCTGCCCCATCCCGGAGGGCCAACCTGGTGTCTGCAAGGTTCGCTACAACCGAGGCGGGACCCTATACGTTCCCTGGGGCTACACCGGTGTAGTGCAGTGCGACCCTATCGAAAAAAAACCATTCTTCCACGCATATCCCGGCGCATTGGCATATAGCTTCGGAATGCTGGGCTGTGACCTGCACTGTGCTTACTGTCAGAATTGGGTAACTTCCCAAGCGCTCCGTGACCCGACCGCGGTTGGTTCCCCGTTGGGAGCCACCCCCCAGCGACTGGTGCAGCAGGCTCTTCATCAAGGCGCCAAGGTCCTGGTGAGCACGTACAACGAGCCGTTGATCACCAGCGAGTGGGCGGTGGCAGTTTTCAAGGAAGCCCGTGCAGCAGGATTGTTGACCGCCTTTGTCTCCAACGGGAACGGCACCCCGCAGGTGCTGGAATACCTACGACCCTGGGTTGACCTCTACAAAGTTGACCTGAAGAGTTTTGATGACCGCCACTATCACCAACTCGGCGGGCGGTTGCAACCCATACTGGACACGATTCGCCGCCTGCACGAAATGGGCTTCTGGCTGGAAATTGTCACGCTCGTCATCCCCGGCTTCAATGACTCGGATGACGAACTGCAGCGGCTAACAGAATTCATAGCAAGTGTGTCTACGGACATTCCCTGGCACGCGACAGCGTTTCACAAAGACTACAAAATGACCGACCCGGAGAACACCAGGGCACAAACCTTGATGCGGGCGGCGGAGATTGGCAAGAAGGCGGGTCTTCGGCACGTATATGCGGGGAATCTGCCGGGCGAGGTTGGGGACTTGGAGAACACACGTTGTCACAGCTGCCAGCAACTGCTGATTGAGCGGTACAGCTACCTCATCACGGGCTACCATCTGACTTCAAGTGGCTGTTGCCCATCGTGTGGAACAAGAACTCCAGGACGATGGGCTCGCGAGTTTCAAGGACAGATCACCGCCCATCCGTTTGTGCCACATGCGCGTTCCAGTTTGTTCTCGATTCTAGGTCCTTCGGTATCGATGTAAGCCCCTGTGCCAGGTTCTTCCCTGGCCAGAGCCAGAGGCCGCATAGTGTAGTTTCCCTTTTCTCTGCCAGTTGGTTCTATGATCTTGGCCGCGTTTGGAGGGCATCGCGGTTCCGCTCGCTAAAGCGACTGGGGATTTCGGGGATTGAGTTTGCAGGACAACAAAGGCGAAATTGGAAGTTCTGGGTAGAGTCTCCGAGGAGGGCTCCTCCAAAACTCTCACGACCTCTTGCGACCGAGCACCAATGGGGGCGCCATCGCCCGCCTCGCTGCCTGTTCGCCGGTGACAACATGATTCCTCTATCCGAGTTCCCCGCCATCGATGCCACTCTGAACGCTGCCAGCGCGCTCCTATTGACTCTTGGCTATTTCCTTATTCGCCGTAAGAGAATCCAGGCTCATAAGGTTTGCATGCTTTCGGCGTTTGCAACCTCCTCGCTTTTTCTCGACCGCTATCCGGTGCCGCGCTCACCACGGTGTCACGCTCTTCGCCAGGCAAGGCGCCGTGCGCGATCTTTACCTGGCACTGCTCGGTTCGCACACAATTCTCGCGGCGGTCATCGTGCCGTTGATATTGACGACGCTACACCGGGCCTGGCGCGGACGGTTCGAGCGTCACAAGAAAATCGCTCGTTGGACACTCCCTCTTAGGTTCTACGTCTCGGTTACTGGCGTTGTCGTCTACTGGATGCTGTACCATCTGTACGTTGCCGCGCGTTAGGGTATGTGCAACAAGACAGAAGTTGCGGTCGGGCTGTCCATTTCCCTGACCGGCAAGTGCCGCCCCTTGGGCCAACAGGCGCTCCAAGGTATTCGCCTCTGGCAGTCGTACATCAATGCTCAAGGCGGCATTGCCGTGCGGAACGGGGAGAAAAGGTCTGTCCGGCTGATTTGGTATGACGATCGCAGTCAGATCAGCTTTGCCCGGAAGAACGTATTCCAGCTTCTGAAGGAGGATCAGATTGACATTCTCTTGGGGCCGTATTCCAGCAGCTTGACGATGGCCGTAGCGGAGATTGCGGAAGAACACAAAAAAGTCGTATGGAACTATGGCGGCTCCTCCGACGACATCTTCAGCCGTGGTCGGCGCCGTTTGGTGGGCATCGCGAGCCCGGCAAGTGACTACCTGCGAGAGCTTCCGCACTGGCTGGCGGAAGAACACCCCGCACTCCGTCGAATTTGTGTCTTGTATTCAGCCGGCGGAACCTTCGGATGGCAGGTTGCTCGTGGGATCCTGGAATCGGTCCTTGTTGTGGCCGGCCAGTCGGTCGAGCTTGTCCCAATCAACTCTTCCCTCGAAAACTACGACACCATTCTTCGGACCCTGTTCGACATCGATCCGGAGGTTGTTGTTCTAGCGGTAACCTTTCCAGACGAACTGGGCATCATGCGAACTCGTCAGCATTGGCCCGGCACGGTTCGTGTAGTGGCGGCTGTTGCTGCTGGCATCGGTGATTTTTCCGCTGAACTCGCGCAACTAGCGGATGGAGTCCTCGGACCTAGCCAGTGGGAACCGGGTGTGACCTTCCCAAACGTCACAGGCCCGGCTTCGGATTGGTTTCTGGATAGCTTTCACAGGCAGTTCGGACATGCGCCCGACTACATTGCGGCCGGAAGTTTTGCGACCGGATTGGTTTTGACGGAATGCGTTTGGAGGGCCGCTTCCTTGGATGACGAGAAGCTACGAAGTACAGCGTCTGACCTGGATTGCAATACGTTTTACGGTCGGTTTCGCATCGACTCCCGAACCGGAATACAAACGGGACACCGCGTGCTGCTCATCCGCTGGCAACGAGGCCACAAAGTAGTGCTGCCTTCGCGATCTGACTAGAGCGGAATGCATGCCCACAGCGCGCTATCGGCATTTTGTCGATGCCGTGATTATGGGCTTGGGCATACTGGCCCTCACGCCGTTGCTTTCGCTGTACACGCTCGACATCCACACGATCTATCCCGGCCACCTAGTCTGGGGGGTTTTTTGGTGCGGCTGGCAATCGCGGCGCTGCTTTATCTGCTGAAGCCGCGAGAGAAATATTCAGGACCTGTGGGCGGGTTTTGAAGAATAGGTCCCGAACTGTGCGTGTCGAGGAAACCCACTCTGCATGAAATATGGGCCTCGGAAATTGTACGTGCCATGTGAAGGTTGAGCTTGCCGAAGCCCTGAGTTTCTGCTTCCGGGACGCGCGTTACCCGCAACATCTGATGCGCTCGGTGCGAATCGAGGTGACGGATGGCGTCCTCGACCAAGTGAACACGGTAGCCGTGCAGGATCAGGCCGCGGGCCGCGCGATCGACGCAGATTTCTGTGACCACGCCGCAAAGAATGATCTCGCGGTAGCCCAGCAGTTTCAGGAGAGAATCTGTGTTGGGATTCGTGAACACGTCGACGGTCTGCTTTTCGAGGATAATCTCCGGATAGCAGCCGAGGTTCCCGGGCAAATCGATCTTGCGGTTTGGAATGATGTAGTGCTACGGGAAGAGCGTACCCTCGACCTTTTTCTGTCCAGACGTGCCGGCGAGGCAGTGGGGTGGGTATTGGCTGAATTCGGGATCGGCCTCCGGTCGAGGCGACGATCGGGATGCCATGCTGGGCGGCGAAGGTGGTGAGGCGCTGGAGATTCGAGATGATTGCTTCGGCGCCGGGCACATAGAGTTTGCCGGCCGGGTGCACGAAGTCGAATTGCGATCCTTTGGTACGGTGATTACAAGAGATCCGACCCGGCCAAAGTGCGCTCGGCCGGACAGCCGAGAGCAATCGTCGCTACGTGGCCCTCATGTGCTCTTCTTCCCGGCGAGTTGGGTGAGACCGTGGCGGAGGTCTTCGAGCAGAGCTTCCAGCTGGCGGCTGAAGCGGACGGGATACGGTCCGGGGTTTTGTAAGCGACGGCAGGGCTCGGGCAGGCGGGAAAGTTCGCGACGGGCGCGGTCGCGAATCTGAATGACGTTCGGTGAGGGCACGAGGCGCTTGCCTTCGCGCATGACGGGGCCGAGCAGCAATTCGGCCTCAGGATAGCGTTCGCTTTCGCGGGCGATGACGTCCTCGCGAGAGCTGCCGTCGCAGTTGGGCAGGCGAAAGACTTGTTTACGACCAGGATAGGTGATTTTCTCTTCACTGAATTTGGCGCGGTACGAGGGAACATCCCCGGAAGCAACGTCCACAAGCTTGTACACTCCGCCGAGTGCCGGGGCGTCCTTCGATGTGGCAAGCGCGGTGCCGACGCCAAAAGCATCGATCTGAGCTCCGCGGGCAAGCAGATCGGCGATGACGAACTCGTCGAGGTCGCCGCTAGCAAAGATGCGGGTTTCCGTGAGTCCTGCCTGATCGAGGCGGCGTCGCACCTGGCGGGAGAGGGCCGCGAGATCGCCACTGTCCAGGCGCACACTTTTCGGGCGCAAGCCGCTGTGGATGATTTTTTCGATGGCAGAGAGAGTGTCATAGGTGTCCACCAGCAGCACGGAATGGTCGGGAAAGAACTGCTGGAAGCGGCGGAAGGCTTCTTCCTCGTCGCTGTAGGCCATCACAAAGGAGTGCGCAAGAGTGCCGAAGGTGGGAATGCCGAAGCGAGCTCCCGCATTCACGTTCGATGTGCCTGTGCAGCCGCCGATGTACGCGGCGCGCGCGGCGAGCACACCGGCCTGGGGCCCGTGGGCGCGGCGACTGCCGAACTCGACAACACCGCGTCCCTCGGCTGCGGCTACCACACGTGCGGCCTTGGACGCAATCATGGTCTGGAAGGTCAATGTGGACAGCAGGAAGGTCTCGACAATCTGTGCTTCGATGATGGGTCCGGTGACGCGCAGCAGAGGTTCCTCACTGAAGATGGGCGTGCCTTCGGGAACGGCCCACACTTCCCCCGTGAAGCGGAAGGTTTTCAAGTAGTCGAAGAAAGCGTCGCTAACGTGAGCGAACGCAGAGTGCCGACGAAGGAAGCTGATGTCCTCGGGCTGGAAACGCACGTCTTCCAGGAACTGGAGGGCCTGCTCGAGTCCGGCAGCAAGGAGATAGGCTCGTTGCGGAGGCAGCGAGCGCACGAAGAGTTCGAAGCTGGCGGTGGCGCGGAAGCCGTTCTCAAAATAGGCCGCCGCCATGGTGAGCTCGTAAAGATCCGTGAGCAGGGCAGAATGGCGAAGGGCTTCGGACACGAGGAGGGCCTCTGGGAAAATTATAGAGGACCAAGGCGAGCGGTAATGGCGTTTGAAGGTAAGGATGGTTTGTTGCTTGCCTTCGACAGGCGCCTCCCTTGCGCGAGAGCTCCACTCAGTCTCAGCGAATGCTCAGATACTCCTTCCGCTCCTTTCCTCGTGTGCCAGTCAAAAAAGGACTGGATATTCTTCGTGCTATCGAGGACGTTGGCCACCCCCGCGAGCGTGTCCGCCCGATTCTCAATCGGGTAGAGTAAGCTGCTTTGCTTGCATTGGTCGTCACTCCTTCTGCGGGCAAACTGGGATCCCGGTTTTCAACTGCCGCACCGGCGCGGTGGTGATCTCCGACACAACAGCTTTCGAAATTTCTTACGCCGCTTTCCCCGCCACTATCTTGTGAGCAGTGGAGCTATCGACGTTGAACGTTTTAATAGTCGGGGCCACTTCAATCAGGTGGGCTAACAACCCGCAGAGTGTCGGGTACTCGTCTCCGTGATAACGTTCGGCGTCTTCTTTTGTGTTCCAAAAGCTTAGAGCCAGGACGTGATCAACATCGGTGTCCGACACCAGAACGATCTCATCCACAAAACCAGATTGTTTTCTGAAGATTGGCAGAGCTCTCTCCCGAATTGTGTCAGCGACTTCCAGCGTCTTGCTGGGTTTAGCGATTACTTCGGCGCCTCGGGCAAACATAAACGTGACTCCCTTCTCGTTTATTCGAAACTGGCCTGCTCTCACCCTTCGAAAATGCTTCTCATGCGCTCTCTTTTGCTGAGACAGGGCAGAAAGTCGAAACACGTTGTTTCATTTCTTCGCTGCCGCAATGTGGGCATACGACCTTGCCTTCCTCATACTGGGCGGGCGTCGGCACTTTCGACAACGTGCTCCTACAAGCGTGGCAGAAAAAGGCGTAGTAGTGAGGCATACAGACCTTCCGCTGTTAGAACCGTCTGGCAAAATTCTAGGCTCGCTGCCTGTGCCCTTCAACCCGCCTGCATTTTGCAGAATGGCAGTGTGGCGTGCGACTACGGCGGAGAAAAACGGAAGCCGGGGCTCGCTGGTCTCTCAACTTCGCCCTCTTGCCCAATCGCCCGAGAACAGCCCACAATTGGACAGTTACCGATGGGGGAAACGTCGTGAAAAACCTCTTTGTTGGAAATCTGGGTTCTGAGGTGACGCACGAGGAGCTTCAGCGGCTGTTCGAAGCCTTCAGACAGGTGGTGCAGATTCATATCATCGTGGATCGCGACACTGGGCTGCCACGCAGGTTTGCATTCGTGGAAATGACAAACGACGCTGAGGCCGAGAAAGCAATCAAAGCTCTGAATGGCAGCATTCTAAGAGATCGTACCCTGGACGTGAATTACGCTCGACCTAGACCAGAACGCCCAGCAGCTTAGGCGAGCGCGGACCGCGACGCCACGGGCTTCGTGACCGTGCGGGCGAATGTTTTTGGCCCTGCGCCGGAATCCAGGGTCTTCTCGGCCAATGGTGGACGATCACTTTCTTTCGCCATAGATCGGTGGCGAGGCGTGTGTTGTGCCGTAATCCAGGTCGAAGCCAAGCTGGAGCTTCGCTGCATCCGACATGAGGCCGGGATGCCACGGCGGATCGAACACGACTTCAACATGAACTTCCGTGACACCGGGCAACCGCGAGAGCTTGCTCTGCACGTCGGCCTTGAGCACGTTGCCCATACCGCAACCGGGAGCCGTCATGGACATCTTGATATGAACTCTGTTCACGCCTTGCTCCAGGGGAGTAATCACGCACGAGTAAACCAGACCCAGATCCACAATATTGACCGGAATCTCCGGATCGTACACCGTCTTCAACTGATCCCATACCATTTGATCGCTGAAGGTCCCCTCCTGGACTGCGGGTGCTTGTGCCGTCGCCGCGTTGGAGAGCCCCAGGGCATCTGTATCCTTGGCATCGATACGGTACATGTAGCCGCGATCTGTAGCTACCGTGTAACCGCTGCCCAGGGACTGCATGATCCTTACAACGGTGCCAGCCGGGAGGGTGTCGCGAATCCCGCTGGGGATCTCGATGACTTCACAAGCCCGACTCAGCGTGATCGGTTCACTCGCACCCATATAGAACTCCCCGCGTAGCTGTTTTTCCTTCTTCTCCGCATCGCGTGCTACTCCGTCGACACAGTCTCTTGCTTCCCTCGCATTGCAGCGTGCAATGCGTGCCAGGCAAGGGTGGCGCACTTGACCCGCACAGGAAACTCGGAGACGCCGGAAAAAGCGGCCAGCTTGCCCAGTTCTGCCCGGTTCCCGTTCGCCGGCGACTGGCCCGTCACTAGCTTGTGGAACTGGTCGAAGAGTTTTTCCGCTTCCACTCTGGTCTTACCCTTCACGCTTTGCGTCATCATGGACGCTGAGGCCGTGGAAATCGCACAGCCCGAGCCCTGGAAGCTGATGTCGCGAATCGAGTCGCCGTCCAAGTTCAAATAAACAGTAAAGTGGTCACCACAGAGCGGGTTATATCCCTCCGCCGTGTGGTTTGCTGTCTCCATCTCGCAATAGTTGCGAGGCGCCTTGCTGTGTTCCAGGATCACTTCCTGGTAGAGTTCGCGCAGATCAGGCATCAGGAGAATACCTCCCGCACCTTCTGGATGCCCTCGACCAGAGCATCCACTTCTTCCCTGGTATTGTAGAGAGCGAACGAAGCGCGCGCCGTGGCGGCGATGCCGAAGCGTTGCATTAGCGGCTGGGCGCAGTGATGCCCTGTCCGGATAGCAACTCCCTCTTGGTCGAGGATGGTCCCGATGTCGTGCGGGTGGATACTGTCCAGCAGGAACGAGAGCACAGCTGCCTTCTCTTTTGCGGTACCGATCAGACGAATACCGGGGATTACTGAAACGGCTTCAGTGGCAAAAGCCAGCAACTCGCGCTCATACCCAGCTATGTTGTCCGCCCCGAGGTCATTCACATACTCGATGGCTGCGCCCAGGCCGATGGCGCCAGCAACATGCGGCGTGCCTGCCTCAAACTTGTAAGGCAGCTTGTTGTAGATAGTCTTCTCGAAGGTCACGGAGCTAATCATGTCGCCACCGCCCTGGTACGGAGGCATGGCATCCAGCAGAGTGGATTTGCCATACAGAGCGCCGATGCCGGTCGGACCATATACCTTGTGACCGGAGAAAACGTAGAAGTCGCAATCCAGACCCTGCACGTCCACTTTGAGATGAGGCACGGCCTGGGCTCCATCGACCAGCACTGGGATGTTACCGCGGTGTGCCATTTCGATGATCCGCTGGACAGGATTGATCGTGCCGAGTGCGTTTGAGACGTGGGCTACGGCGACGATTTTGGTTCGCGGTCCCAGCAGGTTCTCAAAGTCCTCGAGCAGCAGTTCGCCGCTGTCGCTGATTGGCGCAACCCGCAGCCTTGCGCCCTTCTCTTCGCACAGGATCTGCCAGGGCACGATGTTGGAGTGATGCTCCATGGCGGTGATGAGCACTTCGTCGCCGGCGTGAACGTTAGTGCGGCCGTAGGTCTGCGCCACGAGATTGATGGCTTCCGTGGCGCCGCGAACAAAGACGATCTCGCTCGCATCGGCGGCGTTGAGGAACGATTGCACCTTCCTCCGCGCTGCTTCGTACTCTTCCGTCGCATGTTCGGAAAGGAAATGCACGCCACGATGGATGTTGGCATTGTCCCGCTCGTAGTAACGGCCGATGGCATCAATGACCACCTGCGGCTTCTGGGACGTGGCTGCATTGTCCAGATAGACCAGCGTCCGGCCGCGAACCCTATGTCGCAGGATAGGAAAATCCCTGCGGACTTTCTCCACATCGAACCCGGCGCCGGGGTCGCGCACGTCCGCTGGGCGAGATTCTCTGGGCAATCTCTTGGCGGCGGTGGTCAT
>Ga0070708_100001650_pt1 | contig 17117 bp, 15 predicted proteins | sample KBSK5503metaG_FD_65469 | JGI IMG/M metagenome (GOLD analysis project Ga0070708, IMG submission 65469) | Corn, switchgrass and miscanthus rhizosphere microbial communities from Kellogg Biological Station, Michigan, USA - KBS K5-50-3 metaG | ecosystem: Host-associated > Plants > Roots >... | reverse complement strand
TCATCATCGGGCTGATGGTCTTCAAGCCCGGCACGTGATACAGCCTTCGCACCTCTGAAGACTTCTCCGGACTACGTAAACGCCTCTGCCATGTCGCTGAACGGGTACAACAACCACGACTCGTTGGCCCGCGCTGCGCGCGATGTCTTGAGTGCGCTCCTCGGCGCCTCTATGCTGCGATGCGGATCGGACCCGACAGGGCCCCCTCCGCTCGTGGCAAGCAGGACGGCGGGAATTTGGACTATAAGCTCGGTCTCCTGGAGCGCGTGCCTCTGTTCGGGGGGCTGCCGCAGCATGAGTTGGAGCAGATTGCCCAAATCGTTGACGAGATGGACGTGCCGGCGGGCACCGTGTTGACCCACGAGGGTCGCCATGAGGGCTACTTCTACATCATCGTGTCGGGGAGCGTGCTCATCGAACGGGCTGGGCAGACGATCAACACCATCGGTAATGGAGACTTCTTGGGGGAGATCGCGCTTCTCGACGGCGGTCCACGAACCGCCACCGCCACGACGCAGTCGGACTCCCGCCTCCTTTCCGTGACATACCAGCGCTTCCAAAAGCTCCTGGATACGTCGCCCAGAGTGCGCCGGGCTGTCTTCGAGGAAGTTGGTCAGCGGCTTCGCCGGCTCGATTCAGAGGCGGGCATTTGAGCAGGAACCGTTCGAACTCGTCGTAAAAGCGGAGGAGTGTTGCGTCGTCGCTGCCAGACATCGCCTTGGGGTGTTGAGGGAGCTAGAGGCCGTGGCGCCGGCACAGAGGCGACGCTGAATTGTCGCGGTTACGGATTCGACGAGCTCATCGACAGTCACCTCGGTGATCCCCTCATAGCTCGGCGCACGCTCCGGAATATGCTTCGCCCTGGCCACGCCGTCGACGACGTCGAGGATCGCTACGCCAGAGCGCAGGGATCTCTCACTCTCAACGCGAACACCTGGTCGCTGCACGGCCATACCTGAGGGCACTCATCAACGTCAGTCGAGCCGCGAGTCTGTTAGGCGCTCCAGGCGATGACGGATGAGACTTGCAGTGGCCAGCTGGTCTCGATCGAGCTGACGGCGTTCCTCTCGTCGTCTGATGACCTCGCCGTACTCGCAGGTCACCGCGAGGAGAGCTGCGACCGTTAGCAGCTGCGCCAGAGTGACGGCATCAGCCGGGTCCATCCCGATATCTTCGGCCATGGGTGCGGCTGCACGAAAGGGAGCCCCACTGCCCTGGGCAGCCCGCCTTGGGCACCGGCGCTCGACGAGACTACGCGGCGGGACTTACCGCCGGGTTATCGGGGTCAATTGCTTGATCGGCGGCGCTTTGGTTCATCCGGCACCGCGAGCGGGTCCATACTTTGCACGGCAGTCCAGTTCACCAAAGAGGTTCGAGATGTCGACCGAGGAGAACAAAGCCGTCGTCCGTCGGTTCATCACGGAGGTACTGTCCAGCGGCCAGGTACACCTGGTCGACGACCTGCTGGCCGCGAACTACGTGAACCGCGCGATGGGCGGCATGGACCGCGCCGGCTTCAAGGCGTTTTTGAATGTCGCCTCGGCCGGCCCGGGGAGTCGGATGGAAATCCAGGACCTGGTCGCCGAAGGGGATGCAGTGGTCGCTCGCTTCACTTATGCGATCACCCTCCCCACCGGGGAGAAGATCACCGCCCGAGGCCTGACCTACTACCGTCTCGCCGATGGCAGGATCGTGGAAGACGACCCCATCACAACGCCGGATCTGACGCAGGTGTTTGCCGATCAGATGCCGACGCCCGCCTCGTAACAAACGGGTATGACCGGCCCATGGGTCGAGGGGCGAAGGGTCTGCGAGCCTATTCCCGGCTTATGCTCCCCCGCGGCGTCGCCAGGCCTGGCGCCAGCTCGTTCAGCGCAGCGAGCTCGTTGTCACCTTCTGCGTGCACCGGCTCGCCGCTCGGGCTAGCCGCCATGGCTTGCCACACGCCGCCTTGGGGTGCGAATGAGGCCCTCGAGGCGCTAACCGAGTGGCATCGCCAGGCGGACTTCGACCCGACCGCCGGCTACGGCAGAGCTCGCGGCCCTTGGATCTACGCTGGGGCGCGCAGGTAGCCGCCGATGGATCTAGGCAGCAGCCTGAGCTCGGCCCCTGGCATGGTTGCAACTTCGCGTCGCATTTGATCGACCGCCGCGGCAGGGGCGGCGCCGTAGACCTCGAAGCCGAGGAGCTCGATCGTGCCCTCGAGCGCTGCGCTGCGCCCCTCTGAACCCTCGAAGTGGTCGGTCATGGCCGTCGCATCGGGGACGGCATGCACGATCCGCAGCTCCTCGCCGGCCTCGTCCAGATAGGCGGCAAAGAGCGCGGTTCTCGGCTTGCTGGAGCCGATGAACCCCACCGCCGAGGCGTACATCGCTTCGAGCTCCGCACGCTTACCCTCCCGGATCCGCCATCGGCTGATGAAGACGATCGGTGCGGTCATCGCGGCGTTCCTCCTGCCTAGGTGACGAGTCTAGAGGACGATCTACCAGCCACCTATGGTGCCGGGATCTCGCCCGCGCACAACTCGAGAACAGTTGGATGTACCCTCGGCTTCGAGCGCATATGCTTGCTGGTAGCTAACCGTCGTCTCGACCCCAAGAAACCAGTTTTCAACGTGGACCTCCCGCCCGCTTCGTAATGAGCCGACTCACGGCGAAATCGCCCGGGCGTTCTCCACCGGCGTGGCCGGGCATTGCTCTCGTCACCCACACTGCTTGCAGTGAGACGCCCCCGCAGCCTCCAAGGATAGGATCTGGTGGCTGATGGCCCTAGGCCATGAAGCAGCCGAATCGACGACTCCGAGCTCGCAGTTACACGCGTCACTGCGGTTAGCGGAGATCCTGGCCGCGCTGTCCTTGGCCACCGACCTCGCGAATGCGTTTCCCATTGAGAAGGCCTTGCGCAACTGCCTGCTAGCCGTCCAGCTCGGACAGCGCCTCGGGATCAACGGCCAAGCCCTTTCCGATGTCTACTACTTCAGCCTCCTGCGCTCGATCGGCTGCACCTCGTATGCCTACGAGGAGGCGCTGGCCGTCGGCGATGATCAGAACTTCCGAAACGCGTTTGCGGGCCTCGACTCAGCGGACCGCACGGATGTCCTCCGTCGCGCGCTGTCGCGTCTCGGCGAACGGGCGGGCCCGGTCGGGCGCGCGCGCGCAATTGGCGGTTTTCTGGCGCACGCGCCGCACCTAGTCGGGGGGATGGCCGCCGCCAATTGCGAAGCCGGGAGTCGGCTCGCCGAGCGTCTCGGCCTCAGCAACGGCGTCCGGACGGCGCTCGCAGAGCTCCATGAGCGCTGGGACGGCGCCGGCATCCCGGGGCACCTCGCTGGTCAGGAGCTCAGCGTCGCTGCCCGCATCGGAGTGTTTTGCCACGACGTGACTGTCCACAGTGCGACCGCCACCCGTGACCAGGTCCGGCAAATGGTCCGCCGTCGCGCCGGCGGTGAGCACGATCCGGCAGTCGCGACTGCGTTCCTCTCAGCTTCCGACGAGCTTCTGAACGAGATCGAAGCGGGCTCGGTCTGGGACGCGGCCCTCGAGGCTGAACCCGAACCGCGCCCGTGGATCCCAGCATCCCGGCTGGAGGAGGTTACTCGCGCCTTCGCCGACTTCGCCGACCTCAAGTCGCCCTATACCCTGGGCCACTCGTCGGGGGTCGCCGATCTCGCCCAATCCGCCATCAAGAGTCTCGGCGCGGCAGACTCCGAGGCCGTCTCGATCCGACGTGCCGGTCTGCTGCATGACCTGGGACGGGTCAGCGTGTCGAACGCCGTATGGGACCGGCGAGGAGCATTGAGTCCGGCGGACTGGGAGCGTGTTCGGCTTCATCCCTACTACTCCGAACGCCTGCTCGACCGCTCACCGGTGCTGCGACCCTATGCCCGCCTGGCGGGCGCGCACCACGAGCGTCTCGACGGTTCTGGCTACCATCGCGGCAGCCCCGCCGCCTTGTTACCCCGCGCGGCCCGCGTTCTCGCGGCGGCGGACGCGTTCCACGCCATGATCGAGCTGCGACCGTATAGGCCGGCGCTGGAGGTGACGGTGGCGACCCGGCAGCTTCGGCGGGAGGTGAGCGAAGGCCGGCTTGACGAAGAAGCCGTTGGTGCCGTGCTTGCGGCCGCCGGGCAGCGCCCGGAGCGCGCCCGGCGGCAATGGCCAGCGGAGCTCACCGATCGAGAGGTCGACGTCCTGCGCCTCGTGGTGATCGGTCAGCACAATCGCCAGATCGCGGCACAGCTGTTTGTCTCCCAGGAGACCGTGCGGACGCACGTTCGCCACATCTACGAGAAGGTCGGCCTCTCCAGCCGTGCGGGCCTGGCGCTCTTCGCCATGGAGCACGATCTGATCCATTCGTAGCGCACTCGGCAGACAGGCTGGCTCCCGAGAAAATCACCCGACCGGGTGACGCGAGACCGGGCATCCCCGGACGAACCTGTGGCGTCCACTCCGCCGACCACAGGAGGATCGAACAATGGCCACTGTCAAGGAAGCCGCCAACCGGCACATCGATGCGTTTAACGGTAAGGATCTGGACCAATTCGCCGCGAACGAAGACGCCTCCATCGAGTTTGTCATCCCCGGCGACGTCACGATGCGCGGGCGAGATCAGGTGCGCTCGTTCATGGCACTGCTCTGGGAGGCATTCCCCGACATGACCATCAGCGTGACCCGCCAGGTGATCGCCGGCGACACAGCGGTCACGGAGTCAACGTACCGCGGGACCCATGCGGGGACCTGGCGCACGCCGAATGGGGACATTCCAGCAACCGGCCGAACGGTTCGGGGTCGGCAAGTGGCGGTCCAACGCGTCAGCAAGGGCCTCATCGTCTCCGAGCACCTGTACTTCGACCAGCTGGAGCTTCTCGGCGCCCTGGGCTTGGTGCCGCAGTCGACCCCGGCCTGACTCGGTGACCGCCGGATGCGCCCCTCCGCAGCCGACCAGCGGTCTCCCTCCGTTGAGCCCCAAGAGCCCAGCCTCACCGCTGGGCTCTCCCGCCGCAACGCGTCCAGGTAGTACGGGACAGTGCATTACGGCCTGAGAACACGGACCCGTAAGTGCCGCCGGTGTGGCATGAGTACAAGGAGTCCGGACCCAATCCGATCCCAAGCCGCGGTTAAGCGTTCGCGATTACACCCACAAGGTGCGGTCGCTCCTGGACGACGTCTATTCGGCATACGGTCAGTTCTCGGCTTGGCGCCTCCGAGAACTGACCCACCAGGAAGTATGGATCGAGGCCTTCAGCAGGTCAGGCGTGATCCACAAGCCACCACCGGCCGATCCGAACGGGAGAGTTCGGGACTGCCGCCCACAACGCATCAGGCTAGCGCCTGCAGGCACACGGTCCTTCCGAGCATAAGCTTGAGAGGACGAAGGGCGGCGCGACCCACGGTACGTAACATGCGAAGAGACCTGGTCTGATGGGGCAGCCATGGGAGGATCTCCTTGGCTACGCGCGGTGGGCACCCTCTCCGCACAACACCCAGCCGTGGAAGGTCAAGGCCCTGTCGGCTAGCGATGCGGATCTTTACTACGACCCACGCCGCCTTCTCCCCGTCGAGGACGACAATTTCCGTTTCTTTTTCGTCGCCATTGGGATCTTCTGCGAAACACTCAAGGTTGCTGCTGGCGCAGGGGGACGCGATGTTGAGGTCGAATACGTAACCGAAGCGATCAGCCCCGACGCTGACGCCCCTCAGCTTCTCGCCCACCTACATCTGGTGCCCAGCAGCCAGGCGGAGCCGCTCGATCCCGAGCTCATCAAGGCGAGGAGGACGTCTCGTCTTCCCTACGATGGGAGGCCCTTGAGCACAATCGCGCTAGCCGAGCTCGCCGCTGAAGCTCGACGCTTTGGCCATGAGTTCGGATACAGCACTGACGAGGAGGTCGTCCGCTGGGTCATTCAGCTCGACAAGGACACCCTCTTCTCGGACCTGCAGGATGAGGCAACTCGTGAGGAGATAACGAGCTGGTTCAGGTTCTCGGCTTCGGAAGCGGACGCCCGGCCCGATGGTCTCTGGTCGCACGCCTTCGGCCTTCCGGGACCCCTGCTGCGGTTCGTTCTGAATCGGAGTTACCTGCTGCATTTGCCACTCGTCAGGCAAGCTGCGATGAGCGCGTACTCACAAACCATGACGGGTGTGGCCACCGTTGGCTGGGTGATGGGGCCGTTCGCAACGTTTTCGGATTGGTTGATGGCTGGCCACATGTTGGCGCGGTTCTGGCTGCTCCTCACCAAGCACCGCGGCTACCTGCACCCCTTCGGTTCCGTCATCACGAACGATGTTTCCCACCGGCAGATGCTCGAGAGGCTGGGCGAAATCGAGACAGACACCCGACTCGTCTGGCTGCTGCTCAGGCTTGGATACAGCAAGGAGCCGCCACGGAGCAAGCGGTTGCCCGTCGGAGATCTGCTTTTGCCACCGTAGTCACGCCGCAGTGCGGCTCGGTAGTATCGGGCCGTGCCGCCGGTGGAGAAACGCCGCACCGAGCCTGCCGCTGACGAGGCCCATGAGGCCAATGAGGCGCGGGCGGTAGTGCCGACCGGCAGACCCGGACAGTTCAGTTCAACCGGGATTGGCCGCCATCTCACGGCCTCGGCTTTGGGGCTCGGCCGCAACGCGTGGCTGTTGCCGCTCGACGTCGCCTTCCGCACCGTCGGAGTGCGGTACGGCTGGCTCCGATCCCTCTTCCGTAGCGTTCCCGCGCCCATCATCGCGGTCAGCGGCCGACTCCGCGCGGAGCGCGCGGCGTGGCGCGCGCTGCATCGGGTCCCGGCCTACCGGGCGTATCTGACAGCGAATCACCTCGACCCAGACCGGTTCTATCCGGCCGGCATCCTCGAGTCCCTGCCGGAGACCGACAAGCAAAGGTACATCGACGCGTACCCCCTCAAAGACCGGTGTGTCGACGGCCGGATCCGCTTCAAAGGGGTGACCATCGACGAGTCGAGCGGGTCGACTGGGACGCCGTACAACTGGATCCGAGGTGCGGCTGAACGGCGTATTGCCCACAGGAACATTGCCTTCTTCGCGCGCTATGCCTACGGCAAGGGCGATCTCGTCACGCTCAACGCCTTTTCGATGGGCGCTTGGGCAACCGGATTCAACATGTCGCTGGGGCTCAACCGCCATGGCCTGGTCAAGTCCATCGGCCCAGACATCGGAAAAATCCTCTCCACCCTCGACTACCTTGGCCCAAGCTACCGTTACCTGATCTGCGGATATCCGCCCTTCCTTAAGCACCTGCTCGACGAAGGCGAGCGCGCCGGCTTCCCCTGGGCCTCCTTTGGCCTCTCGGCGCTGGTCGGCGGAGAGGGCATGGCCGAAGAGCTACGCGATCGGCTTCTCGAGCGTTTCGAGGTGGTCTACTCCGGCTACGGTGCGACGGACCTGGAGATCGGGATGGCAGCCGAGTCGCCGGTGAGCGTCGCGCTCCGCAGAATGGCGCGAGCGCGTCCTGAAGTGCGTCGCGACCTCTTTGGCGGGGACCCCAGGCTGCCGATGGTCTTCCAGTACAACCCGCTCATCCACTACCTCGAGACGAACCAGCGCGGGGAGCTGCTGTGCACGGTGAGTCGGCTCGACCTGATGACGCCGCGCATCCGCTACAACGTGCACGACGCAGGCGGCCTGCTGTCCTATGGTGGCGTGCGCCGGTCGCTATCGCGGCTGGGACTGGATATCGAGCGCTTGGGCACCTACCCAGAGGCTGCCGGTCCCCGCGGACCGCTGCCCTGGTCCGAGCCACTCCCGTTGCCGTTCGTTTACGTCTTCGGCCGGCGCGACGCGACTATCAGCGTGATGGGGGCGAACATCTACCCCGAGGATCTCGAGAGCATCATCTACGCGGAGCCCGAGCTGATCCGGGACCTAGAGTCGTTCATGCTCACGATGGCGCTCGACGATGACGGTAATCCGCGCCCAGGCATCGCGCTTGAGGCGCGCACTGGGGCGGACTTCGACGCAGATCGGCTGGCGAGCGTCACCGAGCAGATCCGGGAGGGCCTTCGGAGGCTCAACCTCGACTTCCGAGAGGCATACCTCGAATACCCAGCGGCGATGGAACCGATCGTCACGGCCTATCCGCCCGGATTAGGCCCCTTCGCGGGCGATGCCGGACGGATCAAGCCCCGCCGCATTGCTGCAGGCTGACCCGCGACCCCTGGGATGTCGTAGCGGACCTTGGCGAAGGAGGTGGCGATTCGAACAAACCCGGCTGTTGGCCAGCCTTAGTGCCAAAGGCAACGACCAAAGAGGATGTGCGCCAATGAATATGCCTTTTGCCCGGCGCCTCGGCCCGAGGCGAACTCTCTCCGCCGCCTTCGCGGGTAGCGTCGCCCTAATTCTCCTGATAACAGCCCCGATGACGTCCGCCAACGTCACATTGCTGCGGCTGAGCGCGGACCCCTACACCAATACCACCAGCCAGCACGCGACCGAAGTCGAGCCCGATACCTTCTCGGCGGGGTCGACCGTCGTCTCCGCCTTTCAGGTCGGCCGCTTCTTCAACGGGGGCGCATCCAACATCGGCTTTGCGACATCGACCAACGGGGGACGCAGCTGGACCGCTGGCTTCCTGCCGGCGAGCACCGTCTTCGCCACGCCCGCTGGTGCCTACGCTCGCACCAGCGATCCGGTCGTGGCCCACGACGCCCGCCATGGAGTGTGGCTGATCTCGTGGCTCGGCATCGTCAACCCCGCCGGGCCGGTCGACTTGCTGGTCAGCCGTTCGAGCGATGGGCTTACGTGGGGCAATCCGGTCGTGATCAGCGCCGACGGCCACTTCAACGACAAAAACTGGACGGCGTGTGACAACACCGCCTCCAGCCCGTTCTACGGAAACTGCTATACCGAGTTCGACGACAACACCCTCGGCGACCTGATCCAGATGAGTACCTCCAGCGATGGCGGTCTGAGTTGGGCGGCCGCGCTGCCGACGGCGGATAATGCACACGGCATCGGCGGCCTGCCGGTCATCCAGCCCGACGGTAACGTCGTGGTGCCGATCAATGGCTTCGCCGGCAACACCTTCCTGATGCTGTCCTTCACCTCCGGCGATGGCGGTGCGAGCTGGAGCAAGACCCACATCATCAACCACGTCGGCTTCCATCACGCGGCCGGCGGAATCCGCGACAGCTTTCCACTGCCGTCCGCGGACGTCGACGCGACGGGCACCGTCTATGTCGTGTGGCAGGACTGCCACTTCGAGCCAACCTGCAACGCCAGCGACCTGGTGCTGAGCACCTCGAGCGATGGCGTCAAGTGGTCGAAGCTGACGCGCCTGCCGCTCGATCCGGTCGGCAGCGGCGTCGATCATTTCATCCCGGGACTGGCGGTCGAGCCGTCGACCTCGGACAGCTCCGCGCATCTGGTCGTGACGTACTACTACTACCCGGTGGCTGGCTGCACCGCGGCTACCTGCCAGCTCGACGTGGGCTTCTCGACCTCGACCGACGGAGGCGCCACGTGGACGTCGACGACGCAGATCGCCGGACCGATGTCGCTGAGCTGGCTGCCGAGCACCACCCAGGGCGTTATGGTCGGTGACTACATCTCGACCTCGTTCACTGGCTCGGCTGCGTATCCAGCCATGGCGGTCGCCAACGCCCCGAGCGGTGGCACCTTCGACGAAGCGATCTACAGCGTGCGCGGCGGCCTTACTGCGGGTGCGAACGCGATAAGCGGGCAGATCTCGAACCTTTCGAATTCACCGGCGGCACTCACTTCGAGCTCGCTCGCCGATCAATGACGCTCTCGGCTGAGATCTGAGGCCCTGGGGCCGGCCCGAGTGGCCGGTCCCAGAGCGTTTGGCAGAGGTGCCTTGCCCTTCACTGGGCGGGATGCGCTATTTGCCGGTGGTGAAGGACCAAGTCTCTCGAGCCGTGCCGGCGCTGTTGGCGCCCGTGACGCTGGCCAGGTACGTCGTGTTGACCTTCAGCCTGGCCGCAGGAGTGAACGTGACCTTCACGCACGGCGCCGTGCAGCTCACCGAGCCCTTCACCGTTCTTCCGGATGCATCGGTCAAGCTGATCGTAGCCGAGCCAACGATCTCGCTGAAAGTCGCGCTGACCGTGGAGGTGGTGGGCACGTTGCGCGCGCCAGGTAGCGGCGAGACAGAGGCAACCTGCGGCGGCGCGCAGGCCTGACTGAAGCCGGGATCGAAAGCTGACAACAGCCCCTCTCCGCAGCCTTGGCGGGCCAACGCGTCGAAGTTCACCTTGTCCGTGGAGGCGTAGGCATTCGGATCGCTGTCGCAGTTCGAGGGCCCGTGGGTCGCTCCCTCGAGGCCACCCACCAGCGATGCGTAGCTGAAGTCGATGTTCTTGCAGCCATCGGTGTAGGCCACCAGCACCCGGCCCTGGGCGTCAATGGTGGCGTCGTTGAAATCGAGCAGGTTGCGGCAGGCGTTCGAGCCGCCGCCGTTCCAGATGCAGCCGCGCTGGACCGGGTCGGCGGGTGTTGCGTTGACGGTCGTCCAACTCTTGCCGCCGTCGTAGGTGAAGGCCACGTACAGGTACCAGACGCCCGGGAATGAGGGAGCCTGCTCATCGCCCGCGCTGGTGGTGCCGAGGAAGGCGAAGGCCGCCCGGTTGTCGTCGCCAGCCACGACCTCGGGGAACTTGGTGTTCTGGATGCCGTACACCGCGCCCGCGTCGAACGAGGCGGACCAGCTCTGACCGTGATCGTGGCTGACCGCGATCTTGGGGTGGCCAGTGCCATCCTCATAGCCGAAGTAGACCGAACCCGTCGAGCCGATGCCGATCGACGGGTCGGTCCCGGTGTTGGGGGCTCGCGCCGCGCTATCGGGCACAGCCGCATAGCTCCAGGTCTGGCCGTTGTCGCGGCTGACCGCCATGCCCTGGCCGGCGAGGCCATCGGCGCGCTTGCAGTTGAGCTGTGGCAGATACACCGTGCCATCCGGTGCGATCTTGAGGTGGCCGGTGATTGCTCCGCACGGAGAGGTTGGCCCGAACACCAGGACGCTGGGGTTGAAGGTGAGGCCACCGTCGTCGCTGCGCGCACAAAAGGCACCGGCGACCTGCAGGATGTTCTGCGAGCAGTAGTAGACCGCGTTGGGATAGCCAGTCAGTCCGGTGCCCGGCGGCTTCGGGTCGGCGTACGGACCGGCGCCCAACGTCTCGTGATCCGGTGAGTGCGGGATCGGCCACGTCGCGTGTGTCCAGCTCGCTCCGTCGTTGTCGCTCACGTCGGCATTGGCGCCCGCCACCAGCAGGCCATCGATGAAGGTGCGGTTGGGGAGCGATCCGGTGGCGTGGTCGGTGAACAGGATGGCGTCCTCGTTGACCACGCTCTGATCGGTGGGCGTGACGTCGGTCCAGCTGGCATGGCCGGCTGGGTCGAAGGTGACGCGCGAGATCTGGGTGCCGGCCATGTACATGGCGGCACCGCTCTGCGAGTTCGTACCGAGCGATGGCTCGCCGGCGTTGGCGCGTCCGAGGATGTCAGCCGTCTCGTAGTGCACGCCGGGGGAGGCGTCGGTGAACTGCGGCGCGTTACCGGCCAGCACCGGTGGGGTGACCGGCGGGATCTGGCTCCAGGTCAGCTGCGCGACCGCGTGGGCCGCGGTGGGTGCCGGGGTGATCCCCACATGGCTCTCGATGGTCCAGACGCCGCTCGCGGGATTGGCGATGGACAGGACCTCGATGCCCGGCCCGGTGCTGGCGTCATCGGGGGTCCCCGGACCGCTCTCGGTCCCGTCGGGGGCGAAGGCGAAGATGTCCATGTCGTCGGGCTGGGTGCTCGACCAGGTGTAGGTGATGGTCAGGGTCGCCTTGTGGTCCTGATAGAACTGGGTATCGGCGGCGGGCAGCACGACGGTCAAGGCGTAGGGATCGCAGTAGAGAGGCGCGCACAGAAACTCGACGGTGCCGCCCGAGGAAACGCCAGGGCCCACCGGCGCGAAGTCCCACGCGATGGTCGATCCGCTGGTTGGTCCCACAGTGCCGGAGGCCGGCGTCGCCGCGAGCACGTGTGTTCCTGACGTCGCAAGCGACGCGGTAAGCGACGCCACAGCGACAACGGCGCCCACTGTTGGGAGTGCGTACCTAGTGCTTCGCCTTCCGAAGAAGCCACGGAAACCAGAGCCCGAGCGGACCATGTTTGCCAACCTCACAGCACGAGACGACCCCGTGGTTCGACAGCGCAAGTTGAATGCCAGCCGAAGGCGCTGCGGACGGCCGGTCAGCAGCGACCGGCGAAACTGCCCCGAAGCCGCTCCGATGTGCTAATGCACCGCCCAAAGGCCCACGGACTAGACAGCCTCCGCCGAACAGGCGTACACCATCCTCTGATAAGGAGGGCGCTCCTGCCCCTTGCTGCCGGGTTGGGTACGTGGACGGTCACCGGCGTCCAGGGCTTCGTCAGCTATGGCGCGGCGGGCGCCGGCTTCCCGGCCGGTTTCTTCGGCGGCGATCGGCATCGGCGGGAATTACACGATGCAGGACGGCGGCAACACCGTCTTCATCGGCGCGTCGAAGTCGGCTGGTTGGGGAGGTCTCTCGATCCGCCTGCTCAGATCAGGCGAAGGGATCTCCTTCCGATCGGCCCAAGAACGTGGCCGCGGCAAGCACGAGTCGGACGGGTCCCCCGGGGCGACGTTGACGGCGACTCGACGGCGGACGGCAGCGGCGATCGGTAGCTGCACGCGACCCGACCTCGCAAGGGTGTTTGGCAAACTACGAGCTTTTACAACGACGTGGTCGAAATGTATGCCCGACCTCCACGCCGGGTGCCATCCCGATCCATTCTCGTTAGATTAGCGGCGCGATGGTCGCGGCGATCCGGTATGCCAAGAGCGGCACGTTGAACCTGGCCTACCAGGTGGTCGGGGACGGACCGATTGACCTCGTCTTTCTGCCCGGTTTCGTTTCGCATCTCGACGCTGCCTGGGAAGATCCTCGCCTCGCGCGCTTCCTGCGCCGCCTCGCCTCGTTCAGCCGGCTGATCGTGTTCGACAAGCGCGGGATCGGGATGTCTGACACCGGTCCCGGACCCCCTTCGATGCAGAACCAGTCGGACGACCTGCTTGCGGTTCTGGATGCCGCGGCATGCAACGAGGCCACGCTCTTCGGGTCTTCGGAAGGTGGCGCGGCCTGCATCAGCTTCGCGGCTGCGCACCCCGAGAGGGTGCGTGCCCTGGCCACATTCGGAGCCTTCGCCAAAGGAACGCGCTCTGACGACTACCCATTTGGGTGGAGCAGGGACGAGCTGGAGCGCACTGTAGCCGAGGTGCAGGCGACGTGGCTCGAGGGCGCGGAACTGCGCAACCCCAGCCTTCGGGGCGACGAGGTCTACGGCCGGTGGTTCACCCGCTATCTCCGGCTCTCGGCGAGCCCGGGCAAGGTCCGCGAGATGATCCACATGAACGCCGGCCTGGACATCCGCCCGCTGCTGGGCGCACTGCGGTTGCCGGTCCTTATCCTGCACCGGCAGGACGACCCCTGGGTCAACGTGGACCACGCCCGTTACCTCGCTTCGCGGATCCCCGGCGCGCAGTTGGTTGAACTGGAGGGCGTCGACCATTGGCCGTGGATCGGCGACGCCGACAGCCTCCTTGACGAGGTCGAGCGCTTCGTCACCGGCCGGCTGCCGGATCGCGTGCCTCGGTTCGCGGGAGGCGTGGAGGCGCTGACCCCGCGCGAGCTGGACGTCGTCCGGCTGTCGGCAGAGGGTTACACCGCGCCACAGATCGGCAGGCTGCTCCTCATCGGCGAGCGGACCGTGGAGACCCACCGGGCTCGCGCCTACGCGAAGCTCGGCGTCGAATCGAAGTTCGACCTGGTCCGGCGCGCGCAGTACCTCGGCGTCTGAAACAGCGCTACGGGTCCGTACATGTACGGACGACACGACGGTGCGGCCGCCTGATCATGCAGACGAGACCGTGATCGAGGCACAAGGAGGCGTTCGAGATGAAGACGGCAGAAGGGGCGTTCGTGCTCGCCCCCGGCGAGGGCAAGACGTACAGAGTCGGCGGTTCCCCGATCGTGTTGAAGGTCAGGGGCGCGGAGACCCGGGGTCGCTTCGAGATCACCGAGTCCACGCTGCCGCCAAGCTTCGGCGGGGTTCCAGCCCATATCCACGAGGACACCGACCACGCGTTCTACGTGCTCGACGGAGTGCTGGAGCTCACAATCGGCAACGAGGTGGTGCGAGGCGGACCGGGCGCGTGCGCGTTCTCGCCCATGGGCCTGGCGCACACGTTCGCCAATCCGGGAACCCGCCCATGTCGATACCTCCAGATCGACTCAGGACCAGGACGCGAGCGGTTCTTCGAGGAGTTGGTAGAAGCCTTTCCCGGAGACACACCAATCGACCGCAGCGTCATGGGCGAGATCCTGGCAAGGTACGACACTCGGCCGGCCCGATGACCCGACTCCGTCCTCGCAAAACGGCCGACAAACGTGCTATCTGCAAGTAACTGGCTCCGGCGGACCGGAGCGGGCCGTGTACTGGGCTTACCCAAGCACCAGCGCGTAGGCTCCGATTAGCCCCTGTGCCGTCCTCCGAACCAGAAAGAGTGGAGCGATCGGCGCGTTCAGCGCACTGGTGAGTGATCTGCAAGCCGTTGCGGGGTCGACGAGCGGGTAGGCAGCTCTCGCCTAGCTGCCCGCCGAGCCGGTCCGCACCTTCGCTTCGTAGACCTGGCGCGGCCCGCTGATCCCTTTGAGCTGGCGCCTGCCGCGATCGATGAACTCCACCTCGCCACCACTCGCCAGCTCGCGGGTGGTCGCCGACACCAGCACTTCGCCTGGGACGGCAGCATCCATGATCCGAGCCGCCAGGTGCACAGCCACCCCCCGCAGGTCACGTCCGGCGAGCTCCACCTCGCCGGTATGGACACCGGCGCGGATCTCGATCCCAATCAGATGGGCGGCGATCGCGATGCGAAGGGCGCAAGTGATGGCACGTGCCGGAGAGTCGAAGGTGGCCAAGAAGCCATCGCCCGTCATCTTCACCTCCCGTCCTCGATGCGCCTCCAGCAGGCCTCGCACGTCCTCATGGTGCGTCTCGAGCAGCCGCTTCCAGGCGCGATCGCCGTGGTGCTCTGCGGTCGCAGTGGAGTCCACGATGTCGGTGAACAGGATTGTGGTCAGCAGGCGCTCGCCTGGGTCGGGGGCCTTGGCCCATCCGAGAATCCCCTGGAAGACGATCCTTACCGACGGTTCACCACCAATCACCCACGAATCGTGGCCCGGTGCGGTGTCGTAGAGGTCGCCGGGCCCGATCTCGCCAACGTCGCCATCGCGAGTCTCGACCATCAACCGACCACTCACCTGGATCCCGACGTGGTGGAACTCGCATCGTTCAGTCCGCGCTATCGGGCGCACATGAGTCGACCAGCGCCAACCTGGTTCCTCGACTTCGCGCCCGACCGTCAGGGGACCGATCGTGACCACGTCGGTATGGCCCAACTCGAAGGTCACCGTCTCATCGGGCTCAGTGAAGCGCTTGATCTCGAGGCCGCGCACCTCCACCAGTCTGCCGGTGGCCCGCGTCGCTCGTCAACGCCGAAGGGGGTCGCCCTCACGGTTGCAAGGTGCATCGGGTCAATGCCGCCCTGGACACCGGCCCCACTACGCACGGCGCGGATGCTATGCGATAGAACAGGTGTTCGACAAGGGGCGGATCGGCTGGGCGATGCTGCAAGCTTTTGTGCGACCTTCCCGTCCTCACGCTCGGCATTGCTGGGACGCGAGACTCAAAGGGTCTAGGCGACGCTTCGAATGGCCGCTCACGAGCTAGTCGTCTGGCTCGGGCTCTGGTGGCTCGGGTTCCGGCGGTTCAGGTTCGGGAGTTGGTGGCTCCCACGTCTGATCTCGCATGTGCGGCTCCTTACTAGCAAGCGCTACGTACCGGCTCACAGCCTACTTTGCGGTGTGAGCTGCCTTCCAGCCCACCGGTCCTTGACGCAGCCGACCGCCGTTACCGATCCGAGCGACCAACCTTGCGGGAGCGATCCCGAGCCGCTGCCGAAGCACCTCGCTGCGACTGCCGGAAACGCCTGCAGGGACTGCCTCGGCTTTCTGCACGGGAATGAGCGGATGTCCGCCGGCGTGAGCGGGTCAGCCGCGTATGCGATAGGCGGTCACTGCGTGACTGAATCCCTTCAGCTCGAGCTGATCGAGCGGATCGGCCTCGATCTGATCATCGATCGCGGCAAAGGTCCGCTGGCTGATGAGGATCTCGCCGGCGCCGGCTGCTGTGCTGAGTCGAGAGGCTAGGATCACCACGTTGCCGACTCCCCCGTAGTCGTAGCGGCCCTCGAAGCCGATCCTGCCCAGGGTGGCATATCCGACGGCAACCCCTATCCCCAGCCCGAGCTCGTACCCGCGCTTGTGCCACACCGCGGCGAGTTCGTCGAAGCGCTCGCGCATGGCCAACGCGGCGCGGACCGCGCTCTTGGCATGATCCGGCACGGGGGTCGGGTCGTTGAAGAAGATCATCAATCCGTCCCCAGCGAAGTGCTCCACGGTGCCGCCATGCGCTACAGCCAGGCCGCCCACCGCGGCCTGGTATTCGCGCAGCACGCCGAGGACCTCTTCGGGTTCCGCTCCCTCCGCGAAGGGGGTAAAACCGCGCAGGTCGCAGAAGAGCGCGGTGATCTCGCGCCGATGGCCGGCGAGCAGCAGCTCGCCTTCGTCGGTCTGCAACAGGGCCGCGACCTGCGGCGCAAAGCCCGCCAGCTCCCTCCTCTGACGCTCCACGGTCTCAAACAAGCGCACGTTCTCCATGGCCAGCGCCGCCTGATCGGCAAAGGTGGCGATCAGTCCGATCTCCCGCTGGTTGAAGGGCTTCGCCTCGTGGCGCCACACGTTGAGGGACCCAATGGGCCGTGCCTCGCGCATGAGCGGCACGCCCAGGATGGTCCGAAAGCCGGCGAGCTGCTGCAGATCGCGCAGCTCGTAATCGGGGTCGGCTTCGACGTCGGGGATGTGAACCGGGCGCTGTTCGAGCAGCACCCTGCCGGTCACGCTGCCTCGGCCGGGGACGTATTCGAAGGTCCGAATCAGATCCCAATAGCCGGGCGGCGCGGGACCGAAGTGGGCGAGGTCGCGCAGGACCTTGCCATCGAGCGCCACGAGGTCGCCCTGGTCC
>Ga0070708_100001646_pt1 | contig 17127 bp, 18 predicted proteins | sample KBSK5503metaG_FD_65469 | JGI IMG/M metagenome (GOLD analysis project Ga0070708, IMG submission 65469) | Corn, switchgrass and miscanthus rhizosphere microbial communities from Kellogg Biological Station, Michigan, USA - KBS K5-50-3 metaG | ecosystem: Host-associated > Plants > Roots >... | reverse complement strand
GGCGAGGGTGTCGGCGTCGATGAGGGCGCACATGATGTCGGCGGCCTCGAGCACCGTTCGACCGTCGACGGTGACCCTGCCCGACACCACCGCCACCTCGTCGCCCATGCTGTCGACGAGCCCCTCCATGGTGAGGACGTCGCCGGGCACGACATCGCCGAGAAAGCTCACTTCGGCGATCGACAGAAGCGCCGCCCGCTTCTTGCGCTCGGTGGTGATCATCACCAGCCAGGTGCCCGCCTGGCACAGCGCTTCGAGCACGAGCGCCGGCGGCATGACCGGGCCCGAGGGCGTGTCCTCCCAATGGGTCTCACTCTTCGACGTCATCTTGCGGGCCCGCACGGACTTGCCGGGCTCGTACTCGTCGACCCTGTCGATCAGATGGAAGCGCATGGGTGGTCCGCTACTCCCAGACCGTGACGGCGTGGGCCATGGCGACGCCGCCCGAGTGAGCCAGCGACACGTCGACGTCGGCCAGGCGGCGGCGTTCGGCGAACGCCGCCACTTCGCCGTGGAGCCGCACCGTCGGCCTCCCGTTGATCTCGTTCACGATCTCGACGTCGGTCCAGCGCATGCGCTGTCCCAGGCCGGTCCCGAACGCCTTGAGCACCGCCTCCTTGGCCGCGAAGCGAGCGGCGAGATGCTCGAGGCGCCGGCGGCGGCGGCTCGAGCAGTACGACTGCTCCCGGGCTGTGAACAGCACGTCGAGCACGTCGGCGTTCTCTTCGAGCAAGCGGGACACCCGCTCGACGCCGACCATGTCGACGCCAACGCGAATCGTTCTGTCAGCCACCCACGCGCTGCGCCACCAACGTGGCCAGGTTGTCCACCGTGAAGTACGTGATGACCTTCTCGGCCTCGAGCTTGCCCGCCAGCGAGTCGGCGTCGATCTGGGGCATGACCTTCTTCAGCTGCTCCAGACCCTTGGCGGTGACGATGCCGTTCTCGTCGCCGAACTCCTCGTCGGGAATGCCACCCTGTACGTAGTCGGCGAGGTCGGCGGCCTGGATCTTCGTGCCGGTCTTGCGCTCGATGCGAAAGAGCATGTCGAGCAGGTCGATGGACTCGGCGCCGAGATCGTCGAGCAGCGTCGAGTCGGGCGTGGCCTCGTCGTCATCGAGGCCGAGGGCGCCGATCACCGCCTCCTGGGTGATGCTCAGAGCCTCGTCGTGGGGGATCGCCATGTGTGCCTCCTATTTCTTGAGTGGTGAGCCCAGCCCAAGCACGGTGCTGGCACCGCCGTCGACCGTGATGAACGAGCCCGTCATGTACTTGGCGTCCGGGCCGGCTAGGAACGTCACGACGCTGGCGACGTCCTCCACCTGGCCGAACGACTTCAAAAGGATCTGCTTGCTGATCCCCTTGCCGCCGTCGACAGTGAGGAGCCCCTCCACCAAGTCCGTGGGGATGAAGCCGGGGAGCACCGCGTTCACGCGCACCCCGAATCGGGCGAATTCGACCGCGCAGCACTTGGTGAAGGCGTTGACCGCTCCCTTCGAGGCTGCGTAGTTGGACTCGCCCATCCATCCCTGCTCTCCCATCACGGACGAGATGTTGACGATGACGCCGTCGCGATCTAACGCGAAATGGTTGAAGGCCGCCTTGGTGCAGTTGAAGGTGCCGCCGAAGTTCACCTTCATGACCTTCAGCCAGTCGTTGGGATCCATGTTGACGATGAGGGCGTCTTGGGACACGCCGGCGTTGTTCACGAGGATGTGGAGACCTCCAAGCTCGCGGATCGTCTGCTCGACGGCGGCCTCGGCCTCCTCCCACTCGGACACGTCGCCGGGCACCGCGACCGCGTGCCCGCCCTTGGACTTGATCAGCTCGACGACCTCTTCGGCGGCGTCCTTGCCCGAGCGGTAGTTCACGCCGACGGCAGCGCCCTCGTCGGCCAGCGCCAGGCAGATTCCCCGCCCGATCCCCCGTGAACCCCCGGTCACAAGCGCAACCCGCCCCTCGAGCTTCATGGTTCGACCCTACCGCCTTGTCGATTCATTCGCGCCCGGGCTGAAACGAGGAGAGACCACTACAGTGACCGGACGCCAGTGGGGGCCTCCCCAGGAGGTGCGGGCAATCGCGGACGACGAAGTGGCGACACAGGAAGAGCTCGCCTACTCGAGTCTCGAGCTCGGGCTCGACGACGCCGTCGAACACTTCCGACGCCTCGTCGCGCTGAAGCCCGACGACACCACCGCGCTGCTGAACCTGGCGCACGCCGTGTACGCCGCCGGCGACGCCAACGAAGCGGCCGAGCTCCTGACGCGGGTCGTCGACGGCGATCCCGGCAACGTCGACGCCCTGCGCGTCCTCGTCGACATCCACAGGCGCACGGGCCGCACCGAGGCCGCCCTGGACTGTGCCACGGGCGTCGCCGAGTCCGATCCCGACGATGTGCTGGCCGCCTTCGAAGTCGCCGAGCTCTCGCTCGCGTGCGGGGCATACGACAGGGCCAGGGCGGCGTTCGCCCGCGTGCGCGACATCGACCCCGAGGAGGAGCACCGTCCGTTCGCCTATCACGGGATGATCGACGCCGAGATCCGCCGCCAGCGGTGGCGGCCGGCCCTCGACCTGGCCATCGACGCCACCCAGGAGGACCGCAACTCGCTGACCACCGCCCTCCTGGCGTACATCGCCACCCAGCTCTTCGGGCCTGGCGAAGAGCCCGCGCCGACCACCGAGGCCATCGAAGAGGCCCTCGCCGCCGAGCGCGACGCCTACCGCCGTCTCCTGGTCGAGGCCCGAGCGATTTAGTGGCCCGAACCGGAGGTCTGTGGGTGTTTCGTCGGCCGGGACCGCCTCCCGCGGCGTTCTCGGCCTTACGTATGGGCTCCGGCATGCGCTGCGGCCTGCGGCCTTGCGGGAAACGCTCCCGCCTCGCCGAAACACGCGCACCGACCCCCGGTACGGACCACTGAGCGTGAATTGACGATGGCTGCAGCGCAGACCGCCGAGGCCTCGGCGTGGGTGAAGTGCCCGGCGTGTGACGCGTTCGTCTACGCCAAGCGGCTGATCCGCAACCTGAAGGTGTGCCCGGAATGCAACCACCACTTCCGGCTGCCGGCCCGGGAGCGGATGGCACAGCTGCTCGACCCCGATTCGTTCGAAGACCTCAGCGGCGACATCGACAGTGTCGACGTGCTGGGCTTCACAGACTCGAAGCCGTACCCCACGCGACTCGAGGAAGCCCGCCGCAAGACCGGTGGCCGCGACGCCGCCCTGTACGGCAAGGCGACGATCAGCGAGCTGCCGGTGATCGTGGCAGTCATGGACTTCACGTTCATGGGAGGGAGCATGGGGGCGGCGGTCGGTGAGGCCATCACCCGGGCCGCCGAGCTGGCGGCCGACACCGGCACGCCCTTGATCGTGGTGTCGTCGTCGGGTGGGGCCCGGATGCAGGAGGGCTGCATCTCTCTGATGCAGATGGCCAAGACGTCACAAGCCCTCGCCCGCCTCCACGAGGAGGGTGTGCTGTGCATCAATGTGCTCGCCGACCCGACCTACGGCGGCGTCACCGCATCCTTCGCGGTGCTGGGCGACGTCCTCGTGGCCGAGCCCCGCGCCCTTGTCGGCTTCGCCGGCCCGTCGGTCATCGAGCAGACCATCCGCCAGAAGCTGCCCGCGGGGTTCCAGACCGCAGAGTTCCTGATGGACCACGGGATGCTCGACCTCGTCGAGCCTCGGGAGAACCTGCGCAACGTCATCCGCAAGCTCCTCGCCATCCACCAGGCCGGCAACGGCAAGCTGCCCGACACCGAGGGCCGTCCTCCCATCACCGACGCCACCGAGCTCTCAAAGCGCCCGACTTGGGACGTGGTCGAGCTGGCCCGCAACATCGAGCGCCCGAACACACTCGAGTACGTCGGGTTCATCTTCGAGGACTTCGTCGAGCTCCACGGCGACCGCCTGTTCAAGGAGAACGCCGCCATCGTCGGTGGGCCGGCGCTGCTGGGCGACGTGCCCGTGATGGTCATCGGCCACCAGAAGGGCCACAGCACCGCGGAGATGGTGAGCCGCAACTTCGGCATGCCCGAGCCCGAGGGCTATCGCAAAGCGCTGCGGCTCATGCAGTACGCCGCCAAGTTCGGCATGCCCATCGTCACCCTCGTCGACACCGCCGGTGCGTATCCCGGCATCACGTCCGAGGAACGGGGCCAGTCGGTGGCCATCGCTCGCAACATCATGGAGATGTCCCGGCTGCCCGTTCCCATCGTCGTCATCATCACCGGGGAGGGCGGCAGCGGTGGCGCCCTGGCCCTCGCCGTTGGCGACCGCGTGATGATGATGGAGAACAGCTACTACTCGGTCATCAGCCCCGAGGGGTGCTCGACGATCCTGTTCAACAGCGCCGCCGCCGCGCCGAAGGCGGCCGCCGCCCTCCGCATCACCGGCCCCGACCTCCTCCAGTTGAAGGTCATGGACGCGGTGATCCCCGAGCCCGAGGGCGGCGCCCACCTCGATCCCGTCACCGCCGCGGCCAACCTGAAGACCGCGCTGGTGGGCGCGCTCGGCGAGCTGCTCCCGCTGGCGCCGTCCGAGCTGCTCGACCAGCGCTACCAGCGGTTCCGACTGTTCGGCGGCGATCGTCAACCCGTCCTCTCACCTCCGGAAGAGGTGTCATGAGCGAAGAAGACGTCAACGAGCAGCGGGAGTCGTTGCTCCAGGCCGTCGCCCGCGAGGCTCACGGCCTCGCTGGGCGATTGCCCGGTCCGCTACGACGGCTGCGAGTGGTGGCCGGCGACCACGTGGTCGAGATCGAGTGGGACCGGCGGCCGGCGGCCGCGGGCGTCGCCGCGGTCGCAGGGGCAGCCCCCGCGGCGGTCACCGTCGGCGTCGCCGGCGACGGCGAGGCGACCGTCGACGTGGCCAAGGGCCATCCGGTGGTTGCACCGCTGGTCGGCACCTTCTACCGGTCACCGGAGCCGGGGGCCAAGTCCTTCGTCGAGGTGGGCGACGTCGTCGAGCCCGAGACCGAGGTGGCCATCGTCGAGGCCATGAAGATCATGAACCGCATCACCGCCGACTGCGCCGGGCGGGTGACCGAGATCCTCGTGGCCGACGGCGAGATGGTGGAGTTCGGCCAGACGCTCATGTACGTCGACACGTCCGGGGACTGAACCCTGTTCGAGAAGATCCTCATCGCCAACCGCGGGGAGATCGCGCTTCGCGTGGCGCGCGCATGCCGCGAGGTGGGCGCCAAGTCGGTGGCGGTCTACTCGACGCCCGACGCCGAGTCGGCGGTGGTGCGCTTCGCCGACGAGGCCGTACACATCGGCCCGCCGGCCACGGCGCGTAGCTACCTCCACATCCCAAGCATCATCGGCGCGGCGATCAAGACCGGCGCCGAGGCCATCCACCCCGGCTACGGCTTCCTCTCCGAGGACCCGTACTTTGCAGAGATCTGCGCCGACAACGGCATCACGTTCATCGGCCCACCGCCCGACGTGATGGAGAAGGTGGGCAACAAGGCCACCGCCCGCGACCTCATGAGCAAGGCGGGCCTGCCGCTGCTCCCCGGCACCATCGAGCCGGTGACCAACGCCGACGACGCCCAGGACATCGCCGACGACATCGGCTACCCGGTGATCATCAAGGCGGCCGCGGGCGGCGGCGGGCGGGGCATGACCGTCGTCCACCGGCGCGAGGACCTGCGTAGCTCGTACCAGACGACCCGGGCGTCGGCCCAAGCGATATTCAAGGACAGCGCGGTGTACATCGAGCGCTATCTGAAGACCGCCCGTCACACCGAGGTCCAGATCCTGTGCGACAACTACGGCGCCGGGGTCCATCTCGGCGAGCGCGACTGCTCAGTGCAGCGCCGCCACCAGAAGCTGATCGAGGAGGCCCCGTCGATCGCGGTGACTCCCGAGATGCGGGCCGACATCGGCGCCGCCGCGGTGCGGGGGGCGCTGGCGGTCGGCTACACCGGCGCCGGCACCATGGAGTTCCTCCTCGACGAGGAAGGCAAGTTCACGTTCATGGAGATGAACGCCCGCATCCAGGTCGAGCACCCGGTGAGCGAGGCCATCACGGGCATCGATCTCATCCGCGAGCAGATCCAGGTGGCCGCCGGCGAGCCGCTCACCATCACCCAGGACGACATCGTCTTCGAGGGACACGCCATCGAGTGCCGCATCAACGCCGAGGACCCGACACGCAACTTCGCTCCCGCCCCTGGCAGGCTTGACACCTACGTACCTCCTGGCGGGCCGTGGACGCGCGTCGACTCGCACTGCTACCCGGGCTGGCTGGTGAGCCCTCACTACGACTCACTCATCGCCAAGCTCATCGTATGGGCCCCCGACCGTCCGCAGGCCATCGAGCGCATGCAGCGGGCGCTGGGCGAGTTCGTCATCAGCGGCCCGGGCGTGAAGACGACGATCGAGTTCCACCAGCGGGTGCTCAGCAACCCGGTGTTCCGCGAGGGCAACTTCGCCACCGACTTCCTCGAGCGCCACATGTCCCAGTGACTCCCAGGGAGAGGTTTCGTGCCTGACACCGACAAGACCGCTGCCCGGCTCAAGCGACTGATCGAGATCGCCACGCAGCTCAACGCCACCTATCACTCCGACGAGCTACTGCAGCTCATCATGCAGGCCACGACCGAGCTGACCGACGCCGCCACCAGCTCGTTGCTGCTCCTCGACGACGACACCAACGAGCTCGTCTTCAAGGTGTCGACCGCCGACCCCGAGCTCGTCGGTCGCCGCATGCCCGCCGACCAGGGCATCGCCGGCACCTCGCTCAAGACCGCCGAGCCCGTCGTGGTCGACGACGCGGCCAAGGACGAGCGCTTCTACGCCGGCGTCGACGAGAAGGTCGGCACCGACACCAAGAACCTCATCGCCGTGCCGCTGATGCTGCGGGGCGACGCCATCGGTGTGCTCGAAGCGGTGAACAGCCGCGAAGGACCCTTCACGTCCGACGACGTCGAAATCGCCAGCGCCCTGGCCGCGTTGGCGGCCGTCGCCATCGACAACGCCTCGATGTATGCCCGTCTCGCAGACGCAGTGGTGACGGCACGACTGTCGTACCGGCTTTAGGGCTTGAGGTCGGCGGTCGCTAGAGCTTCTTCGGCGGCGCGGCGGCCGACCTCGACGATGTAGTCGAGGCGGCGGAAGTCGAGGAGTCCGACCTCGTGGAGGTTGGGGGCGATGACCAGGTCGGCGAGCTCACGGTTCGCCTCGGTCTTCTGCCAGCTCCCCAACACCGTCGCCCGCGACAGGGTGTCGAGCAGCGGTGGGACCGGGAGCGTCTGGCCCTCGCTTGGGCGCGGACGACGCATCACGTCGACGGCGATGACCGGACCCTCGCCGCTCGCGACCATCACGTCGACCGGCAGGTTGTTCAGCACGCCGCCGTCGACGAGCAACCGGCGCTCGCTCACGATCGGGGCGATCAGTCCGGGTAGCGCCATGCTCGAACCGACGGCAGCCCACACCGGACCCCGGCGGTAGACGACCTCGCGCCCGGTGACCAGGTCGGCGGTCACGGAAAAGAAGCTGCGCGGCAACGTCTCCACGGCCGCACGACCGAAGATGCGCTCGAGCATGGCCTGCGCCTTCCGAGCCTTGATCAGCGAGTGCCGCGGGATGGTGTAGTCGTTGAACGGTCGGCGCAGCACGAGCTCCGCCCGGCATACGCGGCGGATCTCCGGCGACAACATGCCCATGGCCGACATGGCGCCGATGCATGCGCCCATGCTCGTGCCACCGAGCCGGTCGACCTCGAGACCGGCGGCCTCGATGGCGCCGACGACACCGATGTGGGCCATGCCGCGCGCACCGCCGCCCGAGAGCACGAGGCCCAGTGAGCGGCCCACGAGCCTGCGGGCCGCGCGGCCAATGCTCGCGGCCGGGCTCGACGGCGGCCCGACGAGATGGTGGGCACGGGGCCCGAGGCGGTCCAGCCATGGGACGAGGCGGCTGGCGTCGGCCCGGTCGGTCCAGCACACAAGGTCGCAGCCGGCGACGGCGGCGGGCACCTCGGCCGGAGGCGGCCCTTCGGCGGGGTCGGCCACGGCAACGACACGATCGGCCACGCGCAGGCAAAACCGGGTCCACGGATCACTCGCGCCCGGATCCGACGCCACCAGCACCACCCAGTCGTTGTCGCGCTCGCAGCGGTCGAGCACCCCGCCGTACGCCTGCGCCAGTGGGTGGGCCCTGTCGGCACCGCCCTCGAGCTCGCTGCCGTCGAGGACTGTTACGCGTCCCAAGCTCGACAGCGCGTCGGCGATCTCACGAGCGGCGGTGGCCGCGGACACTGACGGCTGCAGGGCGATCACGGTGAACACCGCGAGATGTCGCGGCGTCGACGGCGCTGCCGGACGGGTGCTCTCGAGGAGATGGCCCAGCCGGCGGGTGAGGGCGACGGCGAATTGCGCGTTCTCCCGCAAGAGGGTGGCGAACTGCTCGTTGCTGACTCGGATCAGCTCGCTGTCACGCAGGGCGCGGACCGACGCTGTGCGAGCGATCTCGGTGGCCAGTCCCAGCTCGCCCACTGATTCGCCCACCGAGAGGACGCGGACGACCTGTGGCTCCGGGTCCTCGTGGACCACCTCGAGACGACCGGCGGACACGATGTAGAGCCCGTCGGTGGCGTCGCCCTGGCGGAAGAGCCACTCGCCCGCTGGCAGCTCGACCCGCTCGGCGGCCGCCGCCAGCTCGCTGCGCAGATCGTCGGTGAGCTCGGCGAACAGCGCCACACCACGAAGGAACGACGCGATGTGCTCCCGGTCCCGCGCCCCCGTCGCCATCAGATCGGCAAGCGGTCTACCCGGATTGCACTACCGCGTCGGACAAGCCGAGCAGCGGGTACACGGTCTCGGTGCCCGTCCTGCCCTTCACGCTCACGTCCTCGGGCTCGCCGAACACGAAGGCGCCCTCGGCGGCGGCTTCCACGATCGACTTGGTGGCGAGGATCTCGCCGCGGCCGTCGCGCCCCGAGAGCCCGGAGATGCGGAACGCCAGGTTGGTGGCGTCACCGAGCACGGCCACGAGCATGGCGGTCATCCAGCTCACCGCCGCCCGCCCGATCACGCAGGCCCAGCCCATGCGGATGGGAAGCCCCGACGGGTCGCGCAGCTCGAGCTCGGGCGCGATCTGGTTGACACGCTCGGCGGCAGCGAGGGCGAAGCGCAGGGCGTGGTTGGGAGCTTCGGGGTCGTTGTCCACCTCCCACACCGCGAAGAAGGCGTCGCCCACGTAGTTGTTGAGCGTCCCGCGGTGCTGGGTCAACAGGGAGCGGAGGTTCCCATAGAGCACGTCGAGGCTCTTGAGCAGAGTCTCTTCGGCGGTGTACTGCGAGATCGTCGAGTACGTGATGATGTCGCCCACAACCATCGCCGTCGGCTGGAGCGACACGTTCTTGACGGTGCCGCGGATGTCCTTCCCCTCGGCACGGAACTGCTCTGAACGGAACTCCAGCTCGGTGCCGCCGACCTGGAGACGGTCGCCGGGAAACAGCTGGACGGGCATAGCGCGCTCCATACGTATCCCGTTCACGCGGGTGCCGTTGGTGCTCGTGTCGACGACGAACGCCTGGTCCTGCTCGAGGTCGAGGCGGATCTCGAGGTGATGTCGGGAGACGGTGTCGTCCCGCAGAATCAGCCGGTGGTCCTCGTCGATGCCCGGGCACTCGCGGCCGACGAAGAGGCGGTCGGTGATGGGCACCACACGTTCGCTGCTGGTGCCCGGACCGAGGACCACGCAGGCCAACATCCCCTCCTGCATATCACCCCAGCGTCGACACCACGTCCGCCATCAGCGATCCCAGCTCGGTTGGATTGCGGGCCACCGTCGCCCCGGCGCCCTCGAGGGCCTCGATCTTGGCGGCCGCCGTCCCCTTCGAGCCCGAGATGATGGCGCCGGCGTGGCCCATCTTCTTTCCGGCGGGAGCGGTGACGCCCGCGATGTAGGCGACCACCGGCTTGGTCATCTTCTGGGCGATGAACTCGGCGGCCCGCTCCTCTTCGGCGCCGCCGATCTCGCCGATCATGATCACCGCGCGCGTCTCGGGGTCGTCCTCGAAGCGGCTCAGGCAGTCGATGAAGTTGGTGCCGGGGACGGGGTCGCCGCCGATGCCGACACACGTCGTCTGCCCGATGCCCTTCAGCGTCAGCTCGTGGAGCGCCTGGTAGGTGAGGGTTCCCGACCGGGAGACGACGCCCACGGGACCGCCAGCCAGCGCGATCTCACCGGGCGTGATGCCGATGTTGCACTTGCCGGGCGAGATGATCCCCGGGCAGTTCGGGCCCAGCAGTTGGGTGCTCGGGTGGTCGCGCTTGATGGCGTTGTAGAAGCGGGCCTCGTCGTGCGCGGGGATGCCCTCGGTGATGCAGACGATGAACGGTATGCCCGCCTCGGCCGCCTCCATGATCGCCGCCGGCGCCCCCTTGGGCGGCACGAAGATCAAGCTGGCGTCGGCGCCCGTCTCGGCCACGGCGGCTGCGACGTCGTCGAACACCGGGATCCCCTCGACGTCGGAACCGCCCTTTCCCGGCGTGACACCGGCCACCACCTGCGTCCCGTAGTCGCGGTTGCGCAGCCCGTGGAACTTGCCTTGGGATCCGGTCAGGCCCTGCACGACGACCTTGGTCGTCTCGTCGACGAATATGGCCATCAGCTCGCCACCTTCGGTGGCTGCGCCGATGGCCAGATGGCCACCCTGTTTATTGTCGCTGCGCTCCTAGCTTCGCTGCGGTGCTCGCTCATGCAACCACCTTCTCGCCGGCGAGCTCGACGGCCTTGCGGGCGGCGTCGAGCATCGTGGGCTGCGAGACCAGCTGGTCGGACTCGTGGTCCTTCAATAACGCCCGACCCTCGGCGGCGTTGGTGCCGTCGAGACGCACGACGATTGGCGCCCGTAGCGCCACGCGACCGACGCCGTCGATGATCCCTCGCGCTACCTCGTCGCAGCGGGTGATGCCGCCGAAGATGTTGATGAGGATCGCCCGCACGTTGTCGTCGGTGTTGATGACCTCGAGGGCGTTGGCGATGACGTCGGCACCGGCGCCGCCACCCACGTCGAGGAAGTTGGCAGCCGAGCCGCCGACCTGATTGACCACGTCGAGCGTGCTCATCACCAGCCCGGCGCCGTTGCCGATGATGCCGACGGTTCCGTCGAGGCCGATGTAGTTCAACCCCTTTTCGCGGGCGAGCTGCTCACGCTCGTCGAGGACCTGGGTGCTGCGGTATTCGTCCCAATCGGGATGTCGGAACAAGGCGTTGTCGTCGAGGGTGACCTTGGCGTCGAGGGCGTGGACCTTGCCTTCGGTGGTGAGGATGAGCGGATTGATCTCGACGAGGTCGGCGTCGCCCTGGGTGTAGCAGTCCCACAGCTTGGCCAGCAGCTCGACGGCGCCCTCGCGGGCCTCGGCGTCGAGGGCGGCCTCGTCCACCCAGTTCCGCAGCTGCTCGGCCGTTAGCCCGTCGTTGGGGTCGACGTGGATGCGGGCGATGGCCGCGGGGTCCTCCTCGGCCACCTGCTCGATGTCGATGCCGCCCCGGGCCGAGAGCATCCCCAGGTGCAGCTTGGCCGCCCGGTCGAGGGTGAACGACGCGTAGTACTCATTGGCAATATCAGAGGCCCGCTCGATCCAGAGGCGCTTGACCACGTGGCCCTTGATGTCCAATCCGAGGATGTTGCCGGCGTGCTCGCGCACCTCCTCCGCGTTGCTGGCGAGCTTGATGCCCCCGGCCTTGCCTCGCCCGCCCACCTGCACCTGGGCCTTGACGACGACCGGGTAGCCCAGCTGGTCGCCTTCCCGCACGGCGTCGTCGACGGTGTCAGCGACGGCGCCGGGCGAGACCGGTATGCCGTAGCGGGCGAAGTACTGCTTGCCCTGGTACTCGAAGAGATCCACGTGGTCCTTTCAGGACGCCTGGTCGAGGGCCTCGTGCAGCCACTCGGAGATAATCCTCATCGGTGTCCCCGGAGTGAACACCGCCGCGACGCCGAGCTCCTTCAGCTTGGGGATGTCGGCGTCGGGGATGATGCCGCCTCCGAAGACGAGGACGTCGCCGGCCCCCTTCTCCCGTAGGAGCTCGACGATGCGGGGCATCAACGTCATGTGCGCGCCCGACAGGAGCGAGAGGCCGACGGCGTCGGCGTCCTCCTGGACGGTCGTCTCGGCGATCTGTTCCGGCGTCTGATGCAAGCCGGTGTAGATCACTTCGAACCCCGCGTCGCGCAGCCCGCGGGCCACGACCTTGACGCCGCGATCGTGGCCGTCGAGGCCGGGTTTGGCCATGACGACGCGATAGCGGCGTTCCGATGCGGACATCGGCAGCGATACTAAGAGATGCCCGCAGATCGCACCGAAGCCGATGCGAGCCCTGCTCACCCCATCGAGGCGACGTGGGACGACGACGTGCGCGCCGGCGACCCGCTTCAATTTCCCGACTACGACCCCCCCGAGATCGAGTCGGTCGTCACGGGCCGCACACGTCACTACGCCTTCATCGTGGGGAAGTTCGACGTGCTCGGCGGGTCGATGGGCGCGGCCGCGGGCGAGCGCATCGTGCGGGCCTACGGTCGCGCTGCCGAAGCGGGACTGCCGTTCGTGGCCTTCACCGCGTCGGGCGGGGCCCGCATGCAGGAGGGGATGGTGGCGCTGATCCAGATGGCGCGCACGTCTCGGGCCGCCGCCGAGCACGGACGGCGCGGCCTCCTCTCGCTGGCCGTGCACCGGTCGCCCACCACCGGGGGCGCCTTCGCGTCGTACGGGTCGCTGTGCGATCTGCGGGCCGCGGTCGACGGCGCGACGATCGGGTTCGCGGGCCCACGGGTCGTCGAGCAGCTCACGGCCATGCCCCTGCCCCCCGAGTCACACACCGCGGCATCGGCCTACGAGCACGCGATCGTCGATGAGATCGTGACGCCCGAGAGCGAGGCGGCGTGGATCGAGGGTGCGCTCGGGCTGCGGGACGTCCCGCTGCTCGCCGATCCCCTTCTGGCGGTCGTGGATACCGCCGGCGGCGCTCCACAACCGCCAGAAGATCGGGACACCGACGATGCGTGGACCGAAGTGCTCCGAGCGCGGGCGTCCGGACGGCCCAGCGGAGTGCAGTGGGCGGCGTCCCTGTGCTCGTCGTGGACCGAGCTACGAGGGCGCGATCCGGTCGTGCGCGCCGGGCTGGCGACCGTCGGCGGCGCGCGAGTCGTCGTGGTCGCCCTCGACCGCTACGCGCGAACGGGCCGCCCTCTCCCTTCCGGGTTCCGTCTCGCCCAGCGCGCCATCGCCCTCGCCGGCAAGCTGCGGCTGCCGTTACTCACCCTGGTCGACACCCCCGGCGCCGACCCCGGCCCGGCCAGTGAAGCCGACGGCATCGCCCGCGAGATCGCCAACACGTTCGCGGCGATGGCCGAGCTACCCACGCCCAGCGTTGCCGTCTGCGTGGGAGAAGGCGGGAGCGGCGGAGCCCTGGCCATGGCCAACGCCGACCGCTTGCTCATCCAGGAACACGCCATCTTCTCGGTGATCACGCCGGAGGGCGCCGCCGCCATCTTCAAGCGCGACGCCAACCTGGCACCGGCGGTCGCCCGCCACCTGCGCTTGACGAGCCGAGACCTTCTCGACCTGGGCATCGTCGACGCCGTGGTGCGTGAGGGTCCGGACGCCATGTCGGCGACGATCGCCGCCGCGCTGGCAGAGGCCCAGGCCGGGGAACGTGCCCGGCGATTCGACGCCGCCACCGCCCGGTGGCTCCGGGAGGGGTGAGCGTGCGGCGCACCACGGCGATGGTCATCACCGGCATCGCTGGCGTCCTCGCGGGCGTGCTCGTGTTCCTCGGCGTCACCGCGCTCACGGGATCGGACAAGACCAAGAGCCACCTGGGCAACGATCGCTTTGTGGTCGGACGGGCCCGCACCTTGGCCAAGACCGTCGACCGCCTCGGACCACTCTTGTTCCAAGACCTCGTCGGCGGGTCACGCGACATCTACGTCCAGCACGTCGACGGCCAGTGGCACGCGTTCTCGGCCCACGCCCCCGCCGCGCCGCGCCGGTGCCACCTCACGTGGCGCCGCTCGACCCATGACTTCGCCGACTCGTGCACGAAGGCCGTCTATCCGGCGGACGGCACGGGGTTGACGCAGTATCGGACCGCGATCGACGCCAAGGGCAAGCTCATCGTGGACCTCGGCGCCCAATGAACAACATCAAACGACTCGAACCGATCGTCATCGCGCTTGATGATCCTCGTGGTGAGGACGTGCAGGCGCTGCTGGTGCGCCACCTCGAGCACGCCAATGAGCACAGCCCGCCCGAGGATGTGCACGCACTCGACCTGAGCGGCCTGCTCGACCCGACGGTGACGTTCTTCAGCATCCGCAGCAACGGTGCGCTTCTGGCTATCGGGGCACTCAAGGAGCTCGACGCGACTCACGGCGAGCTGAAGTCCATGCACACCGCCGAGGGGGCGCGCCGCCAAGGCGTCGGCCGGGCAATGGTCGACCACCTCGTCGGCGTCGCTCGCGGACGGGGGTATCAGCGCGTGAGCCTCGAAACCGGCTCGATGGACGCCTTTTCGCAGGCACGCTCCCTCTACCTGAGCGCCGGCTTCACAGCATGCGATCCCTTCGCCGACTACCGCCCCAGTCCGCACAGCACGTTCATGACGCTGCTGCTCGACTAGCGCGCGGGGTCGGTCTCGAAAAGGGTTCGCAGTTCGTTTTTCTGGACTTTGTCGGTGCCGGTGCGCGGGAGCTCGTCGACGAAGACGGCGCGCTGGGGGGCCTTGTAGTCCGACATGTGCTCCTTGGCCCATGACACGAGCTCATCCTCGCTAAGAGTGGCACCCTCGTTGAGCCTGATCACGGCGGCGGGGATCTCGCCCTTGCGCTCGTCGGGTAGGCCGATGACCGCCGCCTCGGCGATGTCGGGATGTTGCTCGAGCGTCTCCTGGACCTCGACGGCGAACACCGAGTAGCCGCCGTGCTTGATCACGTCCTTCTTACGACCGGCGAACTCGACCATGCCGAACGGCCCGCGGCGGGCGAGATCACCGGTGCGCAGCCAACCATCGGAGGTCAGCGACTCCCGGGTGGCGTCCTCGTTGCCGTGGTAGCCCTTCATCACACCCGGGCCCTTGACGACGAGCTCGCCCACTTGGCCGAGGCGCACCTGGCGCTCCTTGTCGTCGATGACCTTGAGCTTGTACGGAGGCAGCGGGAAGACCGCCGAGCTGCCCACCGGCAGGTTGAGCATCGGCAGCGAGAACCGCACGGCCACGCCGCCGGCGAGCTCGACCATGCCGTAGCCGTCGACGAACAGCGCCTCACCGATGCTCGCGCCGAGCACCGGCAGTGTGGCGGTGGCGCCGAACGACTTGAACTTGCGGATCAGGTCGTCGGGCATGGCGTCCGCCCCCGACCCCCACATCCGCACCGATCGCAGGTCGCGCTTCTCGGCGCCGGCCTCGAGCATCATTCGATACATCGCCGGTACGCCGATGAAGAGCGTCGCCCGGCGAGACTCGATGGCGTCGAGGGCGCGGTCGGGCCGGAACTTTCTCAACAGGAACACGGGCACGCCCGCGCAGACGCCCGTCAACAGCATGCTGAACCCGGCGATGTGGGCCACAGGTAGGCCGGTCACCGCTTCGTCGCGCCGCAGATTCGTGGGCAGCGCCGCCATCATCGGCCCCGATCCGAGCAACGCTCGGTGCGAGAGCTGGGCGCCCTTGGGCTTGCCGGTCGTCCCCGACGTGTAGAACACCGCGGCGACGTCGCCGGCGTCGACTTCGACGGCGTCGACGGGATCGGCGTCCTTGAGCTCGTCAGCGTCCTTGATGACGAGCGACGCCGCCGAGTCCTGCACCACGTGGTCGATCTCCGCCTGTTGCATCTTCGGATTGACGGGCACGGCGACGCCCCCGGCGCGCGACGCCGCCAGGGACAGCAGGAACAGCCCGTAGCCGTTCTCGGTGGCGATCACGACGCGGTCGCCGGGCGAGATCTGGGCCTGGATGGCTCCCGCCCAGCGGGCGACAAGGTCGGCACCCTCGCGGAACGTCAGGATCAGGCCGCCGTCGGCCTCCTCGACGAGCTGGCGGTCTCCGTGCACGCTGGCGGCCCGTTCGAGCAGCGTTCCGAGCGTGACGCCGCGATCCAGAAGCATTCGTGCCCGGTCGACGACGCCCATCGCCCCACCCTAGCGATGGGGGCCGGCTCAGCCGACGTCGAGGCCGGTCACGTCGTCGCGGGCGGCGATCGGCGCCAACCGCTTCACCAGCGCCTCACCCGGATGGCCGTGGACATAGGCCTCGACGATCACGGCCCCGCGCTCGCGGGCCACCGAGAGCGAGCGGACATCGACGCCGTCGAGCGATGTCATCGCGCTGATGGCTGGCCCCGGGTCGATGTCCGGCTTCAGGCGGATGATGACGAAGTCTTTCGAGCGCCCAATGCGGCGCCGAACCCAGCTGCGGGGTGCCCGCAGCCCGACAAGAGCAACGAGAAGCACCACGGTCGTAACCCCGGCCGCGAAGAAGTTGCCGATCCCGAGGGCGAGGCCGACCGCCGCCGTCACCCACAGGCTGGCGGCGGTGGTCAGGCCGTGGATCTGCAGGCCCTCCTTGAGGATGGCGCCGGCGCCGAGGAAGCCGATGCCCACCACGACCTGCGAGGCCACCCTGGTGACGTCGATCTGGTAATCGGACGCCTCGCGCGTCGTGACGTAGGCGTCGAACCCGTGCACCGAGATCACGCCGAAGAGGGCGGCGCCCAGCCCGACGGTGAGATGCGTTCGCAGTCCCGCGGGCTGGCCGGTGGCCTCGCGCTCGAGGCCGATCAGCCCCCCGAGCGCCGCAGCCAGCACCAACCGCCCGGCGACGTCGCCCATGGTTACAACCGGCTTCACCGACGCCAGGACCAGGGCGGCCGGCATCAACGGCGCACGACCTTCTTCAGAGGCGCCCACGCCAGCAACAACCGCTTCTCGCCCACGCTCGGGAAGCGCACGACCGCCTCGGCCTTGTCGTCGGCGCCCTCGATCTCGAGGACGACGCCCTCGCCCCACTTGCCGTGTACGACGTCGTCGCCGACGGCCACATCGATCGTCGTGGTCGCCGCCCGGGTGGCGGCCGCTGCCCGGGTGGCGGCATCGACGATGCGGGCCCGGCC